>JGI12109J20283_10044567_pt1 | contig 30760 bp, 25 predicted proteins | sample ElkSlonscriptome_12_FD_20283 | JGI IMG/M metagenome (IMG submission 20283)
ACGTCCCGTGTCGAGCCCGGCGCGCAGGTTCGGCTGGTGTTCGAAGCCGGTGTAGTCGTTGTGCTCGAGCTTGATCCCCGCCGTCACCCGCAAGCGTTCGTGCAGCCGGATCTCGTCCTGGAGGAACACGCTGCTCCAGGTGAGCGTCTCCGCGCGGGGGTTGAATTCGTAGGTCGTGCTTCCGTCGACCTCGTCGGCCGAGACGCGGAGATTGGCGCCCGCCACGAAGGAATGCACGTCGCCCGGTCGCGTGATCTGCGCGTCGAAGTCGAAAGAGGTCCGACGCTCACTGAAGATCCGCTCGTCACGATCGTGGTACTCGAACCAGCTCTGGAGCATGAGCGTCGAGGAACCGACGATCGGACGTTCCCAGCGGGCCAGAGCGTTCAACGCCATCGTCTCGTGCATCCCCGGCTCGACGAACTGGTCTAGATGGGTGACCGGGTCGTGCAGGATGTCCTGCCGCTCGGTTTCGACGCTCAGCCCACCGGCCGTGAGCACGAGGTCGCCGCCGGCGAAGTTCTCGACGTCCACGCGCGAACCGAACGAGATGTTGCGCCAGTCTCCGCCGCCGTAGTGGTCCGGCGCGGTGTCGAAGGCATCGCGGTCGTGCGCCGTCATCCAGAAGCGGCCATCGGTACGATCGCCCAACGGGGCGCCCGCTCGGAATTGCAGACTGGACTCGTCGCCGCTGAGGTCGGCGCTCGCCCGCCAGCCGAGAGTTTCGCTGGCCTCGCGTGTGACCACGTTGATCACGCCGTTCACCGCGTTGGCTCCCCAGAGCGTTCCGCCCGGTCCACGGATGATCTCGATGCGCTCGATGTCCTCGATCGGGAGTACGTGCTCGTCCCAGTAGACACCTGAGTAGAAGAGACTGTAGATCGAGCGGCCGTCGATCAGGACGAGAAGCTTGTCACTGAGTACGCCGGAGAATCCGCGGATTCCCACGGCGGTGTTCGACGCGTTCAAGCGCTGGAACTGCACGCCCGGCACCCATTCGAGGGCATCGACGAGCGTCGTGATGCCGTTGCGGCGCAGGTCGTCGCTCGTGATCACCGTGATCGCCGCGGCCGTTTCATACGCCGACGTCGGGCGTTTGGCGGCCGAGAACACCTCGACGGCCATGAGCTCCTCGAGCGACATGGATCCGAGCGAATCGTTCTCCGCGCGCGCCTGAGACGGGGCGAGAATGATTCCGAGAATCACAAGGCTGATGAAGATATCCGAACGCATGGTCCTCCTGTCGCGGAAGAATATCGGCACCTGGGCGGTGGGCTTGAGGGCCCATTTGCGGAGGGGTGACCCGCGGCCCGAGAGGTGGCATACTTCCTCGGCCCTTCTCCGAGTCCCTTGCGTCGAGGTCACCCCGTGAAGCGTCTCACCCCGAACCTCATCGTGGATGCGATCGAGCCCTGCCTACCCTTCTGGGAAGCTCTCGGTTTCGAACGCATTGCCGAAGTTCCGCACGGAGGTGCGCTGGGATTCGTGGGTCTGGCCCACGGCGAAGCCGAAGTCATGTACCAGACGAAGGCTTCACTGTTGGACGACCTACCGGAGGCCGCGCCCGAGGCGATCGATCACGGATCCGTCTCGTTCTTCGTGGAGATCGACGTTCCCTTCGAGGACCTCGTGGCGATGATCGGGAAGACCGAGGCGGAAGTCCTCATCCCCGACCGCATGACCTTCTACGGGGCACGCGAGATCGCGGTCCGTACGCCTGACGGCGTGTTCGTGGTCTTCGCGTCCTTCGACGAGGCGGGCGAGGCCTAGGTCAAGCCTTGGCGCGTCGGCGCGTCGCCGGTCGACGACGTGACCCGTGCCGTGCGACCACGCCCTGGCTCTCAGAGCGGGCTTTCGCCGTGCGCCGGATCGAGCCGATCCGCGAGCGAGCTTTTTTCGTGGCCTCGGCATGGTCGACGATCGGCGCCGGATAGTCCTTGCCGATCACGCATCCCGCGGCCCGTTGTTCGAGCGGAGGCATCGACTCCGGGTTCGCCAAGTAGGCGTCGGGAACGCCCTCGAGTTCGGGAATCCAGCGGCGCAGGAAGACCCCGGTCGGGTCCTGGTCCTTCACTTGTTTGCTCGGCGAGTAGATGCGCAGAGTGTTGATTCCCGTCACGCCGCTCTGCATCTGCATCTGCGGGTAGTGGATGCCGGCTTCGAAGTCGAGGAAGAGGCGCGCGAGGACGTCGGCCGTGTGCGTCCAGTGCAGCCACAGGTGATAGCTCGCGAAGCTGACGAGCATGGCGCGCATGCGGAAGTTGATCCAGCCGGTCACATGGAGCGCGCGCATGCAGGCATCGACCATCGGATAGCCGGTGTGCCCGGTGCGCCAGGCCTCGAATCGCGCGGGATCGAACTCGTCCTCGCGCAGGCCGTCGTACACGCGGGCCATGTTCGTCCACTCGAGGTCGGGTTGGCTCTCGAGTTTCTGCGTGAAATGGCAGTGCCAACGCAGGCGCTTCTCGAAGCTGGCGAGCGAGCGGAGCCACGTGGGCGGGAGTTTCTCGCCGGCGTCGCGCTGCGCCTTCAACTCCGCGCGCCGGGCGACGGTGCGCTGGAAGACCTCGCGCATCGAGATCGCGCCGTAGGCGAGGTAGGGGCTCAGTCGGCTGCACTCGTCGGCCGCGGTGACGGGGCTCGACATGGCTTGCTGGTAGTGGATCGAGCGGCCGCCGAGGAAGGAGTCGAGAACGTCGCGCGCGCGCGTTTCACCGCCGCGCTGTACCTCGGTACGCTCCGATGCAGGGAGTCCCAGAGCGGTAGGGGGCAGGATGCCGACGTCTTCGGGCCCTTCGCGCGGCCACGGCGCCGCTTCGATCGAATCCGGGAGCTCGGTGATCGGCGCATTCATTCGTCGGCGCCAGCGGGCGGCCCAGCCGTCGCGGTCTTCGAGCGCGCGGAAAACGCCGTGCTGTGGGATCTCGGTCCACGTGATTCCGTTCTCGCGGCACCATCGGCCGACGCGACGGTCGCGTGCGTAGGTGACGTCGATTCCGGTTTCCTCGTGGCTCCAGAGCGCGGCGAAGCCTGGACAGGCTCGACGCAAGGCGTCGAAGACCTGCGGGAGCTCACCGTGCACGACGTGCAGTCGTAGCCCGAGTGATTGCAATCGCCGATCGACATCCTCGAGGCATTCGTTCACGAATACCAGATGCGAGGGGTCGTGAACGGATGCGTTCTGGACCTCGGGTTCGTAGACGTAGAGACAGAGGACGGGGCCGCGTCGGGCGGCTTCGGCGAGCGGCGCGTGGTCGTGCGAGCGCAGGTCGCGCTTGAACCAAACGACCTGGACGGGGCGGGATGGATCGGTCACGGCGATTCCGGAGGGGGGCGACGGGGGGACGGCGGTCAGCCCGACACCGTGGTCCCACGATAGCGGTACTGGCGGTCGTAGCCAGTCTGGTCGCCGCGAGCCCTCGCGTGGCCGGGGCGAGCTGCGCCGAGGCACGCTTGCGCGCCTACGAGGAGATTCCCGCCGCTTTCGCGACTGGCGACGCCGACAGCGTACTCTCCTGCATCGACGCATGGCGGGAGAGCTGTGGCTCGTTGGCCGAACTCGTCCGCATCGAAGTTCTCACGCTTCTCTGGGCCGATCGTTTCGACGAATGGTCGGTCGACACGCGCTTCGTCGACCACCTGGCAGAGATCGAATTACGCGATCAGCAGTTGGCGAGCGTCCTCGCCGACAGCACGCTCGAGCCTTTCATGGGCGGATTCCGCTTCGCGGAGTTCTCCCAGGCTCTGGCTGCCGACGTCGCGCGCTTTCGTCCGGCCGGCAGCGAAGAGTATCTGCTCGCGCGTTTCTACTCCGGCGACCACGACGCCCTCTGGAGCCGAGTCGATGTCGAGCCCTATGCATCGACCCTTCTCGGTCAGGTGATCGCCATTCGACGGCGCGAGTTGGACCGCGCGTACCCGCAGTTCTTTCTCGGTGGCTACGCAGGCCTCTGGAAAGGGACCGGTGATCTGCGCATCGTCGGTGAACGGTTCACGCTGGGCGCGCAGCTCGGCGTGCGCCAGGACGCCTTTTCCCTGCGGCTGGACGGGGCCTTCCAGATCGGCAAGGCCGACACGGTCTACGACGTCGACGACTCCGGCGACATCTACGGGACCCAACGCTTCACCGGAGCCGCCGTCGCCGTCGAACCGGCGCTGCGTCTCTTCCGATTCCACGATCTGTCGTTCGAGGCCACGTTGGCGATCGGGTGGGCGGGCGTGGAGGCTCTCGAAGCCGAAGTGATCGAGGACATCGAACTTCCGGCCGTGTGGATCCATACGGCCCACCGGGCGCTCGGGGCGAATCTCCGATGGGAGGACGACCGGCGTTTCGTCGAATTCCAGCTGCGCCGCGGGTGGCAGGACTGGGGAACGGGCGTTCCGGAACAGGATCTCGCAGGCGGTGCCTGGGAGTTCCGTTTCGTGGTGGGCGGACTCGTCCGCGAGACCCGGGACGAGAGGCTCCGCGAGATCATCTCGCCGCCCCCGCCGCCGGTGCCGCCGCGTTGATCGCAGGAATCGGGTCGCGGTCCGTCGCCGAACCGAGCACGATGGGACCGACCCGATCGAACGAGGCCCCGCCGTGAACGACCCCTCCCGAGACTACCAGCGGATCGAAGCGTCGCTCCGTCGCATCGAGCGTGACGTGTTGGATCAGCCCGGCCTCGAAGAACTCGCGGCCGCGGCGGGAATGAGCGCGGGTCATTTCCAGCGCGTGTTCACGCGATGGGCCGGCATCAGTCCCAAGCGTTTCCTGCAAGCGGTGACGGTGGAGAGTGCACGCGCTCGACTGGAGGCGTGCAGACCCGTGCTGGACGTCGCCTTCGACGTGGGGCTGTCCGGATCCGGCCGCCTGCACGATCTCACGCTCACCTGCGAGGCCATGACTCCGGGGCAGATCGCGCGGCGGGGACAGGGACTCACGATCGACCACGGGACGATCGCGTCTCCCTTCGGACCGGCCTTCGTGGCGGCCACGCCCCAGGGGATCTGCGCCGTGAGCTTCGATCCCACCGGTGATCCGCTCGAAACACTGGGTTCCCACTGGAATGGTGCGCGTCTGCGTGATGCGGACGAAGCCCAGCGTGCGCTCTGGCAGGAACGTCTGACACGTCCGCTCGCGGAGGCTGCGGGGCCCCTGGCTCTGCACATCCGGGGGACGAACTTTCAGATCCAGGTCTGGCGAGCTCTGCTTCGGATTCCCCGCGGGCAGGTGACCGACTACGGTTCGGTCGCGCGCGGACTCGGCCAGCCGCGCGCGGCACGCGCGGTCGGCCGGGCGATCGGGACCAATCCGATCGCAGTCCTGATCCCGTGTCACCGTGTGTTGCGTCGCGACGGTGGCTGGGGCGGCTATCGCTGGGGCGGAGCCAGGAAGGTCGCACTCTTGGGGCGCGAGCTCGGTGCGGGCGATCAGTCCAGCGGCCGGCCCGACTGACCCTGGAAGGTGCGCATCCGGTTCAACTCCTCGCGGGCGCGGAAGGCGACGGCGGCATCCGGAAATTCGTTCAGCAGCAGCTCCATGCGGGCGATCGCTGCGTCGAGATTCCGATCCGGGTTCAGGAGATTGCCCTCGACCCGGGCCCACTCGTAGAGCGCGAGTGCCTTGTCGTCTTTCGAAGGGGCCCGCCGGTAGAGGTCGCGGTAGATCGTGATCGCGCCGGCGTGGTCGCCCTCGCGGACGAGCCGCTCGGCACGCTCGAAGTCGTTCTCGTCGCTGACGGTGGCGCTGCGGCTGTAGCTGGGCTCGCCGTCCTCGCCGTAGGGGTCCGTGCGGGTCTCGACGTCGACCCGGTTCCCGCAGCCGAGAGCCAGGAACAGGAGAGCGAGAAGAATCGCGTGGGAACGCATCATGAGCAGAACCTCGTGCATATGACGATGTCGGGGCACACGACTATACTCCCGCGGCCGGCCTTCCGAAATCGAATCGAGGTTCGCCATGCCCCCTTCCACCGCTCTGCACCTGCGACCCGGCCACATGACCCTCGACGCTCTGCGTCCGGTGGTCCATGGGCCCGTCCGGGTCGAGCTCGACCCGACCGCGCGCGAGGCTCTGCGGGCGGCGCGCGCCACGGTCGAGACCATCGTCGACACCGGCCGTGTCGCCTACGGCATCAACACGGGATTCGGCCTTCTGGCGCGCACGCGCATCGAAGTCGACCAGCTGTCGCAGTTGCAACGCAATCTCGTGCTGTCGCACGCCACCGGGGTCGGGCCTGACCTCGACCCCGGCGTGGTGCGTCTGATCCTGGTGCTCAAGGTCCTCAGCCTGACGCGTGGCCATTCCGGTGTGCGCGAAGAGGTCGTCGATGCCCTGATCGCCTTCCTCGAGCGAGACGTCCTGCCTTGCATCCCGTCGAAGGGATCGGTGGGCGCCTCGGGAGACCTGGCCCCTCTCGCCCATCTGGCGGCGACCCTGATCGGTGTGGGCCACGTGCTGGTCGACGGCCGACGGGTGCCGGCCGAGGAAGGCCTGCGCGCCGCTGGGATCGCGCCGCTCGAACTCGGTCCGAAGGAAGGGCTCGCATTGTTGAACGGAACGCAGGTCTCCACCGGCCTGGCGCTCCGGCATCTCTTCGCGGCCGAACGACTGCTCGCCGACGGCGTGGCGACGGGCGCGCTCAGCGTGGATGCGCTGATGGGCAGCGACACACCCTTCGATCCGCGCATCCACGATGCGCGGGGCCAGCGCGGCCAGATCGACGTGGCGCGCGTCTACCGCGGATTGATGGACGGCAGTGAGATCCGCTCGTCGCACCTCTCGTGTGACCGCGTGCAGGATCCCTATTCCCTGCGATGCCAGCCACAGGTCATGGGCGCCGCGCTCGGACTGATCCGCCAGTCCGCTGAGACCCTGCGTGTCGAAGCGAACGCGGCGACCGACAACCCACTGATCTTCCCCGATGGACCGGACGGTGGCGACGTTCTGTCGGGAGGGAACTTCCACGCCGAGCCGGTCGCGATGGCCGCCGACGTCCTCGCGTTGGCGATCTCGGAGATCGGTGCGCTGTCGGAGCGGCGACTCGCCTTGCTGATCGATCCGGCGCTCAGTGGTCTTCCTGCGTTCCTCGTCGAGAACGGGGGATTGAACTCGGGCTTCATGATCGTGCACGTAACGGCCGCTGCGCTTGCGTCTGAGAACAAGTCCCTCGCGCATCCGGCTTGCGTCGACTCGCTCCCGACGTCGGCGAATCAGGAGGACCACGTCAGCATGGCGACCTTCGCGGCGCGGCGTCTGGGAGAGATGGTCGCGAACACGCGAACGATCGTCGCGTGCGAGCTGCTCGCCGCCGCGCAGGGGATCGACTTCCATCGCCCGCAGAAGACCTCACCACGATTGTCGCGCCTCTACGAGGCCCTGCGCGAGCGGGTCGACTTCTACGACGCCGACCGGTACTTCGCACCCGACATCGAGGCCGCGGCGGGCTTGCTGCACGGCGACCTGCCGGTCGAGCTGTGTCTCGGAGTCGTCGAAGATCTGCTTCCTTCCTACGCTCGAACCGCCCCAACCTCGGAGTGAACGATGGCTGCCACGCCCTCTACCATGCTCGAACTGGGCACGCCCGCGCCCGACTTCTCCCTCCTCGATCCTTCGAGCGGGAACACGGTGTCACGCGACGACTTCGCCGACGCGCCCGCCTTGCTCGTGATGTTCGTTTGTAACCACTGCCCCTTCGTGATCCACGTGCGCGAAGGCCTGGCCGCGCTCGGTCGCGACTACGCGGCGCAGGGTGTGGCGATGGTGGCGATCAATGCGAACGACGTGGAGAACTATCCCGACGATGCACCCGAAAAGATGAAGATGTTCGCCGCGGAGAACGGCTGGGACTTTCCCTATCTCTTCGACGAGACCCAGGAGGTCGCCAAGGCCTATCGGGCCGCGTGCACGCCCGACTTCTTCCTCTTCGACGACGATCAGAAGCTCGTCTACCGTGGTCAGTTCGACGGGAGCCGACCGCAGTCCGACGTCCCGGTCACGGGCGCGGACCTGCGCGCGGCCCTCGACGCCGTGCTCGCGAAGCAGAGCGTCGCGAGCGATCAGAAGCCCAGTCTCGGCTGCAACATCAAGTGGAAGCCGGGCAACGCACCGGAGTACTTCGGATGATCGGACGACGACCCTTCCACCTGGCATTCCCGGTGGACGATCTCGAAGCCGCGCGTGACTTCTACGCCGGACTCCTCGGTTGTGGCGTGGGTCGTGAGAGCGATCGCTGGATCGATTTCGATCTCGGCGGGCACCAGGTCGTCGCCCATCTGGTCGACGACGGTTCTCGCGCTCCCGGAAGCAACGTCGTGGACGGCAAGAACGTGCCGGCCTTCCACTTCGGCATGGTGCTGACCATGGAAGACTGGAGGGCGATGGCCGCCCGCCTGCAGGACGCGGGTGCCGACTTCCTGATCGAGCCCTACGTGCGCAACGAAGGCGAAGTCGGCGAGCAGGCGACCTTCTTCGTTCGTGATCCGGCCGGGAATGCGCTCGAGTTCAAGGCCTTCGACGACGACACGCGGCTCTTCGCGACCTCGTAGGTCAGATCGACAGCGCCATCGAGAAGCGGCGCCGGTTGGCCTGCGTGATCGGGTGCTCCTCGCCGAGGAGTGCGAAGACCGCGATGCAGGCGCGGCGCGCTCCGTCGTCGTCGAGGTCGCGATCGCGTTCGACGACGTCGATCCAGCGCGTCAAGGCAGTCTCCAGATCTCCGGACGCGAAGGCGGTCGCTGCTTCGCGATACAGCGCGACGGCTTCGTTCGACGGATCGTCGGCCAGTTCGTTCGCGTGCTCGGTCACGTTGATCAGATGGAGCAGGTGCTGGGCCTTCTCGTAGGCGTCGGCGTCGCCGGTGATGGATTCGAGGTGGTCCTTCGCCGCCTCGGCGTCCTGAGCCAACAAGAGCTTGCCGAGTTCGAAGTGAGCCTCGTCGCGCTGCGGGTCTTCAGCCAGAACCGCCCGGTACGCTTCGATCGCCGCGGGTTGGTCACCGGTGCGGAGGGCGCCGCGGGCGCGGGCGATCAGGTCGTCGTTCGGGCCCGGAAGGCGCTGCTGCAGCCACATCCGCACCTGCGGCTCGGGAAGCGCACCCGTGAACTCGGCGATTTCCTCACCCCGGTGGAAGAGCTTCACGGCCGGGATTCCCCGGATCTCGTAGCGCTCGGCGACCTCCGGGTGCGCTTCGGTGTCGACTTTCACGAGGTCCCAGGCATCTCCGGCCTCGTCGGCCAGTCCTTCCAACACCGGTCCGAGCATTCGGCAGGGCTGACACCATGCCGCCCAGAAGTCGACGAGCACCGGTCGCTCGTGGCTTCTCGCGAGGACTTCCGAGTCGAAGTCGGATCGAAGTTCGTAGGACGGCGTCATGGCGTACCTCACCGGATTCGAATGCCGAGGGGACGCGCGGAGTGCACGCGTCTGGCCGACTTGCTAAGAAACAGAGAGCGGCTTCGCCAGATCAGCGTGAAGCGTCGCCGACGATCCGGCAGAGGCGCATGAACTTCGACGAGGCCTGTAGGCGCGAGGTCGCCATGGCGCTCATGTTCAGCACCATGCGCATGCGCCGTCCGTCCTGAACCAGGGCCAGGATGCCGCCGTCGAGTTCGGCGAAGCGGGACTCCTCGCCGATCACCAGGACCGAGCCCGCCACGAGGTCGGGGACGAGGGCCATCATCTCTGGTTTCGACCCCTGGGGGACGAACACGATCTCACACGTGAGGCCTTCCTCGAGCGTCGTGACGGTCACGACCGAGAAGCCCTCGCCCATCGGGGACGGCTTGTCCGCGAGCATGGTCTCGAGCGCGTCGCCGAAGGGATTCGTCCCCAGGATACCGATCCGCATCGGCGATGCGTCGTCGTGGGTTTCGTCGGGCCATTCGACGACGCGGGTCAGCTGAAAGATCATGGCCGCCTTGACGTCGTACTCGCTGTGCGACTGCGCGGAAGCTGCGATCGGAGCCCACGCGAGGATCGCGGGGACCAGGGCGGCGAAGGCCATCGCCGAAACGCGGATCGGTGTGAGGCGTCGCATCAGCGCTCGCCTCCGGTCGCGACCGGCTCGTAGCCGCGCGTGTATCGATGCACCATGTCCGACAGGGACGCGTAGCTGAAGGGCTTCGGTAGGTAGTCGTCCATCCCGACCGCCACGCAGCGATCCCGGTCGCCGGACATCGCGTTCGCGGTCAGGGCCACGATCGGCACCTTGCTGACCGGCCCTTCGAGTTCCCGGATCGCGCGGGTGGCTTCGAAGCCGTCCATGACGGGCATCTGGCAGTCCATGAAGACCATGTCGAAGGGCGTCAGGCGGCAGTACTCGACCGCTTCCTGACCGTTCTGCGCGAGCGAGACGCGGCATCCCGCTTTTTCGAGCATGGTCACGCCGAGGCGTTGGTTGACGACGTTGTCCTCGACAAGGAGAACCTCGGCCGTCGTATTGCGATCGCTCCGGGGTTCGATCGCGGCTGCCTCCGAGGAGTCCGACTTCGCTTCGGCTATCCCCGATTCGAGGTGCAGACTGAAGTAGAAGCGGCTGCCGACACCATGCTCGCTCTCGGCGCGCAGCCGGCCCCCCATGAGCTCGACGAGGCGCGCGCTGATCGCCAGGCCGAGGCCGGTCCCGCCGAAGCGACGCGTGGTGCTGGCGTCGGCCTGCGTGAAGCTCTCGAAGATCTTGGCGATCTTGTCCGGCGGGATTCCGATACCGCTATCGATCACCTCGAAGTCGACTCGGGGGGTGCGATTGCCCATGGCCTCGAGGTGGATGCGTAGCTCGACCCTTCCCTGCTCGGTGAACTTGACCGCGTTGCTCAGCAGGTTCAGGAGAACCTGCCGAATGCGCACGGGGTCACCCACGTAGGCGGGTCCGATGTCCGCGTCGAGTTCGAGACGCAGCTCGACGTCCTTCTCGTCGGCCTTCACGCGCAGCATGTCGATGGTGTCGGAGGCGACACGCTGGAGGTCGAAGTCGACCCACTCGACCTCCATTTTGCCGGCTTCGATCTTCGAGAAGTCGAGGATGTCGTTGATGATCGTGAGCAGGGCTCCGGCCGAGCCGTGCACGGTCTGGGCGAACTCGGCCTGCTCGGAGTCGAGTTCGGTCTGCATGAGCAGCTCGGTCATGCCGAGGACGCCATTCATGGGCGTCCGGATCTCGTGGCTCATGTTCGCCAGGAACTGACTCTTGGCCAGGGCAGCGGCTTCGGCCCGATCGCGCTCGTGGCGGAGCTCTTCGGTGCGTTCATCCACACGCCGTTCGAGGTCCGAGCGTGCTTCCTGCAGCGCGGCGTCACGGGCCTCGATCTGTTCGAGCATGTCGTTGAACCCGGTGATCAGTGTCCCCATCTCGTCGGCGCCGAGTGCCTGAGCGCGCACCGAGTAGCGACGTTCGTCCGTGACGATGCGCATGACCCGCATCAAACGGCCGATCGGGATCGTGATCACGCGCTGGATCGGTGACGCGATCAGGACGGCGACGATCAGGCCGAGCAGGACGACGCCGATGCCGGTCTGGAGTTGTCGCTGTGTGTGTGCGCGGAGGGTGGACGTGTTGGTACGCAGGAGCAACCAGCCCTCGATGCTGTCCTCGAACTGGATCGGGGTCACCACGACCAGGCCGTCGGGGCCGAAGACGTGGCCAGCTTGCTGGAGGGGCATCTCCACCAGCGGCTTCAGTTCGGGTTTCTCGTCCCCGCGTAGGACGGCCACGAAGGCTTCGCCGTCGCTCGTGAAGACCCGCGCCTCCTCGAAGGTGCTCTCCACGCGGAGCGACCGGAGAACCTCCTCGGCGTCTTCGCGGTCGGCGAACATCATGGCGGTCTGGACGTTCGCCGCGGCCATGTCGGCCAGCGTCTCGCAGGTCGTCAGCATCTGCCGCTGCAGCACGCGGGAGCTGTCGAACCACGTCACGCTACCCGCGACGACGAGACCCAGCGTCGACGACACCGTGATCAGTGCCATCAGCTTCCATCGCAGGGGCAGATCGCGTCCCCAGCGAATCGCACATGAGAGGGGCGAGCGGGAAGCCATCGAGCGGAGGTCCTTCTTCCACGGTGCAGGCGTCATCGACCGCCCGTTCGGGCGTGCCGGCCGGTACAGCGTGGTTTTCGGACTTCCAGGCGGCAAACCTGAGCGAATTCCCAGGATTCGACGGCGAATTCTCAGGCGGGATGGAGAATCTCCCAGGCATGACCCTCGGGGTCCCGGAAGAAGGCACCGTAGCCCCCCCAGGGCAGTTCCGCGGGCTCGCGGGCGACGTCCGCGCCGAGAGCGGCACAGCGACGCGTGATGGCGTCGACCGCCTCGTCGTCGGCCACGGCGAAGCTGTGCAGGCTCGAAGGCGGTGCTCCAGGGCCGGCGAAGTCGACCCCGGTCGCTTCCGTGAGGGCGCCCCAGGGGTAGAGCGCGTAGATCGTGCCGCCCGCATCGAAGGTGATGAGATCTCCGTGGCGGGATCGTTCGCGCCAGCCGAGGCCGTCACGGTAGAAGGGTACAGAGGCCTCGGGGTCTCGGACGCCGAGGGCGATCATGGATGGTTTCACCGGAACCTCACGCAACGATCGGGTGTGACAGAGGATCACAGCGTATCGTGACGGCCCGGCCGGCGCACGTCGTCCTCGGGTCACCGGCGTCGATCAAACGACGTCTTTCCAGTGAGTTGCGTGCGTCGGGCCTGGGAGGTGGGGATCGGCGGCCGCCTTGCAGGTCGGTCGCAAGTCCCCGGGTCGGGTGTCGCGGCACGTGTGCGGCGCATCCGACATGACGCAGGATCCGAAATCATCGTGGCCGGCGCCGACTTCTCGGCACGTTCCCCCTTCCTCAGGTTGACGCCCGCATCATGCGAAGACACCCACGCAGCTCCGCCGCACGCACGGCGGTTCGGTTTCTCCTGTTCCTGGTCGCCGCGCCGTCCGTCGCCGGAGCCGCGGATCTTCGCGGTCAGGTCGTCGATGCCGAGACCGAGCGGCCCCTTCCCTTCGCCGCCGTGCGGTTGGAGGGACCCGGGGACGCGCGAGACATCCTTGCCGGCACCTCGGGGCGCTTCGAAGCCGAAGGCCTCGCGGCGGGCGTTTGGACGGTCCAGGTCAGCTACCTGGGCTACCTCGATCTCGAGGTCATGAGCGACGTCCAGCCCGGCGCTCCGACCGATCTCCGACTCGCCATGACCGTCGAGGCGATCAAGCTCGACACGATCGACGTCGTTGGAGATCGGAACGAGACCGAACAAGAACTCCAGACCAGCCTGGTCGAAATCGATGCCGAGACGCTCGCGCGGATCCCGGCTTTCGGCGAGGCGGATCCGATCCGCGCCTTGCAACTGCTTCCTGGCGTGCAGGCGGCGTCGGATCTTTCGAGCGGACTCTACGTCCGTGGCGGTGGGCCCGACCAGACGCTGATCCTCTTCGACGGCGTGCCCGTCTACAACCCGACGCATGCTTTCGGTCTGTTCTCGAGCTTCCACCCCGACCTGATCGAGGAGGTCACTCTGTACAAGGGTGCCTACCCCGCCCAGTACGGAGGACGTCTGGGTGCGGTGCTCGACGTGCGGAGTCTCGAGGGCAATCGCAATCGGACGCGCGGTCGCATCGGTGTGAGCACGATCGCGGCCCGTGGCCTGGTCGAGGGCAACTGGGGTGACACGACCTGGGCGCTCGGCGGTCGGCGCACCTACCTGGAGCCGATCCTGTCGGCGCTGCGCAGCAATGACCCGGAGATCCCGACCTACTACTTCTACGACACGAACGGGAAGCTGCAGATCCCGAGCGCCAACGGGTCGACGGAACTGCGCTTCTACTACAGCCAGGACGATCTGGGTCTCGATGCCGACGAAGGCACGTCGGTCGATCTGCGCTGGGGGAATTTCGTGGCCTCCGGAACGCATCGGCAACTACTCGGTGAGAACGCGGCTGCGACCGTCAGCGCGTGGTACAGCCGCTACCGCAGTGACACCGACCTGAGCATCTTCACCACGCCGATCGGGATCGGCAACGGACTCCGGGACGCATCCGGCGAAGCGACCTTGAGTTGGGCGCTGCCGCCGCGGCACAAGTTCACGGTCGGACTGACCGCCAGCCGCTATCGCTTCGCCTACGACGAAGAGTTCAACCAGACGACGAACATCGACTACGACGCCAACGCATATGACGTCAGCGCCTTCCTCGAGGACACCTGGCGTCCGACGGCTTCGAGCAGCGTGCGCATGGGAGTGCGGACTCGCTATCTGAGCGACGGTGACCGCATACGCGTCGAACCGCGCCTTTCCCTGCGCCAGCAGGTGAACGACGAGTGGACTCTGAAGTTCGGGACGGGTCTCTACAACCAGGTCCTCCAGCTCGTGTCGACCGAGGGCTTCAGTGGAACCGACTTCTACCTGCCGATCGACGAGACGGTGTCGCCGAGCCGTTCGCTGCAGTTCGTGAGCGGCGTCGAGTACGTTCCCGAACCGGAGTGGCGCTTCACTTTCGAGACCTACTACACGAACCTGTCGAACGTCGTGTTGTTGAACAACGACGTTTCCGCCGATCGCGGCGCGACGAAGGCCGAGGACGTCTTCCGGACCGGGGGAGAGGGCTGGGCCTCGGGAATCGAGCTCTTCGCCGAGCGCCGCGCGGGTTCGCTCACCGGTTGGCTCGGCTACACCTTCGGCTACACGCGCCGCACCTTCGAGGACGTGAACCAGGGCGAGCCTTTCGCTCCGAAGTACGATCGACGCCACGACGTCAACGTCGTCGGACGGTGGCAGCGCGAGAAATGGGAATTCGGTCTCACCTTCACCTACGGCACGGGGCAGGCCTTCACGCCGGCATCGGGGCGGTTCGCGCTCCGCAACCCGGCGACGGGTGTGACGCCGAATCTCGGAGAGTTGTTGGCGGCCGACTTCAACAGCGCGCGCTTGTTGCCCTATCACCGCATGGATCTGAGCGCGACGCGGAGCCTGACGATCTTCGGACAGCCGGCCAAGCTCTCCTTCACCGCATTCAACCTGTACAGCCGTCGCAACGACTGGTTCGTGACCTTCGATCCAGAAGACCCGGGTTCCGAGCCGACCATCGTGCAGCAACTCCCGATCATTCCGAGCATCGGCCTGGAGGTGGACTTCTGATGGGGCGCTTCACACCAATCGTTCTCGCCTTGTCCCTGTTCGTCACCGGCTGCGGCGAGCGCGTGGTCTTCAACAGTGACGACGTCGACCAGATCGTGGTCGACGCCTACCTGATCGTCGACCAGGCACTGCCTCCGATCTGGGTCAGCCGCACGAGCGAGCCTCGCGTTCCGGCCACGCCGGAGAACGTCGGAGAAGTCGGGGCCACGGTGCGTATCGTCGACGAGGACGGCAACGAGTTCCTCTACGCCGACGGAATGCGCCTGGAGGGCGAACTGCTCGCTCCGCGCGGACGCTATCTGCCGCTCGTTCCCGACGGCGCAGACCCCGTGGATTTCATCGTGCGTCCAGGCGTCCGCTACGACCTCACGATCGTCACCGCACGCGACGAGACGGTGCGCGCCACGACGATCGCTCCGCCGCGTCTCGACGTCGACGAATGGTTGGTGCTCGACTTCGGCTTGAACGTCCTCTCGGAGATCCGCGACTTCGAAGAGGTCGGCGACTCGGTCTACACCATCGCCGACAACCAGCTCGAGTGGGGGGCGAGCCTCCTCGAAGCGCGCTTCGACCGCGACCCTTCCGTGCCGTCCTATCAGGTCGCGCTGTTCAGCCTCGACCCCGACAGCGACTTCGCGATCGAGCCCGATTTCTTCGAGGAGGAGGACTTCGACGAGATCGATCGCGAGGGTGCGAGTCCGATGTTCGACGCCGAGGACGGGACGATCCGCCTGCCGTGGTTCGCCGTTTTCTTCGAAGGGCGCTACAAGATCAAGATCTACGCGACCGATCAGAACTGGCGTGATTTCGTGACCACGGTGCCGTCGCTGAGCGGTAACGGCGGTTTCGGCCAGAACGCCGGTGACGGTTTCGACCGCCCGATCTTCCGGATCGACGGAGGAATCGGACTGTTCGGATCGGCGTCGGTCGATTCGGTCGGATTCTTCGTGTTCGACGACGACTGACACACTCGACGAAGCATTCGCCTCCACGGGCGGGCCACCGCCAAGAGGGCGGCTTCGCGGTCCGGAACTCGCAAGATCTCGTCGACGCGGTCGACGAAGAAATGCGATACGGCGCTTCGGATCACCGCAAGTCGAGCACGTGCAGAAAGATGCGGCGTGGAATCCTTCGCGTGGGTATGAAGTGTGCGTCGGGAAGATGATCCGGTCCTCATCATCTTCTTTCGATCTTCTCGAAGCTCTCATGCACGGACCGGTCACCGCGCCTATCGTGTGCCACCGAATGGGTACTCCGACCGTCGAGGCCTGCCATGTCGCTTCCCCACCCCGAGCTGCGCGTCGAGGACTCCGCGGCGACACTGGCGCCTCCCGCCGTCGAGCGCGGGCCCGCCGCGACACTCGCCGTACGCGTTTCCCAGATCGCGAGCCCACCGGCTCTTTCCGTTCTGGTGGCTTTCTTCGCCGCGGAGGTCCACGGTGGCGGGTCGGCACACGGGTGGGCTGCCCTGCACACGGGCGTCATGGTTCTCTGTCCGCTGGCCTATCTGCTCGCCCTGCTCCACCGCGGACAGGTGAGCGACGTCGACGTCTACCATCGCAAGGAACGCTGGCGTCCCTTCCTGGCCGCCGTGGCTGGTGCCTGGGCGAGTTGGGGCCTGCTCCACTCTTTGGGTGCGCCCGGACCCGTCGTCGGCGTGGCCGGCGTGCTGGCGGTCGAGGTGGCCGTGATCTTCGCGGTGACTCTGAGCTGGAAGATCAGCCTCCACTGTGCAACGGTGGCCGTCGTGGCGACCGTCGTCTGGAAGCTGACTGGTTCGCCCGTCGCACTCGCGCTCGGAATCCCCCTGATGATCTGGTCGCGCCTTCTCTTGAAGCGTCACACCCCGGCCCAGACCATCGCGGGGACCCTCGTGGGCGTCCTGCTGGTGGTACTGTTCTTCGATCTGTTCGCCGGGACGGTTTGACATGCGCGTCGCGATCTTCGCGGAGACCTTCCTCCCCAAGTGGGACGGAATCACGAACACACTCTGTCGACTCCTCGAACACCTCGAGGAAGAGGGTCACCAGAGCATCATGTTCGCGCCCGAGGGTGCGCCCACGAGCTACGCTTCGACGAAGATCTACGGCTATCCGGCCTTCAACTGTCCCTGGTACCACGACCTACGACTGGCCACGCCGCTCGGTACGGCAACACGCGAAATCGATCGCTTCAAACCCGACGTGATCCACTGCGCGAGCCCGTTGCTCCTCGGTGCGATGGGTCTGAAGAAGGCGAAGGACATGGGTGTGCCGGTCGTGGCGAGCTACCATACCGACGTTCCGGGTTACATGGAGCACTACGGGTTCGGTGCCCTGCGCGAACCGAGTTGGGCTTTCTTCCGCTTCCTTCACAATCAAGCCGACCTGAACGTCTGCCCGAGCACGCACACGAAACAGCAGCTCGAAGCAAAGGGATTCGAACGCGTCGAGATCTGGGCGCGTGGCGTCGACACGGATCTGTACTCGCCCGATCGCGCGAGTCACGCGATGCGCGTGCGCATGAGCGAAGGCGACACCGATGCGCCGCTCCTTCTCTACACCGGACGCCTTGCCGTCGAGAAGCGCATCGACCTCTTGCGACCGGTTCTCGAGCGGATTCCGCACGCTCGTCTCTGCCTCGTCGGGAGCGGCCCGGCGGAGGAAGCCATGCGCTCGATCTTTCGCGAGACCAAGACGACCTTTCTCGGCTACCTCAAGGGAGAGGAGCTCGCGACCGCGTATGCGTCGGCGGACTATTTCGTCTTCCCGAGCGAGAGCGAGACCTTCGGCAACGTCGTACTCGAGGCCATGGCCTCGGGTTTGACTCCTGTCTGCGCGGCGGCCGGTGGACCGATCGACATCGTCGACCACGGGCGCAACGGCTTTCTCTTCTCGCCCGGACAGCCCATGGAGATCAGCAGCGTTCTCGAGTGGTTGATCGCCAACCCCGAGGTGAGCGCAACGATCAGTCAGCGTGCACGCGACCACGCGGTGGCGAACAGCTGGACCAACATCATGGCCGGCCTGCTGCAACAATACGAAGAACTGGTCGGCGCGAAGCACCCGGTCGAGCGCCCGGCCCTCGCGAGCTGAGCCCCACGCCATCGGGAACGACGAAGGGCCCTCCGTGCGGAGGGCCCTTTCGTCTGCCGAGAGAAGTCCATGGTCAAGGTGCCGTGCAACTCGCGATCACGAAACGCCCCAGGAGTTCGCGGACGGCCAGCTGTCGGTCCTTGTCGGCCGAGTAGAGGGCTGTGACTTTTTCGCGGGCCGCCTTCACGTCGCCACATGCCTTGCCACGCGAGATCAGCTCGCGCCCTCCGTCGGCCATCGGTCCCCAGTTGCCGCACTCGACGAATTGATCGCTGAGGAACACGAACTTCGGCACCGCTTCGCCACCGTTGGTGAGGAAACGCACGAAGGCGTCCGGGTGCTCGTCGCGGGTCAGGTAGCGCACGTGGATGTGATCACTCTCGCGAGCCATGACCTCGAGTACCGGGACGTGCCGCACGACCTCGGGGCACCAGTCCTCCGCGAAGGCGATCACGTGCACCGGACGGTCGATCGCTCGCAACGCGCCCGCCGTCACCGGGTCGAGGGTCTGGCGCTCGAGCGCCGCTTTCATCTTCTCGGCGTGCTCGGGGTGCTCGGCGATCTCGAGCCACGCGTCGAAGCTGCGGGCCGATTCGAAGATCGCCTTCCAATCCAGGACGGGCAGGACCGGTGGACGCGGCATGCGGACTCCTTGGCGGGGGGGGCGAACGAAGCTTCAGGCGCCGCTCGGATCGGGCGCAGCGGGGTGGCCGGTCGCCGGCGCGGTCCATTCGCGCACGACGGGTTCGCGCTGCGTTTGCAGCGCCAGCAGGGTCAGTGTTCCGACGAGCAGGCTCGCGCCCGAGAGGTGGACGACCTGCGATGCGGCGGGCATCCCCGTGTAGACGAGTGACGTGCCGATCAGGATCTGGAAGATGACCAGGGCGAAACTCGCGTCGGCGGCGCGGACGAGGCCGCGGTCTCCGCGGAAGCGGCGTCGCGCATACACGCGCAGTCCGAAGGTCAGGAGCAGCGGTGCCCAGGAGAAGCTCTTGTGAAACGGGTCGAGCCAACCGACGTGGTCGATCCACTCGGCCCGCGGTAGATCCGGATCCAGGTCGACCGCGTGTTCCATCGCCGCTCGGACTTGTGTGCCCAGACCGATCTGCAGCAGCACGACCACGAAGGTCACCGCGATCCAACGTCGGAGGCGGGCCCGGTCGGGATCCGTCGATCGCGGATAGCCTGCGGCCTGCAGTCGCGCGTGCCAGGTGGCGTAGAGAAGTAGCGTCACGATGACCAGGGCGAGGACCATGTGCGCGGTGATCATCCAGGGCTCGAGTCCCGAGCGGACGACCTGTCCCCCGAGCCAACCCTGGTAGGCGACCAGCAGTGTCGCGGCGAGCGACGGCCAGAAGAGGCGCGGCCGCCGACGGTGCCAGCGCCAGGCCATGAAGAGTGTCGCCACGATCAACAGACCGATCGTGACGCCCAACAGCCGGTTGGTGTACTCGAGCCACGTGAGCGCCGCGTTGAACTGGGCGGGATCGAATCCGGGCGGTAGCTGCGAAGCCTGCAGCGGCGGGATCCACTGCCCGAAGCACCGGGGCCAGTCCGGGCAACCCAGCCCCGCTCCGGCCGCGCGAACCAGCGCGCCGACCAGGATCAGGGTGTAGGTCGCGATGGTCGTCGCCAACGCCATGCGTGCGAAGAGCGTGAGCTGACGGGAAGAGCGGTCGTTGTCCATCGACGTGCTGCCTCGGGGCCGGAGTCCAGATCAGGCTAGCCGACGACGGCGAGCGACGCCAGCCGCCCGCCGTCGAAGTCGCGCGCCGATCAGTAGCGCCAGGCGAAGGACGCGTGCGCGGCACGGCCCGGGGCGAGGATTTCGTCGCCGGCGACCAGGTCGCCCGTGCTCACCGCCACCTCACGCGTGAGGTGCTCGTGGTAGGTGTGGTCCAGCAGATTCGCGATTCCGAAGCGGAGCACGGTGCCCGGTGTCGGACTCAGGTCGATTCCCAGGTCGAGAAGCACGAAGCCCGGGGTCGTGTCCTCGCCGAAGTCGGGATCGACGCGGCCCTGCTCCGCGGCGAGACGCACGTCCAGTTGGGCCGCCCAGGGTGCGAGCAGTCCACTGGCGCCGATCCAGCGCAAGCCGACCCGTCCGTCGACCGGAGGCGTTTCGGGCAGGGGAAGGTCGCGTGTCGTGTCGTGGGCCCGGACCGCGTGCAGGCCGAAAGGAAGCCACCAGCGCGACGCGAGGCGGAGCGATCCGTCGAGCTCGACACCGGTGCGACGCGCGTCGACGTTGCGGAAACTCCGCACGCGGTCCTCGACCCCGTCGCCGTTGACGTCCTCGATCGCCACCGTCGTGTTGAGTACGAAGTCGCGGAATTCGGTGTGATAGGCCGTCACCTCGAATGCAAGCCGATCGTGACCCCACTGCAGCCCGATCTCGTTCTCCCAGCCCGTCTCGGTCTGGAGGGTCGGGTTCCCGACGGCGAAGCCGTTCGGCGCCGGAGCGAAGGCCAGGTAGCGCTCGTGGACACCCGGCGCGCGCTGGACCACTCCCGTGCCGGCGTGGACGGAGAACTGGCGATCGAGGCGCCACTGGACCTGGGCGTTCGAGCGAAGGGTCCAGCGCGCGTCGTCGGCGTCGCGGGCATCGGCCCCGTGGAATCGAACCCAGGCGTCGGCGACGGTCGCGGCGCCGAGAGCATCGCCGGCGGCTCTCGCTTCGCTGTCGACGTAGTCCACGCGTGCTCCCGCGACGAGGACGAAGGCGTCGGCCAGCGTGCGCTGTGACTCGACGAAGGCGCCGAGGTCGTTCTGGATCAGGTCGGGCCAGAGATGGTCGCGGAAGGTCATGCCGTTCATGCGCATCGTGCGCAGACGTCGGGCGTCGCGTGCCATCGAGGTGGCGTCGACACCGACACGCAGCGCCGTTTCGCCACGCCGGGTGTCGAAGGCAAGTCGCGCTCCCAGGCTCGAGGCTTCCGATTCCGTGTTGGCCTCCATGCGTTGGAAGGTCGACTTGTTGCTGTTGTCCATCGAGTGGTCGACGAGCGAAGCACCGAGACGGAACTCCAGGTGGGAGGCGCTTCCCAGGTCGCGACGAAGACCACCGGTCAGCATGCCGATGTCGGAGCGGCGCATGTCCATCGGCAGGGCAGGGAACTCCGTCTCGCCCTCGGTGCCGAGGTTCAGCGACGCCCAGGTGCGCAGGTCCGACCGGGGGCGGCCGGCCACGGAGAGCACACCGTGCAACACCTTCTGGCCACTCGGCACGCGTCGTCCGCGCGGATCTTCGTAGTCGTTCGCCCGCACGCCTTCGACCGCGATCCGGACGTCCGCGCTCCCGATCGAGTCATCGAGCCGGAATTCACCGACGCTCGCTTCGCGGGCACCGTCGTAGCCGGTTCGGACCCACCCCGCGCGCTCGCGCGCGACGCGGGTCGGGAGTTCGTCGTCGAGGACGATCCGTCCCGCGCTCCCGCCTCCGCCCAGAGTTGCCGAAGCGAGTCCCGGGACGACAGCGAGTTCGTCCGTCGACAGCAAGGGGATCATGTTGACCGGAGGATCCATGCGACCGGGACAGGCGCCGAACAAGGGTAGATGCGCGAGTTGGGTCGTGACCCGCTCCGACCCGAGTCCACGCAGGACCGGTTCGAGCTGACCTGCGCCACGACGCACGCCGTGCACGCCGGTCAGTGTGGTGAGGGCTTCGCCGGTGGTCGTCAGGGCGCCGTTCTGGGTGACTTCGGCGTCGAGTCGACGCGTGCTCGGCGTGTCGACGACGAAGGGGCGGGGATCGTGGACGCGGACCTCGAGGTCGACGCCGGAGCGATCGTCGGTCGTGGTGGAATCCGACGGAGCCCCGCCGGTCAGGAGGACGGCGAGCAGAAGATGCAGCATCGGGGATTCTCCGGGTGCGTTCAGGCGTTCAGGGGGCGACCGCGCGGACCGAGGTCTGCGCGCGGGAGCGACTGCGCGAGGAGTGAATCGAAAGGGTAGGAACGTCCGCCGGAAAGGCCGTAGTGCGTCCGCATCGCCTTCCTGCTCACAACTCTGCGTCACCCTGCTCTGGCACCGGCGGCGGGCAGAATCTATTCTCCGTGCGTCCACGCGGACTTCGGTCGAGTTCCGGACAGCGAAGCCCGACCGCATCCACCTCCGACCCACGCGAGGACTCATGTTCGATCGCGAATCCCGGCTCACCGACGCCTTCCCACCCGCCGATTCCGAAGCCTGGCGCGCGCAGGCCGAATCCGACCTGAAAGGCCGACCGCTCGAGAAGCTCGTCGGCCACACGGGCGATGGGCTCGAGATCCGTCCGTTGTACACGCGGGCCGACGCGGTCCCGCCCACGATGATCGGTCTGCCCGGCGCGCCGCCCTTCCGTCGCGGCACCCGGCCCCTCGGGCGCGCGCTCGAAGGTCCCGACGTCCGCGCGATCATCGAAAACGCCGATCCCGCGACGGCGCGCGCGCAGATGCTGGACGATCTGCAGCGCGGCGCGACGAGTCTCCTGATCCGCATCGCGAGCCCGACCGCTCACGGTTGGACGCCCGGAGTTCGTCTCGGCCAGCCGGCGGATCTGATCGGGTTCGTCGAGGGTGTGGACCCGACCGCGGCCGCGATCGCGCTCGACGCCGGCGGACGGGGGATCGAATTCGCTCGCGTGGCACTGGAGACCCTGGAGAATCGCGGCGTGCACCCGGCGGCGATCCTGGGTGGCTTCGGTCTGGATCCGATCGGGACTCTCGCGCGCGAGGGCGAAGTGCCCGGGAGCGTCGAGTCCTACCTGTCGAAGGCAGGAGCGCTCGCGCACGACACCCTGGCCTACCCGCGCCTTTCGCTCTTCCAGGTCGACGTGGACTTCGCGCATCACGCGGGGGCGACCACCGCCCAGTCGCTGGGCGTCGCGCTGGCGACCGGCGCCGCCTACCTGCGCGCGCTCGAAGCGGCCGGGATCGGTCCCGACCACGCGATCGGCCGCATCGCCTTCACCTGGCGTTGTGACGCGCGCTTCTTCGAACAGATCGCCGCGCTGCGCGCACTGCGGATCTCCTGGAACCGCATCGCCGAGGCCAGCGGTTCGTCGGGACGTGGCATGTTCGTCCACGCGATGGCCTCCGAGCGCATCGTTGCGCGGCGCGATCCCTGGGTGAACATGCTGCGCGGGACGGCAACGACCTTCGCTGGCCTCGTCGGTGGAGCCGATGCCGTGAGCTGCCCTTCCTTCGACCGGGCGCTCGGCGAGAGTTCGACGCTCGGCCGTCGTATCGCGCGCAACACGCCGATCATCCTCGCCGAGGAATCGCATCTGCACCGCGTGGTCGATCCCGCGGGTGGGTCCTGGTTCCTGGAGAACCTGACCGCGAAGTTGGCGTTGAGGGCATGGGAGGAATTCCAACAGCTCGAGCGCGAGGACGGCATCGTCCACTCGCTGCGCAACGGTGACCTCCGCGGACGCATCGACGAAGCCTGGGAACTCGAGCGCCAGCGCATCGCGACGCGGCGACAGCCACTGACGGGAGTGAGCGAATACGCCAAGGTCGACGAACGTCGTCCCGACGTGACGCCGTTCCCCGATCCCGGCGAAGGCACCCAGAGCGAATCGGAACGCCTGCAGCCCTGGCCAGTCCGCCGTCTCGGCGACGACTTCGAAGAGCTCCGCGATGCGGCGGACGAGGCGAACGCCGATTTCGCCGAGCCGCGCGCATTCCTCGTGACACTGGGTCCTCTTGCCGAGTACACGACGCGTGCGACCTGGATCACGAACCTGCTCGCGGCCGGTGGCATTGCGACCCGTGACCAGGGACCGATCGACGATGCGAAGACGGCGGGCGTCGCCTTCGAGGAGACCGGCCTGCGCTTCGCCGTGATCTGTGGTACCGACGAACGCTACGCGGACATGGCGGCCGAGGTCGCTCGTTCGCTGAAGGAGAACGGCGCCGAACTCGTCTGGCTCGCTGGCAAGGGCGACTCCGAATGGACCGAAACCGGGGTCGATCGCTTCGTCCATCTCGGCGTGGACGTCGTGGATGCACTCCGCGAGGCACTGCAACTCCTGATCGAACCCACCGACACCGCGTCCGAGTCCGTCGAGGAGGACCAGGCATGAGCCGCATTCCCGATTTCCGAGACCTGCCTCTTCACGTTCCCGGGGACGCACCGGTCGACCGCGGCATGTGGCGCGACCGGGTCGAGGCGGCGCACGGGACGCCCCTCGACGATCTGCTGTGGGAGACGCCCGAGGGCATCGAGGTCGCGCCTCTCTACACGTCCGACGACTCCGAGGCGCTCGAGCATCTCGACACCGTTCCCGGCGTGCCGCCGTTCCTGCGCGGTCCCTATTCGACGATGTACGTGCAGCGTCCCTGGACGATCCGTCAGTACGCCGGCTTCAGCACGGCCGAAGAGAGCAATGCCTTCTACCGTCGCAATCTCGCAGCGGGTCAGAAGGGTCTGTCGATCGCCTTCGATCTGGCCACCCATCGCGGCTACGACAGTGATCATCCGCGCGTGGAAGGTGACGTCGGCATGGCCGGCGTCGCGATCGATTCGATCCTGGACATGCGTCGCCTCTTCGAAGGCATCCCGCTCGACCAGATGAGCGTGTCGATGACGATGAACGGCGCCGTCCTGCCGATCATGGCGCTCTACGTGGTGGCGGCCGAGGAGCAGGGGGTGAAGCCGGAACAGCTGGCGGGGACGATCCAGAACGACATCCTCAAGGAGTTCATGGTCCGCAACACCTACATCTATCCTCCGGTCCCGAGCATGAAGATCATCGGCGACATCTTCCGCTACACGGCCGAGAAGATGCCGCGCTTCAACTCGATCAGCATCAGCGGCTACCACATGCAGGAAGCCGGAGCGACGGCGGATCTCGAGTTGGCCTACACGCTGGCCGACGGTCTGGAGTACTTGCGTACGGGCGTGGGCGCGGGTCTCGACGTCGATGCCTTCGCGCCGCGCCTCAGCTTCTTCTGGGCGATCGGCATGAACTTCTTCATGGAAGTCGCCAAGATGCGCGCCGGACGCCTGCTGTGGGCGCGTCTGGTCAAGGAGTTCGATCCGAAGAAGGCCAAGTCGATGAGCCTGCGGACGCACAGCCAGACCAGTGGTTGGAGCCTGACCGCGCAGGACGTCTACAACAACGTCGTTCGCACCTGCATCGAAGCGATGGCCGCTACGCAGGGCCACACGCAATCTCTGCACACGAACAGCTTCGACGAGGCCCTCGCGCTCCCGACCGATGTGTCCGCGCGGATTGCGCGCAATACCCAGATCTTTCTGGCCCAGGAGACCGATACCTGTGCGACGGTCGATCCGTGGGGCGGCAGCCACTACGTCGAGTCGCTCACCGCCGATCTCGCCGCGCGGGCAGAAGCACACATCCGCGAGGTCGAAGAGGCCGGCGGCATGGCCCGCGCGATCGAACAGGGCATCCCGAAGCTGCGCATCGAAGAAGCCGCGGCGCGTACGCAGGCCCGCATCGATTCCGGGTTCCAGACCGTCGTCGGCGTGAACAAGCACCGTCTGGACGAAGAAGAAGCGGTCGAGGTCCTGAAGGTCGACAACACCGCCGTGCGCGAGCAACAGATCGCACGTCTCGAAGAGTTGCGCCGCGACCGCGATGCCGACGCGGTGACCGGCGCATTGACGGCACTGACGCATTGCGCCGACAGTGGAGACGGTAATCTGCTCGAACTCGCGATCGACGCCGCGCGCAAGAAGGCGACCGTCGGCGAGATCAGCGAGGCACTCGAGAAGGTCTTCGGTCGGCACCAGGCCGAGATCCGATCGATCCAGGGGGTCTACAGCGGCGAGATGGATCAGAGTCAACGCAACGGTGGGCACGAGGAACTCGAGCGCGTGCGCGCGTCCGTCGAGGACTTCGCGCGGCACGAAGGTCGTCGTCCGCGCATCCTGATCGCGAAGATGGGCCAGGACGGTCACGATCGCGGTCAGAAGGTCGTCGCAACCGCCTTCGCCGACTTCGGATTCGACGTCGACATCGGCCCGCTCTTCCAGACTCCCGAGGAGAGCGCGCGGCAGGCCGTCGAAAACGATGCACACATCGTCGCGGTGTCGTCACTCGCCGCTGGTCATCTCACCCTCGTGCCGAAGCTGCGCGAGGCACTCGCGTCACTCGGACGCGAGGACATCGTGATCGTCGTCGGCGGTGTCGTCCCTCCGCAGGACTATCCTGCGCTGCTCGAAGCCGGTGCGAGCGCGGTCTTCGGGCCGGGCACCGTGATCGGCAAAGCGGCGCTCGAGGTTCTCGACGAGTTGAAGACGCGGCTCGGTTTCGAGCCGACGGGGAACTGAGCTTGGCCGGCGAACGCAAGCCGCCCGATCGCTCGGCGCTGTCGACCGACCCCGCGGGCTCGATGCCGTCGCACACGCGCCGCGGTGGGCCGCGTCGCCGCGAACTCGAACTCGACGATTACGTGTCCGGCGTTCGCGACGGAGACCGGGCCGTCCTCGGTCGCGCGATCTCCTTGATCGAAAGCAATCGCCCCGAACACCAGGAACTCGCGCAGGAGATGCTCCGCGAACTCCTGCCCTCGACGGGCCGTTCGATCCGCCTCGGGCTGACCGGCGTTCCGGGCGCTGGCAAGTCGACCTTCGTCGAGGTCCTCGGTACCCGCCTCACGGCCGAAGACCGTCGTGTTGCCGTGCTCGCGGTCGATCCGTCGAGTGGTGTGAGCGGAGGGAGCATTCTCGGCGACAAGACGCGCATGGCTCGCTTGGGAAGCGATCCCAAGGCATTCATCCGGCCGTCGCCGAGTGGCGGCACGCTCGGTGGTGTGGCGCGGAAGACACGCGAATCGATGCTCGTGTGCGAAGCAGCCGGCTATGACGTCGTGGTGGTCGAGACCGTTGGCGTGGGACAGAGCGAGACCCAGGTCGCCGAGATGACCGACGTCTTCTGCGCGTTGCTGCTCGCGGGTGCCGGCGACGAACTCCAGGGCATCAAGCGTGGCCTGCTCGAACTCGTCGACGTGATCGCGGTGAACAAGGCCGACGGTCCCGACGTCGACCGCGTTGCGAAGGCCGCGCGCCAGATCGAAACCGCCCTGCACATCTTCCGCGGCGGTGACGAGGTTCCCGTGCTCACCTGTTCGGCCCTGCGGGACGATCGCGTCGACGAGGTGTGGAAGACCATTCTCGGTCTGCACGACCACCGCCGCGACGCCGGAGAACTCGAGACCCGCCGGCGCACCCAGGACGTCCGTTGGATGTGGTCGTTGGTCGACGAACAGATCCAGTCGCGCATGCGTCGCGACGACACGGTGCGCGACGTGGCCAATGCGATGGAAGACGCGGTTCGAGAGGGATCGGTCCCTGCGGTCGAGGCCGCGGTGCGCGTGGTCGAGGCGTTCACGCGCAAGGACTGATCAGCGAAAGCGGCCCTTGAGCGCGCCGAACGAGCTCTTCTGATCCGAGACCACGGTGCCGCCGAAGTCGCAACCGATGCGTTCGGTGCTCACCACGATGTTGTCCATCAGGACGCCGGCGGTGCTGTGGTCGCCGTGGAAGAAGAGATTCATGCGCAGCGTCTCGATGCCGAGGTCGGGTGTGGTGCGAAACCACAGATCGTCCCAGGGACCGATCGAGACCCCGTCGATCCAGAACTCGAGCACCGCGTCCCGGACGCTTCCGTCGGTCGACGGCGTTCCCGCATCGACGAGGATTTCCACGCAGTACCAGCGCCCCGATTCGAACGTGGGCAAGGGCCCCTGGTCCCTGTGCTGGGCCTGGGTGCAATAGCTCGACCCTTCGTCGATCGTGCAAGGGAACATGTCACCCCAACACGCGCCTTCGGGATTGCGACAGTCCATGTACATGCCGCGGGAGTACGAGTAGAGCTGCGGTGTGCCCGTGCGCCAGGAGTACTCGAGCGTCGCGCTGAATCGGTCGTCTCCTTCGGGCCGATCTCCGGCGCCCGAGCCGATCAGCCACTTGTCGCCTCCCCACAGTCCGCTGCCATGGTTCGGGGCACTGAAGTCGAAGCCGGGTTCGAAGTAGACGTACCACCGCGCGTAGAGACGGTCGTGGGGGCCACCGATGTCACGCAGGAGGTCGGATCCACCGCGGCCTTCGGGCACTCTGAGATGCGCGACCGTGTTTCCCGAGACGTCGAAGGGCCCCGGGTCACCGAGGATCGCGACCTCGGACTCCGGATTGCCGTCCGCGTCTTCCCACTGGTCGAGGTTCCCCGCCTGGAAGTCCTCGCAGAAGATCCAAGCTTCCTTTCCCGCGTCGCATTCGTTCGCGTCGGGGGCAGGGTTCTGGGCAGCGGCCGGTCCGGCGATCGCCAGGATCGTGGCCGCGACGACGAGTCCGCTTCGGGTTCGCATGGGTCTCCCGCGTTCTGGATGGTCGGAGGCGGAACGGTACGCGAACATGCAAGCCTCCGGCCAGCCCCGTGGTCACCGCTTGGAAGCGCGAAACGGGGCCGCACGCCAGCTTCGGCGTACGGCCCCGTCGGCTCCGGTCGCTTCGACCGGTCAGCGGATCCGGACGACGTGGATCTCGGCCGCGGGTTCGTCCCAGTCGTAGGTCTCGGGCGCGAGATCGCCGACGCCACGGATACCCTGGTGAGCGCGGATTCGTTCCCGCTCGTCGACACCACTGCCCGGGTTCCCGCAGCAGGGGCCGGGGATGCTGGCGATCAACTCGTCGTTGACCTCGCTACCCGCGTCGTAGGCGCGCACGCGGTAGGTCACCGCGCCCGAGCGAGGGAGGCGCAGCGCGTCGACGCCGCTGAAGGCATCGTTCGTGTTGACGAGCATGAATGCCATCGAGAGACGACGGAAGCCGCGATCGATCTCCAGCGTCCACGTGTCCTCGGCACCGGGTGGGATCGGCCCGCCTGCGACCTGCACGTCGAGCGCGCGACGGCTGCCTTCGAGGAGGTCGATCATCGGCTGGTTGAGAGCGTCCTCGGCGAGGCCGGCGAGTTCTGCGCTGGCGAAGCGGCCGGGGCGGAACATGCGCACGCCCGGAGAGTGTGTGGTCAGGACCGGCGGCGAGAAGACCTGCGACGCGCCGTTGCCGTTGTCGGGCGTGAGGTTGCGCACGGTGATCTCGAAGGCAGGATTCAGGCGTCGGATCGTGACGCGGGCCACGGGCTCGTCGCCCCAGTCCCAGGTCGCGACGTCGAGTTCACCGCGACCGGTGATTCCCTCGTGGAGTGCGATGCGCTCGCGCTCTTCCTCACCACTGCCGGGGTTGCCACAGCAGGGACCGGGAATGTTCGCGAGGAGCTCGTCGTTGACCTCGCTGCCGGCGTCGTAGGCGTAGAGCTCGAGTTCGGCCTCACCGCGCACCGGAAGGGGGAGACCGTCGATTCCACTGAACGCGTCGTTCGTGTTCACGAGCATCCAAGCGCTCGAGAGCAGACGGCGGCCGGCGCTGGTGGCGATCGTGTAGGTCGCACTCGCGCCCGGCGGAATGACGCCGTCGCCGACGACGATCTCGTGCGTGCGATTGCTGGCCTCGAGCAAGTCGACGAGTGGCTGGTTCATTGCGTCCTCGGCGACGCCGGCGAGTTCGTCGCTGGCGAACTGTCCCTCGCGATAGATTCGCACGCTGCCGTTGTGGGTGGCGAGAACGGGCGGCGAGAAGACCTGCGAGGCACCGCCGCCGTTGGCGGGTGTGAGGTTCTCGATGGTGATCTCGTAAGTGCGAACAGTCGGCGCGACGCCCATGGCATCGGTGCGCGCGATCCGGGCGAGACCGTTGAACATGTCGTCGTCGGTGGGGACGACGTCTTCGTCCCAGTAGGCTTCGTCCGCCGCTTCGAGCGCGGCGAGGTCCCCGTCGGTGACGTCGTCGGGGCGGGGTGACACGGTGTCGTCGTCCGAACAACCGGCGACGACGAGAAGAGCGAGTAGGGGAAGGGCGACGAGACGCAATTTCACGGGATCCTCCTGATTCGACGTGTGGTGTGGAGCGGGTGCCCCATCAGACGCCGCGAGTACGCCTCGTCGTTCTCGTCGTGACGGGCCGGGATGTCACGAAGGCGTGAAGCGTCGATCAGTTCGTCGTGGCGGCGTCGTCGATCATGCGCAGCTTCATCGTCTCGCCCGCGTCGAGGGGTTCGATGCGAGGTGGGCGTCCGTCGTCGTAGACGAAGACGCGGTGGCCGACGGGAAGCGACAACGTGGATCCGTCGCGTGGCGTGACGTCGATGCCGCCACGGTACAGGCAGAAGCACGTGGCTTCGTCGGTACGGAAGACGGCGAAGGTGGTTCCGGTGAGGCGTGCGGTCGCTTCCGGCGTGCGAAGGACGAGCTCGAAGCCTGGACCGGCGTCGCCCGAACTACCGAAGACCTCGCCCCGGGTGACGTCGATCGTGCGGGTCCGGCCGAACCAGCGCCCGGGCGGTGTCGGGATCAAGGCGTCGGTCCCCGGGCGGACGCGCAGCAACAGCGGGCCGCGCGCGAGTTCGATCTCGGTCTCGGGTCCCGTCGTGAGACGCCCGGCCGTGAAGTCCTCGCCGACCTCCAGGGCGAGGGGGGCGAGTCCTCGCGACGCGTCGGACGGACCGTCGACGTTCGAGAGCGTCCACTCGGTCGTGGGAAGCGACCCGAAGCCCACCACGAACAGCACCAGCACGGCGGCGGCCGCGTAGAGCTGCGG
>JGI12109J20283_10519338_pt1 | contig 30723 bp, 26 predicted proteins | sample ElkSlonscriptome_12_FD_20283 | JGI IMG/M metagenome (IMG submission 20283)
CCGGGGCCGGCGTCCACGGCGGCCGGGTGGTGGCCGAGGGCACGCCGGATGAGGTGATGGCCAATCCCGCCAGCCTGACCGGCCAGTACCTGACCGGCCGCCGCGTCGTGCCGGTGCCGGAGGCGCGCCGGCCCGGCAACGGCAAGGTGCTACGCGTCGAGGGCGCGCGCGCCAACAACCTTCAGGATCTGTCGGTGGACATCCCGCTGGGCACCTTCACCTGTGTGACCGGGGTGTCCGGCGGCGGCAAGTCGAGTCTGGTGATCGAGACGCTTTACAAGGCTTTGGCGCGCCAGCTTCACGGCGCCCGCGAGCTGGCCGGCGCGCACGCGGCCATTCGCGGCGTCGACCATATCGACAAGATCGTCGACATCGACCAGTCGCCCATCGGCCGCACGCCGCGCTCCAACCCGGCCACGTACACCGGCGCCTTCACGCCCATCCGCGACTGGTTCGCCAACCTGCCGGAGGCCAAGGCGCGCGGCTACAAGCCGGGGCGGTTCTCGTTCAACGTCAAGGGCGGGCGCTGCGAGGCCTGCCAGGGCGACGGCGTCATCAAGATCGAGATGCACTTTCTGCCGGACGTCTACGTCACCTGCGACGTCTGCAAGGGCAAGCGGTACAATCGGGAGACGCTGGAGGTGCTGTTCCGGGGCAAGTCCATCGCCGACGTCCTCGACATGACCGTTGAGGAGGCGGAAGATTTCTTCAAGGCCGTGCCCATCATCCGGGACAAGATGGCGCTGTTGCAGCGGGTGGGCCTGGGCTACATCCACCTGGGGCAGCAGGCGACCACCTTGTCCGGCGGCGAGGCGCAGCGGGTCAAGCTGTCGAAGGAATTGTCGCGGCGGGCGACGGGGCGCACGCTCTACATTCTCGACGAGCCGACCACCGGCCTGCATTTCGAGGACGTGCGCAAGTTGCTGGAGGTGTTGCACCACATCGTCGACCAGGGCAACACGGTGCTGGTGATCGAACACAACCTGGAGGTCATCAAGACCGCCGACCACATCATCGACCTGGGGCCGGAGGGTGGCTCCGGCGGCGGCCGGCTGGTGGCCGAGGGCACGCCCGAAGAGGTCGCCGAGGCGCGGGACAGCTACACCGGGCAGTACCTGAAGGGGCATTTGCTGGAGGCGGCGGCACGGAAGCGACGGCCGGCGTAGTGACAAAGAAAAGGCTTGATCTTTTCACCATTAAGAGTCTGCAAGACGTTTAAGTGCATGATTTTTGTTTAGTTAAGAAAGGAGAAGGCTAGAATGACGCAAAATGACAATACGAATTGCAGTGGCGGCTCTGTTTTTAAGTTCGTTTCGGGCGTATCGGCTGTGGAACACTTACTGTGTGGCAGGCTAAAATTTACGAGAATTAGGGATTTGAATGATCCTTCTGAGCTACTGCCTACCGTTGACAAACAAGAGCTCAAAGAAAGCTTGAACGCACTACGTCAAAGAGGGCATAGCCAAGAAGATATCGTGGCGTTACGCCAAGCCGAAAAACTAATGAGCCTCCTGAGCCCAAAGGAAGTTGTTATTTCTGCGCCGTCGGACACAATACAGGCGGATAACATATTACAGTATCACATATATGATAATATTGAATACATGATCAAAAAAATAGGCATTACCGCAGAGAATTTTAGAAACAAGATTGGCTTGTTCTGCGCTAGCCGGACATACGACTGCTTGCCGATGTGGGCACACTACTCAAACAATGCAAAGGGGTATGTAGTAGAGTTTGCTGGTTTGGCTGACGCTTTCCCTAAAGACGATACCGGATTGATCGGTGAACTTCTTCCTGTGACTTATGATCGGCATATTTCAGGCGTAACTTTTGATCCACAATCTTACAAATCCATCTTTCTCGCCAAATATCCAGACTGGAGTTATGAAAGAGAGAGAAGAATAATACAGCCATTAAATCTATGTGAAACAACTACATTACCGGATAGAAGCGAGATATATACAAGATCGATAGAAAAATCACGCGTCCGCTCTTTAATATTTGGCTGGCATAGTCCGAATTGTGAAAAAGAACACCTCGCGTCTTTTGTTAACTCTATAAATCCAACCGTGAAATGCTACACAGCAAACGTTGATATGGGCTCTGTAGTCTTAAGTGACTTAAATAGGTAATGTTTATACTGAATGGGCCGGACGTCTACCTCTACCTGCTGCTGGAGTTCCAGTCGACGCCGGACTGGTGGATGGCGGTGCGCGCCCAGGTCTACGAGGGCCTGCTGTGGCAGCACGTGATCGCCGAACACCGCCTGAGCCCAGGGGACCCGCTGCCGCCGGTTTTTCTGATGGTGCTCTACAACGGCGCCCGGCCATGGGCGGCACCGACCGACACCACGGGCCTGATCGGCCTGCCGGAAGACTCACCATTGTGGCCTTGGCAGCCGAGAATCCGCTATCATCTTCTGGACATGGGCCGGATGCCCGAGGATGCGTTGACCGGTCGGGATTCGCTGACGTCTCTTTTGGTTCAGTTGGAACGCCCGCACGAGCTCGAGGCCCTGAAACAGGTGATCGACGCCGTCGTCGGCTGGTTCCGGACACATCCGGACTATACGGACCTGCGGCGGCTGTTCACCGAACTGATCGGTCAGGCGATGGCGGGCGGTGGTCTGCCGGGGCCGGTGCCCCGCGACCTGATGGAGATGCGAACCATGCTGGAGATTCTGATCGAGGAGTCGAAGCGCAAGTGGCGAGCCGAAGCCTTGGCTGAAGGCAAGGCTGAAGGCGAAACGAAGGGGCGATCCGAGGGGCAGAGGCAGATGCTCATGCGGTTGCTCGAGCACCGCTTCGGCCCGCTTTCGGATGACCGGTGCGCCCGAATTCTTTCCGTCGACGAGGCCACGCTCGCAACGTGGGAAAAACGGCTGTTCGACGCCCAGAGTATCGACGATATCCTGGCGCCGCCGCACTGACCGGGGCACTGATGCGGCCCGCCGCCATGACCACGCTGGATCAGGAAACGGAGCCCGACCGCCACGCCCGCTACCTCGCCACGTTGCGCGCGGTGGTGCGCAAGGCGTTGGCCGGCACGGGCGCGCGGGCGTGGCTGTTCGGGTCCCGGGCGACCGGCACGGCATATCCCGGCAGCGACGTGGACATCGCCATCGACGCCCCGCCGGAGATGTCGTCCCTGATCATCGGCGACCTTCGCGAGGCGCTGGAGGACACCAACGTCCCCTGGGTTTGCGACGTTGTGGACCTGCGCAGGACATCGGATGATTTTCGCGGTCGTGTGTTCAGGGAGGGTCTCCCGTGGACAGAGTGACGGAACGCCTCGGTCTGGCGGGAAAGGCGTAGGCGACGCTGTTCGCGGCGCTGGACAACGATGCCCTGCCCGCCGTGGAACGCCGCGACGTCTGTATACTCCGGTTCGTGTATTCGTTCGAGGCCACCTGGAAAGCTGCCCAGGCCGTGTTGCGGGAGCGCCACGGAGTCATCGCCAACACGCCGCGCGCGGCCATCCGTTCGTGCGTCACCGCCGGCATTCTTGATGAGCCAACGGGTGAATCCACCCTCACCATGGTCGATGACCGCAATCTGGCCTCCCACACCTACAACGAGGAACTGGCGCGGGGTCTTGAACGGAATCTCCCCACCCACGCCGCCGCCCTGCGCGCCTGGCTGGAGGGGCTGAAAGATGCCTGACCCAACGTCCATCGAACGATAACCGACGCCGACACGCTCTATCACCGTCTGTTCTCGCACCCGCTGATGGTCGAGCAACTGGTGCGCGATTTCGTGCCCGATGCCATGGCCGTGGGGCTGGATTTCGCCCGGATGGCGCGGGTCTCGGCCAAGTTCCACGGCCATCGCGTCGGCACCCGCCGGGACGGTGACGTCATCTGGCGCCTGCCGACCCAGACCGGGCCGGACGTCTACCTTTACCTGCTGCTGGAGTTCCAGTCGACGCCGGACTGGTGGATGGCGGTGCGCGCCCAGGTCTACGAAGGCCTCCTTTGGCAGCACATTATCGCCGAACACCGGTTGAGGCTCGGTGCCCCCCTGCCTCCTGTGCTGCTGATGGTGCTCTACAACGGCGCCCGCCCATGGACGGCGCCGACCGACACCACGGGCCTGATCGGCCTGCCGGAAGGCTCGCGGTTGTGACCTTGGCAGCCCCGAATCCGCTATCATCTTCTGGACATGGGCCGGATGCCCGAGGACGATCTGGTCGGTCGGGAGTCGCTGGCGTCCCTGCTGGTGCGTCTGGAACGGTCGCCGGAGCCACGTGATTTCGCGCGCCTGACCGAAGGCGTCATCGCCTGGTTCCGGCGGCATCCGGACTACGCCGACCTGCGGCGGCTGTTCACCGAGATGCTGGGGCAGGCCATGACGGGCGTTGGCCTGCCCGGCCCCATGCCCGACGACCTGATGGAGGTACGAACCATGCTGGCGACCCTGGGCGAGGAATGGAAGCGCAAGTGGCGGGAGGAAGGCCTCGCCGAAGGCCAGGCCAGAATGCTCATCCGGTTGATCGAACACCGATTCGGTCCCCTGCCGGAGCACGATCGCGCCCGTATCCTGTCCGCCGACGAGGCCACGCTCGCAACGTGGGAAAAGCGGCTCTTCGACGCCGAGAGCACCGACGACATCCTGGCGCCGCCGCACTGACGGCGCCAGAACCCGGTCACGCCTCGGTCAAAAGCGGATAGACGCCGTTCTCGTCATGCACCTCGCGGCCGGTCAGCGGCGGGTTGAAGACACAGACCATCCGCATGTCGCGGGATCCGCCGCGCAGCTTGTGCCGCTCGTGGCCGTTCAGCGCATACAGCGTGCCGTCCTTGAGGGGATGGACGATGCCGGTCTCCAGGTCCTCGATCTCGCCGTCCCCCTCGACGCAATACACCGCTTCCAAGTGATTGGCGTAGTGGATGTAGGTCTCGGTGCCGGCGCGGATGATTGTGTCGTGCATGGAAAAGCCCATGCCGTCCTTGCGCAGCAGGAACCGGCGGCTGACCCAGTTGCCGCCATCCACTTCGGCGTCGGTGCCCGCGAGGTCATCGAGCTTCTTTACGATCATGGATTAACTCTCTTCTGTAAGGTGTTGTTCTCAGACACAATTATCCCTGCCCGCCGCCAGAAACGGGACGCGGGCAGGGATACGCAGGGATCGGGGCTGAGCCGGATCAGGCGGCCGCGACGGTGTTGTTGGCGACGCGGGCGGCCACGGCGTCAACGGCGCGGGCCATGATGTCCAGGCCCTCGCGCAGGGCGTCCTCCGGGATGGTCAGCGGCGGCAGCAGCTTGGCGACCTCGGAGTCCGGCCCGGAGGTTTCCATGATGACCCCGTTCTCGAACGCGTGCGCGCACACGGCCGAGGCCGCGCCCGGGACATCCAGGGCGATGCCGCACATCAGGCCACGGCCTCGCACCTGCGGCTTCAGTTCCGGGTGCTTGTCCGCCATCGCGGTCAGGGCCTCTTGCACGATCTCGCCCTTGCGCAACACCTCGCGGGTCAGGGTATCGTCGGTCCAGAAGCGCAAGGACTCGGTCGCGGTGACGAAAGCCGTTGAGTTGCCCCGGAAGGTGCCGTTGTGTTCGCCCGGACCGAACAAATCCATGTCAGGACGCACCAGAACCAGCGCCATCGGCAGGCCGTAGCCGCTGATGGACTTGGACAGGCAGACGATGTCCGGCTTGATGCCGGCCGGCTCGAAGCTGAAGAACGGCCCGGTTCGGCCACAGCCCGCCTGGATGTCGTCCACGATCAGCGGCAGGTCCCAGCGGGCGCACAGGTCGTTCAGGCGCTTCAGCCAGCCGAAGGAGGCAGCGTTGATGCCGCCCTCGCCCTGCACCGTCTCGACGATCACGCCGGCCGGCAGGTCCATGCCGGAGCCGCCGTGTTCCAGCATCCGTTCCAGGTAGGACAGGCTGTCGAAGCCTTCCTCCAGGAAATCGGCGAACGGCATGAAGACCGTGTTGTCGAGCGGCAGGCCGGCACCGCCACGCTTGAAGCTGTTGCCCGTGACCGCCAGCGAGCCCAGGGTCATGCCGTGGAAGGCGTTGGTGAAGCTGACGATCTTTTCGCGCCCCGTGACCTTGCGGGCCAGTTTCAGGGCGGCCTCGACGGCGTTGGTGCCGGTCGGCCCCGGGAACAGGACCTTATGCTCCAGGCCGCGCGGGGCCAGGATCACCTCGTGGAAGCGTTCCAGGAAGCGGGCCTTGGCGGTGGTGCCCATGTCGAGCGCGTGGGCAATGCCGTCCCCGGCGATGTACTCGATCAGCGCCGCCTTCATGGCGTCATCGTTGTGGCCGTAGTTGAGCGCGCCGGCCCCGGCGAAGAAATCGATGTAGGACCGGCCGCTCTCGCCCTGGACCAGGTGCCCCTTGGCGGTAGTGAACACGTCCGGGAAGGACCGGACATAACTGCGGACGGCGGACTCGTGGCGATCGAAGACATCCAGGGATGCGGAGGTCATGAAGCGGTTCCGTTTCTTGGGACTGGAAGAGGTTGTTCGCTGGGGCAGGCGGAGCGCGTTACGCCGCCTTCGCCTGCCGCAACGGACCGATGCGGAACAGGTGTTCCGGCTCGAAACTGGCCTGCGCCTCGTGCGGCGGCGGGAACGCGTCTTCTTCGAACAGGGGCGCGATCTCGCAGGAGACGCCGTGGCGGCGCGCGATGCCCTTGAACAGCCGCGCGGACGGTTCGTTGGACGGCGTGACCGAGGCTTCCAGCCAGCGGGCCTGGCCGTCCAGCGGCGCCGTCCACAGCAGATGCTCGATCATGCGCGAGGCCAGACCCTGCCCCCGCACCGTTTCGGACACGGCGACCTGCCAGACGAACAGCGCGTTCGGGCGCGCCGGCGGCGCGAAGCCGATGACGGAGCCCACCGGCTCGTCGTCCTTTTCCGCGATGATGCAGGTCTGCGGGAAAAAATGTCCCATCATCAGATAGGCATAGGGCGAGTTCAGGTCCAGCTTGCCGCTATCGCGGGCCAGGGTCCAGATGGCCGATCCGTCCTCGGCGGTCGGATGGCGCATGTGAACGCCACCGGTCTGCGGCGGCTGTGGGACCGGGCGGGCGGCAGTCTTCGTCCGGATGGAGGAGATTGATGCTTCGGTCATCGTTCCCTCGGGCGAATGGCTAGGGTGCGTGTCACGCCGGATGCGCGGCGCGTCATCCGGTTCCGGAACAGTCATGATCCTGAGAAACACCGGCTCGGTGAGTGTTCGTACGGAAACGACCACGCTCCCTGGGAGTTCAGGTGAAGCGATCGGGTTGCCCCAACCGCCAACGACGATGCCACCCGGTGGGCGGCTGACGGAGATCGGGCCGGTCGATCTCCCCTCGTTGGCCAAGAGAATACCTCACCACGGGAAATTGTCAACCCTGTTGTCACAACATCACGCGGGCTATGAAAAGTGAATAATTGGAAATAAAATTTATTTCGCCTGACAGCCTATCGGTTATGACCTTCAATAAAATCATTTTCATTCATCAATGTCACATTTTTTTCTCTTTAGGGGGTTGCGTTTTCCCGTCGGATCCGTATTATCCCGTCTCGATGTCGCGCGTCCCCGTTCGGACGAACCATCCGGACACCGGGCAGGACCCAGACCCAGCGGTGTTGAGGCGACGCAGGTTGAGCGCCGCCCGGACGTGCCCTGGACACGCGACGAGGCTCGGGGGCCCCCACGATTTCCAGACCGCCCCCTCGCTTTTTCCCATTCAATACTTGATGGAGGACTTCCGTCATGAAAGGTCATATTGTCGTCGTTTCGCATCATGCGGACGGCTATCATGCCGACGTTGTCGGCGTTCGGAATTGCGGCGCCGTCGGCCCGACCGTGGACGATGCCGTCAACGAAGCCTCCAAGGCGCTGAATGCCCTGGCACGCGGCGGTGCGTCGCTGCCGGCGCCGCGTCCGTCGATCGCCATGCTCGACGAGGTCGAACGGCGGGACGGTGTGGCGGGGGCTTGCCTGCGGGTGGCCTGATCGACGCGCGCGGTGGCGCCGGCCGGCCGAGATCGCCACCCGGGTCGCGGCGCTGGTCGCGGAATGATCACTGGGATCGGGATGCGCGTGGCGATACCCTACCGCCATGTCGCATCTGGATCCTGAGTGCCCGACACCCCAGCCGCCGCCGGAAAGCGGGGAGCCGCGCCTCCGAGAGGCCCTCCGAGAGGTACGGTCCGCCGGCCCCCGGCGGGTACCTTGGGCGCGCGCCGCTTTTCTGGCGAGCTTGCTCGGCGCCGGTGTGCTTGTGTGGCGGCTGACGCCACTCGCGGAAGCCGTCTCGCCTGACACCCTGCTTGCTTGGCGTGACGCTCTGGGCGCATGGCCCTACGCCCCAGCCGCCGCCATCGCCCTGATGGCCGCGGCGATGCTGCTGATGGCCCCCCTCATCCCGCTGACGCTGGCCATGGCGCTGGTGTTCGGACCGGTGCACGGCAGCCTCTACAGCTCCATCGCCGCGCTGATCAGCGCGGCGATCGGCTGTCAGGTGGGCCGCGCCCTGGGCCGCGATGGCCTGCGCCGTCTCATGGACCGTCATCCTCAGGTGCGCCGGGCCGTGCGCGCCATCCGCCAGCACAGTCTGAAGGCCGTGATCGTCGCGCGCGTCGTGCCGATCCTTGTGTATGGCGTGGTCAACATCGTCTGCGGGGCCACCGGCCTCGCCTGGCGTCCCTATCTGCTCGGCACGATCCTCGGCATCGTTCCCTTGATCCTCGTCGTCAGCACCATCGGCGCCGGCCTGGAGCAGGCGGCGCGGACATCCCTGGGCGCCCCAACGCTGGCGATCGCCGCCGTGGGGCTTGCCGGATTGGTCGCCGTCGGCTGGTCGATCCGCGACGTTTCGCGGCGGCGCGCGCCGGTCAATGACGCGGACAAGCCGGAGCCCCACGGGAATCCCTGAGGGTGGACCCTCGAACTTTCACAGGGCGGACATCACATCCGGCGTACACGCCGGCGCCCCGATCTGTTAGCGTTTGACCCCCGTCGTTCAAGACCCCTCATCGTTCAAGAACAGGTCCGGTTCCGACCATCCGGATCGCAGACCGTGGAGCCCACCTCATGGAAACCATCGAGTCCGATGTCGTCATCGTCGGCGCCGGCGGTGCGGGGTTGCGTGCCGCCATCGCCCTGGCCGAGGCCGACCCTGGACTGCGCGTCTCCCTGCTGTCGAAGGTCTATCCGATGCGCAGCCACACCTGCGCGGCCGAGGGCGGCGCGGCCGGCGTGGCCGGAGCCGACGACAGCATGGACCTGCATTTCAACGACACCGTCGGCGGCGGCGACTGGCTGTGCGACCAGGACGCGGTGGATTTTTTCATCAACGAGGCCCCCAAGGAACTGACCCGCCTGGACCACTGGGGCTGCCCCTGGAGTCGGGACAAGGACGGTCGGGTCAGTGTTCGCCCGTTCGGTGGCATGAAGATCAAGCGCACCTGGTACGCCGCCGACAAGACCGGCTTTCACCTTCTGCACACCCTGTTCCAGACGTCGTTGCAGTTCGAGTCCATCCGTCGCTTTGACGAGGTCTTCACCACCGACCTGCTGGTGGTCGACGGCAAGGTCCAGGGCTGTTGCGCCGTCGAGATGCGCTCGGGCGAGATGAAGCAGTTCCTGGCCCCGGCGGTGATCCTGTGCACCGGCGGCGGAGGCCGAATCTTCCCCTTCACCACCAACGGCGCCATCAAGACCGGTGACGGCATGGCCCTGGCCTATCGCGCCGGCGTGCCGCTGAAGGACATGGAGTTCGTGCAGTACCACCCCACCGGCCTGCCGGCGACGGGCATCCTGCTGACCGAGGGGTGCCGTGGCGAGGGCGGCGTCCTGCGCAACAAGGACGGCTACCGCTACCTGCAGGACTACGGCATGGGACCGGAGACGCCTCTCGGCGAGACCGTCCTGAAGACCATGGAACTGGGGCCGCGTGACCGCCTCAGCCAAGCCTTCTGGCATGAACAGCAAAAGGGCAACACGGTTCCCACCAAATGGGGCGACTGTGTCCTCCTGGACATGACGCACCTGGGCGAGAAGAAAATCCACGAGCGCCTGCCCTTCGTCCAGGAGCTGGCGCACGCCTACGCCAGCGTGGACATCGTCAAGGAGGCGGTACCCATCCGCCCCGTGGTGCACTACATGATGGGCGGCATCCACACCGACATCAACGCCGCCACCCCCCTGCCCGGCCTGTTCGCCGCCGGCGAATGCGCCTGTGTCAGCATCAACGGCGCCAACCGCCTGGGCTCCAACTCGCTGACGGAACTGTTGGTGTTCGGCAAGCGCGCCGCCGAAAGCGCGGCCGAATACGTGCGCTCCGCCGCGCCCAAGACGGACAGGGCCGCCGCCGACCAACAGGCCAGCGCCGCCGAGGCCCGCGTGCGGGCGCTGTTCGAGCGGACCGAGGGCGCGGAAACCATGACCGCCATTCGCAACGCCATGACCCACACCATGGAGACAGGCGCCGGCATCTACCGCGACGAAGCCATGCTGACCGACACGGTCAACACCCTGGCCGACCTGCGCAGCCGGCGGTCCGGCATCGCCCTGCGGGACAAGAGCAAGGTCTTCAACACCGAATTCACGCAACTGCTGGAACTCGACAACATGCTGGACGTGGCCCAGGCGGTCGCCGTCAGCGCCCTGGCCCGCAAGGAATCGCGCGGCTCGCACCAGCGTCTCGACTATGTGGAGCGCAACGACGACACCTACCTCAAGCACTCGATGGCCCATTACCAGGGCGAGGACGCGCCGCGCATCGACTATCTGGACGTCGTCATCACCAAATCCCGTCCCGGGGTGCGCGACTACTCGGGAGCGAAGTCATGAGCCAACGGCAGATCACGTTCGAGATTCTCCGCTACGATCCGGAAACGGAGTCCGAGCCCCGCTTCCAGGCCTATTGCGTGCCGTGCGAGGAAGAATGGGTGGTGCTGGACGCCCTCAACTACATTAAGGACAACCTCGACGGCACGCTCAGCTACCGGTGGTCCTGCCACATGGCCGTGTGCGGCAGCTGCGGCATGATGATCAACGGCGAGCCCATGCTGTCGTGCAAGGCGTTCGTGCGTGATTTCCCCAACGGTGGAAGCATCCGCGTCGAGCCGCTGACCCATTTCCCGATCGAGCGCGATCTGGTGGTCGTCATGGACGACTTCATGGACAAGCTGCAGGCGGTGAAGCCCTACGTTATCCCCAAGAAAAAACGTACGGTCGAGGACGGCACCTACAAGCAGACACCGAAGCAGCTCCATCAGTACCAGCAGTACTCGATGTGCATTAACTGTATGCTCTGCTACGCCGCCTGTCCGCAGTACGCCCTCGCGCCCGATTTCATCGGTCCCGCCGCCCTGGCGCTCACGCATCGCTACAACCTCGATTCGCGTGACCACGGCCGCCCGCAACGCCAAGAGGTCGTCGCCGCCCACGAGGGTGTGTGGGAATGCTCGTTCGTGGGCGCCTGTTCCGAGGTCTGCCCCAAGGATGTCGATCCCGCCGGGGCCATCCAGCAGATGAAGATCGCCAGCACCGTGGACTGGTATCTGGAGCACCTGATGCCGTGGAGGCGCAAATGAGCCGCAACCCCTATGTGCGCGAGGTCCCCCGGACCACATGGTACATGCGCAACCGCCGCTACATCCGGTACATGCTGCGCGAGGTCACCTGCGTGTTCATTGGCCTGTACGCGGCCAGCCTGACCGTGGGCTTGGTGCGTCTGGCCCAGGGGCCGGGCGAGTGGGCCGTTTACGTCAACGGGATCTCGTCACCGTCGGGCCTTCTGTTCAGCCTGCTGGCCCTCGGGTTCGCCTGTTACCACTCGATCAGTTGGTTCAACGTCACGCCCAAGGCCATGCGCATTCCCAGGGGTGACGACTTCGTTCCCGGCCCGGCGATCATCAGCGCCCACTACATCATCTGGGGCGTGGTTTCGCTGGTCTTCCTGCTGATGATGGGAGTCCTCTGACCATGGCCAAGTCCAACAAGCCCATCGTCTGGGGCCTGTTCGCCGCCGGCGGCACCGTTGCCGCCTTCGTCATCCCCGTCATGATCCTGATCACCGGGTTCCTGCTGCCGCTGGGCCTGTTCGGGTCGGGCGAGGCGTCGTACGAGCGCATGAGCGAGATCGTCGGCAACCCGCTCGTCAAGATCGTGCTGTTCGGGATCATTGTCCTTGCGCTGTGGCACGCCGCTCACCGACTGCGGATCACCGCCCACGATTTCGGGATCCGGAATGACGCGCTGGTGGCCCGCGGCGTCTATGGCTTCGCCGCGTTGTTCAGCCTGATCGCCCTCATGGCCCTGCTGTCGATTTGATCCCTCGGGTCCCGGTCACGAAAGGGCGAGGCATGGTGTCCGAACAGGTCGGCCGCACGGGCGGTGGGGATACCTCCGGAGCGGGGCGTGCCGCCGTACCCGATCATCCGCGCGCCACCTTCAGGCTCCAGCTTTCGCCGGATTTTGGTTTCGATGCCGCCGCTGCCGTGGTGCCGACCCTGGCCGCGCTGGGGATCAGCCACGTCTATCTGTCGCCGATCCTGATGGCCCGGCCGGGCTCGCAGCACGGCTACGACATCATCGACCACAGCCGTATCAACCCGGAACTGGGCGGCGAGGAGGCGTTTCGCCGCTTCAGCGATACCCTTCTGGACCATGGCCTCGGCCTGATCCTCGACTTCGTGCCCAATCACATGGGCATCGGCGTCGACGAGAACCGGTGGTGGCGCGACGTGCTGGAGTGGGGCCGCGAGAGCCCGCACGCCGACTGGTTCGATATCGACTGGGAACCGGCCGAGCCGTCCCTGCACGGCAAAATCCTGCTGCCGGTCCTGGGCGACCACTACGGCGCCATCCTGGAACGGGGCGAACTGACGCTGCGGTACGACCGGGATTTGGGCGGATTCGTGGTCCGCTACTATGAGCACACCTTCCCGATTCGCCCGCATGACTACGGCGATATCCTGCGGCGCGGCGTGGCGGCCGGCCATGCAGAGGATAATGTTCTCGCCCTGGTGATGGCCGGCGCCGATTCATTGCGCGCCGGCGACCGGGAGATCGGCGGCGTGCTCGGCCGGCGACGCACCGCCACCGTCGTCAAGCGCCGGTTGGCCGAACTCTTGGACGAGAGCGACGAGGCCCGGGCCGTGGTTGCCGCCGCCGAAACCGCCTTCGCCGGCGAGCCCGGGCGACCGGCCAGCTTCGACGACCTTGATGCGTTGATCGAGCGCCAGTCCTACCGCCCGGCGTTCTGGCGCGTCGCGGCGCATGAGATCAACTACCGCCGGTTCTTCGAGATCAACGACCTCGCCGCCCTGCGCATGGAACGCGAGGACCTGTTCGATACCGCGCACCGGCTGATCCTGCGCCTGATCGCCGAGGGCCGGGTGCAGGGGGTTCGGCTCGACCACGTGGACGGGTTGTGGGACCCCGAGACCTACATGCGGCGCCTCCAGGCCGAAGCCCGGTCCGCACGTGTGCGTGGCCTCGAGTCCGGGACGATCGCGGCCGACCCGGCCGCCGAACCGGGCGGCTTGCTTGGACCTTCGCCGTTCGGCCCCGACCAACCGTTCTATCTACTCGTAGAAAAAATCCTGGCGCCGCACGAGCGCCTGCGCGACGGTTGGCCCATCGCCGGGTCCACCGGCTACGAGTTCATGAATCAGGTCCTGGGTCTGTTTGTGGATCCCGAGGGGGAGCCGGACCTGGAGCGGGCCTATGCGCACGGTGTCGGCGGCGTCGTCCCCTACGAAACCCAGGTGCGCGCGGCCAAGCGGCAGGTCATGGAAGAGTCCCTGGCCAGCGAAATTGGCGTCATGGCCAACCGGCTGAGCCGCCTGGCGAAACGATCGCGGGCGACGCGGGACTACGCTCGGCTGGCCTTGCGCACGGCGCTGATTAACGTGATCGCCCACTTCCCCGTGTACCGCACGTACGTCAATCCGCACGCCCTGGCCGACTGGGCGAACCTTTCCGAGGAGGCGGACCCCCATGCCCGCATCGACGAACAGGACCGTCGCGACCTGCAGTGGGCCATCGGCCGGGCGCGCAAGGCGGCGCGCACGCCGGACCTGTCCATCTACGACTTCCTGTACGACGCGCTGACCGGCGATCTCGCCCTGAAGGGCGCCGGCCACCCGCCCGACGAGGTCCTGGACGTGGCCATGCGGGTGCAACAGCTCACCAGCCCGGTGATGGCCAAGGCCATGGAGGACACGGCGTTCTACCGGTATGTCCGTCTGGCGGCCCTGAACGAAGTGGGGGGCGAGCCGGACCGGTTCGGCCTGTCGCCGACCGCGTTCCATCACGCCTGTCTGGCGCGTCTCGAGAACTGGCCCTTCGGCCTGCTGGCCACCGCCACGCACGATCACAAACGCGGCGAGGATGCCCGGGCGCGCCTGGCGCTGATCTCGGAGTGTCCGGACGCCTGGAGCCGTCGGGTCCAGCGCTGGCAGGACTTGAACCAGCGTCGGCTGACGGTCCTGTCCGAGAACCGTCGCGCGCCCAGCGCCAACGACGAGTACCTGTTCTACCAGAGCCTGCTGGCCAGCTGGCCGCTGGAACTGGCGGAGACGGACGCGGACGGCGCCGTCGCCGCCATGGACGAGGGCGCCCTGGAGGCATACGCCGAGCGCATGGTGGCCTACATGTTGAAGGCCGTGCGCGAGGCCAAGGTGGAAACCGCCTGGACCGCGCAGGACCCCGAGTACGAAGCCGGCGTTGAGGGGTTTGTCCGCTCCGTCCTGTCGCCCACGTACGCCACCGCGTTCCTGACGGACATGGCGGCGTTCGTGGCCCGTCTTGCACCCGCTGGCGCGGTCAACGGTCTGGCGCAGACGACCCTGAAACTGACCGTGCCCGGTGTCCCCGATCTGTACCAGGGCACCGACCTGTGGGACTTCAGCCTGGTCGATCCCGACAACCGCCGTCTGGTGGATTTCGAGGCACGGGCGCGCTGGCTGTCGGAGGGTGGCCGGGTGGCCGACCATCTGCCCTCTTGGCGAGACGGGCGTGTCAAACTGCTGCTGATCGCCACCCTGCTCGATCTCCGGCGCCGTGCGCCAGCCCTGTTCGCGCGCGGATCCTACATTCCCCTGGACGTGGTCGGGGACCACGCATCGCGGGTGCTGGCGTTTGCCAGGGTTGCCCCGCGCCCGGAAACGGACGACAACCCGCCGAACGCGTCCCGTGCCATGATCGTGGTGGTGCCACGCTTGGTTTGGCCCCTGATGCAGGACACAACGGTGCCTCTGCCGCAGGGTTGGGGCAGCACGCAGGTTCTTTTGCCCGCCGAGGCAGCCTGGTCCGCAGGTCCGTGGCGTCCGGCCCTGGACGGCCCCGATGCGCCGCCCGTGCAGCCGGACCGGCACGACGGCGCTCTGCCGCTCGCGCACCTGCTGGCGGAGACCCCAGTCGCGGTGCTGGTGAACGAGGCTTGAATATCAGACTCCCCCCGTGCAATATTTGGATCGGGCAAGACAAGGGGCCGGCTCACGACTTGAGCGCAGGGGCGCCGACAGTCGCGAGCACGGGGGGATGGCGGTCGCTCCGCGTGGCGGGGGCCGTGCGTGAATCGTCTGTCACCGCTCCCACGGGCCTCCGGCGAGGCATGAACCATGAGCTTTTTCAGACGCTTGATGGGTGCCATGGGGGCGAACATGACCCCACGGCACGGCATTGAGGTGGGCGACCGATTCGTCAAGACCGACGGGCAGTACCAGTCCGTCTGGACGGTGCGCCAGATCGTCCATTTCGACGGCATCCCGCCCCATGTTCGTCTTGTTCCCGACCACGAACAGGATCTGGGGTACCGGACGATTTCGGTGTTGGTGCTCCATGATGCCGACTTCTACCGGGCCGTCGCGCCCTCGTCATCCGGGCATGGCCGTCAACAGCGGGCGCGGGCCTGACCGGCCCCGCCGGCTCCGGCGGGAAATCAGGATAGCGCCGTAACACGCCAGATGGTAAGGGAAACGCTCGTCGAGCCTTTGCCACGCCGGACGCCGGTCCGGACCCGGAGACCCCTTCATGCCCTTTGAGTCCCTGCGCGACTTCATGGACCGTCTGGAACGGGACGGCCGGCTTTCGCGCGTCTCCACGCCGGTCTCGCCGGTTCTGGAAATGACGGAAATCCAGACCCGCCTGCTCGCCGAAAAGGGTCCGGCGGTGCTGTTCGAAACCGTGGTGGGCGACCACGGCCGCCGCTATGACATGCCGGTGCTGGTCAATCTGTTCGGCACCGTCGAGCGCGTGGCCTGGGGCATGAACCGGACCCCGGCGCAGTTGCGCGAGGTCGGCGAGACCCTCGCCTTCCTGAAACAGCCGGAGCCGCCCGGCGGCTGGCGCGATGCGCTGGAGATGATGCCGCTGCTGAAGACCGTGCTGGCCATGAAGCCCCGCTCCGTCTCCCGCGCGCCCTGCCAGGAGGTGGTGTGGACCGGCCAGGACATCGACCTCGCCCGCCTGCCGGTGCAAACCTGCTGGCCCGGCGAGCCGGCGCCGCTGATCACCTGGCCGCTGGTGGTCACCCAGGGGCCGCAGGGCGGCAAGGGCGGCCGGCGCGAGGACGCCTTCAACCTGGGCATCTACCGGATGCAGGTGACGGGCCGCGACACCACCTTGATGCGCTGGCTGAAGCATCGCGGCGGCGCCCAGCACTACCGCCGCTGGGCCGCCGAGAAGAAGCAACCGCTGCCCGCCGCCGCCGTGATCGGTGCCGATCCTGGTGTGATCCTGGCCGCCGTGACGCCGGTGCCCGATACGCTGTCGGAGTACCAGTTCGCAGGCCTGCTGCGCGGCAAGAAGGTGGACCTGGTGGACTGCAAGACGGTGCCGCTGAAGGTGCCGGCGACCGCCGAGATCGTGCTGGAGGGCCACGTCATGCTGGACGAGTTCGGCGACGAAGGCCCCTACGGCGATCATACGGGCTACTACAACGCGGTCGACCAGTTCCCCGTGTTCCGCATTTCCGCCATCACCATGCGGCGCGATCCGATCTACCTGAGCACCTTCACCGGCCGCCCGCCGGACGAGCCGAGCGTGCTGGGGGAGGCCCTGAACGAGGTGTTCATTCCCTTCCTGATCCAGCAGTTCCCGGAGGTGGTCGATTTCTGGCTGCCGCCCGAAGGCTGCTCCTACCGCATCGCCGTGGTCAGTATGCGCAAGGCCTACCCGGGCCATGCCAAGCGGGTGATGATGGGCGTGTGGTCCTTCCTGCGCCAGTTCATGTACACCAAGTTCGTCATCGTCGTGGACGACGACATCAACGCCCGCGATTGGACGGACGTGATGTGGGCGATCTCGACCCGCATGGACCCGGCCCGCGACATCACCGTTGTCGAGGGCACGCCCATCGACTACCTGGACTTCGCCAGCCCGGAAAGCAGCCTGGGCGGCAAGATCGGCCTGGACGCCACCAACAAGTGGCCGCCCGAGACGCACCGCGAGTGGGGCACCCAAATCCGTATGACCGACGACATCATCGAGCGGGTGACCGGCAAGTGGCGGGACTACGGCCTGCCCGGCTCCGGCACCCCGATCTGGCGTTGAGCCCACCATTCACAGCCCCCGACCGGGTGCTATAGGATCGCCCGCGCCCGCCAGGCCCCATGGCCCGCCGCTTTCCCTCGCCCACCGGAGACCGACCGAATGCCGGAAACCGATTCCCAAGCCCTTCTCGAAGACCTGATCGACCGCGCCCGCAAGGCCGGAGCGGACGCCGCCGATGCCTTGCTGGTGGACGGGGTGTCCGTCTCGGTGGCGTGGCGCATGGGCGCCCTGGAGCGACTGGAACGCGCAGAGGGTGGAGACATCGGCCTGCGGGTGTTCGTCGGCAACCGCCAGGGCATCGTGTCCAGCGCCGAGCGCTCGCCGGCGGCGTTGCGGGATCTGGTGGACCGCGCCGTGGCTATCGCCCGGACAGTCCCCGAGGATCCGTATTGTGGCTTGGCCGAACCGGAACAGCTCGCGCGAGACCTGCCGGTCCTCGACAGCCGCGATCCGACGGAACCCTCGGCCGAGACCCTGACCGAGATGGCGCGAACGGCCGAGGACGCCGCCCGCGCCGTGCCGGGGGTCACCAACTCCGAGGGCGCCGAGGCAAGCTGGTCCCTGACCAGCGTGACTCTGGCGGCCTCGAACGGGTTCGCTCACCGCTACGAGCGGACAGGCAGCTCCCTGGCTGCCAGCGTCATCGCCGGCTCGGACAGCGACGGCATGGAGCGGGACTACGACTACTCCGCCGCCGTTTTCCGCGCCGATCTGCGCGATCCGGCCGAGGTCGGGCAAAGCGCCGGCGAGCGGGCGGTGCGGCGCTTGGGCGCGCGCCGGCCGGCCACCATCAAGGCCCCGGTGGTATTCGATCCGCGCATCGCCCGGTCCCTGGTGGGGCACCTTCTGGGGGCGATCAACGGTGTCGCGATCGCCCGGGGCACCAGTTTCCTGAAGGACCGCATGGGCGAGCCGGTGTTCGCCCCCGGGATCACGATCATGGACGACCCGCACCGGCACCGGGGGCTGAAGTCCCGCCCCTGCGACGCCGAGGGCCTGCCCACGCGTCCCATGGCGTTGGTGGACGACGGCCGTCTGACCACGTGGTTGCTGGACCTGCGTTCGGCCCGTCAACTGGGGTTGGACAGCACCGGCCACGCCAGCCGGGGCGCCGGCTCTCCGCCCAGTCCGGGCGCCAGCAATGTCTATCTCAGCCCCGGCGCCGTCACGCCGGACGCGTTGATCTCGGACATCAAGGAAGGCTTCTATGTCACGGAGGCCTTTGGACAAGGCATCAACATGATCACCGGCGACTACTCGCGGGGCGCGGCCGGGTTCTGGATCGAGAACGGCGAGATCACCCACCCCGTCAGCGAATGCACCATCGCCGGGACGTTGCAGGAGATGTTCCGAGCCCTGACCCCGGCCGATGACCTGGTGCTGCGCTACGGCACCGACAGCCCGACCGTGCGCATCGACGGCATGACCATTGCCGGGCAGTGACCGAAGCCATGGACCTGCGCAGCGACAACGTGACCGGCGCAGCGCCGGAGATCATTCGGGCCTTGGCCGCCGCCGCCGAAGGACCGGCCGAGAGTTATGGCGCCGACCCGTGGACCGAACGCCTGCGCGTTCGGCTTTGCGAGGTGTTCGAGACCGATGTCGAGGTGTTTCCGGTGGTGACCGGAACGGCGGCGAACGCCCTGGCCCTGTGGCAACTCGTCCCCCCTTACGGCGCCGTCTTCTGCCACGAGGACAGCCACGCCAACACGGATGAGTGCGGCGCGCCGGAGATGTTCACGGGCGGCGCCAAGATGGTCGGCCTGCCCGGCCCCGCTGGCAAGATCCGGCCCGACGCGCTTGACGCGGCCGTTCGCCGGACCGGCTACCGCCCCGTGCACCGGGTTCGCCCGTCGGCGGTGAGCGTAACCCAGGCGACCGAGTGCGGCACCGTGTACACGGCGGACGAGGTGCGCGCGGTCGCCGACGTCTGCCGGCGGCACGGCCTCGCCCTGCACATGGACGGCGCACGGTTCGCCAATGCCCTGGTATCACTGGGGTGCAGGCCGGCCGATCTCACCTGGCGCGCGGGCGTCGACGTCCTCAGTCTGGGGGCGACCAAGAACGGGGCCTGGGCGGCCGAGGCCGTGGTGTTCCTCCGGCCCGGCCTGTCGGCGGACTTCGCCGAACGGCGCAAGCGGGCCGGCCACCTGCTGTCCAAGATGCGCTTCGTCTCGGCCCAACTGCTGGCGTATGTCGAGGACGACCTGTGGTGCCGTAACGCCGCCCACGCGAATGCCATGGCGCGCCGCCTGGGTAAAAGCCTGGCTGCCCTGCCGGGGATCGAGGTGCCCGATCCCGTGCAGGCCAACATGGTCTTCCCAATCCTGCCACGGCCGGTCCGAGAGGACCTGCGCACGGCCGGGTTCGCGTTCCACGACTGGCCGTCGGACTACGACAGCATGGTGCGTCTGGTGACCAGTTTTCAGACCACACCGGACGACGTGGATGCGTTCATCGCCGCAACGGCGCGGGCGCTCGCGGCCCACGCCGTCGTGTAGGGGTCTTCGGGGGGCACGGGGGGCGTCGGACAGACGCCCTACCCCTCCAGCTTGTCGAGCATATCCTGTGTGATCAGGGTCACGCCGCCCTTGGTGTGGACAAACCGGCGCGCGTCCTCTTCCGGATCCTCGCCGACCACCAGGCCGGCCGGAATCTGAGCCCCGGCGCCGACCACCGCCTTTTTCAGGCGCGCGTGGCGACCGACGTCCACGCCGGGCAGAATGACGCACTGGTCAACCGCTGAATAGGAATTGACGCGGACGTCGTGGAACAGCAGCGACCCGCGCACCGATCCGCCCGAGACGATACACCCCGCTGACAGCACGGAGTCGACCGCCATCCCGCGCCGTTCGTTCTCGTCGAACACGAACTTGGCGCCGGGGCGCTGAACCACACTGGTCCAGATCGGCCATGCCGGATCGTAAAGATCTAGGTCGGGTGTCACCGTCACGAGGTCCAGGTTGGCCGCCCAGTAGGCATCGACCGTGCCCACGTCGCGCCAGTAGGGCTCGTCCCGCGCGTGCGGGGGATAAACGCAGCTTTCCTCGAAGCGGTGCGCGACCATGCGTGACCGGCCCAGCAGCGCCGGCAAAATGTTCTTGCCAAAGTCGCGCGACGAGTTGGGATTGCGCGCATCCTCCTCCAGCACCTCCATCAGGAAGTCGGCGTTGAACAGATAGATGCCCATGCTGGCAAAGGCGCGGTCGGGCTTGCCGGGAATACCCGGCGGATCGGCGGGTTTCTCCAGGAATCCGGTGATGGTGTCGTTTTCGTCCACGTCGACCACACCGAAGGCTGTCGCCTCCATGCGTGGCACCTCGATGCAGGCCACCGAAACGTCGGCGCCCGCCCGCAGATGCGAGGCCATCATCTTCGAGTAGTCCTGCCGGTAGACGTGGTCGCCCGCCAGCACCAGGATATGGTCGGCGCCGTGGGACTGGATCTGCTCGATGTTCTGATACACGGCGTCGGCCGTGCCCTGGTACCAGGCGGCGGAGGCCGTCTGCTGCTGTGCCGGCCACAGTTCGACGAATTCGCCGACCTCGCTGCGCAGGAAGCCCCAGCCGTGTTGAATGTGGTGGATGAGTGTATGGGCCTTGTACTGAGTCAGAACACAGATGCGGCGCAGGCCGGAGTTGATGCAGTTCGACAGGGGGAAGTCCACGATCCGGTACTTGCCGCCGAACGGTACGGCCGGTTTGCTTTCCTTGTCGGTCAGGTCGAGCAGTCGGGAGCCCCGGCCTCCCGCCAGCACCAGAGACAGCGTTCCACGCATCGCCTGGTTGACATCATTGGCGAAGGCCAGTTCATCGGCGATCGCATGGCCATACCGTGACGATGGCCCGCTCGCGTGGTCAGTCATTCGGTTCGCTCCTTCATCCGTGCCGCACCCTGTTTCTTGGCCATGAGTGGCGCCGTCGGCGCGACATTTACATGACTCTGGCGGTCAATCAATGAACGGAATGTGACGGCATCGCCCCGGCTTCGGAACGGTGTTGTGGATGGAAACCAGCCGACCATTGCCGCGGGGCTTTGCTTCGCGGCGACGGAAGGGTAAGGTCCCGCGCACTGCACCACAGACACCAGGATTTCCGTTCATGCGCGTCCTCTTCGTGACATCGGAAGCCCACCCGCTGGTCAAGACAGGCGGCCTGGCCGATGTCGCCGGCGCCCTGCCCCTCGCCCTCGGCCGGTTGGGCGTGGATGCCCGCATTCTAATGCCCGCCTATGCCGGTCTTCTGGACCGGGTCGAGGTGACCGGGCCGGCCCGCAACCTTGGTGAGGTGTTGCCCAACGTTCGGGCGCAATTGGTGCCCGCACGTGACCCCGATGGCGGGCGCCAGCTTCTGCTGGTGAACTGCCCGGCCCTGTTCGAGCGGCCCGGCGGCCCGTACCTCGACGAACATGGGCACGACTGGCCGGACAATTTCCTGCGATTTGGGTTGCTTGGACGCGTCGGCGCCATGGTAGCCGTCCAGGGCGCCTGGCCGGAGTGGGCGCCGGATGTGGTCCATGCCAGCGACTGGCAGGCCGGCCTGACGCCCGCCTATATGTCGCTGTTGGGCGCCCGTCGCCCGGTGACGGTCTTCACGGTGCACAATCTGCACTATCAGGGCATTTTCGGCCGCGAGATCCTGCCGATGGTCGGACTGCCGGATGTGCTGTTCTCGATCGAGGGCCTCGAGTTCTACGGCCATGTCTCTTACCTGAAGGCCGGCCTGTACTACAGCCAGTTCCTGACCACCGTCAGCCCGACATACGCACGCGAAATCCAGACCCAGATGGGGGGCGAGGGTCTGCACGGCCTGCTGTCGAACCGCGCCGCGCACCTTCAGGGCATTCTGAACGGTGTTGATCAGGACGACTGGAACCCCGCCATCGATCCGCACATCGCGGCACCGTTCAGCGCGGACGACCCGTCCGGAAAGGCCGCCTGCAAGGCGGCGTTGCAGCGTGAAATGGGGCTCGCCGAACGGCCCGATGCGCCGCTGTTCGGCGTGGTCAGCCGCTTCGTCGAACAAAAGGGCATCGATCTGGCCCTGTCCGTCATTTCCACGATCGTCGACAACGGTGGACAGATCGTGATCCTGGGCTCGGGTGACCCCGGGCTGGAGTGGCATGTCCGTGGCGCCGCCGGTGCCATGCCAGATGCGGTCGCCGCCCGGATCGGCTATGATGAGGGCCTGTCGCATCGGATCCAGGCCGGGTGCGACGCCTTGTTGGTTCCGTCTCGGTTCGAGCCCTGCGGCCTGACACAGCTTTACGCCATGCGCTACGGCACCGTGCCGGTGGTGCGCCGGACGGGCGGTCTGGCCGATACGGTGATCGACGTTGACGAGGCCAGCGCGGGCACCGGCATCGTGTTTGACCATCCCCTTCCCAGTGAGTTGATCGGCGCCGTCCGCCGCACCGTAGACCTGTACCGAACCCCGGACGCGTGGCGGGCCACCATGCTCAACGGGATGAGGCTTGACCACAGTTGGGACCGCGCCGCCCGCGAATACCTTGGGCTTTATGGCGAAGTTCTCCACGCGGACTGATCCTTCCGCCAGCCATTGGCGACCACCCTACCCGCCACCACGTTTGCTCACGAGGATGCCCGACCATGGATCAGTTGGTGAAGGAAGCCTTGGACGGTGAGTTCCGCGTCAATCTTCAAGATGCCGAGAGCATCCGGCGCGGGCTGATCGCCTATATGGTGCGGGTGGTCGGGCACGATCCGCTATCCGCCGGCACGCGCCAGTGGTTTCAGGCGCTCGCCCACATGATCAAGGGCGTTCTGTCGGAACAGGGCATGAGCACCAGCCGCGCCCAGTACGGGCACGACATGCGGCGGGTCTACTACCTGTCCATGGAGTTCCTGACCGGCCGGCGCCTGATGAAACACCTGCTGGACCTCGGCCTGGAGGACAAGGTCCGCGAGGCCCTGGAGGCGCTGGGACAGGATCTGGATACCCTGGCGGCGGAGGAGCCCGACCCGGCCCTCGGCAATGGCGGCCTGGGCCGGCTGGCGGCGTGTTATCTGGATTCCATCGCCACGCATCGCTACCCCGGACACGGCTACGGCATCCGCTATGAATTCGGCATGTTCTCGCAGACCATCGATGACGGCCAGCAGGTCGAGCACCCCGACAACTGGTTGCATCGCGGCAATCCGTGGGAATTCGTCCGCCACAGCGTGACCTATCCCGTGCGTTTCCACGGCCGCATCGTCTGTTTCCGCGACGAGCAGGGCCAGGAGCGATGCGAATGGGTGGACACCGACGACGTCCACGCCATTGCCTATGACCTCAAGGTGACCGGGTACGACAGCCCGGTGATCTCCAACCTGCGCCTGTGGGCGGCCCGGGCCACGACCGACTTCGATCTGCGGTTCTTCAACGAAGGCAACTATATCGAGGCGGTGAAGGCCAAGACCACGTCGGAGACGCTGTCCAAGGTGCTGTACCCCATGGACACCACGGTCCTTGGCCAGGAACTGCGCCTCAAGCAGGAGTACTTCTTCGTCTCCGCCTCGCTGCAGGACATCCTCGCCCGGTACCTGCGCGTGCACGATGACCTTAGCCTTCTGCACAAGAAGATCGCCATCCAACTCAACGACACGCACCCCGCTCTCGCGGTGCCCGAACTGATGCGTCTTTTGGTTGATCTCCATGGAATGAGCTGGGAGACCGCCTGGGGGGTGACGCGCGAGACCTTCTGCTACACCAACCACACCCTGCTGCCCGAGGCGCTGGAGACCTGGCCCATCGGGATGCTGGAGCATGTGCTGCCGCGTCATCTGGAGATCATCTATCTGATCAACCACGACCACCTGCAACAGGTCCGGTTCCGCTTCCCCGGCGACATGGAGGTGTTGCGCAAGATGTCGCTGGTGGACGAGGGCACCCAGCGCATCCGCATGGCGCACCTGGCGATCGTCGGCAGCAAGCGGGTCAACGGCGTGGCGGCGCTGCACACGCAGTTGCTGCGTGACACAGTGTTCCCGGAGTTCGACGAAATGTACCCGGGCAAGTTCGTCAACGTGACCAACGGCGTGACCCAGCGGCGCTGGCTGTTGCAATGCAATCCGCAACTGGCCGACCTGATCACCGAGGCCATCGGCGATGCCTGGACGACCGACCTGACGGCCCTGCGCGGTCTGGAACCGCTGGCGGGCGACACCGCGTTCCGCGAGCGGTTCACCGCCATCAAGCTGGCCAACAAGCAGCGCCTGGCCGCTCACCTGCTGGCTCAGACCGGCGTGACGGTCGATCCCGCCAGCCTGTTCGACGTCCAGGTCAAGCGCATTCACGAGTACAAACGCCAGCTTCTGAACGTGCTGCACGTCATCCACCTCTACACCCAACTGCGCGACGGCAAGGTGGAGAACCCGGTCCCACGCACCGTCATCATCGGCGGCAAGGCGGCTCCGGGTTACTTCCTGGCCAAGCAGATCATCCGCCTGATCAACGACGTGGCGCTGACCATCAACAACGACCAGCGGGTCAACGACGTTCTCAAGGTCGTCTTCCTGCCCAACTACAATGTCTCGAACGCCGAGATCACCATTCCCGGCGCCGACCTGTCGGAGCAGATTTCCACCGCCGGCACCGAGGCCTCCGGCACCGGCAACATGAAGTTCGCCCTGAACGGGGCCTTGACCATCGGCACGCTGGACGGCGCCAACATCGAGATCAAGGAAGAGGTCGGCGACGACAACATCTTCATCTTCGGGCTGACCGCCGGGGAAGTCGCCGAGACGAAGCGAAAAGGCTACAACCCCTGGAAGATCGCGGACGGAGACGCCGACCTCAAACGCGTGCTCGACATGATCTTTTCCGGCTACTTCAATCCGCAGCAGGTGGGCCGTTACACCCCGATCCGCGACACCCTGTTCGACGGCGGCGACCAGTACCTCGTGCTGGCCGACTTCCGCGCCTATATCGAGGCCCAGGCCAACGTCGAGACCACGTTCCGCGATCCCGACGCCTGGGCGCGCAAGGCCATCCTGAATGTCGCGCGCATGGGGCTGTTCTCGTCCGACCGCTCCATCCACACCTACGCCGGCAAGATCTGGGACATTGAGCCGATGGAGTTCTGATCCGGAGAGTGCAGCTCTCAGGATCTGTCCGGACGGGCTCTCAGATCACGGCCACCAGGATCAGCCCGCCGCCCGCCACCAGCAGCCCGGCCATGATCAGGCGCCGGAACAGGTGGTCGTCCAGGCGCTGGCGCAGGGCGCGCCCAAGCGGATAGCCGGCCAGCAGGACCGGCGCCATGGCCAGCGACGCGACCACCAGCGGCGGGGTCAGCAGCGTCGTGGCGCCGAACGCGATCAGCATGAGCACGTTGGCGACCGACCACAACGTGCCGATGGCGGCGACGTAGGTCGCCCGGTCCAGCCGCAACGCCGTCATGTACATGATCACGGGCGGGCCGAAGATGGTGGTGGTGCCGGCCAAAAGGCCGGTGACCGCCCCCAGCACGGCGCCCGCCACCTTCTCCTGACCGGGACGCAACCGCAACCGGGGCATCCGCTCGCCAAACAGCGAGAAGGTGACGATCACCACGCCGAGCACCATCAGCAGCGGACGGGTTGGGATCCAGGCCAACAGCATCGCGCCGAGGCCGATGCAAACCGCCTTCGTCACCAACAAGGGCCAGAACCGGACCAGGATCTCGTGCACCCGCCCGCCCTCGCGCATCATGGCCAGGTTTCCCGCGAACGCCGGCAGCACGGTCAGGGCGATCGCTTCCTTGACCGGGACAGCCAACGTCAGGATCGACAGCGTGACGATCGGCACACCAAACCCGATCGCCCCCTTGATGACGCCCGCCAGCAGCACGGCCCCCAACAACACCGCCCATTGCGTCGGCGAATAGGCCGGCAGGGGAATATCCCAGGGGATCATGAGCGCACCTCTCGGCGGCGGGCGCGCAGGATCAGCACGGTTCCGGTCAACGCGAACAGACCAATGGCCGGGAAGGTCACCGCGTATCCGCCCAGCACCGGCACCAGGGCGGAGAACAGCGCGGGACCAACGGCGACGCCACCGAAGGTGAAGAACAGGGCGCCACCAGTGGCCGCCCCCACCTGCCCCGGCGGGCACAGGCGCGCCACCTCGGCCAGGAACACCCCGTTCCAGCCGATGGCCGAGACGCCGAAGACGACCAGCACCCCAACCAGCGGCCACAGCGGCCAGGCCGGCGTCATCGCGCCGGTGACCAGCGCGCAGCCGAACGAGATCAGGCCGATCGCGGCCAGCGTGGCGAGGCCGCCGCCCAGCCTGTCCGCCAGCCAGCCCCAGAACACGCGACCCACCGCCCCCGCGATCTGCACGCCGGACGCCACGGCGCCGGCCAGCACCAACGATCGCTCCAGGCCCTCCACCAGCAGGGTTACCAGGAAGGTGCTGAGGCACAACTGTACGGCGGCGAAACAGAACGTCATCAGGGCCAAAGCCCGCAACGGTGGGTGGCGCCACACGACCGTCAGGCCGGCCAACGGCGTGCCCTGACGCCGCGCGCCGGGACGGCGGTCGTCGTCCCAGGCCGCGCGCACCGCCTGCAACGCCACCGCCACCGTCAGCGCCAGCACGGCCGTCACGACCAGCCCGGCTTGCCATCCGAAGGCGAGGCTCACGGTCGGCAGCATCAGCCCGGCCACGACTCCGCCGAGCGGCACGCCGGTCTGTTTCAGCGAAAAGATCAGGTTGCGCCGGTGGGCGGGCGTGAAGCGGAACAGCACGTGCGACGAGGCCGGGTTGGTCATGCCGTACCCCCAGCCGATCAGCGGCGAGGCCACGGCCAGCGCCCACAGGCTCCCGGTGCTTCCCAGGGCGCATCCGGCCCCACACAGCACCAGCGCGGCCTGGCTGGTCCTCCCGGCGCCATGACGGGCGACCGTTCCGCCCGCCAGCACCGCCGAGACAGCGCCAGCGAGGTAGACTAGGCTCATCTGATACCCGACCGTTTCCGGCGCCACCCCAAGGGTGCCCGTGATCTCCGGCCCCAGGGTGGCCACCGTCAGGGTGGCCAGCGTCACCAGGGTCTGGACCAGGGTCGTGGCGCCGACAACCACGGGAAGGCTGCGCGCCGACGGGGTGTCGCGCGGGGTCGATGCGGAATGCACGGTCGTTTCACCCAAACGGGGAGGCGGGCGAGAACGGTAGCAGGCCCCTTCCCCACCGTCCACGCGCGGCGTTCTCGGCGCGATCGGACGTCGACCGCCGCTGGACAGGGACCTCCACCGCCGCTATGCAGGCGCCTGCCCTCGCCAGTCCCCGCCCCCAACACCGGACCACCCTGATGCTCACCCAGGATTTCGACACCGCCTGGGACACCTATCTTCAATCCCGTGATTGGTTCCCGCCCCTGCCACCGCCCGTCACCCCGTGCCCGGTTCATGGGCTGGCCGAGGTGCTGGATACCGAGGACATCGCCGTCGTCGTGCTCGACGCCTACGGTGTCCTGCACACAGGCAGCGAGACGCTACCCGGCGCGCGCGAGGCCATCGACGATATCCGGCGCCGGGGCCTATCGGTGTGTGTGCTCACCAACGACGTGACCCACGAACCAGCCGGTGTCGCCGCCGGACTGCGCCGGCGCGGTCTCGACATCCGGGCGGACGACGTGATTTCGGGACGCGACCTGCTGCCCGACGCCCTGGCCGCCGTGGGCGGCGGCGCCGGGTGGGGCGTGATCGCCATTCATCCCCGCGACATCACCGCCCGGTTCCCGTCGCTGTCCGTGGTCGAGGATCTGGCCGCCGGCAGCCCTTCGGACTGGGACCACATCGACGGCTTTGTGCTGGTCGACTGTTTCCATTGGACCGAGGCGGATCTGGCCGCGTTCCGCGCCCTCATGCGGCATCGGCCGCGCCCCCTGATCATCCCCAACCCGGACGTCGCCTGTCCCTATGACGGCGCCCTGACGATCGAGCCGGGCAGCCTCGCCCTGGCGGCGGCGCGCCAGCACGGCGTGGCGGTGCGGTTCCTCGGCAAGCCGTTCCCGGCACTGTACGAGCGGGTCAAGGCGCGCCATGGCACTGTCAATCCGCGTCGCATTTTGATGGTGGGCGACAGCCCGCACACCGACGTTCTCGGCGCGCGAGGAGCAGGCCTGCGGTGCCTGCTCGTGAAGACGGGACTTCTGAACGACGAACCCGTTGGCACACGTCTTGCCGAGTGCGGACTCTGGCCAGATTTCATCGCCGACGCGATCTTGCTCAGCACGTCGAAAAGCTGTATCACTTCTAAGTCAAATGTAAACAATCTGTAATCAATTTTGTCCGAAACACGACTAGCGGCATCCGACAAGACGACGCTCCGGCCCAGCGACGTGGTCATCTCCAGGAGGCACCCATGGCATTCCAAAACGTGCGCATTCGTTCGAAGATTTGGCTGCCGACCGTTGTCGCGGGGTTGGGTTTGATTGCCTTGGTCGCCTTCTCGTCCTTCCAGGTTCGAAACGAAATCATGACGGAACGGATCGGCAGCGTCCGGTCCGTCGCCGAATCGGCCGCCGCCCTTGCCGCCGAATACCATCGCCGCGCCGAAGCTGGCGAGATCGACATGGAGACGGCAAAGACCCGGGCTCGGAACGCGATTCGGAGTATGCGCTACAATGACGGCAAGGAATACGTGTTCGCCATCTCATACGATGGGACAGTGCAAGCCCTAAGGCCTCGGCCCGACTGGGAGGGCACGGACAAACGCGACCTGACGGACACGGAGGGAAAGCGGTTCATTGTCGACCTGATCAAGGCCGCGCGGACCGGCGGCGGATCGGTGGACTACCGCTTCCCGCGCCCCGGCTCCGACAAACCGGAGCCGAAAGTCTCCTGGGCCGAGCCCTTTGGCCCCTGGCAGTGGATGATCGCCACGGGGGTCTACGTCAGTGATGTCGACACCCTGGCATTCAACAAAGCGATGCGTCTGGCGGGAATCGCCCTGCTGGTTCTGGTCCTCGCCGCAGGGTTCGCCATTGTCATCATCCGTGGCATCACCCGGCCGTTGGCCCAGCTAACGAACACCATGTCCGACCTGGCCAAGGGCAATCTCGAGGTCACCGTGACCGACACCGGGCGTCGGGACGAGATCGGGCAGATGGCCGATGCCGTGCAGGTGTTCAAGGACAACGCGAAGGAGGTCGAGCGCCTGAACTCGGAACGGGCCGCCCTGGCCCGCCGCAACGAGCGCAGGGTGAAAGGCGAGATGCTGGCCTTGACCAACGCCCTGGACGAGGAGGTGCGCAGCGCCATGTCCATCGTCATGCAACAGGCCGACGCCATGCACAAAGCCGCCGTCGACATGGCTCATGCCGTCACGGACACGGAACAGGGCGCCGGGGCGGCCGCCTCGGCCTCGCGAGAGGCCTCCTCCAGCGTCGATGCCGTCGCCGCCGCCGCCGAACAGATGGCCAGTTCCATCGCCGAGATCGGCAAGCAGGTCACCAACGCCGCTTCCGTGGCCCACCGCGCGGTCGAGGAGGCCGAAACCACCAACCAGCGGATCGCCGGCTTGGCGGGCGCCGCCAACCAGATCGGCGAGGTCGTCAACCTGATCAGCGACATCGCGAAACAGACCAACCTGCTGGCCCTGAACGCGACGATCGAGGCGGCGCGGGCCGGCGAGGCCGGCAAGGGCTTCGCCGTGGTGGCCAACGAGGTCAAGACCCTGGCCAATCAGACCGCCAACGCCACCGAGCAGATCGCCAGCCAGATCGGCGGAATGCAGACCGCCACCGGCGAGGCTGTGGAAGCCATCAAGGGCATCACCACCGTTGTCGGCCAGCTCAACGAGATCACCACGGCGATCTCGACGGCGGTCGAGGAACAAAGCGCGGCGACCAACGAAATCTCGCAAAACGCCCAACACGCGGCACACAGCACCCAGGACTCGTCCGGCAATATCGACCGTGTTTCGCAAAGCAGCGGCGAGACCGGACACCATGCCCGCGAGGTCAAGGATTCGGCCGAGGAGGTCCGCACCCACATCCGCCACATGCAGACCGCTCTGGAACAGATCGTGCGCTCAACCACCGACGAGGACCGCGAAAACAACATGCTGCGGACCGTCAACGTCGCCGTGAGCCTCGATTTCGGCGGCGGCCGCACAACCTCCTGCCTCCTCAACGACATCGCCCTGAGCGGGGCGGCGACCCTGGATCAGAGCGTCAAGGCCGAGCGCGGCCAGGAGTTCACCGTGACGCTGCCCGATGTCGG
>JGI12109J20283_10018750_pt1 | contig 30720 bp, 28 predicted proteins | sample ElkSlonscriptome_12_FD_20283 | JGI IMG/M metagenome (IMG submission 20283)
ACCCGACCACCTTATTTATTTTTGACGAGTCAGCTTCAAAGGAAGTCAGAAAAGAGTTTGAGAAAGTAGTGGACTTCCTCAAAGAGCAGAAAGAAACTGTGGCTTTATGTTGCGACAAAATAGACCGATTGAGTCGGGACTTTCTTGTTGGAATTGTAGAGCTTGAGAGGTTGCGACGAGAAGGAAAAATAGAGCTTCACTTTGCTTCTGATGGAATAAATAGAATACATCAAAACTCTAACGCAGGAGAACTGTTCGTATTCAATGTGCTCGTGGCGGCTTCGCAAAACTTCTCAAACTCAATCAGCGATAATACAAAGCGTGCATTTGAGCAAAAGCGAAGGAATGGAGAAATAACAGGACAACCTCCCATTGGCTACAAAAGCGTGCCTTTGGATGCAAAGAAGCGAACTCGGTCTGATGTAGTCCCAGACCCTGAGACAGCTCATATTGTGCAGAAGCTCTTTGAGCTATATGCAACAGGAAACCACTCGCTCACAACACTTTGGAAAGAAGCAAAGAAGTTTGAACTCAAAGGTAAGAACGGGAAGGTAGTTGCTCGAAGTGTTATAGAAATCATGTTGAAGAGCGAGTTCTACTATGGCTTTGCCTACTCAAAGAAATATAACCTTCGATACCCACACAAGTACGAGTGTCTTGTCACCAAAGACCTGTATGACAAGTGTAAAGAGGTCCGTGAAGGACGAAAAAAGAAACCTTCTCAGATGGATACCAAACCTTTTATATTCCGAGGGCTTTTGACCTGCAAGAACTGTGGTTGTTTGATGAGTCCTGAGATAAAGAAGGGCAAGTTTATTTACTACAGTTGCACGAATGCCAAGGGTATATGTAAGAGGATATATGTACCCGAAAAGACGCTCCTGAAGCCCGTACAGGACGTTTTTGACGCTTTTGCGAGCATCCCCGAGGAAGTACAAGTACGGCTTGTGTCAGAGCTTCGCAAGGTGAACGAAGGCGAGAAGATATTTCATGACCGAGAGATAACCCGCATTCAGACCGAGTACAAGCGGGTGCAGGGTCGTATCAATTCGTTACTGGATATGCGTTTGGACGAGAGTATTACCAAGGACGACTATGACAAAAAGTTGCAGCAGTTGAAAGACCAGCAGTACCAACTTGAGATTGGACAAAGCGAGTATACGAAAGCAGACCACGAGTACCATATCCATGTAGGTACTGTGCTAAATCTATCCCGAAAGATTGGCGACATATTTGAGAGTTCGGAAATAGAAGAAAAGAGAGCTATCCTCAACTTCTTACTTCAGAACCCTGTTGTAGAGGACAAAAAGCTAGTGTTTATCTTGCGAAATCCGTTCAATACGGTCCTCGAACTAGCTACTTGTCCAACTGGGCTCCGCGGGCAGGGCTCGAACCTGCGACCAATCGGTTACATCGATCCTCTCATTACTGAAAGGGATGGACTATATCATCACCGACACAAGACGTCTTTTGGATATCTTGCCTGCGGTGCGAGGCGCTTCGCGAGACCCTCTGAGTCTCACTACTCCCTCTCTTCACATCTCGTAAAGATTCGAACGGGATAGTCTCTGAACCTCCCAAGCTCTATACCATAGGGCTCGGTTTGGCTGCTGATCACCCTCCTAAACGGGTAGGGGTTCCAGTACTAGTGTTCACTAGCATCATGACAGTGCGTCATGACAGTTCACCTCGTTGTGCACTCACCTGTTTCCAAGTGAGGCTGCCATTTGACAGCCGACCGCTCTACCAACTGAGCTACCGCGGAATGCTATTCTCCACGCGCAGCACAACTAACAGAGTGACACAAACTCCCGTAGAGCGGTCGGTACCCGACCTTCTTACAGAAGCTGTACACCTTGTGGACCTTTTGTTTCGTTGCCTCACAAAACGTCTCACAAGGTCTTGCGAACGTGCTTGAGCACGTTCTCACTCTACCTTCTTGAGCTGCCCCTGCTTCGTTACACTACGCAGGGCACGCGCGAAATACTATGAAAGTACAACCGCCCCTCTGGCGGACAGCGGTTATTGTACCGCAATGTGGGGGATATGCAACAACCATCTATCGACATGGGCTGAGTTACGGGCCACAACAAAGAGCAGTATTGCACTGGAGTGTAAAGCGTTTTATAGTTCCAGAAGTTTTTGACGCAACACGGAGAAAAGCCATGAGCGATCACATCCCCACGGCTACTACAGTACACAGTTCTTTCGAGTACCAATGGAGCGTTTTGTATGGCATCCTTAATGCGTTAGTGCAGGTGAATGCCATACCCAACTATTGCACCACGTATATCGCAGACCTTGATCAGTCGGACGTACACACTGAACTATTTTTTGCTGTGTGTCACAAGGAGCCGCAACAAGGACTCGGCCGCTACCCAACAGTGTTCACCGCACGCATCAGTAACAGCGCACAGCCAACCCAATACGTCATACTCGATGGCTACCCACACCAAGGCAAGCGGCTCCATTACAGCTTCGAAAACGCTGCCATACCGAGATCCACTATACACAGGATTGCCGTGCAGATGACACGACAGTGCGCCTGACACCGCTCCACGCCCCGACTTGGCCACTGTGCTGGTCGGGGCGTATACTGTATACATGAGGCGTACGCACTGGGTACTTGCTCTTGTAGTTGCACTGCTTGTTGGCGGTGGTTACTACATTCTCACACACCAGCGTGCAAAAGCGCCCACACATGCAACATCGCCTACAACAATTTCTAGCATAACCACAGACACCATGAGCACAACACTCACACTACACTCGCCAGCGTTTGCCCATGAAGGAGTTATACCGAGTAAATACACGTGCAATGGCGACAACGTGAACCCTCCACTTGCAATCGAGGGCATACCATACGACACAGCGAGTCTCGCACTCATTGTCGATGACCCAGACATACCAGAGTCGGTCGCAGAGCGGCTCGGGAAGGGTGAGTTTGACCACTGGGTCGTCTTCAACATTCCTCCAACGCAGACGCGCATCGGCGAGGGTGACGCGCCCGAAGGGATGCAGGGTGCAAACAGCGCTGACAGTGCCCAATACACCGGCCCGTGCCCACCCGATGGTGAGCACCGCTACCTCTTCAAGCTCTTCGCACTCGATACCATGCTCGACCTTGCGGAAGGTGCGACGAAAGAAGAAGTGCTCGGAGCGATCGAAGGCCACGTACTCGATAGCACGACCTTGATGGGTCGTTATACACGTCAGTAACAGTAACAACAATATGCTACAACTCTACACATCACCAATTTGTCCGTACTGCAGAAAAGTAGAGCACGCGCTCGACGAAGCCGGCATCGCCTACGAAGAGCGCTCGGTGACAGAACCGCAGCACCGAGACACCGTTGTTGAGCTCGGTGGGCAAATGCAGGTACCATTCCTTGTCGACCCTGAGCGCGAGGTACATATGTATGAATCCAATGACATCATTGAGTACGCACGCACACACTATGGCGACTCCACCACGGCCACCACATAGCGAACCGTGCTACGTACGAGTGAAAGTGCAGCCAAACGCTCGAAAAGAGCGTATACTGAAAGCAGGTGATCGGTACGAGATCAATGTGAAAGAACGTGCGCAGGCCGGACAAGCTACCAAGCGCACGCGTGAGCTCTTGGCGGAAGTATTCGGTTGCAGACCAAAAGACCTCACACTCGTCGCAGGCGCCACTTCACAGACAAAGACTTTTTTACTCGGTAACATCCACCACCATGAAGACAAACATTAAGTTCACCGACATGGAGCCAAGCAACGAGCTCCGGGACTACGCGGAATTAAAAGTTGCGTCATTCGGCAAACTGCTACACGAGCAAGAACTTGAGGCAGCAGTCTGCGATGTCGAGTTCAAGCGCGACACACACCACCAAAGTGGCGACGTCTGCTACGCGGAGGTCACTCTCGAGGCTGGCGGAAAAGTGTACCGCGTAAGTAAAGTAGAGCCGAACTTCGAAAAAGCGATCGACAAAGTCAAAGACGATGTGATCGCCGTGCTTCGTGAGGACAAAGAGAGACACAAAGACAGTGTCCGACGAGGTGGTCGTGAAGCAAAAGAAATGTTGCGGGATGGGGAATAATGTCGGTGCATGTATGTCCCTAGAATCACCTGCCACACCTGAAGCAGAACCCTGCGCACTGTTCAAAGTAACGCTCGCTCGACATGAAGAACCATACTATCGGGATGAGGGTCACGACCTCACGCCCGATGGCTTTCGTAACGCAGAACAAACCGGGAAGCGACTGGCTCAAGAGAATCACTTTGCGCCTGATGATGAGGTGCATATCTTTCACTAAGCCAAGCCACGAGCCCAGGGCACGGCGACGCAGATAGCAAAAGGAGCTGGCATTGATGCGAGTGAGGCACGCACCACACACCAACTACGGCAGAGCGATATTCATGACCGAGAGACATTCATGCAGCGCTTCAGAGACCTTGACGAAGACTTCGAAGCATTTGCTCGTGACCACCTTGAAGACAATGAATTCTATGAGCACAGCCCGGACAAAGTTGAGCCCTCTTCGCACAAGCGACAGAGGCTGTATCGAGCACTCGAGTACTTAATTCGGTCCGCCGCTAAGAGTAATAACGAGAAAGCGGGTGAGTCTAAAACACCGCACGTGCTTGCAGTGTCCCACTTCGAGGTAATTACCCATCTGATTAATGACGTGTTTGGCATAGAATCAATCGGACGATACAATGCGCCCGCTTTTGGCGAGTCTGTGTATATTGAAGGATACCCCACCGAGGATAGTAACATCGTGCGCCTCAAGGTACGATTCAATGAACACGAACGTGACGTATTCTTCGATCGTAGCACGCGCTCTATACAACACACAACATCATGAGCTATTCACAAGTACCACTGCTTGAACAGTTTGCACGTGGCAGGGTGCCAGGCGAACACACAGAACCACGCCATATTGAGACGGTAATATCGAACGTATACCTATTTCCGTCGAATGTTTATAAGATCTACAAAAACAACAACGAATTCTTTAACTCAGTATTTCGAGACATACGTACAGCAGATGCCCGATTTGAGTTTACCCGCCGCGATTTTGCATGGAACCACGCGCTAAGTCCGGACATATACACGCACACGACCTGGGCAAGCTCCGACAAAGATGGAGCGGTGTTTCGTGAGGATCCAGAGGGTGCAGATGAACTCGTTATCGTTATGAATCGTGTTGATACCTCACACGTGCTCTATGAATTGCTGTGTGCCGGTACGTTTTCAGTGGAAGATGCTACAACGGTCGGCACACAGATCGGCAACATGCTACAACGAGTCCAAACGCCCGTCACAGACAACTACTACGAAAACAGCGTGACACGACTGCACGACCTGCGTGCGTGGCTCATGCTCCAAAAACATCATGTGCCTGCATCTGAAATAGCCCGGTACTGCGACTATCTCGAATCATACCTCACGGAGCACCGCACACAATTTGAGGGTGTCCTAAGTGAGGAGATGACGCTCTGTGGCGATCTGCACTCTCACAACGCAGTATATATTGACGAGACGATACGACTCATGGACACATTCGCGCCGAAGGAGGAGTGGGGGATTGGCCATCCACACATTAAACTCTACCGCCTGGGAACTGACATCTATGCACTCACAGGTTCGGAAAAAGTTTTCAACGCGTACATCGAAGGGTACGCGAGCACACGTACGCACCTTTCCCGAGAACATGAGCACTACTACGTGGTATACGCTGCAGGCATCATGCTCTCATACCTCTACATGTTGTCAAACAACGATGCACGACACATGGTCGCCGCAACTACGTACCACGCGTTTCTGCGTACATATTTTGCGCAGCATTGTGCGTAACGTACGCGTGTGAGAATCGACGCCTTCCGATCAAAGACGTCTCACATTTGCAGATAGCACTGACCGCTATTGCGTTGGCTCTGTATTACGATTAATCGTAATATATGGCATGCGAGTGTGTGGATGCTGTAAAAGTGGGTGCCAGCTGGCATCACGAATGAGCGGCGTCGAACTTTTTGACTTTCGACGTCGGCATCGACGTCGAAACATGAAAACGCCCGGCTGTTTGGCCGGGCAGGGGGGTACTTTCGGAGGTGCGGCCCCCATGTTGCCATGCCCGGATACTTGAGGGTCTGAACACGGACGCGTTGTAGCATCTTACGTGCACTCGCACAACAAGTGCAGGCACATACGTGACCGCCCCCGGCGAACCGGGGGCAAGGGGTGTCTAGCTCCACTGTTACTGCGAATTGCGCCGAGACGGACACGCAATTAGTCGTGCAAGGGCCGCGTTTAACTCAAGGAAACATTGATTGTATACACATCTTGTTGCCCCCCACAGGCACCGGATTACAGTGGGGCAAATCAAGCCCGCTTCCCCTGTCTACGTATGACAGGTTCTGAGTACGATACTAGTACATACACGAACCCTCGCAAGCCAAGAATTATAGACACAAGACCACCTCAACCTCGTTCAAGCGACGCGCGAGAGGTATATGGAGAGTGCGGCAAGGTCGCTGTCCGCCCAAATGACACCACGGTCAGACACGTACCAGAACGCAAGGCCGATCTCGAAGCGCTGCAGACGTACTGCCGGATCAATAGTGACATTGCGCTGTGCAAAGTGCATGCCGGAGATTGTGGTGCCGATTGCCTCAGCGGTTGAGTCAACCGAGAAGCTCGCCGGCGCTTCGTGGTACACGCGAGTGATGTTTTCATTGTTGTAGGTGTATGCGCCCACGAACGATGGCACGATGAGTAATAGCACGGCAGCAACACCTACAAGTGCGGCTTTCAGTAGTGAGCTTACCTTATATCGATCGGTATTCAGCAATGCACTGACATGCGTCGCACGATTCTCTTCACTGACCGGGAGCGGTGTATGCGAACCATGAGTATCATCTTCGTCATTACTCGTGCCCGGCATACGCTTACAGAACTTGAGGTACAGTGCCGGTACAAGCATGAGGGTAAGTACGACCGCAAACAAAAGACCAAATATGATCGCAACGGCAATAGGGCGCCAGAGATCGCTCGCAAATATGAGTGGTGTAATGCCCACGATTGTCGTCACTGTAGTAAGGAGAATTGGTCGCAAGCGGAGTGCAGCACCCTCAATCACGATTTCTCTGAGTGTCATATCCGGACGATCACGACGCATCCGATTCCACACGTCGACCAAAATGATCGCGTTGTTAACGACAATGCCCGCAAGCGCGATAAAACCGAGCATTGAAGGGAACGAAAGGTACTCGCGTGTAATAAGGAGCCCCAGCAAAACACCAATCAAAGAGAGAGGTACAACAGTAAGCACGATAAGCGCCTGTCGGAATTGATTGAACTGCACAACTAAGACCGCAAAGACAAACAGGATCCCCATACCGAGGGCACGGAACGTATCACGGAACGACTGATCGACATCCTCGGTTTCTCCACCGATCTTCATCGTGACGCCATCAGGCATTACGACCTGCTCCTCAAACGCACTACGAAACGCAGCGGATACCTCGCCGGCAACAAAGCCATCTTCGACCTGACTCGATGCAGTCGCGATACGTTTCTCGTCTTCGCGTCGAATCGTGTCACTCGACGCTTCAAGCGAGCTCGTTAGCACGCTGCCAAGGAGTACCGCACCGCGGGGAGTAGGGATCGGCAACTCATAGAGCGCATCGAGGGTAGCACGATTAGTGTCATCGACAGTTTGCCACTCACTGTTCAAGTTGAGCTTTACCACCACATCGATCTCCTCACCGCCCGCCTTGATCGTCGTCGCATCCGTACCAAATACCGCTGTGCGTAATGTACTCGCAACCTGGGCAGGGGATATGCCGAGCTCTGCAGCTTTCGCACGGTCGATCGACAGCGCAAACTCACTCGCATCATCTTCACCGCTACTCGAGACTGCACGTGCACCTTCAACATCCCGCAGCACATCGGCTGCATCGTTCGCGAGGAGCTTCAGCTCTTCAATGTCGTCACCGTAGAAGGTCACAAGAACCGGCGCGCCGCTCGGTGGGCCTTCACTCGGCTGTAGAACGCGGTAGTCGATGTCGTTGTAGGGCGCGAGCCGCTGCTCGATCTCTGCAAGCACTTGAGTACTCGTGCGTTCACGGTCTTCCCGGAGATTGATGGTGATAGAGCCAAAGCGCGGGCCTTGTCCGGAGTTGTCATCAAACGGCGACCCAGCCCCCACCGTCGTGGTGAAGAACTCGACCTCCGGCACGGTTTGCACCGCCTCTTCTACCGTACGTACGGCAAGATCCGTGCGTGAGAGTGGGGTGCCCTGTGGTTCTTCTATGTTGATGTACAGGTAGTCCACATCCGATTGCGGGAAGAACGCCACACGGATCACGCCGAACGCAGGGAGCGTCATGAGCACAATGAGAAGCAAGGTAAGAAGACTAACGAACCAACGCTTTCGACGACGCGAGTCAAGGAGCCACACTATATGTGTGCGATACCAACTACGAATAGTATCCGCAAACACCTCCTGCCGACCCTCCATTGTACTGCTCTCCCTATGCAAGAAGGTGGACGCAATGAGCGGAATAAAGGCAAGCGATATCACGAGCGAGGAGACCAACACGGCAATTACGGTGAAAGGAATGCTTGCGATGAACTCGCCGGTTACACCTGAGATGGTGAAAAGCGGAAAGAATACCGCGATCGTGGTGAGGTTGCCGGTCGTAACCGGGTAACTAAAATCTTGTATTGCTTCGCGCACCGCGGCGAGTTTCGATAGGCCACGTTTGACATTGGTATGGATCGCTTCAGTCATTACGATAGCAGTATCAACGAGGATACCGATCGAAAGAATAAGGGAGAAAAGGGAAATGAAGTTGATCGTATTGCCAGTCCAGTTCATGACTGTCAGCGCCGTCATAAAGGAGAGCGGGATCGACAGCGATGCAATAAGTGCTTCACGCCACCCCAACACCACAAAGAGAACGAGCAACACAAGACCAACCGTCTGCAGGCCGGTACGAGTAAGTTGCGTGAGGTCGGCTATGATTTGTTCGCCGCTGTCAAGCGTGACAACCACCTCTGCGCTGAGGTTGCCCGCCGTATTGCGCTCTTCAAGAAGTGCATTGATGTCTCGAGAAACACGTGTAATATCCGCACCGCGCTGTTTGTACACCGCGAGCGTCGCCGCCTGTACCGGCGCCGCTCCGTCAATCGAAACGCGCGAAAGCGTCTGTGCCGCCTCCACACCCTCATCGACAAAGGCAATGTCGCGCAGGTAGACCGTTGCACCTGCCGGTGTCGTGAGTGGAATACCGGCAACCTCACTCGGATCCTCAAGGCGACCCTTGAGCTCGATCGCATACTCAACACCATCGACCGTAAGTGCGCCAACTGGCGTGGAGACATCGTTCGACTGGATCGCACGAACCACATCACTCAAGGAAAGACTGTGAAGAGCGAGCGCCTCTTTGCGCACAATGACAGTGACCTGTGGGTCGCGAATACCCGTAATGTCTGCCCGTGATACACCGGCAATGCCTTCTATCTCCTCAGCAAGCTCTTCTGCCTCGTCACGAAACTCAGTAACCGGCAGTTCAGAGACGATACTCGCAAGGATGACCGGCTGATCAGCAAAATTCACATCGGACACGATGGGGTCACTCGCGTCATCGGGGAGATCACCCTGTGCGCGATCCACCTCATCCTTAACCTTATCAATCGATTCATCAATATCCTCATCAGCATCAAACTCAACCACGACCGTGCCGACACCTTCGCGGCTCGTAGAGGTAAGCTTCTTGATGCCGTCGATATTTGCCACTGCCTGCTCAATCTCGCGCACCACTAAAAGCTCTACGTCCTCAGGGCTTGCACCCGGAAGCGTACTCGTGACAACCGCGATCGGGATCTGCACCTCGGGACTGCTCTCGCGCTGGATCGTAAATGCAGAACCGACACCAAAGATTACAAGCGTGGCCAAGATCAAGTACGAAAGCGCCTTCTTCTCTGTGAAAAATATGAGTATTCGAGCCATAGGTTTGTGCGTGTGTTCTATAATTCTGCAACAGTGTGCGTCAGTGCGCGTAAAGCGAAAGCGTCCAAGGTTACGTTACTTCGCACCAATGCCAGACAGTGAGTACAGAACTTCATTACGAATTATCGATCGTTACCGTGTCACCTTCGGTGAGACCGCGCACATCAAGCACAATCAGGAGATCTGCGGGGAGATCCTCGACCAACATCTTCGTGCCGACAATCGCACCTTCCGTGATCTCACGCGCCTCGAGTACACCGCCGTCAGTGACCGTGAAAACAGCTAATCCGCGGGGAAGTACCTTGATAGCAGATATCGGCACAGCGAGTTGGTTCGGCACTTCTGCCGCTTCGGACTCACTGGCTCGCACAAACGCAACCTCTACATACATACCGTTCGTGAGATCCGCCTCCTCAGTCAGACCGATCGTTACGCGTGCTTTCTTGGTGCTGGGATCAAGTCCCGGTGTCACACTGGTGACCACCCCATCGTACATACCCGCAACGCGAACAGAATCGCCCTCGCGTATCTGAGCACGACGTGCGCTGTCACTCACGAAGGCCTCGACCTCGAGCGCGCCTTCGTTCGCGACGATCGCAACGGTTTGCTGTGCGCCGACGAAGTCGCCGGTTGAGACAGAAAGTGATGTCACGGTGCCGGCAATAGGAGTGCGTACGCGTGTGTTCGCAAGCGCAGCATACGCACTCGCAAGCGAGCCACGAGCCTGTGTGACGGCTGCCTCAGCGGCTGCCACATCCTCGCTTCTGGCGCCGGTAGCTGTCTTACTCTCGTTCAAGCTTGCCACCTGTGCAGCAGAGACAGCCTGCGCAAGACCATTTCGTGCACCGATCACCGCACTGCGTGCACTATCAACACTTGTTCGCGCACCGAGCATGGTGGCTTCCTGCGACGCTTTCTCCGCAGCGGTAAGCTGCCCGTCTATCTCCTGTTCTGATACGTATGCACTAAGGTCATTCAAAAACTCCTTGATTACTGCAAGTATCGAGCCGGCTTCCTGCAGGCGGGCGTTAAGTTCAGTGTCAGGGATCACACCCTCAGTACGCGCTTCCCACTCAGAGAGCAGCACACCAATCTCTCGTCGCTCACGTTCCAATCGCGAACGCTCGTCGAAAGTGACACCGCGAACGCGTAGTCGTGGTGCGACCGTGTAGACGTCTTCAAAAAAATCATCAGCCTTAGCGTATATCGCATCCTGCGCGAGTGTATAGGCCTGTGAGTATGCATTGCGCGCACTATCTTCTGCAGCCTGCAGTGACACAAGGGCACTGTTAGCCTGTGCACTCACCGTTGCGCGGTCTTCGCTCCGTGCGCCGGCAAGCACCTTGGCGAGCTGCGCCTCAGCAGCAGCAACCGCACCTTCCGCGGAAATGACTGCTGCGCGTTCTGCAGCATTTTCCACCTCTGCGAGTACCGCGCCTGCCCCAACACGCTCACCAGCTCGGACGTAGACACGCGTGACCTCGCCCGACTTTTTGGTGCGAAGCTCTGCTTGCGAAACACTGCGAACCTCACCTATGAGCATGAGTGGGCTGTTGTCATCGGAGAGTGAGGCAACCGTTGCAACAGATACACTCGGCACCGTCTGCTCTGCAACAGGCGTCTCAACTGTAGACTCACCGCCACGCATACCGAGGAACGCAGCACCAAACACGAGCACGACACCCGCGAGCACGGTTGTTTTAGGGTGTGTGCGCAACATGTGTACAGGTGTGCGCACAAGAGAAGTACGGAGTGTCATACGGTTAGCTTGCGAAAATAATAGTAATGGAGGTGCATTATACGTTTATTTTTATATATTGTCAATTGTGTGCATTCCTTCGCGATGCAAGGAACGTAGGTTGCATAAAAATGTACATGCCGCAGCGGCATGGACGAGAAAAAGAGCTAAACGTACGAGCACTGTATCAAGAGCTACCAAATATGCAAATCGTGCAAAGCCTATCAACGTGCTAATCACTGACCGCAAAACACAGCGAAGAAAAGTATGCTACACTTCTTATCATTGCACTAACACGAAACCGTCTATGGGCGTAAAAGATTTCTTAGTAAAAAAGATGGCGGAGAAGCAGCTCAAGAATATGCCGCCGGAGCAGCAAGAGATGATCACGAAGTTATTAGAGAACAATCCCGATCTGTTCGTGAAAATGAGCAAAGAGGTCGAACACAAAGTAAAAAAGGAGGGGAAAGACCAAATGCTCGCCATGATGGAGGTCGGCAAGAAGTACCAAAAAGAGCTCAAGGAAGCACTGCAGGGGTAGATAGAAAGAATGCGTGGAAGCCTCGAACTCCCACGCATTTTTGCGCACCGACAAGCGCAAACATTTCGGTCTTCGCCGCCTCGTCACCCGTGTGAAATGCGGCACAGCACGGCATCTATCTTTCTGCGCACTGCGTTGTACAGCTGGTCTCCATGCCCGAGCATCAGCAGACCCGCAACGTAGAGCCCGCCAATTGCGAAAATCACCAGACCTGTGTCCATCTGGACCCCCATTGCACAATTGCACCTCAGCACATCAAACTCGAACGAACAAATAATGTCAACCGTGCGCGAAGTCATAGTGCCATCACTTAGCTGGTGGGCAATATACAAATGCACCCCGGCCATTGCGGTCGGGGTGTAGGGTTCATACTGCTCCGGGCTTGTAGCTCAGTGCTGCGATAGCAAAGAGCGCGGCCGCTATACCTGCGTAATGGATCGGGTGCAGCGAGCTGCCGTTGAACACGACGTGGAACAAGACCGGCACGGCAGTCTGCACGATGAGCATGATCACAAAGGGGACGTACAGACCATGCTGTGAATCGACCGTAGCAGTGTCGAGCCCGCTCAGGAATGCGAGCAACCCACACCCAACGAACGCACCAGCGACGAGTAGCACTCCGTACTGTTTGAGAGTCGCCACTGGCAACATGTTTCCAAACCGCGTCGCGAAAAGCATTGCTCCAAGAAACACGAGGAGCGACACCACGTTTAGCAACACGACGTACGATTCATGTCGATAGCCGTACGTGATACCAAGCACGATGATATTGAAGGCGACGAAGTTCGTCACCACCATCGGACTGAGCCCCGTAAGGCCGCTCTGCTTGAACACGATCGGCCAAAGGCCAAAGAACACGCCTGCGGCAATCATGCGCCACAGAACCTCGAACGACATACCGTATGCGAACATGTTGCCTCCAGTTCTACGGAACGCGGATGAGCAGCACAGCGATGATCGTCATCGTCTCGACGACACTGACCGCCATGGAAAGAATAGAGTACAGGCTCACGTGCTCGGATAGCGCTCGCCACGACCGCCGTCTGGATGGCAGCGAAGATGCAGAACATCGATACCGAAACGCCGAGGAGTTCCTGCGGAGGCGCGGTGAACGCCCGCACGAGCTGCGGCAGCATCGCGACCGGGTTCAAGAGGACAATGATGCCCGCGATGAACTTGAACCACGCAGTGTCGATCATTGGTAGACGCTGATGCAGATTCTCAAGGAAGAGCACCGTGCTGGCATGGAGTGTTTCAAGGGACGTACTCATCTGTCTGTACCTCGTGCAGGTTGTGCTGTGAGTGCCGAGCACATTATGAATATAAAATCATATTTGTCAATGTTCGCACATCGATCTGATACCTGCTACGATACGCAGCATGTCACTTTCGATCGGTATTGTTGGCCTTCCAAATGTCGGGAAATCGACCCTCTTCAATGCGCTTACCGAAAAATCGGTCGCTGCGGAGAATTTTCCGTTCTGTACCATCGACCCTTCGGTTGGCGTGGTCGCAGTACCCGACCCCCGGCTGCAGCGCCTGAGCGATCTTTCACACAGCAAAAAGACGATTCCCGCTGCGGTTGAGTTCGTCGACATTGCAGGGCTTGTACGAGGCGCGAGCGAAGGGGAGGGTCTGGGCAACCAGTTTTTGGCGAACATCCGTGAGACAGACGCTATTGCGGAAGTGGTACGTATCTTTGACGACAGCAACATCACCCACGTCCACGGCGCAGTCGACCCGATGCAAGACATCGAAGTCATCAACCTCGAACTGGTGCTCGCCGACCTACAGACCGTGACCAAGCGTCTCGGCTCGGTTGAGCGCGACGTACGAGCAGGCAATAAAGAGGCGATCGCCGAAAAAGCGGCACTCGATGCCGCACTCCCTATCCTCGAAGCCGGGAAGCTCCTCTCGCAAGCGTATCGATTAATCGATACAGAACAAGCACAAGAAGATGTAGTGCGGTGGTGGAAGCGACTCAACCTTCTCACCGCGAAACCCATCCTCTATGTGTGCAACAAGAAAGCGGGCGGGTACAACTTCGATGAGCAGAGCGACGAACGCTGGCACACACTACTCTCATTCTTCGAAGAGACCGGTGCTTCCTACGTACTTGTGGATGCAAACGTCGAAGGTGAGCTCAATGAGCTTGCCGCTGAAGACCGTGAGATGTTCCGCCAGGAGTATGGCGTTCTCGATAACGGCGTGAACGACCTCATCCGTGCCGGGTACGATATGCTAGGCCTTGAGACATTTTTCACGACCGGCGAGGATGAGACACGCGCTTGGACTATACAAAAGGGAAGTACGGCACCGGAGGCAGGTGCTGCGATACATACCGACTTCCGCGATACGTTCATCCGCGCTGAGGTGGTGCACTGTGACGACCTCCTGCGCGAGGACGGCTACGCCGCAGTGCGTGAGAAAGGCCTCTTGCGTACGGAAGGAAAGGAGTATGTTGTCCGAGACGGAGACGTGATCGAGTTTAAGGTGTAGCAAGAGGGATGTGATAGAACAAACATACGTTTGACCCAAGGTGGGTATCGACCTGTACGTGATCTGCGAAAAATCCTACTGCTTAAGTGTTTGATGCAATAAAGCAAGGCGACGTCCCATTCGACGTCGCCTGTTGATGTCAGTGTGGTTTTTGCTTCCTACACACACCGACGACGATGGCTATTATTGTCTGTTCCTCTTTTGTTCGCCAGTGCTGCACGCATACGTCGCCGCTGTTCGTTTGCTGCTTTAGGTGTCAGCGGTCGGTGCATGGTCTCTCTGACTACCTGTTCTGGTGTCTCCACGCTGTTTGGCTCCTATCCTATTGGTATGATTGAGTCCGCCCCCAGCAAAACATACCTACACCATCTCCGTCAATATTGTGTATGTTTCGTGCTCATTCTCGACGGCTCGAGTCTCAATAACTCCAAGAACCGTCTCATCGTTGCCGCCAGGGTAGAGCGCATCACCAAAGTACAAACAATCTCCCTTACTCCACCCTTCATGCTCTATGAGCCGCGTCACATTGTAGCCCTTGTTGCGACCTTTCTTAAAATAATCGAGCGTAGTAGTGCCTGCGATCTTAACCTCGATTGTCTCTGATTCGAGCGGAACAGCGGCAAGTAGTGCGCGTCGCTTGTTCTGCTCGGGATCGAAGGCTTCCTTCTCAGAGACCGGAGCATGATGCCCGAAAATACTGTAACTCACCTGACTCCCACGCACCTCCACCAGGTCGTTTTCATCAGGCACGTCCCAGTCACGTGGAAGTGAAGCGATATGTTCCTGGATCAGGGCCACCTCTTCGTCGGTAAGCTCATCTCGCCACAACTCTTCGTCACCATGCACGACGTGGTTACCATTCTGCCCCATAAGGTACTCAGCAGCATCGTGCACCTGTGTACGAATCTGCTCGACGCTTGCACCGGAAACGATCACGATATCATACGGCAAACTCTTCAGGAGCAGGCGCATGTTCTCCTCGATTGGAGAGCGGCTTCGGGTAACCGTGCCGTCCATATCAAAGAATAGGTGGTGATAGGTTTTGTCTCTTTGCATGTTCGATTGTATAGTGAACTAGTAGTATCTACCTTATCAGTAATTCGTAGTGTACTAGATTCCCGCACGCCCGGGAATGGCACAGTGAAGCAAAGTATGAAATCCTACGACCACAAACACATCGATGCCAAATGGCAAAAACAATGGGCGGACGACAAGCGCTACCGTGTGAGCGAAGATACCGGGAAAGATAAGTGCTACGTCCTCGACATGTTTCCATACCCGAGTGGCGAAGGGCTTCATGTAGGGCACCCAAAGGGCTACATCGCGACCGATGTGTATGCACGGTACAAAACGATGCAGGGCAAGAACGTGCTCCATCCGATGGGGTGGGATGCCTTTGGACTCCCGGCGGAAAACTTCGCCATCAAGAACAAAGTGCACCCAAGGCAAGCGGTCGATACCAACGTCGCACGCTTCAAGGAGCAGCTCGAAAAGATCGGCTTTACCTACGACTGGGACCGCGAGATCAACACCACAGATCCCGAGTACTATAAGTGGACCCAGTGGGCATTCATACAAATGTTCAAAAAGGGACTCGCGTACGAATCCTACGAGCCGATCAACTGGTGTCCGAGTTGCAAAACCGGCCTTGCGAATGAAGACCTTGACGGCAACAAATGCGAGCGCTGCGACTCTATTATCGAGCAGAAGCCAATGCGGCAGTGGGTGCTCAAGATTACCGACTATGCCGAACGACTTCTTGCGGACCTTGACGACCTTCCGTGGTCTGAATCGGTCAAGCTCGCGCAACGAAACTGGATAGGGAAGAGCGAGGGGGCCTTGCTTCGTTTTCCCATCGTCATTGCGCCTATCCGACCTGAGCAGGGCGGAAGATACGAGGAGGTACAAAGAGAGACGAAGCAATCCAGTACAAAACCGAGTGTGAGTGGTACAGACCCCAGATTGCTTCGCTCCGCTCGCAGTGACGGCCAAAGCAAGATTGAGGTCTTCACCACGCGCCCCGACACACTCTACGGTGCGACGTACGTCGTGCTCGCACCAGAGCACGCACTGGTCGCAGACATGCTGGAGCAGGGAACGATAGCAAACGCAGACGAGGTGCGTGCGTATATTGAAGCGGCGAGGATGAAAACCGAAATAGACCGCACTGCGGCAGACAAGGAAAAAACGGGGGTCAAGCTCGAGGGCGTGATGGCGGTGAATCCGGCAAACCAGGAAGAGGTTCCGATCTACATCGCCGACTACGTCCTGTCTGGCTACGGCACCGGCGCCATCATGGCGGTCCCGTCGCACGATGAACGTGACTTTGCGTTTGCGAAGAAGTATGGGCTGCCGGTGCATTCCGTGGTAGTACCACCTTCGCTTACCTCAAATGTACTCACCGTGAAAGACGTTGCTGCTGGATCCACAACGAATGTGCAACCGGCCACCAGCAACGAATGTTGGACACTCCCGGGAGAACTCACACATTCCGGCCCATTTACCGGCATGGATTCTGAGGAAGCAAAGGCAAAGATCACCGAACATGCCGGCGGAACACTCACCACACAGTACCGCCTGCAAGACTGGGTGTTTAGTCGCCAGCGGTACTGGGGTGAACCGATACCAATCATCCACTGCGAGAAGTGTGGTGCGGTGCCGGTGCCGGAAGACCAGCTGCCGGTGAAGCTCCCCGACGTCGAATCATACGAGCCGACCGGGACTGGTGAGAGCCCACTTGCGAATATCGAGGAGTGGGTGAACACCACCTGTCCCAACTGCGGTGGCGCAGGGAAACGTGAGACCAACACCATGCCGCAGTGGGCAGGCAGCTCATGGTACTACCTGCGCTACATGGACCCACACAACAGCACAGAGCTTGTGGCGAAGGACAAAGAGCGATACTGGGCGCCGGTTGATGTCTACGTGGGTGGCATGGAACACGCCACTCGCCACCTCATCTATGCTCGCTTCTGGCACAAATTTCTCCAAGACATCGGGGTGGTATCAACCGCAGAGCCGTTCCAAAAACTCTACACCGTAGGACTCATCAACGCGGAAGACGGACGCAAAATGAGTAAGCGCTGGGGCAACGTGGTGAACCCCGACGACGTGATCGAGAACATCGGCGCAGACGCACTCCGGGTGTACGAGATGTTCATGGGGCCGTTCGAACAGGCGATCGCGTGGTCGACCGACCAAGCGGTCGGCGCTCGCCGTTTCCTCGAGAAGGTGTACGGACTAGAGGACCTCCTCAGCACCGATACAGAAGCGACCCTCCCAGAAGACGTGGCACTCCTCCTCCACCAAACCATAGAGAAGGTTGGCAAGGACATCGGGTCATTTAGTTTCAACACTGCCATTAGCCAAATGATGATCCTCGTGAATGCGCTGGAGAAACTTGATGCCATTCCCGCACACGTATATGAATCCCTCATACGGATCTTGGCACCGTTTGCTCCACACCTCACCGAAGAGCTCTGGCAGTCGCTCGGACACAAAGAGAGCGTACACACCGCACCCTGGCCCGAGTACGACGAAGCGGTTCTTGCTGCAGCACAAGTGACGATCACCGTACAAGTAAATGGCAAAGTCCGTGACACGTTCACCACTCCACCCAACACTGCCAGAGACACACTCATCACAAAAGCTCGGGAATGCGAAAAAGCGGCCACATGGCTCAAGGGGAAAGAAGTCAAAAAGGAAGTTGTGGTCCCTGATCGACTAGTAAATTTTGTAGTGTAGGGTTGTTATGCCGTAGGAAGGCATGTACCTGGATGGACATGGACTTGAAATACAGTACAGTTGTTTCACTTATCGTCGTAGAACTGTACACACCGCATCTTCCCGCACAGTATCGACAGCATCGCACTGGTTGGACACATAGAAAGCACCGAACGAGTGTGGGTATGGCGCACCTATATGGCAAGACTGCTGAGTCCCGCAAGTACCCCCATCACTCAGTCTTCTCGGACTACCGCATACGATCAGAGGTGGTACCTGAGTCGCAGCGGGTGCATGAGTCTACCACGCACAATTTGACTTGCTTTTCCACACGTGCTATTTTGCAAACACATTGCAGCCACATACATACTGTGGCATAAAGTGTATCAACATCATCATTACCATCACGTAGTATTTTTAGTGTATGGCGGCAAAACTATCTTTCAAACCCAAGACGCTTGTCAAACGCCTCTTGAACGTTCTTCCTGAGCGCGCACAGCACGTACTCACCAGCCGATACGGACTCGGTAGCGACACCACACCCGTCACCCTTGAGGCAATTGGCCAGGAGTACGGTATCACACGCGAGCGCGTTCGACAGATCGAGAACTACGCTCTTGGACAGATTCGCAAGTCTGACCTGTTCCTCAAAGAGCAATCCGCATTCGACGAGCTCCGCACCATCATTGCCGACATGGGGAGCATTGTGCCGGAAGAAGAGCTTCTTGAGAGCCTTGCTAAAGACCAAAGCACCCGCAACCACATACACCTTATGCTCGTCCTCGGTGACGCATTCATAAAGGAGAAAGAGACAGAAGAGTTTCATCACCGCTGGCACATCGACCAGGACATTGCAGACAGGGTACACACATCACTGCGCCGCATGTACGACAACCTGGACGATGACGAACTGGTCGAAGAGTCGGCACTTATTGACGGTTTCCTCCGTGAACTGCAAGACGTCAATCAAGCGTATCGCGACGATGCCATTCTTCGACGCTGGCTCAACATTTCCAAAAGCATCGGTAAGAATCCTCTTGGTGAATGGGGACGTGCACACTCGCCGAACGTTCGTGTCAAAGGTATGCGTGACTATGCGTACCTCGTTATCAAGCGCCACGGCTCCCCCATGCACTTTCGCGAGGTAGCACTTCACATTACTGATCTGTTCAAGCGCAAGGCGCATGAGGCAACCTGCCACAACGAACTCATCAAGGACGACCGTTTTGTACTCGTTGGACGCGGCATCTACGCCCTCAGGGAGTGGGGGTACAGTGCGGGACCGGTGCGCGAAGTGATCGCAGCAATACTCAAAAGCGAAGGCCCACTCACCCGTGAACAAGTGATCGACGCAGTACGCAAGGAGCGGTACGTGAAAGACAACACCATCTTTATTAACCTTCAAGACGCGAACCGTTTTGGGCGCGACGCGGAAGGCCGGTACTTCATTCGAGAGACTGCGTAGCGTCGTATTATCCGCTACATGCACCAGCACAATGCGCCCATCCCGGCGCATTTTGGGTGCAGGGCTGTGTACGGCATACGTATCCACAGCAGACAACCATTGGTATACTACGCACATGGATTTCTCAGTACTGCTCGCACAGCTCGGTTCAGAGTACCCCACGTTCTGGGAAGCCATTCTCCAGGTACCCAAGGCAATGTGGTGGTTTTATAGCACCTCGTTCTATTGGGCACCCATCGTGCTCCCCGTCATGTTCTGGCGGGTCTGGATCAAGTACGTACGTACTCAATTCATTGCCGCCCAAGAGTACGTCCTCCTAGAGATACGCATCCCACAAGAAATCACAAAGTCACCCGCGGCGATGCAGGCGGTCTTAGAGAGCATTTGGCCCCGGGGTGGTGAGAGTACTTTTATCGACCGACTCTGGTACGGGAAGGTTCGCATGTGGTATTCGTTTGAACTTGCTTCCAAGGAGGGTCAGGTACATATGTACATCTGGACACGCAAGGTGTTTCAGCGATGGATGGAGCGCTCTTTTTATGCCCATTATCCCGAAATCGAGCTCGTGCCAGTTACTGACTACGCTATCACATTCCCATTCTCACTGGAGACACACAACATGTACGGCGTAGACTACTCGCTCGGAGACTCCGTCGGAGTCCCCATACGAACATACAGCGACTACGGCCTTGATCAGACACAACCCAAAGAGGAGCAGAAGATCGACCCAATCACGCAAGTTCTCGAGTTTCTTGGGTCTATGGGGAAGGGTGAGCATTTTTGGATCCAGATTCTCTGTCGCGCACACCGTAGGGAAGACATTACCTGGGGCGACACCTATACCAAAAAGACTTACACCGAGCTCGCATCTGCAAAGATCGCAAAAATTCGCGCTAATCCTGAAGAAACCGTGGTATTCCCTGACGGCGGCACCGGCAAGCAACTATCCGACAAGCAGAAAGAGATGATCAAAGCGATCACAAGAAACATGCAAAAGAGTCAGGTCTACGATGTTGGTATTCGCGCGCTCTACTTAGCTGAACACGAGTACTTTGACGGTACGAACATTTCTCAGATGCAGAGCCTGTGGCAACCATTTGGTCTCCCCGGATTCAATAGCATTAAGTCCATCGGCAACCGTTGGCAAAATCTGTTCGACTACCCGTGGCAAGACTTTAACGGCATGCGCGAAAACCGTATTAAAGTGAAACATATCGATGCGTACCGCCTCCGTTCTTGGTTCCATCCACCATACCGATTCAAGCCGTTCATGCTCACGACCGAAGAGCTAGCTACCATATTCCACATCCCGGGCAGCGTGGCGCAAACACCAACACTACAGCGCATTGAATCTTCGCGCGCAAGTGCGCCATCAAATTTGCCTGTATAATACGACCTATTGCACGGCGATATGCGTACCAACACGAAAGAGCTACTGGCGGCAACAGCAGCGAAGTCACGCGTACTGTTTCGCATACTCTCGCGTACCAAACGTCGCGCACTTCGACTTGCGCCACAGTTTGCAGGCGGTCTCATTGCAGTGTTTCTTGCTGCAAGCGTGTATACATACTTTGGCGTCTACACACCCCCCGAACGCTTCCCGATAAAGACCATTATCACGGTACCCGAAGGCAGTAGCGTGCAGGACGTTGCCCACATACTACACGAGGCACACGTGATCCGTTCACCGATCAGTTTCGTAGCTACCGTACGCTTCTCAGCTGACGATGCGAATGTGCTTGCGGGCGACTACTACTTTGACAGACCGCTTACACTTACCGAAGTTGCAACACGTATGATGCGCGGTACATTCGGCCTCACTCCGATCACAGTAACAATCCCCGAAGGGATGACATCGTACCAAATGGCAGAACTACTTGAGAACAAGTATGAACGTTTTGATCCACAGCTGTTCAATCTGCTTGTAGAGGATAAAGAAGGCTACCTGTTTCCTGACACATATAGTTTTCCCCCAAATATTGAGACAAGAGAGATCGTCGAAACACTTGAGAAAACCTTCTACGCGCGCATTAGCCCGCTCGAAGAAGATATAGCAACGTTCGGCCGACCGATCCACGAGATCATCACCATGGCATCGCTGCTTGAAAAAGAGGCATACGATTCGGACGAACGCCGCACCATAGCGGGCATACTCTACAAACGGCTTGAGATCGGCATGCCGCTTCAAGTAGATGCGGTCTTCGGCTACATAGCACGGAGGGAAACCTTCAGCCCGAGATACTCCGACTTGGAAGTAGAATCACCGTACAACACCTACAAGAACACCGAGCTACCACCGGGCCCAATCGGAAGCCCTTCTCTAGACTCCATTATGGCAGCGGTACAGCCGGAAGACACCGACGCACTCTTTTATCTACACGGTCGCGACGGCACACTTCATGTCGCAGACACCTACGACGAGCATCTTATCAATAAGCGACGGTATCTGGATTAGGTTGCATTCGCCGCACCCCACCAACACACCATTGCGCGAACCCAACATCCTCGTTGGAAAACATGATATATCGCACACATGGTACGCTCACTCCTCCACACCAAGCCGTATCACGTGTTGCACTCTGATGCAGCATGTATACACCCCACCCGCCTGCAGCACGGGGCAGTACGCACGTGACCACGTATATCGAACTTGCATTGCGCTTCTGAGTGTGTCATAACACAAACATGCAACAGCGATCACAAAAAGTGCTCGTAGCACTGTCCGGCGGCGTTGATAGTTCCGTGGCAGCGGCACTCCTGCAGGAGCAGGGGCATGTCGTCGAAGGCGCATTCATTGTAACCTGGCAAGCACCATGGCTTCCGTGCACCTGGCGCGAAGAGCGTCGCGACGCCATGCGGGTCGCGGCACATCTCGACATTCCATTCCACACAGTCAACCTTGCAAAAGAGTACGAACGAGACGTAGTGACGTACTTTGTAGAGGAGTATCAACGTGGACGAACACCAAACCCCGACGTCATGTGCAACAAGCATGTCAAGTTCGGTGGCTTTTTCGACTGGGCGATGCGTCATGGCTTTGACACCATCGCTACAGGTCACTACGCACAGATATTGCATCACCAAGGCACATATATGCTCCATGCCGGCGTCGACACGAACAAGGACCAATCGTACTTTCTTTGGACGCTTACGCAAGACCACCTTGCACACACTCTGTTTCCGGTCGGCGTGTATGATAAGCCAAATGTCCGTACGCTCGCCAAGCACTACAATCTCCCAACCGCACACAAGAAAGACAGCCAGGGAGTTTGCTTTCTCGGCAAAGTTGACATGAAGAGTTTTCTCGCGCACTACATCCCACCACACCCGGGAGATGTGCTCGACACTACCGGCAAGCCGATCGGTCGACATGACGGCACTGCGTACTACACACTCGGGCAACGGCACGGCTTCACGATCACAAGGAAGGGCCCCAACACACCACCGCTGTTCGTAACGAGCAAAGACATGAACCGCAATACGATTACTGTTGCACCACGGCCCAATACAGAGGATGCACACGTGGCCTCCGCACGACAAACACTTGTGCTTGAGCACACGAACTGGATTAACAACGCACCCGAGCAGGGAACAAAGGTGACAGCGCGCCTTCGATATCGACAGCCACTCTGGCCTGCCACACTCACCGCACAGAGCGCGACGAGCTGTAGCATCACACCCACGACACCACAACCCTACCTGCCGCTCGGCCAGTCTGTGGTTCTCTACCAAGCAGACCGATGTCTTGGCGGCGGCGTACTCACGAATGCCACACATTCTACACAGGCATAGATTGCAGCACAGACAAAACACGGTATGATGTGGGTATGGAAGATGTTCATACAAAACGCATGCTCTTTGTGCTCGCGATCATGGTGTTTACGCTAGCCACCATCACCGTACACCAGGTCAGCCAAGACGATCCGCAACCTGCAGCTGTCTTGCGCGCGTATGCAGAGTAGACAGGTCTCAATCATTAAAGCGAACGGTCGCAGCGAACCATTCGACCCTGAGAAGTTACTTCGTTCGCTCACCCGAAGCGGTGCCGATTCGGAGCTCGCGGAAGAAATTGCTGACCGTGTTGCATCTTCGCTTAAGGGCGGTGAGCGAACGCGTGATATTTATGCTAAAGCTTTTACGGCGCTGCGCGACGCACAGCGCTCGACAGCAGCACGCTATTCGGTTAAACGAGCACTGCTCGAACTGGGGCCAACGGGCTACCCGTTCGAGGATTTCGTCGCTGAGATCTTCGGGACTCGTGGCTATACCACAGAAACTCGCGTCATGCGGAGCGGACGATGTGTTGAGCACGAGCTTGATATGGTTGCCGTGCGAGACACTGAGATGTGCGCTGCTGAAGTTAAGTTCCACAATAGTGCCGGTACAAAGTCTGACCTCAAAGTAGCACTCTACGTCCATGCACGCTTTCTTGATATCGGCGCGAACAAAGACCTCCAACCGATCAACACACCAATGCTCATCACCAACACGAAGTTCTCATCTCATGCCGTTGCCTATGCCGAATGCGTAGGACTTACTCTTATTGGATGGGATTATCCGAAAAAAGGGAATATGCGTGAGCTCATTGAAGAGTCAGGTGTGCACCCGGTCTCCTGCCTCACCACACTCTCAACTGCACGCAAACGCGCACTGATGACACAGGGCATCGTTTTGTGTCGTCAACTTCGTGCGAACAGGGAAGCTATGCGAGCACTCGGCATGAGTGACACATCCATTGAGCAGGTACTTGATGAAACACAACACTTGTGCAGATAGCATAACAGGCGCACAATATACCTGAGTGTTCTATGGAGATATCATTTGATCAACTTGAAGTCTTTGCACAGCTCACAATCGCGCTCATCCTCGGTGCCATCCTTGGACTCGAACGTCTGATTGCCGGAAAAGATGCGGGCATGCGTACCTTCGGTATAGTATCGATTGCATCATGCCTATTTGTAATAGTCGGTAACTTGGTAGCATACCACCACCAATCCGTATTCAATTTTGATCCGCTCCGCTTGGCAAGCGCGATCGTGACCGGTATTGGATTTCTCGGCGCAGGGCTCATCATTTTTCAGCACGAGCTCAAAGGACTCACTACTGCGGCCGTACTGTGGGCAGCAAGTGCGATAGGGGTTGCTGTAGGCTTCAAGCTGTACATGGTAGCAACGTTCGCAACATTCTTAATACTTTTCGTCTGTGTCGGCATCTGGTACATCGAACACTTCCTTGAAGAACGGATTGCATACGAACGAGACATCCGCAGCAGGTCACACACTCGACACCTATAGACACCGCTTCTTTACGAGTAACCTCATTATTTCGTATGAACTATCGAATTAACAAAGTAGCGATATTAGCTGTATGTGTACTCCTACTGCTTGCAGCGGGATTGTTTGGCTACACAATATTCACTGCGTCTCCGGAGGACGACACATCGCCGGCTGACGAGACGACTAACGAAACCGCCCAGCCGGACGAAGACCGCATCATTTCAGGAAAGAGACAGTTCGAGGATGGTATCCATACGATCGCGGGCATGACTACCACACCAACACCCTGCCACAGTATTCTCATCGACCCCTTCTTCCCCGAGCGTGCGACTTCTACGGTCGAGCTCCGCTTTACCACAGTCCTCGAAGGCAATGAATGCCCTGCGGTAGAATCAGACGCTACGTTCCAAACCGCGTTCGAGGCACCCGAAAATGTCTCGATCAGCGCCACATGGAATGGTGTGCCTGTGCGCCTCAATCTTGTACCGGTCGGTCCAGGTGAGTCGCTCGAGGAAGAGTTCTTCTTTAAAGGCTGAGTAGTACACGACAGCATAGTATTCGCGTCTACCCACACGTACATGCTACACTGTACGTGACTTGTATAGTAATAATCATTTACTTTAGTTATGAATGAGACACAAACCACACAAGATACAGACGAAACAACTCGAACGGAGTCTGTGGAATCAACCCCACGGCCCGCAGCCGCGACACGTTCGCCAAAACCGAAAAAGAAGAGCAGTGCACTGTTGTGGATCGTTGGACTTGTAATTGGACTTGGTGTTGCATTCGCAGCAGCACAGTATCTCGGTTTCTTTGAACAACCGAACAAAGATGGGGATAGCGCCGTGCAGACAGATCCCTCGACCGTTGTTGCAACAGTAAACAATGTCGAGATTACGCGTGGGGAGCTTGACGAAAAAATAGCCGAGGTCAGCGCTTCAATGCCCGACGGTGCTGCAGCAACTGATGACGCGGCGTTCGAGTTCCAAGTCCTCGATGAGATCATCAATATAGAGCTCTTGACACAGAAGGCGATGGAGTCAAATTTGACAGTCAGTGATGAGGAAATAGACGCGGAGCTCGCAAACCTCAAACAAACACTTGGCGGCGAGGAAAGCTTTACACAACAACTTACGCTGGCGGGACTGACTGAGGAGGAGCTTCTTGAAAACATGCGGACTGAACTGCTCATCCGAAAACTCCTTGACCAGGAAACTGAACTGGAGGATGTAACAGTCACCGAGGCGGAGGTTGAGGCATTCTACAATGAGGCACAAGCATCTGCACCGGAAGGCCAGGAGATCCCACCACTTGCAGAAGCACAGGAGTTCATCCGTGCGCAACTTATCCAGGAGAAGAGTGCTGAGATCGTCAATACCTACCTCGACCGGCTGCGTGACTCGGTCAATATCGATGTAACGCTCGAGTAGCATGGCGAAAGCCACCAAGCACACCGGATTGAGCGATGCAGCTCCGGCAGGGTACGATATTGTAGGCACACACCACGGAATACACGACTACGTCCTCAAGAAAAACGGGCTGCGCGTACTCTACCGCCATGACCCCACGACACCGGTCGTCGGGGTCATGGTCACGTACCTGGTGGGGAGTCGCCACGAAGCGGTGGGGTACACCGGTGCGACACACCTCCTCGAACATCTCATGTTCAAGGGAAGTAAGCAGTTTCCGCCGATTCGCGGTACGAGTGCGCTCGACCGACTGGGCGAAAAGGGCGCACTCGTCAATGCCACCACATGGCTCGACCGCACCAACTACTACGAGGTGCTTCCGGATGAACATGCGGAATTTGCCATTCAGCTTGAAGCTGACCGCATGCGCAATGCGATTCTCACCGAAAAAGATCGCGCAGAGGAGATGCCTGCGGTGCGCAGCGAGTTTGCAATGGGTGAGAATGAGGCGCTGGAAATTCTCGATAAACATATCTGGGCAACAGCATTCATGGCGCACCCGTACCACCACCCAACGATCGGCTGGCAAGAGGACTTCGAACAGGTGTCTATCGAACGACTGAAGCAGTTCTACGACACCTACTACTGGCCGAACAACGCGGTTGTAAGTGTGATTGGCAATATCGAGGAGCGTCGAGCGCTCACGCTTGTGAAGCGGCACTTTGGCGTGCACAGTCGCTCCCCACACCCCATACCGATGCCGTATACCAAAGAACCGCGCCAAACCGGGAAGCGGTTCGTATCAATGTCGCGTGCGGGCACAAAGAACATGCTGGGTGTTGCCTACAAGGTGCCTGAGGCGCTCCACAAGGACACTGCGGCACTTCTCACCCTCTCAAGCATCCTCGCAGACGGCACCACGTCGCGCCTCCATCGTGCACTCATCGAAAAGCGCCTCTGCTCTGATGTTCGGCCAATGTATAGCCCGTTCTACGCACCTTCACTTCTTCCCATTTACTGCACACTCACAAACGGCGTAACACACCAAGCAGTTGAGCGCACGCTCCTCCGTGAAATCGACCACATCGCACAAAACGGCGTCTCGCAGGCAGAGCTCGATCGCGTACTCGCATCACTCCTCACGGAGCTTGCACTTGCAAGAGACGGCCACTACGCGATGCTCTCGGCCTTGAATGAAGCGATCGCAGTCGGCGATTGGCGTTTCTTCTTTGATTTACCGCGACAGGTCAAACGAGTCACAACCGAAGACATTGTCCGCGTTGCACGCACATACTGTGTGCTCGACCAGGCAACCATAGGCCACTATAACGCCCGCACCGTATGAGCATAGCGAAACACATCACCTACGAACGCACCAAGCAGGGCACGGACATCTACCTGCTTCCAACACAGCTTCGCGATATTGTGATCGCACACATCGCACTCCCGGGTGGCATACACCGCACGGGTAATACTGAGGCGCTCGCAATGCTCCTCTCCGGCATGATGCCCTCCGGCACACGCGGCATGTCGCGCAACGCGGTCCGTGAGCGTATTGAAGATCTTGGCGCGCAGGTGTCGGTCCACGAAGGTTCGGAGCATCTCTTCCTGAAGGTCATAGCACGCAAAAAAGTTTTTGGTGAAGTACTTGACCTGTTGCTCCAGGTTGTGATTGCACCTCGCTTCAACACGCGCGAGTACACAGAAACGCTCACACGCCTTGATACTGCGTTACTGAACGACCAAGAAGACACGCACGCACAAGCAGCTGTGGCACGCTCGCACGCACTCTACCGACGAGGCCACCCACACTGGATCCTCCCACCGGAGGAGGCGCGCGCGCAGCTCAAGCAGGTATCGCTCGATGAGGTCCGCGCCTTCCACCATAAGACCCTGAGCGCGGTTGGTGCTGTGGTGGTCGTCTGTGGTGACATCGCGGTTTCAACGCTCCGCACCATGCTCGAGGACCTCTGCGCACAGCTTCCCGCAGAGCGGCCAAGTCGTGTAGTCGATGTTCATATCGACAAAACGCGCGCACCTGACACAGCAGACATAGTTATACCTATGGCAGACAAAATGAACGTTGACACACTACTTGCGGTACCGCTTTCAATCACACGTGACCATGATGACTACCACCCACTCGCTACGGGCGTCTACACACTCGGGGGTTCACCAACAAGCCGCCTCTTCATGTCGCTACGCAACCGTCAGAGTTTAACATACGGCGCGTACGCATCATTGGGCGGACTCGAAAATGGCTACCCCGGGTACCTAAGTGCCCGCGCAATATTCCCGCACAACGTATTCCTTCGGGGACGAGACGCTTTGCGGATAGAAGTCGCTAAGTGGACAGAGAAAGGGATTACTGCTCGCGAGCTCGATGCCTGCAAAGAGGAGCTCGCAGGCAAACACAAGGTCGGTCTCTCCACCACTTCCGGACGTGCTTCGGCACTGCTTGGCACCATCCTGAACGGTAAGACACCAGATCACCTTGATGAATACCCGAACACCATACAAGCGCTCACCCGCGCTGAGGTGAACCGCGCCATCAAGGAGCACGTCTCCTACGACCTCGCTATAACCGCCGCCGCGGGCTCAGTCTCCCCAGACGGCACCCCACTCGCCGCATAGCCGATGCCCGCACCCCCATACCGTGATTGAAGCGTGACTCTCGTCGCTCAGCATGGCTGATAGTTCCCGGAAATGAGAGGAGTTGCACTCCTCTCATTTCGACTGTGCATCTATTTTGCTCCGGTACAAGGATTCAGTAGAGGCACCGTTGTAGAAACGTGCTAATCACACACTCTACTAATGAGCATGTTGCAGTATATGTACCCCAAACGACCGACCCACCGAAGCTAAACGTATTGACAAAATAGGGAGTGCAAAGTATTCTTTGCGGTGGAATCAACCAGAGGAGAGCACTGTGCCAGCCACCGAGAGCCTCGAGTCACTACTGTTCATATCGCATCTAGTGATACTTCTTTCCATTGTCACCATGTTACTTCTCTTGGCAACACTGATTGTCAATCGCAAAGCAGACACACACACCGTTACACAAGGTACGACACAACGCCGACCGGCCCATATGCCCGGACTGCCATACTACAAGCGGTGAGCACCCGCAAAGCTCTCTGTATTGTTGTGACTACTGTGGAGCGTTCTGGGACGATCGACACAGGTAACCATTGCGCGGACGACCCAATCGTCCGCGCTTATCGTTACCCCAGCTACACACATAACGAAACCAAGCACTCACATTACGCTACTTCCAACAAAGGATTCCGAACGTACTCTGTACATAGGTTGAATACATGACAAGTCGGAGTGCGAAGCGTATCGAGATGTTGAGCGCAAAGACAAAGCTTGCAAGAATGCAACAGTACGTGTGGGGTATAGTATTTGGAACGGTCTTTTTTGCACGTGACATTGTACGCCTGCTGAGATTTGCTATGATGCTCTGCATATGACACTCAATGATATACGAAGCGCATACATCAAACACATGGAGGCGCAGGGCCATGTCGAAATACCCTCCGCCTCACTGGTGCCCGAGAACGACCCAACCACCTTGTTTACCAGTTCCGGCATGCAACCTTTCATGCCGTATCTTCTTGGCGCTCCACACCCACTAGGCACACGCATTGCCAATTCGCAACCCTGCTTCCGCACCGTTGATATAGACGAGGTGGGCGACAATCGTCATACCACGTTGTTTGAAATGCTTGGCAATTGGTCCCTTGGTGACTATGGAAAGGAAGAACAACTCCCATGGTTCTTTGCGCTCCTTACCGACACCCTTGGCCTAGACCCGGAGCGCCTCTATGTCACTGTCTACGCTGGAGACGAAGAGGCTGGCGTGCCACGTGACGAGGAAGCTGCAGCCATCTGGCAGCGACTGTTCAAGGATACAGGTGTCGATGCCACAACAGCGGTGATGGTAAGCGAGGAAGAGGCAGCTGCGCGCGGCATGCGGGACGACGAGCGTATCTTCTACTACCGCGACAAGAACTGGTGGAGCAGGGCGGGTACTACCGACAAGATGCCCGCGGGCGAACCG
>JGI12109J20283_10179392_pt1 | contig 30669 bp, 31 predicted proteins | sample ElkSlonscriptome_12_FD_20283 | JGI IMG/M metagenome (IMG submission 20283)
CAGAGCCCGGGACTGAGGAAGCATCCCGGCGTGGGTCTTGACGACCTGTGATGCACGGAGCGGATTTTCACCGCTTGCCCTGGTCAACCCGGCTTGTGAGACGACTCACAAGCCCCGTCCTTCAGGGCGGGGTAGTTGACGCATTCCTCGCTTGCGGTTCGGCTGAATGATGGTCCCGGGGTCGGAACAGGCCGAAGGCGCTGGTATAGCCGTGCAGGAAAGTGGTGCCATGCACGGGTCCGATCTCGCCGTTACAGAAGAAACCACCCAGCGGCACCGGCCCCAGATGTTGGTGTAATAAGGCGCTGTCATGGTCGGGCTCGCCATACAGACCGGCGCCCCGCCCCAGACAGGAGAACAACAACGCGCCGTGGGGATGGCTGCCCCGGAGCGGTTGCAACAGCGCCTCCAGATCCTCACGGGAGGTGCGGGCATCGCGCACATGGAATTGCACCACGCTGTTCTCCTGGGGCACGCCGCCCACCGCCAGCGCGCCGCTGTCCGGATCCAGACCCACCAGATTGCGGATCAGAAAATCCCCCTGCCGGTACTCGCGCCGCTCGCCACGCATGGCGATGCCCAGAAACAGCGCCTGACCGGCCAGTTGCCGGTCCCGGGGAGGCAGTTGCGGCACCAGCCGACGCAGCACCGTGAGTGGCGTCTCGCCATCCAGGCCGAGCAGCATATGACCCTCGGCGCGGGTCACGAACATGGGCTCGCCGATGGGCCGACAACCCTGGGCCACCACGGTATCCACGCTGAGATCGCCGCTCAGGGCGAGTCCCACCAGACCGCTGCGATGGCAGTGTTCGTTGAGAAACAGCGCCTGGCTGCCCGGCCCATCGCCGCCGCTGGCCAGGCCGCCAATCTTGGGTGCCTCGGGATAGGCACCGTCCAGGCCGTGCAGATAGGCGCTGGCATCGCAGGAATAGGGCTCCGGGAGCAGCACGAAGGCCGGCTGCTCGGTCGCCTCCACTCCCAGCAGTTCGGGCCAGTCTTGCAGGCCCGCCAGGATCCGCGCCTGGGCCCCGTCATCCAGATGAAAGCCCCGCAGTTGCACCCCGGACAGGCAGGCCCCCAGCAGGGCCACCGCGGGCTGCTGCTCCAATTCTCGCCCGGCGCCGATCACGCCGCCAGCCGAACAGCCCAGCAGCAACGGCCCGTCCAGACGGGTCAACAGAGTGGCCGTGGTGCGGGCATAATGATCCCGGTAATGGCCGGAGACGAAGGCCATCACCAGATCGGGGGACTGGCCCAGACGCTCCAGCAATGCGTTCGCCGCTTGCTCCAGGGCCGGTACCAGTCTGGCCTGCTCGGCGAGCACGGATGCCCATTTCATGGATTTCTTCCCCTTGAAAACATCGGTTAATCTGCGCCGGATACAGCCGGGCGCCGGTACCGGAATGCTACAATCCCCGGCCGTGGAACCGGTAGCCGGTATCGTCGATAGCGCTTATCGCCGGGCCTGCCGACCAATGGCCAATCACCAAGCGGCCAATCGCAATCGTAATCTGACTGGTAGGATGCACTGATGAAACTAACCGTCATAGGTACCGGGTACGTGGGACTGGTAACTGGGGCCTGCTTCGCGGAGATGGGCAACAACGTTACCTGCGTGGATGTCGACCGGAAAAAAATCGACGATCTGAAAGCCGGCATCATTCCCATCTATGAACCGGGCCTGGAGCCCATGGTTCGGGACAATCAGGCATCGGGACGGCTGGGCTTCACCACCTCGCTGGCCGAGGCCATGGCCGACAGCAATATCTATTTCATTGCGGTAGGAACGCCACCGGGGGAGGACGGTTCCGCCGATCTCCAGTATGTGCTGGGCGTGGCCCGGGAGATCGGTCAACACCTGAACGATTACGCGCTGGTGGTGGATAAATCCACCGTGCCCATCGGCACCGCCGAGAAAGTGCAGGCGGCCATCGGCGGAGAGCTGGAAAAACGCGGCGTGTCGATTCCCTTCGAGGTGATCAGCAATCCGGAGTTTCTCAAGGAAGGGGCGGCGCTGGAGGACTTCATGCGCCCCGATAGGATCGTGCTGGGCGTGGACAGCGAGCGGGCCCGGGAGATCATGCAGGAACTCTACGCACCCTTCAACCGCAACCACCAGCGGACGATTTTCATGGGGGTGCGGGACGCGGAGATGACCAAGTACACCGCCAATGCCCTGCTCGCCACCAAAATCTCCTTCATGAACGAGATCGCCAACCTCTGCGAGCGACTGGGGGTGGACGTGGAAAACGTGCGGGTCGGCATCGGCTCGGACTCGCGGATCGGCTACAGCTTCATCTATCCGGGCTGCGGTTACGGCGGCTCGTGTTTTCCCAAGGACGTCAAGGCGCTGATCCACATGGCCGAACAGCACGATTTCCAGCCGGTGTTGCTACACTCCGTGGAATCCCGCAACCAGCAGCAGAAATACCGGCTGGTGGAGAAGATCACCGCCCGCTTCGGCAGCGACCTCAGCGAGTTGAGCTTCGGGGTCTGGGGGCTGGCCTTCAAGCCCGGCACCGACGATATGCGCGAGGCCCCTTCCAAGGTGCTCCTGAAGGGCCTGATCGAGGCCGGTGCCCGGGTACGGGCTTACGATCCGGTGGCCGCCGAGGTGGCGCACCGGGAGTTACCCGCTGACTGGTTCGAGGAGGGCAGCTTGACCCTGGCCAAACACCAGTACGAGGCCCTCGACGGGGTGGACGCCATGGTCCTCCTCACCGAGTGGAAACCGTTTCGACACCCGGATTTCGCGGCCATGAAAAAGCTCATGAAACAGCCCATCGTCTTCGATGGTCGCAACCAGTACGATCCCCGCCAGATGATTCAGGAAGGCTTCGACTATCACGGTATCGGTCGTGGGCTGGGCAATCAGCGCTGATGCCATGCGCCAGGCGACCCACGGGGGTGGCCCGGCGCCTATCGGGATGTCGCTAGAACAACGTGTAGATGAACGGCGCCACCGCCGAACCCTGGGCCAGTACCAGTAGCGCCCCCAGCAGGACCATCACCACGATGATCGGCGCCAGCCAGTATTTTTTCCGCTCCCGCATGAATCCCCAGAGGTCTGTCAACAAATCCAGCATCGGTATTGTTTCTCCGTCACCATACCCATAAGATCGGCGCCGGCGGTCGCCGATCACCACGGCCCACCGGCAATCCACTCCCCGGACTGCGACACTGGCCTATAATGCCCGGAAGCCACCGCATCGGGTGGTACATCGTCGGCACCCCTGCGCACCACCGCCAGCCCGCCAACCAGGAGTTCGTGTTTTCCAATGTCACCGGTTACAGAAGCCTCCGGGACCGATGGGTCCCTGGTCACCGTCCGCGATCTACGCTTCCTGCGCGGTGACAAGATCATCTTCGACAATGTCAGCATGGACATTCCCCGGGGCAAGATCACCGCCATCATGGGGCCGAGCGGCACCGGCAAGACGACGTTGTTACGCCTGATCGCCGGCCAGTTGCGCCCCCACGAGGGGGAGATCACGGTGGATGGGCAGCGTATCCACCATCTGGAGCGGGCGCAACTGTTCGAGCTTCGCAAACGCATGGGCATGCTGTTCCAGAGCGGCGCCCTGTTCACCGAACTCAGTGTATTCGACAACGTGGCTTTTCCACTGCGCGAGCATACCCGACTGTCCGAGACCATGATCCGCATTCTGGTGTTGATGAAGCTACAGGCGGTGGGACTGCGCGGCGCCCACCGGCTGATGCCCGCCGAGTTGTCCGGGGGCATGGCGCGACGAGTGGCGCTGGCCCGGGCCATTGCCCTGGACCCCATGATGATCATGTACGACGAGCCCTTCGTGGGCCAGGATCCCATCGCCATGGGCATGGTGCTGAACCTGATCCGGCTGTTGAACGACGCCCTCGGGCTCACCAGCATCGTGGTCTCCCACGACATCAACGAAACCGCGCAGATCGCCGACCGGATCTATCTCATCGCCGATGGCCGGGTGGTGGAGCACGGCAGTCCGGCGGTGCTGCGGGATTCCGAGTCACCGTGGACCCGGCAGTTCGTCCACGGGCTGCCGGACGGTCCGGTGCCGTTCCATTATCCCGGTCCGCCGTACCGGGAGGATCTGCTGGCCGGTTCCTGAGCATGCGCTTCCATCGGGTTCTGGTGGCGACGCTGGTGGAGATCTTCGCCAGCATCGGCCGGCGTGGTCTGCGGTTTTTTCCCCTGCTGATCCTCCGCCTGGGGCGTGGCTCGCTGTTGCTGTTCCGGATCCTCGCCGGGCTACCCCGGGCCTGTCTGCGCCCCGGGCTGGTGGTCAAGCAGATCCACGGCCTCGGGGTATTGTCGCTGCCCATCATCGCCGTATCGGGGGTGTTCGTGGGCATGGTGCTGGGACTCCAGGGCTATATCAACCTGGTGGACTACGGCGCCACCGCCCAGCTCGGCGCGCTGGTGGCGCTGGCGCTGGTGCGGGAGATGGGACCGGTGATCTCGGCGCTGCTGTACGCCGGTCGGGCGGGCTCGGCGCTCACCGCCGAGATCGGCCTGATGAAGGCCACCGAGCAACTGGCCAGCATGGAGATGATGGCGGTGGACCCCTTCCAGCGGGTGCTGGCGCCGCGCTTTCTGGCCGGGCTCATCGCCATGCCATTGCTGGCTTGCATCTTCACCGCCCTCGGTATTCTCGGCGGCTGGTACATCGCGGTCTGGCAGTTGGGCGTGGACAGCGGCTCGTTCTGGTCGCAGATGCAGGCCTCGGTACAGTTCGTCGACGATGTGGTGGACGGGGTACTGATCAAGAGCCTGGTATTCGGTTTCGTGGCCAACTGGATCGCGGTGTTCGAGGGCTACGACTGCCTGCCCACCTCGGAAGGCATCAGCCGCGCCACCACCCGCACCGTGGTGAACACCTCGTTGACCGTGCTGGCGCTGGATTTCGTGCTCACCGCGCTGATGTTTGGAGGCAATTGAATGTCCGGAAGCAGGAAACTCGAATTCACTGTGGGCCTGTTCGTGGCCATCGCCCTGCTGGCGTTTTTCGTGCTGGCCATGCGGGTCAGCGACATGAGCGGGCTGGCCGAGGGCGATAGCTACACGGTACAGGCCCGGTTCCAGAACGTGGGCGGGCTCTATGTGCGTGCCCCGGTGACCATGGCCGGGGTACGGGTGGGACGGGTGAGCGCCATCGAACTGGACCCCGACACTTTCGAGGCCGTGGTGAGCATGGCCCTGGACCGACGCTATCCCCTGCCCACCGATACCAGTGCCAGTATCCTCACCGCCGGTATCGTCGGCGAGCAGTACATCGGCCTGGAACCCGGGGGAATGGACGAGTATCTTAACGAGGGCAGTGAGATCGTGCTGACCCAGTCGGCCCTGGTCCTGGAGCGTCTGATCGGGCGTTTTCTCACGAGCCTCAACGAGTAAGGGAGTAACCACCAGTGACAGCGATGAGACAGTGGATGGCAGTGGCGGTGCTCGCCCTGGGTCTGGGCTGGGGCACCGCCCAGGCTGCCGACAATCCCCGGGAGGTGGTACAACAGGCTTCCCGGGAGATGCTCTCCGCGCTCCGGGCCAATCAGGCCACCCTGGAGCAGAATCCCGAGGCCATCTACGAATTGGTGCGGGATATCCTGCTACCGCATTTCGATTTCCAGCGCATGTCCCAGTGGGTGATGGGCACCCACTGGCGCCAGGCCAGCCCGGCCCAGCGGGAGGAATTCGTGGAGCGCTTCCGCACCCTGCTGGTGAACACCTACGGCAAGGCGTTGCTGGGTTATTCCAACGAGACGGTGGTGTTCCCGGAGACAGCGCCACCCAGTGGCGACGATGTCACCATTCGCTCCGAGGTTACCCAGAGCGGCGCCGCGCCGATTCCCATCACCTACCGGATGCACAACCGCGACGGCAACTGGAAAGTTTACGACGTGACCGTGGAGGGAGTCAGCCTGGTGACCAATTACCGCAGCCAGATCAATAGCCTGGTGCGCCGCGAGGGCATCGACGGGATGCTGCAAAAACTCAGCGCCGAGAACCTGCAAAGCTAGCATGACGGCCTATCTGGAGGAGTGCGACGACGGCCGGGTGCTGTTGCGGGGCAGCCTGGATTTCCACACCGTGGTGGGCCTGGAGCAGGCCGCCAATGGCCTGCTGGAGCGGCGCGAGAATCTCTGTATCGACCTCGCCGGGGTCCGTTACTCGGACAGTTCCGGGGTGGCATTGTTGGTCCGCTGGCTGGGTCAGGCCCAGGCCCTGGACCGACAGCTGCGTTTCATCCATATCCCGGCGCAGATGCAATGCATCATCCGGGTCTGCGCCCTGGAAGGACTGCTGTCGCTGGATAGCTGAGCTTGCAACGATCCCCCGGAAACCCACGGAGGATCACATTCCGGCGCGTTAACCGATATACTAGGGGGCCTTAACCCCGGTGACACCTTCCCACGCCGCGCCAGCCGGCGGCCCGTTTCCCATGCCAGCAACCATAATACGGTAGTTCCCATGCAAGCCGAGAATATCAAACAACTGATCGAACAAGCGCTTCCCGATGCCCAGGTGATCGTCCGCGGCGACGATGGCGTACATTTCGAGGCGGTGGTGGTGAGCAGTGCCTTCGCGGGCAAACCCCTGCCCCAGCAACATCGACTGGTCTATGGCGCCCTGGGCGGGCGGGTGGAAAGCGGCGAGATCCATGCGCTGGCATTACGCACCTTCACCCCCGAGGCCTGGGAAAAACACCAGTCGGCCTCCTGACCGCATGAGCAAACTACTGATCAGCGGTGGCATCCCGCTCCAGGGAGAGGTCCGCGCCTCGGGCGCCAAGAACGCGGTATTGCCGATCCTGGCCGCCACCCTGCTGGCCGACGAGCCGGTGGTGGTGGAGAACGTGCCCCATCTTCGCGACGTCACCACCACCATGGAATTGCTCGGACAGATGGGCGCCGGACTGGTGGTGGACGAACGCATGGGCATCGAGGTGGATCCTACCAGCGTGCGGGATTGCGTGGCGCCCTACGAACTGGTGAAGACCATGCGCGCCTCGATCCTGGTGCTCGGACCCCTGCTGGCCCGCTTCGGCGAGGCCGAGGTGTCCCTGCCCGGCGGTTGCGCCATCGGTTCCCGGCCGGTGGATCTACATATCCGCGGACTGACCGCCATGGGCGCGGAGATCCGGGTGGAGGGCGGTTATATCCGTGCCCGCGCCGGGCGACTTCAGGGCGCCCGGATCGTCATGGATCTGGTCACCGTCACCGGCACCGAGAACCTGATGATGGCCGCCGCGCTGGCCGAGGGCACCACCATCCTGGAGAATGCGGCCCGCGAGCCGGAGGTGGTGGATCTGGCCGAATGTCTGAACGCCATGGGGGCACGGATCAGCGGTGCGAGCACCGACACCGTGATCATCGAGGGGGTGAACCGGTTGCACGGGACCCGTTATCGGGTGTTGCCGGATCGCATCGAGACCGGCACCTACCTGGTGGCGGCGGCGATCTCCGGGGGTCGGATCAGGGTGAAGCAGACCCGTCCGGACACGCTGGAGGCGGTGCTGGCCAAGCTCGGCGAGGCCGGCGCCGAGGTCACCCACGGCGAGGACTGGATCGAGGTGGATATGCGCGGCCGGCGACTGCGGGCGGTGCATGTGCGGACCGCACCCTATCCGGCCTTTCCCACCGATATGCAGGCGCAGTTCCTGGCGCTGAATGCGGTGGCCGAGGGCACCGGCACCATCACCGAGACGGTGTTCGAGAATCGCTTCATGCACGTCCAGGAACTCCAGCGCATGGGCGCCCAGATCCGTCTGGAGGGCAATACCGCCATCAGCACCGGGGTCGCCAAGCTCACCGGCGCGCCGGTCATGGCCACCGATCTACGGGCCTCGGCGAGCCTCATTCTGGCGGCGCTGGTGGCCGAAGGCGAGACCCGGGTGGATCGAATCTATCACATCGATCGCGGCTACGAATGCATCGAGGAGAAGCTCTCCCAGCTCGGCGCCCGGATCCGACGCGTCCAGAGTTGACGGAGGCAAGCCGGGTAGAGCATGCACCCCATCGTCACCATCGCCGTCTCCAAGGGGCGGATTCTCCAGGAGGCATTGCCCTTGCTGGCCGGCGCGGGTATCTTTCCCGAGGTCGATCCCGAATCCAGCCGCAAGCTGATCCTCGGCAGCAACCAGGGCCATGTCAAGCTGGTGATCCTGCGCGCCACCGATGTACCCACCTACGTCCAGTACGGCGCCGCCGACCTGGGTATCACCGGCAAGGATGTGTTGCTGGAACACGGCGGGGAAGGGCTCTACGAGGCGCTGGATCTCGGTATCGCCCGCTGCCGATTGATGGTGGCCGGTCCACCCACGCCCACCACCGACCCGTCACGGTTGCGGATCGCCACCAAGTACACTCACATCACCCGCCGGTATTTCGCCACCCTGGGGCGGCAGGTGGAACTCATCAAGCTCTACGGTTCCATGGAACTCGCACCCCTGGTGGGTCTGGCGGACCGCATCGTAGATGTGGTGGACACCGGCGGCACCCTGCGCGCCAACGGGCTGGTGGCGCTGGAGCACATCGCCGACATCAGTTCCCGGTTGATCGTCAATCGGGCCGCCATGAAAACCAAACACCACGCGGTGCAGGCCCTCGTCGACAGCGTCGAGCATGCCCTTGCGCAACGGCAATAGCCAGGAAAACGACCGTATGTCCAGACCCACACCCGAGACCCTGCTGGCCGAGCGGCTGCGGAATCTGCGGGCCTACCCGGTGGCCGATGCCAGCAATCTCGTCAAGCTCGATGCCATGGAAGTGCCCTATCCCTGGCCCGAGGAATTGGTGGACGTTTGGGCCGCGCGACTGCGGGAAACGCCGGTCAATCGCTATCCGGATGCGGGCGCCCGGGGACTGAAAACGGCGCTGCGGGAAACGTTGGGATTACCAGTCGGTGCGCAACTGCTGCTGGGTAACGGCTCGGACGAGTTGATCCAGTTGCTGGCCATGGCGGTGGCGGGACCGGGGCGGAGCCTGCTGGCACCGACCCCGAGTTTCGCCATGTACCCGCTGGTGGCGGCCTTCACCGGGTTGGAGTTCGTGGGGGTACCCCTGCGGGAGGATTTCAGCCTGGATACCGAGGCCATGCTAGCGGCCATGGCACGCCACCACCCGGCCCTGACTTTCATCGCCTATCCCAACAATCCCACCGGTAATCTGTTCGACGAGGCGGCCGTGGTGGCCCTGCTGGAGGCGGCACCGGGACTGGTGGTGCTGGATGAGGCCTATTTCGCCTTCGCCGGGCGCAGTTTCGTCCATCGTCTCGGCGATTTCCCCCACCTGCTGGTGATGCGCACCCTCTCCAAGGTGGGACTGGCGGGGTTGCGGGTGGGTTTTCTGCTGGGTGATGCCCGGTGGCTGGGAGAATTCGAGAAACTTCGGCTGCCGTATAATATCAATAGCCTCAGTCAACTCACAGCCGAGTTCGCCCTCGCCCACTGGCCAGTCTTCCAGGCCCAGATCGCTCGCCTCAACGAGTCCCGACAGAGCCTGGGCGAGGCACTGGCCGCACTTCCCGATCTTACCGTCTATCCCAGCGTGGCCAATTTTTTTCTGGTCCGGACCGCCACCGGCGAGGGTAACCGGGTACACGCCGCGCTGCGGGAAGCGGGTATTCTGGTGAAAAATCTGGGCAGCGATCCCGACCTGCGGGATTGCCTGCGGATCACGGTGGGGCTGCCGGCGGAAAACCAGCAACTGGTGGACGCGTTACGGGCGATTTTATGATCCGTCGGAATAGCGGCGGCGTTAATGTTATAATCAATCTAAATTTTCCAGGGGAATTGAGCGGAATTGTCGCCTCCCCGGGGTGAGCGGTTTTTCCTACATGCTGTTCAAGAGAGGTTCTCATGCACACGGCTGACGAGTTCAATCCCAACAGGCGCCGACTTCTGGTCGCCGCCGCCGGCGGGGTCGGCGTGGTGGGTGCCGCCTTCGTGGCGGTTCCATTTCTGAAATCCTGGCAACCCAGCGAGCGGGCCCAGGCTGCCGGGGCGCCGGTGGAGGTGGATATCAGCAAGGTCGAACCCGGTTCGATGCTGACCGTGGAGTGGCGCGGTAAACCGGTATGGCTGGTGAACCGCACCGAAAAAATGCTGGAAGCCCTGCCCACCGTGGAGGACGATCTGCGCGACCCCAACTCCGAGATGGATCAGCAACCTCCCTATGCCCAGAACATGTACCGTTCCCGGCGCCCGGAGATGCTGGTCATGGTGGGTATTTGCACCCATCTGGGCTGCTCCCCCACCTATCGTCCGGAATTCGCGCCCGCCGATCTCGGCCCGGACTGGAAAGGCGGATTTTTCTGTCCCTGTCACGGTTCCCGCTTCGATTTGGCAGGCAGGGTTTACCAGGGAGTACCGGCGCCCACCAACATGGTGGTCCCCCCCTACATGTTCGTCGATGATACCCGGGTACTGGTCGGTAACGACGAGGAGGCTGCGTAATGGCGACAACCCAGCAGAACAACGGGGGTCTGATCGGCTGGATCGACGCTCGTTTTCCCTTCAGCAAGATGATGCGGGAGCACATGAGTGAATACTATGCTCCCAAGAACTTCAACATCTGGTACTACTTCGGAGTGTTCTCGCTGGTGGTGCTGGTCAACCAGATTCTGACAGGGATCTGGCTGACCATGTACTACAAGCCATCTGCCGCGGAGGCCTTCGCCTCGGTGGAATACATCATGCGGGATGTGGAGTGGGGCTGGTTGCTACGCTACATGCACTCCACCGGCGCCTCGGCATTCTTCATCGTGGTCTATCTACATATGTTCCGGGCATTGCTCTACGGCTCCTACAAGAAGCCCCGGGAGTTGATCTGGATCATCGGCATGCTGATCTTCCTCACCCTGATGGCCGAGGCCTTCTTCGGTTATCTGCTGCCCTGGGGTCAGATGTCCTACTGGGGGGCACAGGTGATCATCTCCCTGTTCGGCGCCATCCCCTTTGTGGGCGAGGATCTGGCCCTGTGGATTCGCGGTGACTTCGTGGTCTCCGACGCCACCCTCAACCGCTTCTTCTCGCTGCACGTCATCGCCCTGCCGCTGGCTCTCGCTGGTCTGGTGGTGGCCCATATCCTGGCGCTCCACGAGGTGGGCTCCAACAACCCCGACGGCGTGGAGATCAAGGCCAACAAGGACGAGAACGGCATTCCCCGGGACGGTATCGCTTTTCACCCCTACTACACCGTGAAGGATGCCGCCGGTATCATGGTGTTCCTGTTCTTCTTCGCTGCGGTGGTATTTTACCTCCCGGAGATGGGTGGCTACTTCCTGGAGCACGCCAACTTCATCGCCGCCAATCCCCTGCAGACCCCCGAGCACATCGCCCCGGTGTGGTACTTCACGCCCTTCTACGCGATCCTCCGGGCGGTGCCCGATAAACTCGGTGGAGTGGTCGCCATGGGTGGCTCCATCGTGCTGTTGTTCCTGCTGCCCTGGCTGGATCGCAGTCCCGTGAGGTCCATTCGTTACCGGGGGCCGTACTACAAGATCGCCCTAACCCTGTTCGTGATCGCGTTCCTGATCCTCGGCGTGCTCGGTGCCCTGCCCCCCTCGCCCGGTCGCACCACCCTGGCACGGCTCTGCTCGCTGATTTACTTCGCGTTCTTCATCGCCATGCCGTTCTATACCAAGATCGACAGGGACAAGCCGGTGCCGGAGCGGGTGACCATGAGAAAATCTAAACTGTTTGCCATGTTGAGCCCACCCAAGCACCACAAGCATGGCGACGATCAGCAAACCGGTGGCAGTGGACAGGAGGGTGAACTCTCCTGGACGCTCAAGAAGTGAGTGAGACGATGCTAAAAAGACTTGCAGTACTGCTGCTGGTGGTCCCGGCTCTTGCCGGAGCCGCCGAGGGCGGTTATCCCCTGGATCATGCGGATGTGGACGTCAGCAACCAGGCATCCCTGCAACGGGGCGCGCAGTTGTTCGTCAACTACTGCATGGCCTGTCACTCGGCAAAGTTCCAGCGCTACAGCCGTCTGGCCCGGGACATCGGTCTCACCGAACAACAGGTGGAGGCCAACCTGATCCTGACGCCAAACACCAAGGTGGGGGATACCATGCGAAACGCCATGCCCGCCGAGGAATCGGAAAACTGGTTCGGCAGGACACCGCCGGATCTGTCGTTGATCGCTCGTGCCAAGGGTGCCGATTATGTCTATACCTATCTGCGCACCTTCTATCTGGATGAGGAGCGTCCTCTCGGGGTCAACAACGCGGTGTTGGTGAATGCCGGCATGCCTCACGTACTCTGGGAACTACAGGGCTGGCAGCGTCCGGTCTACGAGAGCCATGGCCACGGTGAGGAAAAGGGGCATGTGATCACCGGCTTCGAGATCGTCAAGCCGGGTTCCATGAGCGTCACGGAATTCAACTCGGCCATGCGTGACCTGGTGAATTTCCTGGTGTACGTCAGCGAACCCGCCCAGCTGCAGCGCAAGCAGGTGGGTATCTGGGTACTGCTGTTTCTGGCGCTCGCTTTCGTGGTGTTCTACGCCCTGAAAAAAGAGTACTGGAAGGACGTCTACAAAAAGACCTGAGTGCGGGGGACTGGCCCGTATACACTGCATCGAGCCAGTCCCATCAATCCACATAATGCCAGGGAACCATCAACCGTTATCCGGCATCTGGTCATAGTAACAACCGCCACCGTTCTCGCACCGATGACGTCCTATCGCCCCTACCTGATTCGTGCGCTCTACGACTGGATCGTGGACAACACCATGACCCCACATATTCTGGTGAATGCCACAGTACCGGACGTGGAGGTGCCGGCCCAGCATATCCGTGACGGTCAGATCGTGCTCAACCTGAGCCCATCGGCGGTGGCGCAATTGCAACTGGGGAACGATGCCATCACGTGCAGTGCCCGTTTTGGGGGAAAGCCCCAGATACTGCATATCCCTACCCGGGCGGTTCTGGCCATCTATGCCCGGGAAAACGGGCAGGGCATGGCCTTTGGCGATATGCCCGGCGGGGACGATGAACCGCCACCTTCCTCCCCTGCCACCGACAGCAAACCGAAACTTCGGGTGGTGAAGTAGCGGCAATCCGGGTTCAGATATACTCGAAGAGTTTCACCACCCGTTGTACGCCATTGACCTGGCGCACGGTTGCGGTGACCGCCTCGGCCTCCTCCGGCTTCACCAGCCCCATCAGATATACGGTGCCCCTGTCGGTCACCACCTTGACCCGGGTGGGATCGAAATCCGGTAAGCCTCCAATCTGAAACAGCGAACCCTTCACCATGCTGGAGATCAATGCATCGGTACCGGTGTTACTCCAGTTGGCCGGTGGCGCCACCTCCAGTTCGTTGAACACATGGCGCACCTGATTCGCATTGGCGGCGATGGCCTCGGCCCGCTGACGTTGTGCGGGATCGGTCACCTGGCCGCTCAGCAGCACCACGTTGTTGTAGCTGGTAACACTGATATTGGCCGACCGGGCCAGTTGCGGTTCATCGGCGATCCGACTGTAAACGGTCAGTTCGATGGCCCGGTCATCCAGGATGGTGCCCGCCGAGCGCCGATCGTGGATGACACCGAGGGTGGTCGCCGCGCCACCCAGAAACAGCGCCGTGCAACCACTCAGGCTTACCATCGATGTAGCCAGCAGCAGCAACCCCGCTAATCCCTTGATCATTTGAACTCCTCGACATATCGATTCGGATAACACTGATCCACCAGATCGCATAGACAATGCAATATCAACACGTGCACCTCCTGGATGCGGGCTGTGGATCGGGCAGGCACCCGGATCGCCAGATCTTCCCTGCCCAGAGCCTCCAGGCAATCCCCGCCATCCTCCCCGGTGAGTAGAATCGTGGTGATGGAGGACTGTCGGGCTGCCTGGATCGCGGCGGTGATATTCGCCGAACGACCACTGGTGGAAAGCCCTAGTAGGACATCGCCCGGACGCCCCAGGGCGTATAGCTGCCTGGAAAAAATTTCTTTGAAATCATAATCATTGGCGATGGATGTGAGGGTGGAACTGTCGGTGGTCAAGGCCACCGCCGGCAGGCCCGGGCGCTCGGTCTCGAAGCGGTTCAGTAGTTCCGCGGCAAAATGCTGGGCATCGGCGGCGGAACCGCCATTGCCGCACACCAGAATTTTGTTGCCCGCCCATAGCGCGGTCAACAGCATTCGCCCCGCCTCCACGATGATTCCGGGTAGACGGCGAGCGGATTCCTGATGGGTGGCGATACTGAGCGCGAAGAGGGTCTGCACCCGTTTTTCCAGATCCATTTTTGGATAATCCTGTCCAGTAAGATTAAAATCCTAGGCTGGCGGTAACCCCGGTATCGGCAAGCCTGTTTGCAGGCCTGATGAAAGTCAATAAACCGATCAAATCCACCACCGGCATCCATGCATGCCGCACCTGAGCCAGACTTGCAAGGACAACACAGTTGTGGCTCACTAGTGGAGTATTCCGACGCTATACTTCATGTCGATCTGCAGGCCGGGTCCCGGGGCTCAATGCGGGATCAAAGGTATGCTCGAAACGAGCATACTCGCCACGGAATAGAGTGTATACCATGGTTACAACACCTCAGGACATCAGCGCAACAGTCAACCTCGGCGGTTTGGGTAGGCAGCTGATCCGTCATCAGTTTCTCGATGAAAGTACGGCCATCAAGGCCCTGGCCGAGTCAAAGCGTAACGGCGTTACCCTGGTACACCATCTGGTGGACCAGAAACTCGTCTCGGCCAAGGATATTGCACGCACTGCCGTACAGGAGTTTCCTTTTCCACTCCTGGATATCAATTCGGTGGATCTGGAACAGGAAACCACCAAACTCATCAAGGAAGATCTGATGCGCCGTTATCAGGCGCTACCGGTCTTCAAACGGGGCAATCGGCTATTCGTGGGAATCGCCGACCCCACCAATCAGCAAGCCCTGGACGATATCAAATTCCAGTGCGGGGTCGGTTCGGTGGAACCGGTGGTCTGCCTGCAAGATCAGCTTTCCCGGACCATTGAGCGGGCGCTGTCGGTGCAGGAGGATCTCGGTGAACTGGACGACGACCTGCAAGGCATCAACATCGAGGGAGAGGGCCAAGAGGGCGGTAGCACCGCTATTCAGCCCGACAAGGATGATGCGCCCATCGTCAAGTTCGTCAACCAGGTACTGTTGAACGCCATCAACATCGGCGCTTCCGACGTCCATTTCGAGCCTTATGAGGGCGTTTATCGGATCCGCTTCCGGCAGGACGGTGTGCTGCGGGAGGTCAATAAACCACCGTATGTGATGGCGGGTAAGATCGCCGCACGCTTAAAGGTCATGTCGCAGTTGGACATCGCCGAGCGGCGGATTCCCCAGGACGGACGCATCAAGATGCGCCTTTCCAAGAAACGCGCCATTGATTTTCGCGTCAACACCATGCCGACCCTGTTCGGTGAGAAGGTGGTGTTGCGAATTCTCGATCCCTCCCAGGCCAGTCTCGGTATCGAGGCGCTGGGCTATGAGGAACTCCAGCGAGCGCAGTTTCTGGAGGCTATCAAGAAACCGCAGGGCATGGTGCTGGTGACCGGACCCACCGGTAGCGGTAAGACCGTCTCCCTCTACACGGCCATGAGTATTCTCAATACGCCGGAAGTCAATATTTCCACCGCCGAGGATCCGGCGGAGATCAACCTGCCGGGCATCAATCAGGTCAACGTCAATAATAAAGTGGGCATGACCTTCGCCAACGCCCTGCGCGCCTTCCTTCGCCAGGATCCGGATATCATCATGGTGGGTGAGATTCGCGACCTGGAGACTGCCGAGATCGCCATCAAGGCCGCGCAGACGGGCCACATGGTATTGTCCACCCTCCACACCAACAGCGCACCCCAGACCCTCACCCGTCTGATGAACATGGGCGTCGCACCTTACAACATCGCCTCCAGCGTCACCCTGATCATCGCCCAGCGTCTCGCCCGGCGGCTACACAACTGCAAGGAACAGGTGGATGTACCCAAGGATGAACTGCTCCGCCAGGGCTTCAAGGAAGAGGAACTCGACGGTCTGGAGATTTATCGCCCCGTGGGCTGTGACCAGTGCAATCAGGGCTACAAGGGTAGGGTCGGTGTCTACGAGGTGATGCCGGTTTCGGAGGATATCGGTCGTATTATCATGAGTGGAGGCAACGCCATGGAAATCGCCGATCAGGCTGCCCGGGAAGGCGTCAGCAGCCTACGGCTCTCTGGTTTGAAAAAGATCCGGGATGGCGTTACCAGCCTTGAGGAAATCAACAGAGTAACCAAGGATTAGCACCGTGGCTAGAAAACCAACCGTCGCAAAGAAAAAGGCAGAGGATCCCGTCTTCCTATGGGAAGGTACCGACAAGCGTGGTGTACGCGTCAAGGGCGAGTTGCGGGGTACCAATCCCAATCTCGTCAAGGCAGAGGTCCGCCGTCAGGGCATCACACCTCTCAAGGTCCGTAGAAAACCCAAGCCCCTGTTCAAGGCGTCGGCGAAGATCACCGCTAAGGACATCACTCTATTCACCCGCCAGCTATGCACCATGCTGGCTTCGGGTATTGCCATCGTCCAGGCCCTGGATATGGTGGGTAACAGCGTCAAGAACCCCAAACTCAAGGATCTGATCCTCGACATCAAGCACGACCTGGAAGCCGGCACCCGATTCGCCGATGCGCTGGCTAAGCACAAACTTTATTTCGACGATCTCTACTGCAACCTGGTACGGGCCGGCGAGGAGGCCGGGGTGCTGGAGATTCTTCTGAACAAGGTAGCGGTCTATCTGGAGAAGGCCGAATCCATCAAGGCGAAGATCAAGAAGGCGCTGATCTATCCCATCGCCGTGCTGGTGGTGGCCTTCGTCGCCACGGCCTTCATGATGATCTTCGTGATCCCGCAGTTCGAATCCCTGTTTCAGGGTTTCGGCGCCGATTTGCCGGCGTTCACGCGCCTTATCCTGAATATATCCGAGGTATTCGTCGACTATTGGTGGGCCATCTTCGGCGCCATCATCATCCCCATCGTCGCCTTCATTGAGGCCAGGAGACGCTCCACCACCTTCAGTCATCTGGTGGATCGCTGGCTCCTTAAACTACCGATCTTCGGTGCCATCGTCGCACTGGCGGCCAATGCCCGATTTGCCCGGACCCTGTCCACCATGTTCGATGGCGGTATCCCCCTGGTGGATGCCATGACCTCGGTGGCAGGCGCCACCGGCAACTATGTCTACGAGAAAGCCGTCCTGGAGATGCGTGATGCCGTATCGGTGGGACAACAACTGAATTTCTCCATGCGCCAGAGCAACCTGTTCCCCGATATGGTGGTCCAGATGGTGGCCATCGGCGAGGAGGCCGGCTCCCTGGGCAGCATGCTGGCCAAGGTAGCGGACTTCTACGAGGAGGAACTGGACAACACGGTCTCCGCGCTGACTACCCTGATCGAGCCGCTGGTGATGTGTTTCCTGGCAGTGCTGGTTGGCAGCATGGTGATCGCCATGTACCTGCCCATCTTCAAGCTGGGGGCGGCGGTCTGAGCCAACTCCCATGGCGGTTATCGAGTTATTTCAAGCATATGGGTGGTTTTTCGTCGCCGTGGCCGGTTTGCTCGGTCTGGTGGTGGGCAGTTTTCTGAATGTGGTGGTGTATCGACTACCCCTGATGATGGAGCGGGAGTGGCGCAGCCAGTGCGCGGAATTGCTGGGCCAACCGGAGGAGGAGACCCGGGAGATCTTCAATCTGGCCGTTCCTCCCTCCCGCTGCACAGTCTGTGATCGTCCCATAAATGCCACTGAAAATATCCCGTTACTCAGCTACTTGTTGATGCGCGGTCGCTGCGCCTGTGGACGCACCCCCATCTCGGTACAGTACCCGTTGGTGGAGTTACTGACCGGCATACTCACTGCGGTGGTGGCCTGGCATTTCGGCGTGGGCTGGCAGGCACTGGCGGCCTTTTTCCTTACCTGGGCATTGATCGTCCTCAGCATCATCGATCTGAAGCATCAGTTGCTGCCCGATGCCATCACCCTGCCCTGGCTGTGGTTTGGACTGGCGCTGGCGCTATTTGGCATCTTCGTGGACCTCCGGGCCAGCGTGATCGGCGCCATGGCGGGCTATCTGGCACTCTGGATCGTGTTTCATCTCTATCGCCTCCTGACCGGTAAGGAGGGCTTCGGCTACGGGGATTTCAAACTACTGGGGATGTTGGGCGCCTGGCAGGGGTGGCAGGCTCTTGGGTTGATCATCATTCTCTCGTCGGTGGTAGGTGCTGTCATCGGCATCGGGATGATGCTGATCATGGGTCGGGACCGCAACGTGCCGATGCCCTTCGGTCCCTATCTGGCCGTTGCCGGCTGGATCAGTCTACTGTGGGGTGCACAACTCACCGAAACCTACCTCGGACTCCTGCAACCTTGAACGTGTTATCGGTGGGACTTACAGGCGGCATCGGTAGCGGCAAATCCGCTGTCAGCGAGACATTTTCCCGACATGGTGTGCCCATCCTGGATACCGACATCATCGCCAGGGAACTGGTGGAACCGGGTCAGCCCGCCCTCCAGGAAATCGTCTCGCAATTCGGCAAGCACTGCCTCGACGCCGGGGGGCGGCTGGATCGTCGTCAGTTACGTCGTATCGTTTTCGCCGATCCGGCACAACGTCGGCAACTGGAAGCCATCCTGCATCCCCGGATTCGCCAGACCGTGAAGCAACGCCAGGTAGCCCTCTCGGCACCCTACTGTGTGGTGGTCATTCCCCTGCTGGTGGAAACCGGTGCCATGACCGACCTGGTACAGAGAGTTCTCGTGGTGGATGTCCCGGTGTCTGTGCAAACCACACGGGTCAAAGCCCGGGACCATCTGGACGACAGCGAGGTCCAAAGAATTCTGGCCGCTCAAGCCAGTCGCGAACAACGCCTTGCCGTGGCCGACGATGTACTGGTCAATGACGGCGATCTGCATCAGTTGCACTCGGCTGTTGCGCGATTACACCGGCAGTACCTGCAACTGGCCGGTGAATCCTGAATCACCAGCCTGCGCTCGTCCCCTTTCGCCGCTGCACCGGGTGCTTGCCAAGCCAGGGAGTGTCCTGTGGACAACCAAAATATCTGCTACGAACAACCGCTGAACGAACGGGTCAGGGTTCTGTTGCGGTTGGAGTTTCTGTTCGAACAGTTTCATTTTTTCCTGAATCAAGAATCCGCCTGGGCAAGCCGCAGCGCCCTACAGGCGCTGTTCGAGATCCTCAATCTCACTGCCCGTAGCGATCTGAAATCGGAGCTGCGAAAGGAACTGGATCGCCACGGTAATGCCCTGAACCGCCTGCGCAAGACCGAGGGCGTGGACACCCAGACCCTGAATACTGTGCTAGACGAGGTGCATGAGGCGAGCACCCGGATCCAGCAAACCGATACCGTGGCCCTGGAAGATGTGAGACAGAACGATTTTCTCGGCAGCATTCGCCAGCGCAGCGTCATCCCCGGGGGCACCTGCCTGTTCGATCTGCCCGGACTCCATCACTGGTTACTGCGCGATGCTGCGGTCCGCCAGGAACATCTGCGCCACTGGATTGTGCCCTTCACCCCCTGGCAGCAGGGCGTGCAACTGGTGCTGCGGCTGATTCGAAACAGCGCCGTCTCCTCAACGGAATCGGCGGAGAACGGCTTTTTCCAGCGCAGCCTGGACAGCAATGCCCCCAGTCAGTTGATCCGGGTGGCCCTGGCTGCGCCGTCCACGGTGTTCCCGGAAATCAGTGGCGGACGCCACCGCTTTGCCATCCGCTTCATGGAACAGAACGACCCGGATCAACGCCCCGCCCAGACCCCGGAAACCGTATCGTTCCGATTGACCTGCTGCGTCATCTGATGTACCTCAGGACGCCGGGGAAGCACCCGTCAACGCCTCGACGATGGGACGATTGGCTGGGGGAAATTTCAGGGTCAGCAATTCATCCGGCGTTGCCCAGTGGAGTGGCTGCCCCTCCAGCCCCCGCGGCGTCCCCTGAAAACCGAGCACCCGCCAGACCATCAGGCGTACAGTTTTCTCCGGATAGCGATGGGTGATCTCCAGCAGGGGCGTGGCGGCTTCCAGTTCTACACCCAGTTCCTCGCTCAGTTCCCGCCTCAGGGCATCGGTGATGCTTTCCCCCGGTTCCACCTTGCCGCCAGGGAACTCCCATAACCCCCCCTGGTGAGTATTCTCGCGGCGCCGGGTCACCAGAAAACGCCCGTTTCTGGACAGTACACCCACGGCCACCAGTACCCGATCCATGTCAGGAACGGTACTCTGCATTGATTCGCACGTAATCGTAGGAAAAATCCGTAGTCCAGACGGTGGCATTGGCCTCGCCCCGGTGGAGCACCACCCGGATGGTGATCTCGGGGCGGGCCATCACAGCCTGCCCCTGAGCCTCGGTATAGGCCGCCGCCCGTCCACCCTGCTCCACGATGCAGATCTCGTCCAGGTAAACCGCCACCCGTTCCGGCTGTAACTCCGCCAGGCCGGCACGGCCCAGCGCCGCCACGATCCGCCCCCAGTTGGGATCGCCCGCGAACAGGGCGATCTTCACCAGAGGCGATTCGGCGATGGCGTAAGCGGCCTGCCGGCACTCCTGGCGGTTGCGACCCTGCTCCACCTGCACCGTGACGAACTTGGTGGCGCCCTCGCCGTCGCGGATCAGCAACTGGGCGAGTTCGGTGCAGAGTTCCCCCAGCACATCGCTAAACCGCGCCCGTGCCTGTCCCGTCTCCACGGTGCAACCGGCACGCCCGGTGGCCAGCAGCACGCAGGCATCGTTGGTGGAGGTATCACCATCCACGGTGATAGCGTTGAAACTGTCCGCCACCGCCTCTTGCAGCAAGACCTGGAGGGCTTCCCCATCCACCGCCGCATCGGTGGCCAGAAAGGCCAGCATGGTGGCCATGTCGGGTTTGATCATTCCCACACCCTTGGCGATCCCGGTGAGGGTAACGGTGTGGCCATTCAGGTCGAACTGGCGGGAGCGGCATTTGGGGTAAGTATCGGTGGTCATGATGGCCCGCGCCGCCGTTTCCCAGGCATCCTCCCGGAGACCGGCGAATAACCCGGGCAAGGCCGCGGCCACCCGGTCCACGGGCAGCGGCTCACCGATCACACCGGTGGAGAAGGGTATGACCTCGGCGGGATCACACTGGCCCGCTCCGGCCACCCGGGCGCAACAGTCCCGGGCTGTCTGAATGCCCGCCGCACCGGTACCGGCGTTGGCGTTACCGGCATTGATCAACAGATACCGGGGGTTCATCCGTTGTAGATGCTCCCGGGCCACTGTCACGGGGGCGGCGCAGAAGGCATTGCGGGTGAATACGGCCGCGCAGTGGCTGCCGGGGGCGACCTCCAGCAGGGTGAGATCGTCGCGGTCCTGGTAGCGGATACCGGCGGCCATGGTGGCCAGTCGCACCCCGGGGACCGGAGGGATGGTGTCGCTCATGAGAGTGTTTCCGGCGCCTCAGTCCAGCCGGCCGTGGCAGTGCTTGTACTTCTTGCCCGAGCCGCAGGGGCAGGGCTCGTTGCGACCCACCTTGCGCTCCTGACGCACATAAGGGGTGGTGGCGGTGGCCGCCTCGGCGGTGGGCTCTTCCTCCTCCTCGGTACCGGCCAGCGCCGAGGCCTCGGCATGCTCGAAGCGCATCTTCGCCTCGCGCTGCTGCTGGGTCTGCGCCGGTTCCTCGGGCGGTCGTTCCTGGAACTGCACCTTGGCCAGAAACACCACCGCCTCGTGCTGGATGCGATCCAGCAGCGCGGTGAACATCTCGAAGGCCTCGCGCTTGTACTCCTGCTTGGGGTTTTTCTGGGCGTAACCGCGCAGGTGGATGCCCTGGCGCAGATAATCCATGGCCGCCAGGTGCTCCTTCCAGTGGGTGTCGAGAATCTGCAACATCACCGACTTCTCGAACTGGCGCATGATACCGTCGGGAAGCTTGCTTTCCTTTTCCTGGTAGCCCTGCTCCAGCAGTTCCAGGATCCGGGACTCGATGCCGCTATCGTCCAGCTCGGCGTCCTGTTCCAGCCAGGACTTGATGTTCGCCTGGAGGGCGAAGTCCTGCTCCAAGGCCGCCTCCAGGCCGGCGAGATCCCATTGCTCCTCCATGCTCTCCGGCGGGATATGCTGTGCCACCAGTTGCGCCACCACGGCCCCGCGCATGCTGGCGACGGTCTCGGCGATTTCCTCGGCCTCCAGGAGTTCGTTACGCTGGGTGTAGATGACCTTGCGCTGCTCGTTGGCCACATCGTCGAATTCCAGCAGGTTCTTGCGGATATCGAAGTTGTGGGCCTCCACCTTGCGCTGGGCGTTCTCGATGGCCCGGGTCACCCAGGGATGCTCAATGGCCTCGCCCTTTTGCATACCGAGCTTCTGCATCAATCCGGAGACCCGCTCGGAGGCGAAGATTCGCATCAGCGAATCCTCCAGGGACAGATAAAACCGCGAGGAGCCCGGATCCCCCTGGCGCCCGGAGCGGCCCCGTAGCTGGTTGTCGATGCGCCGGGATTCGTGGCGCTCGGTGCCGATCACGTGGAGCCCACCGGCGGAGACCACTTCGTTGTGACGCTCCTGCCAGCGCTCCCGCACCCGCTGACGGGTGGCCCCGTCCACCTCCGGCCCGAGGGCCTCCAGTTCCGCCTGGAGATTACCGCCCAGCACGATATCGGTACCGCGACCGGCCATGTTGGTGGCAATGGTCACACCGCCGGGGCGCCCCGCCTGAGCGATGATCTCGGCCTCCCGCTCGTGCTGCTTGGCGTTCAACACCTCGTGCCTGATCTTTTGCTTGTTCAGCAGCTTGGCGATCAACTCGGAGGTCTCGATGGAGGTGGTACCCACCAGCACCGGCTGACGGCGCTTATGGCAGTCGCGGATATCCTCCAGCACCGCGTCGAATTTCTCGGCGGTGGAGAGAAACACCAGATCCCCCATATCCTTGCGGATCATCGGCAGATGGGTGGGAATCACCAGCACCTCCAGCCCGTAGATCTGCTGGAACTCGTAGGCCTCGGTATCGGCGGTGCCGGTCATGCCGGAGAGTTTCTCGTAAAGCCGGAAATAATTCTGGAAGGTAATGGAGGCCAGGGTCTGGTTCTCCGACTGGATCGGCACCCCCTCCTTGGCCTCGATGGCCTGGTGTAGCCCATCGGACCAGCGCCGACCCGGCATGGTGCGCCCGGTGAACTCGTCGACGATGATTACCTGCCCGTCCCGGACGATGTACTCCACGTCCCGTTGGTAGAGCTGATGAGCCCTTAGACAGGCGTTGAGATGGTGAAACAGGATCAGATTGGCGGGATCGTAGAGGCTCTCCCCGGGGCGCAGCAGGCCGGCCTCGGTGAGCATGTCCTCCACGTGCTGGTGGCCCTCCTCGCTGAGATAGACCTGCTTGGTCTTCTCGTCCACCGAGAAATCCCCTGGACCCTCCTCGTCCTCGGCCACCACTTCCTGGCGGCTCAACCGCGGCACGATCTCGTTGATACGCCGGTAGAGATCCGAACTCTCCTCGGTGGGACCGGAGATGATCAGCGGGGTGCGGGCCTCGTCGATGAGAATCGAGTCCACCTCGTCCACCACCGCGAACTGGAGTTCCCGCTGGAATTTCTGATCCAGGCTGAACGCCATGTTGTCGCGCAGATAATCGAAGCCGAACTCGTTGTTGGTGCCGTAGGTGATATCGGCGCCGTAGGCGGCCCGCTTGTCCTCGGGGGACATGCCGGGCACCACGCATCCCACCGTGAGACCCAGGAAAGTATAAATCTGCCCCATCCACTGGGCATCCCGACGGGCCAGGTAGTCGTTGACGGTGACGATGTGGACGCCCTTGCCGCTCAACGCGTTGAGATAGACGGGCAGAGTGGCTACCAGGGTCTTACCCTCGCCGGTGCGCATCTCGGCGATCTTGCCCTGGTGCAGCACCATGCCGCCAATCAACTGCACGTCGAAATGACGCATCTCCAGGGTGCGTTTACTGGCCTCTCGCACCACCGCGAAGGCCTCGGATAACAGCGCGTCCAGGTTCTCGCCATCATTGACCCGCTGTTTGAATTCGGCTGTCTTGGCCCGTAGTTCCTCATCGCTCAGGGCGGCGAAACTGGGCTCCAGGGCGTTAATCTCGGCGACGCTCTTGCGCATCCGCTTGATGACGCGGTCGTTACGGCTGCCGAAGATCTTGCTGAGTAGATTACTGGCCATGGTTCCGGTGTCTGCTGTACGGACTACAAAACAAGGAATGATACCGCACGCTGCGGATTTTCGCAGCCGCAACCCGTGGCGGGCCGCGAAGCATCGTCGCGGACAGCGTCGTGTTCAGACCCGTGAGTCAGGCCAGGATGCTGGAGGCGATAGCGCCGCTTCGGGCACCGGTCAGGCCACCTGGGCGGGTTGCAGACCGGACTCGGCGGGTCGTTGCTGATTGATGGGGAAGCTCACCTCCTCCCAGGCCGACGTCTCTGCCAGCAGGGCCTGTAGCAACCGATGGTTCAGGGTATGGCCGGATTTGAAGCCGGTGAAGGCACCGATCAGGCCACGCCCCAGCAGGTAAAGATCGCCCACCGCATCCAGGATCTTGTGCTTGACGAACTCGTCCTGGTAGCGAAGCCCTCCCTCGTTGAGGATCCGGCTATCGTCCATCACGATGGCGTTGTCCAGACTACCACCGCGGATCAGTTGACGCCCCCGCAAGCGCTGCACATCGCACATGAAACCGAAAGTGCGGGCACGGCTGATATCCTTGACGAAGGTGGTATCGGAGAGCTCGATGGCCGCGCTCTGGGCCCGGCTGTGGAACGCCGGGTGCGGAAAGTCGATGGTGAATCCCACCCTGAAGCCCTCATGGGGATCCAGACGGACCCAGCGATCCCCATCGCGTACCATCACGGTTTTGCGGATCCGCACGAAGCGTCTGGGTGCTGCCTGCTCGCGGATCCCCGCCGACTGGATCAGAAACACAAAGGGGCTGGCGCTGCCGTCCATGATGGGCACCTCGGGGGCGGTGAGATCCACGTAGGCGTTGTCGATTCCAAGACCGGCAAAGGCCGCCAGCAGATGCTCCACCGTCCACACCCACACCCCGCCGCTGACCAGGGAGGTGGACAGTTCGGTATTGCCCACCTGGGCGGTACAGGCGCGGATGCTGACCGGTTCGGGCAGATCCACCCGTCGGAACACGATACCGGTGTCCGGTGGCGCCGGACGCAGGGTCAGCAGGATATGTCCACCGGTGTGCAGACCAACGCCGGTGGCCCGGATCGGATTCTTCAGGGTGTGTTGCCTAGGCATACATGAACCTGTGTCGTTTTTGTTAGAAATCACTGGCTGCCCGGACCCACCCGGACTCACCAGGCCAACGCGAATTGTGCGGCGCAACAAAAAGAAACGCAAGGAACCCCGGCGCGGGCCGGAGTCCTGGGCATACTTACCACCGGGAAAATCAATCCGCCTGGCGCCGCAGGAAGGCTGGAATATCCAGGTAATCCAGATCTTCCTTGGTATTGCCGAAATCACCCTTCTGACGCCCGCCACCCTGCTCGCCACGGGCTTCGTCGCCGGGTTTCTGCACCAGCTTCACCGAGGGCGAGGAGCCCTTCTCGCCGGCCGCGCGGGCGGACTTGCCGGCCTGGCCGATGCCGGTGGCGACGATGGTCACCCGCAGTTCGTTCTGCATCTCGGGGTCGATCACCGCGCCCACCACCACCGTGGCGTCCTCGGCGGCCAGTTCCTTGATGGTGTTGCCCACCTCGTCGAACTCGCCGATGGAGATGTCCATACCGGCGGTGACGTTCACCAGCAATCCCTTGGCGCCGGCCAGATCCACGCTCTCCAGCAGCGGGCTGGCGATGGCGGCCTCGGCGGCCTCCCGGGCCCGACCGTCGCCGGAGGCGCGTCCGGTGCCCATCATCGCCAGACCCATCTCCGACATCACGGTGCGCACATCGGCGAAGTCCACGTTGATCAGACCCGGACGGGTGATCAGTTCAGCGATCCCCTGCACGGCGTTCAGCAACACGTCGTTGGCGGCCTTGAAAGCATCCAGCAGGCTCGCGCCCTTGCCGAGCACGGTGAGGAGCTTCTCGTTGGGAATGGTGATCAGGGAATCCACCGACTGGTTCAGTTCACGGATCCCCTGCTGGGCCACCTCCATGCGCTTTTTGCCCTCGAAGGGAAACGGTTTGGTAACCACCGCCACCGTGAGAATACCCATCTCCCGGGCCGCCTGGGCCACCACCGGCGCACCACCGGTGCCGGTACCGCCACCCATACCGGCAGTGATGAACACCATGTCGGCGCCCTCCAGCACCTCCTGGATGCGCTCCCGGTCTTCCAGCGCCGCCTGGCGACCGATCTCGGGATTGGCACCCGCCCCCAGTCCCTTGGTGATGTTGCAGCCGAGTTGCAAAGTGGTGGATACCGTGCAGGTCTTCAGGGCCTGGGCGTCGGTGTTGGCGCAGATGAAATCCACGCCTTCCACACTGGAATTACGCATGTGTTCGACAGCGTTGCTGCCACCACCACCGATACCGATCACCTTGATGATGGCGCTTTCGTGACTTGAATCCATCAACTCGAACATGTGCTTTAGCCTCCTCGCGAGCCGTTTTTCGCAACTCAGCACGCGGTTTTAGAAATTGCCCTGAAACCAGCTCTTCATCCGGGTGAATACGCTTTTCTTGGCCGCACTCATGGAAACACTCATTTTCATGGCCCGGTTCTCATGACCAAATAATAGCAAGCCCACCGCCGTGGAATAGATGGGATTGCGCACTACTTCGGGTAGTCCCGTCACATACTGCGGCACGCCCAGTCGCACCGGCATGTGAAACACCTCCTCGGCCAGCTCCACCGCCCCTTCCATCTTCGCGCTACCGCCGGTGATCACCACTCCGGCGGCACACAGATGTTCGTAACCACTGCGCTGAAGTTCCGCCTGGATCAGGCTGAAGAGTTCCTCGTAGCGGGGTTCCACCACCTCGGCAAGCGTCTGACGGGACAGGCGGCGCGGTGCTCGATCGCCCATGCTGGGCACCTCGATCATCTCGTCGGCGTTGGCCAGCTGGGTCAGACAACAAGCATACTTGATCTTGAGAGTCTCGGCATGCTGGGTGGGGGTACGCAGCGCCACCGCGATATCGTTGGTGACCTGGTCGCCAGCGATGGGAATCACCGCGCTGTGGCTGATGGCGCCGCTAGTGAACACCGCGATATCCGTGGTGCCACCGCCGATATCCACCAGGCAGACCCCGAGTTCCTTCTCGTCGTCGGTGAGTACTGCCCGGCTGGAGGCCAGTTGCTGGAGGATCACATCGTCCACCTCCAGTCCACAGCGGCCCACGCACTTGACGATATTCTGCGCAGCACTCACAGCGCCGGTGACCATGTGCACCCGCGCTTCCAGCCTCACCCCCGACATACCCACCGGCTCGCGAATCCCTTCCTGGTTGTCGATGATAAACTCCTGGGGGAGGATGTGCAGTATTTTCTGATCCGCCGGAATCGCCACCGCCCGGGCCGAATCGATGACCCGCTCCACATCCTCCGGCATCACCTCCTTTTCCTTGATGGGCGCCATGCCGTGGGAGTTGAGGCTGCGGATATGGCTGCCGGCGATGCCCGTGAAAATCGAATGGATCTGGCAGCCGGCCATCTGCTCGGCCTCGTCCACCGCCCGCTGGATGGACTGCACGGTGGATTCGATATTCACCACCACGCCCTTCTTCAGGCCGCGCGACGGGTGGTAGCCGATACCGACAATCTCGATCTGATTGTCGGGGGCCACCTCGCCGACGATCGCCACCACCTTGGAGGTGCCGATATCCAGGCCTACGATCATGTTTCTCTCGCCTTTTCTGGACATGGTGTGATGATCCGCCTCAACCCGCCTCGACCTGGCGTGGGCTCTCCACCCGGGCCGCCCGGGTGGTGGTGGAACCGCCCCTACCGGAGCGCCGGGTGACGCCCTCGTCGGACTCCAGCCAACGCACCGCGAATCCGTTCACGTATCGCATGTCCACCGTGGCGATACTGCCCGCCCGCTGCGCCAATACCCGCGGATAGATATCCACGAAGCGCTGCAAGCGGGCCAGAAACTGTTCCCTACCCAATTTGATCTCCACCCCGTTGTCGAAACGTATACGCCAGGCCCGGCGCTGGTCCATTTCCAGCAGCACGATCCGCAAATCGATCCGCGCCACCCGCGCCTGGGCCTCTTGGAAGGTCTCCATCAGCACCTGTTCCTGGCCATCCGGGCCGGACAACCGGGGCCAGGGGTGGATGGTGCGGAAATAGGCGGGCCGGAAGCGGATGCCCTGCTGATCCAGCATCTCCCCGCTTCCCCAGTGACCGAAGACCGCGCGCTCTCGTACGTGAATCCTGAGAGTATCCGGCCAGAGCCGCTGAATGGAAACCTGTTCCACCCAGGGGTTGAGCAGAAAGGTATCCCGCAACGTGCCGATATCCAGATCGACGAAGCTCTCGCCCAGGAAATGGCGCACCACCCGCCGCACATCGGCGGCGACTAGGTTACGCATTTCCCCCGCCACTTGCACGTGTCGCAGGGGAAACAGTGCCTCGTCGCGCAGCAAGCGCCAGCCCCCGTGGACCAGGGCCAGCACCCCGGCCAGGCTCAACAGCGCACCCAGCAGCCGCAGGCGCGGCAGCCACACCTGCAACCACAGGCCCTGGACCTGGCGGACGCTGGCGCCCCGTTTACGCTGGAACACCATGATCACTCCCCGGCGCTGGCGTCGACGGTCGAGGTTCCGGCTGGCCCACCACCACCACCTCGCGGATCAGCTGTACCCCCTGGTGACGGGCCACGGTCTCCGCCACCTGCTCCATGAGCCGTTCCAAATCGGCGGCGTTGGCGCCACCGGTGTTGACGATGAAATTGGCGTGCTTGGGGGATACACAGGCCCCGCCGACGCGGGCCGCCTTGAGCCCGGTGTGCTCGATCAGCCGGGCGGCGTGGTCTCCCGGCGGATTGCGAAACACCGAACCACAACTGGCCACCCCGGTGGGCTGGCTGCGACCGCGCTGCTCCAGCAACTGCCGGATGCACGCCAGCGAGGCCTGACCGTCGCCCGTGGGCAGGCGCAGATGGGCGGCCACGAACCACTCCCCGGGCGGTCCCGCCACATGCCGGTAGCCCACGGTGTAATCATCAACCGGGCGCCGTCGCAGCCGGCCCCGTCGATCCACGGTCTCCACCGCCGCCACCCACTGCCAGGTCTCCCCGCCCCAGGCGCCGGCGTTCATGGCCAGCGCCCCACCCAGGGTGCCTGGAATTCCGGCCAGGAACTCGGCGCCCACCCGGTCGTGACGGGCGGCGAAGCGTGCCACCTTGGCGCCCGCCACTCCGGCCTCGGCTCGCAGCAGATCGCCCTCGAAAGCCAGTCCCGACAGGCCCGGATGGGTATTGATCACGGTGCCGGCGAAACCGCCGTCGCGCACCAGCAGATTGCTGCCGAGGCCGATCCACAGCAGCGGCTCCCCGTCCGCCAGGGTGGGCAGGAAATTCCGCAGATCGGCCAGATCGGCGGGCTGGAAATAACACCGTGCCGGCCCTCCCACCCGCCAGCTGGTATACCGCGCCAGCGGCTCGTCCCGGCGCAGCACGCCCCGCACTTTCCCACTCGCCGTCATCGTCCCTCCCCGTCCAGCCCCTGTCGCCCGAGGTCCGCCGCCACCGCGCCGATATCCCCGGCCCCCATGGTCAGCAGCACATCCCCCGGCAGCAACACATCCCCCAACACCCCGGGCAGATCCCGAGCCCGGTCCACGAACACCGGCGCAAGCTTGCCGCGGGCGCGCACCGCGCGACTGAGGCTTCGCCCATCCGCTCCCTCGATGAAGCCCTCGCCCGCCGCGTAGACATCGGTCAGCACCAGCACATCGGGGGTGGACAGCACCCGGGCGAAATCCTCGAAAAGATCCCGGGTGCGGGTATAGCGGTGGGGCTGGAAAGCCAGCACCAGCCGCCGCCCCGGCCAGCCGGCGCGGATGGCGTCCAGCACCGCCGCCACCTCCCGGGGATGGTGGCCGTAGTCGTCGATCAGGGTCACCCGCCCGCCCCGCACCGCCAGCTCGCCGTGACCGTGGAAGCGCCGCCCGATACCCTGGAAATTCGCCAACGCCCGCCCCATGGCCTGGGCCGATACCCCCAGTTCATGGGCTACGGCGATGGCCGCCAGGGCGTTCAGCACGCTGGTGCGGCCCGGCAGATTGAGGGCCACCTCCAGCGGCTCGGCCACCTCCGGCAGACTCACCCGGAAACGGGTACACATGCCCTCCTGGCGAATATCGGTGGCCCGCAGATCGCAATCGGCGCCGGTGCCATAGGTCGACAGCGGGCGTCCCACCTTCGGCAGGATAGCCGCCACCTCGGGGTCGTCGGCGCACAGCACCGCCAGTCCGTAGAAGGGCAGATGGCGCAGAAACTCCACAAAGGTCTCCCGCAGGCGCTGGAAGCTGCCCCCGTAGGTGGACAGATGATCGGCATCGATATTGGTCACCACCGCCAGCATGGGCTTCAGGTGCAGGAACGAGGCATCGCTCTCGTCGGCCTCGGCCACCAGATAGCGCCCGGCGCCGAGACGGGCGTTACAGCCGGCGCTGTTCAGCCGTCCGCCGATCACGAAGGTGGGATCCAGCCCCCCCTCGGCCAGCAGACTGGCGATCAGGCTGGTGGTGGT
>JGI12109J20283_10696011_pt1 | contig 30668 bp, 23 predicted proteins | sample ElkSlonscriptome_12_FD_20283 | JGI IMG/M metagenome (IMG submission 20283)
GGCGCGGTGGTCGCCGCAGACGAAGTAGGTCAGCAGCGGCTTGGCGGTGCCGCGGATGCGCGCGTCGAGCAGGTCCTTCTCGGCGGTGCGCCCGAGCAGCAGCTGGATGAGCGCGGCGTAGATGCGGCTGTAGAGGATGTCGTCGGGTCGTGCCGGACAGGACAGGGTCAGGCCGTCCTGGCCCAGGCGCAGCCAGCAATGGTGGTCGGCGTGGCGGCCGAGCACCGCGGCCGGGTCGACCGGGATCGGGTCGGCTGGGGTGTCTTTTTTGGGTGGTACGGGCCCCAGCGCGCCCAGCCAGGACAGGGTGGCATTGAGGCTGCGGCCTGGTCGCTCGCCAGCGGGTACGCGCTGAAACACGAGCAGCGGGAAGCGCTCGGCGCGTTGGATCAGGTGGTGCTGGTCCAGGCTGCGCTGGCTTGGGGCGGTCTGGTCGTGCTCGATGCAGTGCAGCCACAGCAGCGGTGGCAGCGGCAGCGCGGCGAGTGCGTCCAGCAGGTCGTTAAGGGTGGCGAATTCGACCGACTCCGGATCATGGCCCAGCTGTAGCCGGCCGCTGGGGTCGAGCCTGGCGTAGCAGTAGACCAGGTCCGGCTCCAGGCGCAGCAGGGCGCGCAGGTCGAGTAGGCTGATGGCGCGCTTGACGGCCGCTCGCGGGTTGGTCTGTAGCGGCGCGATGGCGGCGGCCACCTGTTCCACGTGGCGGCGCACGCCGGGGGCGAGCCGGTCGTCGGCCGGGGCCAGGATCAGCGCGGTGTCGATGCGCCGATGCCGATGCGGGCGGGGCTCGGGGCCGGTGACCTCAATGACCCAGCCCTGGTCCGTCAGTGACCGACCGTCGGGGCCGGTGCAGCGGTGCCAGGGCAGCGCCGCGGCGGCGGCGTCATGGCAGCGCAGGCGCAGCCGCTTATGGCCCAGAGCTGGATGGTCCAGACCGCCGTGGTCCTGATCGGTGCCCAGGTCGATGGCGATGAGTTGGGTGTCGGGGTGCGCGCTGGCGCCGAATAGGGCTTGATACAGCGCCGTGCCGTTGTCGTTTTCGGCGGCCTTGGCCAGCTCGGCGAGGTCGGCTGGCTTGGCCTGCTCGGTCGTGGGTTGCCCTGCCGGGGGCTGGGTAGAGCCAGCCTTGGTGGCCGCGCCGCCGGGAAGCACGCGCAGTCGGTCGTCTTCGGTCACCAGGTCGAGGCAGAGCTCGCGCAGCCGCGCCCAAACCCGGCGCAGCGCGTCGGCGGGCAGCATCCAGGCGGCCTGCTGCGCCTCGTCGACGCTAACCAGCATGCCGAGCAGGCATTCGCCGTTGCCGCTAACATGGGTGATGGGGCCGCCGCTGAAGCCGGGTCTGATCTGCGGTCCCTGGCCAGTCAGGGTGATCTGCCACACCGCGCCGGTTCGCCGCGAGAGCTGACCGCGGGCATGCAGGCCGTCCGCGGCGCGGCGCGGGGTGCCCCAGGCATCGACCTCGGTGCCGGCTGCCGGGAACCGCGCGGGCATGCGCGGCAGCGCCGCGTCCGTGATCGCCATGGGCTGGTCGAGCAGCAGCACGACCACATCGGCGCCCGGCGCCGGGATCTGATCCGGCGGGGTCGGCGGCTGCCAGACGGCAGCGATGACGCGGGCGGTGCGGGCGGGGTAGCCGGCTGGGTCGGGATCGGTATCGGTATCGCTGTCGGTATCGGTATCGGTATCGGTATCGGTATCGGTATCGGCGCCGGTGGTGCCGCCGGCCGCGCTTGGGGCGCGCTCGGCATTGGGGAAATCGACCCGGATGGTCTGTGCCGGGTCCGGGCAGTCGACTGCATAGGGATCACGCCCCAGCGCGACGTTGACCACGTGGGCGCAGGTGGTCAGGTGTCGCGGGGAGATCAGAAAACCGGCGCCGACGGCACCATTGGCGGAGAGAACGCGCGCGAGTCCCTGCATATGACCGGTACCCCTGTAGCCCGTTTAGAGGATGTCCTTCGGCAGCGCGACCATCGCTCAGCTGTCGCCGCCCGGGTGCGAGTCCGGAGGCGAGTCCGGGCGCGAGTCCGGGGCCTGATTGGGCTCAGGCGCGGCTGGGTTCTCCCAGGTGAGCTTGACCTTGATGGTCACATCGGTGTCGGCGCTGGCAAGGAAGACGCCCACCGAGCCGGAGAAGCCAATGCCAAGCTCCATCTCGATCTGCTTCGGGTGGTTGATGTCACCGAGGGTCTCGAACAATCGCCTGGCGGCGGGCCGCACCATCGCCAATGCGCGCGCCACCCGGTCCTGGTCCTGGCCGTCGGCGGCCGGACGCTTGCCGGAGACGGGCAGCTCGGTGGTCTGTACCCAGACCTCGATCCCGTCGCCCAGACAGACCTTTTCTAGGGCATACTTGTCTAGGGCATGCTTGTGGTTGCTCATGAAAGCGCCCTCGTCTAACGGTCATCGCGCGGTGCCGCCCCGCAACATGAAGCCATTGTTTCATCCCAAAAATACGGCTGGTCAATCCCAGTGTCCCTGCACGCCCTTAAGGCTGCCTCAAGGCTTAGGCTAGCGGTGGCCGGAAACGCCGTCAACAGGAAAATCGGAAAGTGATTGCTTTGCTTGAAGTTCCTCCGTCACGTTCAACGCACCTGCAGGGTGAAGGCCGCTACGACCGCCAGGGCACGCCCCGCGCGGCGCTCAGCTTCGTTACAACTCGTTGGAATAGAATGACTATTCCGCCTCGTTGTGCCTCGCTGAGCACCACGCGGAGCGCACCCTGACGACCGTCCAACTGCTCTTTCTAGGATCATCGACGATGGCAAGGTCCGCAAGCGCAAGGTCTTTGGCAAGCACGGTACCGAGGCTCGCGCCGTGCCCGAAGTCCTGTTGGACAAGTGCGCCGATCACGGCATCGCCGATATCGAGGACCCCGATGTCCTGGAACTGCCGCCCTTCGACCGTCTCGGCAGCAAGACCCGCGAGGTCAGCCCGTCGCGAAATCCGGGACATCGGCAGCGGCGCTTGCCATCAACGCAAAGGCCTCGTCACCGCGCTCGCCGAGATCGCCTGCGAGGGACCTGTCCAAGCGGTCGCGCATCCAGCGCACGGCGGGGCGCAACGAGGCCGTGTTCTCGCCATCCAGGCGATCGCGCCAGCGCGTCGCGGCATCGGTGCCCGCGTCGGCCCCGGAAAGCAGACGGAGCAGGCCCGTTTCCGAGGCGGTTTCCGGGAATCGTGCTTCGAGCTCGGCCCAAGCGTCGCGGGCGGCGCGGGCTTGCCAAAGACGACAGGCATGCCAGGCCCAGGCATGGGGTGGAGGCTCCGCGGACCAAGTCGGATCGAGCCATTGGCGGTAGAAGCCCGCGAGCGCGTCGCCCTGGGCAGCCTCGCGGTCAATCAGCTCCGCATTCCGGTCTTCGCCTTGGGCGCGGGCTAGGGTGACCGCGGCCAGCTCGGCGGCGAGTTCGCCACGGCGACTGACCTCGTTGATTGGGCCGGGGATCGGTACCCTGTTATCGCTCGTGTCTCGGGCTTGCGCGGCGGCCCCTTCTCGCTCGGACGTCAAGCCGCGATCAATGCCGACTGCGTCGCTGGCGTCTGGCACCTGGCCATCGCCGTCGAGCAAAGCACCTTCGGTATCGGCGTCATCCTCGTCATGCTCTTCGTCGAGTGCCAGGCCCTGTTGCAGACGGGCAAGCGCTTTTTGCGCAATCGGGTTGGTCGGGTTCTGGGCGAGGAGCGCGGTCAGCCGCTCGATCGCTTCTTCGGTTCCGCCGCGCCGCGACAGAAGGCCGGCCAGGACCACCTCGGACGGCTCAGACGGGTAGTCGTCGATGACCTGGCGCAGCCAGCGCTCGGCCTCGTCCCAGTGCTCGGCGCCGCGGCGGATCAGCAGCCGCGCCAGCTCGACCCGCGCGTGCTCGTTGTCCGGAAACAGCCGCGCCATCTCGCGCAGCACCCATTCGCGGGCGTCCCAGCGTTGACGAGCGGCAAACCAGTCCGCCCAGAGCATCCAGCAGTAGGGGTTCAACGGCTCCCAGGTTAAGGCTTGCTCGACCAGTACGCCGAACCGCTCCAAGGATGCGTCCGCGAGCGGCCCGAGCTGCATCAGTCGGTTGCCGAGGCTGTGCAGGGTGCGGACAAAGTAGTAGCTATCGCCGGTCGTCTCGGCATAGGCCCGGTTCTGCTCCAGCAGCGTAAACAGCCGCGCGGCGAGTTCCTCGACGGGCAGGCGTCTTGATGTGATCTCCTGCTCCAGGTTCGAGAACTGCTGCCGGGAGGCGGGTGTGTAAGCCGCTCGCCGACCTCGTGGCGACGCTCTCCCCTGGCTCGCCCGGCCCTGCAGGTCATCGGCAAGCGCGCGCGCCTTCGCATCGCCCGAGCGTCCACCGAAGGCGGCTACCGCATCGGCAAGCACCCCTTTCCAATGGTCGGGTGCACGCGGAAACGGGCCATGCCGCCCACGCAGCGCGCCGAACTGGCGGTTGAAGCAGGCCCGGGCGCTCGGCGTATCCGGGAAGGCGACGACGGCATGGCGCAGCAGCGCGTGCAGCATCAGGACCTGGTTGGATCGGGCGTCACCGTTGTTCGGCAAGGCCTGGAGACCCGCCAGCGCGACGGTCAGGTATTCCGGGCGCGGGTCCGCGGCAAGCCGCAACCAAGTGGCTGTCTGGGCCGCACTCGCTTGGCCGTCCGTCAGCAGCCGCCAGCACTCGAGCGCCGGATCTCGGTCCGCGCCCAGCCGCAGCGGCACCAGCCAGCGCAGCCAAGCGTCGCGGCGCTCGCGGATATGGTGGCGCGTGCGCGCCAGCCCGAGGAGCTGAACCGCCACCAGTGCATCGGAGAGCCGCTTGGCGTAGACGGCAAAGCCGAGCCGCCGGACCTGCACCGCGTAGTCGCGCCGCATCTCATCCAGCCAGGCCCGCAGGGCATCATCCAGCCGCTGGCGATCGTCGGCCAGCTCGGGTCGGTCCGGAAACGCCTGCAGCAGCAGGTCCGGCACATCCAACCGCAGCCCGGAGCCGATCCCGGCACGACCGCTGAACAGATCGGCGACCGCCTGCCGCGGGTCGGCGTCGAATCCGTCCAGCCAGCGGTCGATCATGTCCGGCCTTCCATCGGCTCGCCGAAATCGTCGCGGCCACTGTCCTCCTGCAAGGCGAGCAGGTGCAGGTCGCGGGCCTCCGGCAGCCGTGCGCCGCGGCAGCCATGGGGCCGCTCGATCCAGCCGAGCTTCCACAGGTGCTCGCGCCGATACTCGATCCGACAGTGGAGCAGCTCCGCGGTCAGGGTATCGGCCAGATCCGCGCCCAGGTGCAAGGTCGCGCCATAGGGCTGCTCGCCTGGGACCGGGAAGAAAAACTCATGCATGCCGCCATCAAGGACCGTCGGCAGGGTGCAGGCCACCGGCAGAGATCGCTGCAGTTTGGCCGCGATGACCTCCAAGAGTCGGTAGCGCATCAACGCAACGGGCAACTTCGCGCCACGGCTGCTGCCGTAGTGCCCCAGGCCGAGCCGATCGCGCAGCGCATGGGGCTAATCGTCGGCATCGGCCTCATCTTTCACCTCGTCGTAGAAGGCACCGAAGGCGGGGCGTCCGTCACGGGCCTTGTCCCAGGCACCGAAGAAGCCCTCCGCGGCCCGCTGCGCATCATTGTCGCGACCGCTGTCGGCCCGATGCAAGATGCCTTCGAGCTGCTCCAGGGTCAGTGCTTGGGCGCTAAGTGGCCAACTCAGCGACTCGAAACGCACCAGGGTCTGATTGCCGGCGGTCGCGTCGAGGCCATCGAGCCAGGCGCCGCGGTTGATCTCCAGAAACGCTTCCGGAACGGCGGCCATCGGGACCAAACTGTGCTGCTCCAGATGGAGCTTTGCGGCTTCACCCCAATCAGCCCAGTCCGGGCTGTTGGGATCGACGGCGACCCGGGCCAGCACGTCTTTGAAGGTCTGCCAGCGTTCGGCAGAGGTCCGTTCGTCAAAACGGCAATTGTCGGCGACGGCCGCCTCGATCGGCTTTGCCGACCGGCTTTGACGATGTAGAAAGGATGCAATGTCCATCGATTGTCCGCGAATCCAGTGGACCAGAAAAGGTCTGACAAGTGGGCCTGAGGTACGGTGCCGGAAGGCTGACCTCAAACGGGAAAAACGTCAAGCGCAACACCTGCACGATCTTAGCACCTAAGATCGTTCTTGATTGCGTGAAGCTGGTGTCGAAGCGTGCCTGGAGCGCGGGGGTCAGTACCGGTGTCTCGATCGGGCGTCGGCGAGCCCGCGGTCGCGTTGCTGGCCGAGCAGGGTGCTCGGCCTGATGCGCCTGACCTATCAGGACCAATGCCCGTTCCTGCTCGACGAGCCGGACACCCATGCGATGACGATCATCCGGAAGACCGGATAAGGCTGAGTCTTGAAGCTCAGGGGGCACCCCGCAGGTTCCTCGCGTCACTGGCAAGCGCGCGCTCTTGCTCCGCCTGCGGCTCCGGCGGCGTCGTTGCGAGTTGACCGAGCGTCCCCATCTGAGCGCTCGGGATGGCTCGGGTTATTAATGCCTCCGTGAACGCGTTGCTCTTCCATGAAACCGTTTCTCAGAGCGCCCATCACTCCTCAGCCATATCCCCCTAAACCGGCTTAGCCTTCCTGAATCGGGATCGTCGAGCCCCCTTTGATACACGCGAGAGGACCTTGTTATGCAGAAGAACCTGATCAGTCTTGCCCTGGGCGCTTGGCTGGCTACTGGCGCAGCGGTGCCCGGCGTTGCATTTTCCCAGGCAGTCGAGCCCGTCGTTGCCGAGATGAGCGGCAGCCAGCTTTCCGGTGAGGTCATGGTGGTAAATACCGAGACTCGGTTGATGACCCTGAAGGATGCCGAGGGTGTTTTTCATGTCCTGCACGTGCCGCCCGCGGTGAGCCGGATCGACCAGATCAAGATCGGTGACAAGGTGACGATCACAGAGATCAGCAGCGCCCTTATCGGGCTGACCCCAGCCGATGCAGGAACGCCCGCGGCGATGGCAATGACCACCGATGTTGATCGCGAATCCGGTAGCAAGCCAAGCGGTAGCATCACCGAGACCTTATCGGTGTCAGGAGAAATCGTCGGCGTCGACCAGGCGGGCGGTACGGTGACAATCAAAGGCCCCAACCAAACGCGGACCTTCGACGTGGATGACCCTGGGCTGCTCGATGGGGTCAAAGTCGGCGATGGCGTGGTTGCGCAGTTTCGCAGTGTCATCGTTGGCGAAGTGACGCAAACCCAGCAACGCAAGCCCGGCCCTCCGGGTATGAACCGCTGAACCTAGAAAGAGCAGTTAACCACGAAGCATAGGAAGAGCACGAAGAAGAACACGAATGAAGACAGAGCGTTAGCGAGAGACCTCACCGGGGGCTGCTTCACCCTGTGGGTAAATGCGCGAGTTGACCTATACCGCTGGCCCCCTTCGAGTTCTTCGTGCTCTTCGTGGTTCAAATACCGGATCTAGGTTAAACCCAGCCGTCGACCCTTCTAAAGACCGGGCTCAGGTTGCATGCGGGCTGAGCCCCGGCCATTGGGTCTGTCATGCGCTTCCAACCAAGTCGTGGGCCGTTCCCTTGACATGATCGGCAGAGGGGCTGAGATCATCCTAGCATCATCGGCAGAGGGGCTGAACTCATCGACAAAGGCCGTTTCCAAGCGCTCGGGTCTTGAAACTTGTACCGGAGCAACGGCTGCCATTGGCCTGCCGCTGTTCATCTTTCAATTCACGAAGTCAATGCTGGATTTAAGGATTTTCGCAGTGCTGAACAATGACTCGCTCTCCAACCCAGGGCCTGTCTTTTTTGTCCATAGTTCACTCAAGTGAGTCCAAGTGCGTCTAAGTGAGTCTAAGTTGCTGAAATATAAACCTATAGGCGACAGTGTCCTGATCATCTTTAATTGATTTTTCGAGGCTGGCCGCAGCCATAATCATTAAATCAGTATCTTCTAATGGCCTCGCCCTATTTGACTAAAAACGCAGTCTGCTATTGACCACAAGGCCCCGCCCGTGGATCATGCCGAATCGGCCAAGGGCTCGCAAGGGCTCAATCATGTCTTACGGTCGAATAAACCCTAATTCACTACCTCATTGTCCAAAGGAGCGAAAGCCTCATGAGTCAGCAAGAAGTCGTTCTGCTTTCCGGCGTGCGTACCGCGATCGGCGACTACGGCAGCGCCTTGAAAGGCATACCACCTACCGAGCTCGCGGCGATGGTCGTGCGTGAAGCGGTTTCCCGCGCCGGTGTCGAAGGCGCGGACGTCGGTGCCTGCGTCTTCGGCAACGTCTTGCACACCGAACCCAAGGATATGTATCTGTCGCGCATCGCGGCGCTGGACGGGGGGCTCCCCGAGTCCAGCCAGGCATTCACGCTCAATCGTCTTTGTGGCTCTGGTCTGCAAGCGATCTGTTCCGCGGCTCAGCAGATCATGCTCGGCGACACCGATGCCGCCGTTGCCGGTGGCGCGGAGAACATGTCGCGGGGCCTCTACAGCATGCCGAACGCGCGTTGGGGCCAGCGCATGGGCGATGCCACGATGATTGACATGATGGTCGGTGCACTGACCGATCCCTTCGATACCGTGCACATGGGCATCACCGCGGAGAATGTGGCCGCGCAGTGGGGTGTCACGCGTGAGGACCAAGACGCCTTGGCGGTCGAGTCCCACCAGCGTGCCGCCGCCGCCCAAGCCGCGGGTAAGTTCAAAGATCAGATCTTGCCGGTGGAGCTCAAGTCGCGCAAAGGATCGACCATGTTCGAGGTTGACGAACACGTCCGTGGCGACGTCTCCGTCGAGGGGATGGCGAAGCTCCGTACCGCCTTCAAGAAGGATGGTACCGTGACCGCGGGCAACGCCTCCGGCATCAACGATGCCGCCGCCGCGGTGGTGCTGATGAGCGCCGCCGCCGCCCAATCCCGCGGGCTCAAGCCGATGGCCAAGTTAGTGGGCTACGCGCTTGCTGGCGTCGATCCGAAGGTCATGGGTATTGGCCCAGTGCCGGCGATCAAGCGCTTGATGGAGCGTACCGGCCTAAGTCTCGGCGATATGGACGTGATCGAGCTCAACGAGGCCTTTGCCGCGCAAGCCCTCGCCTGCGTCCGAGATCTGGAGCTCGACCCGGCCAAGGTCAACGTCAACGGCTCCGGTATTTCCCTGGGGCATCCGATCGGCGCCACTGGTGCCATCCTGATGGTCAAGGCGCTCTATGAGCTGCAGCGCAGCGGCGGACGCTACGGGCTGATCTCCATGTGCATCGGCGGTGGCCAGGGCATCGCGGCCGTCATCGAACGCATGTAGAGCCGACGCCCGTCTGAGTAGTCAGGGCTTCTAGCCCTGATCCTGTCAGATCATGATGACCTGACAGCGCAGGCTCCTACTGACCTGGCTTCAGCCAGGTCATCCACGCGGCCAATCTCTAGCTTCGCGTCGCGAAGCACCCCATCCCTGCCGCATCAGGTTATCCACATCCCGGCGTGACAACGCGGTCGCGCAGTCCCGCCAAACCTCGTTGTTGGGCCTGATGCCGCTGTTCTAGCGCAGGTCAAAGACGGTCGCAACTCTCCCGCTCTGTCGTACGGAATCCCATGCGTGCGCCTATGTGAGCACCCTCACCAGGACCCCCTCACCAAGCCGGTACCGCTGGCGGTGGCGGTGGCGGCGGCAGAAGACCGCCGTCTGCTACCCAGACCGCCGCGGCGGCAATCGCCAAGGCGAGCAGCAAGGCCCACAGCGGGCCGCCGCGGGCGGAGCCTGCATTTTGATCGGCGGACTCCTTATAGCCGGTGATCATGGGTTTGATCAGGTTGTTTCCACGGACGAAGGTGTAAAACAGTGCCGCCAGGATATGCAGCGCGACTAGCCCGACGATCAGCCACAGTCCCTGTCGATGTAGGCTGCTCAGCCAATTACTAGTGGATTTGCTGACTAGGTCGTACAGCGGTCCGTCGAAGGCGATGTCGTCGTTGCTGAATAGGCCGGTGGAGGCCTGCCATAGCATCAGTGCCAGCAGTGCGAACACCGACAGGGCACCCAGGGGGTTGTGTCCCAAGCCCTGCCAGCGACCGCGCAGGTAGGCCGAAATCCTGCCCGGCGTTGGCGCGAATTCCGCAAACCGGGCGTAGGTGGAGCCCAGCAGGCCCCAAACCAGACGAAACACCAACAAACCCAAGATCATCAGGCCGGCGCGTTCGTGCCAGACCATCCAGTTGCCGCCCTCCAGGCCGGTCAATAGGGCGAGGGTGACGGCAAAGAACAGCGACCAATGGAAGACACGGGTCGGTAGGTCCCAGACTTTGATCCGCATGGCATGCTCCGTTAACTAGGATTCGGTAAGGGTGGCATCTGATCCACAGGGGGTAGGCTCGGGATAGGTGTAAATTCTTATCACTTCGTCCAGAACGCTTCAGAAATCCGGAGAACCCTTGAACGTTGGGGTCGACTCCGCTCGGCACGAGCGCCGATCTGCTCAGTCAGAGTCGAGGGGTGACGAACCCCGCCTGAACGAAGTGCTGGTCGAAGGCGAGGGCGGTCGTCAATCCCAAACTGCGCATGACGACAAAGGAGACGCAGTCGACTTGACCAGAGCGAGGATGTAGCCGGTGTCGACGAAGACGGACTCAGGCATCCCTTTCGCCGACGACGTAGGCGTCATGATTGGTCGAGAGGTCCGTCGGCCCCTGCGTCTTCACACGTCGCAGCCGCGAAAAGATTGTCTCCTTGCCATCGGCGTCCTGGGGCTCGGCATCGACCAAGACGACGCGCACCTTCTTGCCATCCAAGACGCGGCGATGTTCCGGCGGGATGTCGAGAACGCCGTCGTGGGCGACGGCTTGAAATTCGATTGCATTCATCGTTTGTCGAGCGCGCAAAGCGATCGAATTTCCACACCAGCACGCAGTCGAAGGCGCGATCATGCGCATCCCGCATCAGGGCATCGAGCTGAGGGCGTCCCTGGCGCCGACCCGATACCGCCACGTCCAAGTAGTCCCGCACGATTTCCAACCCGGCGCGCTCGGCATAGGCCCGCAGCCCGTCGAACTGAAGATCCGGTTTCTGATCCGCCGTCGAGACCCGGAGGTAGAGCGCGGCGCGGTTCTTCTGGGGCATGTCTGCCTGGATCGCACGTCCGAGAATGTATACCTTTCCGGTCAGTCGAATTCGGCCACGTCGGTCGTGGTAAATCAAGCACTTTCTGGCCGTCTGGGCAAACCCTTTTTCGGACACCTCGCGAGCCCCTGCCATGACCTCCATCGACCGTACCGCGTATCCCCGCTTTCGCGGACTTCGGCGACCTACATCGCGTTGTTCAGCAACTTCATGCCATTCCCAGGTTGCATTCTGCCTATGGCTGTATAAAATTACAGTTATCTTGCTTGTCCTGCCAGCCTGTCTTGACAGCGTTTCCCCAGAGGCCCCGATGACCGACCAACTCACGGCGCGTCAGCGCCAGATCCTGGATCTGATCCGTCGCCATGTGCGCGAGACCGGCTCTCCACCCACCCGCGCCGAGATCGCTCAGGCGTTCGGCTTTCGCTCCGTGAATGCGGCCGTGGATCACCTCAAGGCCCTGGCCCGACATGGCGTCATCGAGCTGCGACAGGGGGCGTCGCGGGGTATTCGGTTGTTGCAGACCGAGGAGGATGCGTTCGAGCAACGCCTGAGCCTGCCCGTGGTTGGTCGGGTCGCGGCGGGTAGCCCGATCTTGGCGCAGGAACATATTGAGGAGCATCACAGGCTCGATCCAGACATCTTTAGGCCGCGGGCGGACTATTTGCTACGTGTGCGCGGCAGCAGCATGCGCAACGCCGGTATCCTGGATGGCGATCTACTGGTCGTGCATCGTACCCAAGAGGCGCAAAACGGGCAGATTGTCGTCGCCCGAATTGATGATGATGTCACGGTCAAGCGCTTTCGCCGCCATGCCCGTTGGACCCATCGGGTGCAATTGCTGCCAGAAAACCCGGCCTTTGAGCCCATTAGCGTCGATTTGCGCGCGCAGGAGTTGGTGATTGAGGGGCGCGGCGTCGGCGTGCTGCGTTTGGGGCTTGAGCGGCCGGGCGTTCAGGCGCGGCGGCTGTAATCGTGGCAAAGCGATGCCGCGGAACGAAGAGAGCACGCCGCTACGATGATTGACCTGCGGGCGTCTTCAAATGCGCCCAGCGCCCAGCAACGAGCGCCGGGGATCGCGCCATAGGGCAATCGCGCAGCTCTGGACCTTGAACCTTGGCGCTCGGCCCTTCTAGTTGTAATCGCGTCGTTGCCATGAAACGTGACTCATTTGCAAACATTTGGCCCCCCAAGCAGGCTGACTATGAGCCTCGAACAATTGCTCGCCGAGCGCCCGGACATCTGGCGCGGTCAAGGCCGAGACAGCAGCGCGCCGGAGGGCGTCTCCACCGGCTTTGTGAAGTTGGATCAAGCGCTGCCCTGGCACGGCTGGCCGTCGGGCGGCTTGAGCGAGATCCTCACGACCCATCAGGGCGCGGCGCTTGCGCTGGTGCTGCCGATGCTGGTCGCGCTGAGCCGCCGTTCGCGCTGGCTGCTGCTGGTGGACCCGCCCCTGGTGCCCTTTGCCCCGGCGCTGTCGGCGCGTGGGCTCGACCTCGACCGGCTCGTTGTCGCACAAGCCGGCGATGAGACCGCCTGGGCCATGGAGCAGGCGTTACGCTCTGGGGCTTGTGCCGCGGTGTTGGGTTGGCAGGGTCGGCTTGAAGGACGCCGCGGCTGGCCTGCTGGTGCGCTGCGTCGATTGCAGCTCGCCGCCGATGCCGGCGATGCGCTGGCGATCTTGCTGCGCGAACCGGACGCCGCCGCTCGGCCGTCGCCAGCAGTGCTGCGCCTAAGCGTGGAGTTGGTTGCTGGCGAGCTCGTCGTGACACTACTCAAACAGCGTGGTGGCCGCCCCGGCATGCAGATCCGCATCAATGCCGATGCGGGGCCTGATTTAGGTGCCCGTTCAATCATTCCGCGCCCCCGAGAAATTGCTTCATTAACTTAGGCGATTGCCGGAATGAAACATACCGCATGGCGCCGGATTCTCGTTCGCCATCGCGAAGCGCCAACTTATCGCTAGTCGTTCTATTTGGGGGTTGGCGCGACAAAGATGGCGGGCGAGAAGACAAGCCAGGCGGTATGTTTTATGACAGAAATCGCCTTAGTCGCTTAGGGCGAAGCCGTTGAGCAAAGCGCCACGAAAATTCCGTTGTCGCTGCCGTTGCCGTATCCGCGGTCATCATCGAATATCCAGCCGACTAGGCGCACGGCACCAAGCACGCTTTGCAACCATGCTGATGGGTTCCGGCCGCGCCGGGTTGGCTTTATGAACTGGCTTGCGCTGCATCTGCCGCTGTTATCGCTGGAGGTCTACGAGCGCGGACTTCAGGCGGCGCTGCCGTTGGCGGTGAGCCAGCGCGAGCGTCTCGTCGTCTGCAACCCTTTGGCGCAGGCGCAGGGGGTGCGGCCGGGGCTGGCGGAAAGCGCCGGTCGCGCGCTGCTGAAGGACCTGCGTATTCTGCCGCGCAATGAGGACGCCGAACGCGCCGCGCTGGAGCGCCTCGCGGCCTGGGCCATGCGCTTTAGCGATCAGGTCAGCCTGGAGCCGCCGCGGGCGCTGGTCCTGGAGTCCGCCCGCAGTCTGCGCCTGTTCGGCGGTGCCGATGCGCTGCATCGGCAGGTGGCGGCTGGCATCGCCGAGCTCGGCTATCGGGGACACTGCGTGCTGGCGCCGACACCGGCGGGGGCGTTAGTGTTGGCGGCAACAGGTGCCGAGGGCCCGGTACCGGATATTGACGCCTTGCACCAGGCCCTGTCGGCGTTGCCGGTCGCCGCGCTCGGGTTCGAGCGGCGCGCGCTCGACGATCTGGCGCGCATGGGCCTAAAACGCATCCAAGATCTGCTGCGGCTGCCGCGTGATGGCTTTGCCGAGCGCTTCGGTATCGAGCGGCTCTATCAGTTGGAACGCATGCTCGGCGAGCGTGCGGACCCGCGCCGGCCGTTCACCCCGCCGACACGCTTCAGCGCCGAACTGGAACTGCCGGCAGAGGTGCCGGATGCCGCGGCCCTGGTGTTCGCCGGTCGGCGTCTGCTTGATGAGCTCTGCGGCTTCCTGCTGGCGCGCCAAGCCGGCGTGCAGCGCCTAAGCTGGCGCCTGTACCATGCCGATATCGGCGCCGATACCGATCGCGGCCCGACCTGCGTTCGGCTCGGCTGCGCACGTCCAGAGCGCGATCCGCGGCGCTGGCTGGAGCTGCTGCGCGAACGATTGGAGCGGCTCCGGCTGCCGGCCCCGGTGCGGGCCATCGCGCTGAGCAGCGAGACCCTGCGCCCGCTGGCACCGGCCAATGGCGAACTGTTCGCCAACGCGGCCCTGGAGCCGGACCCAGCATTGCTGGATCGGCTGCGGGCAAGGCTGGGCAGCGAGGCCGTGCGCGGGCTCGCCCTGGTCGCGGACCAACGCCCGGAGCGGGCCTGGCGCTGGTGTGGCGCTGGCGACCGGATTCACGATCGGGCAAGCGGCGGCATCGTTCGTGGTGACCGCCCGCTGTGGCTGCTGCCGGAGCCGGTCGTGTTGCCGCGGCGCGCTCAGCGTCCCTGGCTTGATGGCCCGCTGGACCTGGGCTCCGGCTGTGAGCGCATCGAGACTGGCTGGTGGGATGATTTCGATGTGGCGCGCGACTACTATGTTGCAACCGCCGCATCCGGTGAACGGCTCTGGATCTACCGCGAGATGTACGGCGAGCGACGCTGGTTCCTGCACGGACTCTTTGGTGTCGGGTAGCGGCAACCCTCGGCGTCATTGACCCTGTCCGCGGATCAGCGCCATCGACCTGAAGCTCGCAGCGGCGTCACTCGGGAGAATGAAGCACTTGTTGCACGGTAACAACAGCCATCGCGCACCCGCGATCCTGCCAATGCGCGTCGATCTGCTTGACGCATCGGGCAGAAAGTACACGCGTAGCGTCGATACCTCCTTGCTGATCGGGCGCGGGTCAGATTGTGGTATCCGGATCTCGCACTCCCTGGTTAGTCGTCATCATCTCGCGCTTTATCCGGAAGACGGGCGCTGGTGGATTCGAGACCTGCAGAGCAGCAACGGTAGTTGGGTGGCTGGCCAACGGCTGGATAAACTGCCGGTGACTGGGGCGACCAGGGTGCAGCTTGGCATTGATGGACCGGTGATCCAGCTGACGCCGCCCGCGCCGCCCCCGGTCGAGTCGCGCGCTGGCTCCATTAAAGACGTTTCCCGGCATTACTTTGATCAGAACGCGTCGGATGTCGCTGGCGAGCAGACGATGATGATCAGGCAGGCCTTCAAGGACGTGAAGCGGCGGCAACGGCGCATCTACACCCTGGTGCTGGCCGGTTTTGCCCTGCTGCTGTCGATCATGGGCGGGGTGGTGCTGTTCCAATATACGCAGTTGGAGAAGACCAAGCAACTGGCCAAGGAGACCTTCTACGAGATGAAGGAGCTCGAGCTGCATATCGCCGACCTGGAGGCTGGTATCGAGCGCGATGCATCGGCATCGGTCAAGGCGCAGATTGCCGAATCGAAGCGCCTGCTGGCGGGCATGCGGGAACGTTATGATGACTTTGTCGAGGAAGTACAGGCGAGCCGGATCATCAAGCTGGGCTCCGAAGATGAGATCATCCTGCACATTGCGCGCGTGTTCGGCGAGACCGAATTGGACCTGCCCGACGATTTTGTCGCGGAAGTGAAAAAGTATATTCGCAAATGGCAGGCGACGTCACGGCTGGAGCGAGCGATCCGTCGCCTGCACGAGAACGGCTACGCACCGACCATCTATCGCGAACTGACCGCGCAGGACCTGCCGCCGCAGTTTCTCTACCTTGCGCTGCAGGAATCCAGCTTTCGCCATGATGCCGTCGGTCCTCCGACTCGCTACGGGCGTGCCAAGGGCATGTGGCAATTCATTGCGGATACGGCCAAACGCTACGGCCTCACACCGGGGCCATTGCAGCACACCGGCCGCTATGATCCCGACGACGACAGACACAATGTCGCCAAGGCCACGAATGCGGCCGCGCGCTACCTGAAGTACATCTACCGAACCGATGCTCAGGCCTCCGGGCTGCTGGTGATGGCCTCCTACAACTGGGGTGAAGGCAACATCATCAAGCGACTGCGAAAGATGCCCAAGAACCCACGAGAACGCAACTTCTGGAAGTTGCTGCGCGATCATAAAATTCCGAACGAGACCTACAATTACGTCTTTTATATCTTTTCCGCCGCGGTCATCGGCGAGAACCCTCGACTGTTCGGCTTTGATTTCGACAATCCGCTGAGCGGGCTCGGAGGCGGCGCGCGGCGTGTCCGGTGATTCCGGCCGACCCTGGTGTCACCGCCAGCGGCGAGGGTCATGATGGCTTGATGCCGCAACAATCAGCGTCACCATCAACGTATTGCCGGAACTCTCGGCAACACTATCGCCACTCGTGCTGCCCCCTGGAGCACCCGGCGACTCCGTCGTGGGCACAGTCACCGTTCGCGGAGGCGTGCCCAACTAGAGTTCCGCCCCTGGTGCCCGACTGCCGGTCGTCCTCGCATGAGGTCAATCCGGCCGACGGGCGCTGATGCTTCGGATATCCTTGAGGATGCCCGGCCAGAGCCTTTCCCAGCAACAACGATGGTTAGAGGGCTTGATTGAAACCATGACCTGCTCTCCGGCCCCCTCCATTGCCGAGCGTACTAGCCGCGGCGGGACATTGGTGTCTCTTGTGCCAACCAGATGCAGTTGGCGGATGCGTGGCGGTAACGACGCGAGTGTTGCCGGGTTTAACGAATCATGCAAGGGGCTGTAGCCATGTAGTCGGGTCCAGGCGTCGATGTCCAGGTTGGCGGCGACGGTAACGAGTAGTTGGGTCTGAGGGAGGCGGCTGGCCATGAGCCACGCAAGGACGCCGCCGCCGCTGTAGCCGATCAATACAAGGTGCTTGTAGCCGTTGTCGCGGACGAAGGTCTCCAGCGCCGCGGTCATGGACGCAACGACCTGTTCCGAGTAACGGCCGCTGGTCCATTGCGCCGGATCGCAGCCGGTGCTGCTTGCGAGCCCGTGGTAACAGGGTCTTCCCAGGTACAGGCTCGGGCTTGGGTCTAGCGCCATTAACTTGAGCGCGACTGGGTTCCTTGGCGTGGGGTCAGCGGCGATGCGCGTGCGGTTGATCCAGGGCGAACCGTCGCCCGACAGGTAGACATGCAGTGCCGCGGCGGGTTGCTGGCCCCGAGGCTTGTAATAGGCAATGTGCGCGAAGCCCTTTCCAATCAGGCGTTGCCTTGATAGTCCGTTGTCGGTCGCGATGCGTTCGTTGCGTACCGCAGGGTCGGCGCATCCGGTCAAGTAGGTGGCGGAACACAACACCAGGACTCGAAAAAGCCCTGTCAACCGCCTAAGCTTAAGCCATGTTCGATCTCGTAACTGCAGAGGGTGGCGCGGCATGACTATGATCAGGCCTAGGGTTCTCCAATACGGCATTGTGTTCGTCGCAGCATTGACGGCGGCTGCTTGCGTCTCGACGCCATCCGGAAAAGGCCAGGGCATCCCGTTATCGGCGGCGTCTGGCGCGACCGTCGAGGACTATGTCCTGGTGGATTGCCTGCTACCGGGGCAGATTCGTCGGCTCGGCACCAGCATGACCTATCTCACGGCGAGGCGTTCCGTGAAGGCGACCCAACGCGACTGCGCGATCCGCGGCGGCGAATATGTCTTGTTTGATCGTTCCGACTACGGCAGCGCCCTGCAAGCCTTGCTGCCGAAGGCGCGGGCCGGCGACCCTGTGGCGCAGACCTACGTCGGCGAGATCTACGAGAAAGGACTCGGGCTGTCTGGACCGGACTATGCCAGCGCGGCCGAATGGTATCGCAAGGCGGCGAATAACGACCATGCGCCGGCGCAGATCAGTCTCGGATCCCTCTACGAGCGGGGTCTTGGCGTACCCAACGACAAGTCCGAGGCGTTGAATTGGTATCGCCAGGGTTCGGGGCTGACCCAAGACAGGTTGATCTTCGAATCGGCCTTGAAGGCGGAGCGCGCCGCGTTCAATCGCGAGCTGGCGCTGCGCAACCAAGTTGCAGCGTCGTTACAACAACAACTGCGCCAGGCGAGGCAGCGCAAGCCGTCGTCATCAAGCGGCCCTAAGGCGCCAACGACCACCACCGCGGCGGCCGACCCGCAAGCCTTGCAGCGTGTGATCGAGAGCCAGCGCAAAGACGCCGAACAGGCCGCCGCGCTCAAAGGCAAACAGCTTAGGGCGCTGGAGCAGATCACCGAGGAAACGCCGCGGGAGGGGTCGGGGCAGGACGGTGATTCCGGTGGAAAGGCGGCGCAAGCGGGTAAATTGAAGCTGAGTCTGCGACAACAACGCGATCAGTTGCTCGATACCTCGCGCCGCCTAGCTGTAACCGAGTAAATCACTCGTTTAGTCCGTTACTCGTTCTCATCAGGCGGCGCATCTTGTGCGAGTCTGAAACCGACGAAGCTGTATCTTGCTTCAGGGAAGTTTCGATTTCGATAAGCCGATCGCACCGATGGCGGCCCGCTGTTCCAAGCGCCGCCGCGCATGACGCGAGCGGCGTCGGATGTGCGTGATGCGCAGACCTTCTCGGACCCGCCGTAGTCGGCATCGTAGTCGGAGCAGGTCCATTCCCAGAGGTTGCCCAGCATGTCATGAAGGCCCCAAGGGTTGGGGGCGAAGCTGCCGACCGAAGCCACCCATTCATGGTTGTCATCGCAGGGGAATCCATCTTCCCAGGCATGCCCGGTGTCGGCCACGCTCGCATTCTTACATGCCACCTTGTCGATGCCGTCGCCCCAGTATCTTGCCGAGGTTGTGCCGGCGCGCGCCGCGTATTCCCATTCCGCTTCGGTGGGCAGCCGGAACCGGCGCACGGTTTTTTGATTGACCCAGGTGATGTAGGCGCGCGCATCGTTCCAACTGATGCAGCTAACCGGTGAATCGGGTTGGTTCGCAGGCTGTTTGTTGGGCTTGCGCCACTGCGCCCAGGGCTGGTAGGCCCAGGGCGCGCGGTCACTGTCGCTGTCGAAGGTCCAGCAGCCAAACTGGCCGCCGACGCCACGTTCTGCATCGGTGCGATAGTTGGTGTCGGCGACAAAACGCTCGAAGGCTTCGACCTTGGTCTCGAACTTGCCGATCGAGAAATCCGCTATGCAGACCTCATGCCGGGCCTCGTCCGGTTCGCGGCCGATCTCGCTCGGCGGGCTGCCCATGCTGAAGCAGCCACCTTTGATGGCAACCATGGCGGGCAGTACTTGACGCTGCATCAAGTCGAGGTCCCGCTCCAGGTCGGCGAGCCTCGGGTGTTGCGGTTTTAGTTGGCGAAGGGCGGCTAGGGATTGATCCGCGGCCTGGAGATCATTGTCAGTGAGCGCCTTGGCGGCCAGTCGTGCATAGGCGTTGCCGATGCGCTCCATCGCATCGCGCGAACGCTGGTCCGCGCTGTCAAGCTCAAGGGCGCGACCGAAGCAAGTAACGGCTTCCTCCAGGCGCTCAAGATCCGGTGTCTGAGCTGCCAAAGCCGCTTCGCACTCCGTTGCCAGATGAGCGAGTTCCTCGCGCCGCTCCAGGGCCGCCTTCAATTCGCCGCGGTAGTCGTCGATGCGGCTATCGTCTGGCGACAGCATCAAGGCCTGCTCGGTGAGCGCAATCGCCTGTTTGAGGTGACCTTCGGTTTGCTGTCCGCGGGCTTGCTCGAGCAATTTGGCGGCCCGACCTTCGCGCTGCTGTTGCCGCTCGCCTTGGACTGCCGTTCGCAGCTGGCCTAGTTCCGGATTGTCGGGCGCGACCCGCAGTCCGTCTTGAATGCGTGCCATGCTCTTGTCGAAGGCTTGGGCACGCCGAAGCTCGCGTGCGTCTGCGATCGCCTGCTCGACTTGCCCGCGTTGCTTGCGTCGAGTCTCGATCTCGGCGCGCAGACGGACCAGCGTCGGGTCTTCTGGTACAAGGCTCAGCGCCTCGTCGGTGAGCCGAAGCGCTCGATCCAGGTCTTCATCGGCCAGGCTCTGGCGAGCCTGGGAGAGAAGTTGCTCGACACGCTGTCGATTCATCTCGGTCAGTACGGCGTTGCGGAAATCCAGCAGCCTTGGCTGATCCGGCAACTCGGCTAGGGCCTCGTCGATGAGTGCAAGGGTCTGTGCTGCGTCACCAGCAGCTTGCGCCCGGCGTGCGCGTTCCAGCTGATCGCTGACCCAGGTCTCGCGCGCCTGTCGTCGACGCGTCTCCATCTCTTTGTGCAAGCTCAGCAGGTCCGGATCATCCGGGGCGACGGCCATGGCCTCGGCAATGCGCGCCATGCCAGCATCGAACGCACCTTGATTCAGCAGTTTGCGTGCCTCCGCCTTGGCAATTGCAAGCTCGCGTTTGCGCTCCGCCTGTGCCTGCACCTCGGAACGCAGCACGGACAGTGCGCGGTTGTCAGGATCCAGCCGCAGGCCGTTGTCGATCAGGGCCAGGCTCGCTCTCAGCTCACCCCGGCCGCGTGCAGACCTTGCTTGGTCGAGCAATGCGTTTGCCTCGGCCTGACGCCGTTCGGTCAACAACTGGGTGACCCGATCACGCAGGCCCGCCATGTCGTCATGCTTGGGCAGCTTCTTCAAGCCCTCGTCGATCAGCGTCAGCGCCTGTTCCAGATCGCCTTGCTGGATGGCGCGTTCCGCCTGTTCTTGCAGCGCACCTACCTCTCTGTGTGCACCAAAATAATCGCGCAGCAAGAGCAGTCGACGATCTCCCGGAGTCGTCGCCAGGCCAAGTTCGATCAGGTCGATGCTGCGTTCTATCTCGTTGCGCTCGAAATCGGCGATGGCCAGCGACTCATAGTTGTTAGCGGAGGCTGGACGATCGGCCGAGGGCACCGGCAAATCGATGTCGAGTGCGGACGCGGACCCGCCAGATGGTCGTCGATCCAGCAGGTACCAGCCGACGACGACTGCCAGAACAAGAAAAACAAGTCCAGCGGCTAAGCCGGCCTTGCGGGGTAGGCTGCCCTGGCGACCGGGTCTCACCCATGTGTCGGATCTATCCGCTTGCGTCGAGGCATCGCCGAGTTCTTCGGAACGCGTAGCCGTCCTTGACGCCGTGACGGATTGTTCGAAGCCATTCGACGCCTCGGAGATGGTCGAGGCATCCGGGATAGACTTGCGCCGACCTCGGTTCGGTAGTTTGACCACCGTGGGTGCGTAGAGGTCGGCGGTCGGAGGCGCGAGCAGCAACCCTCGCCATTCTTGGACGGATTGGGGACGTTTGCCTGGTTCCAGTTCGCACGCGCGATCGATGGCCCGCAGGAAGGCCTCTGGGTACTGCCCTCTGCAAAGATCGCTGGCTGGTGGTTGCGGGTCGGCCAGCAGCCGCTGCGACGCGCTCCTAGGCGATGTTCCCGTCACCGCGCGATAGAGCGTCGCGCCCAGCCCGTAGATGTCGGTCCAAGGGCCTTGCTCGCCGATGTCCTGGTGCTGCTCCAAGGCGGCATAGAGCGGCGTGTATGTTGCAAAGACCGATCGCTCGCCGCTTTTCGCGACATAGCGAGCCGAGCCGAAGTCGATGAGCACCGGCGATCCGTCGCCGCGGATCAGGATATTCGCTGGCTTGATGTCGCGGTGGACGATGCCGGAGGAATGCACCCGTTCCAGACCATCCAGCAGCGGGTCGAGGATTGCGCGCAATTCCGCCAACGGCAGCGAACCGCGTTCCTCGAGCAGCGCGGATAGCGGTTGCCCATGCTCGAATTCCATGAACATGTAGGCGCTGCCGTTGAGCTCGCGATAGCGTGTGACGCGGACGATATTGCGATGCGGAACGGGGCGCCCGAGCCCCCAGAGTGTCTTCGCCTCTTGCAGGAAACGATCCAGCGCCCAAGCGAAGGCTTTGGTCGTAGCCGACGACAGGGGCACGATTTGTCCGTCCGGTTGCCGGGTCGCGAGGTCGGTCGGCAGGAACTCTTTGATCGCGACCGTTTCGTCGAGATAGGTGTTGTCGCACTGATAGACGACACCGAACGCGCCGGTTCCCAAGACCTGCACGATCCGGAACTCCTCGATCATCGCGCCGACGGGTAGCGCCTGGTTCACGGCTTGTCCTGGCGTGCTGGAGTGGATCTGTCATGCCGACCCAGGATCACGACGGGCGTGAAGACAACGCGGTACTCGTTGAGATTTAGCCTGTGGCTGCCTGTTGTGCTGGCCGGGAGTGGGTTGACGAGCATGCTTGAAGATAACGAGTTCCGATTGGGCCGCCTTGCTTGCCGTCTGCGAGCGGACGACTGGCCAGGAAGGATGAGACAGGGCGCAAAGATACGAGCAGGGACTGGACAGCGCAACGGTTACCTGTCTCGATGCCCGGTCTTGGCCTGCCGTCAGCCCGCGTGTTGGCGCAGTCGCGGCCATCAGGAAAGCTCGACGATGCGCAGCTTGTTGGCCAGGTCCAGCCGTAAATCCTTCCTGTTCGGTTGACAATCGTTTGCAAGTGTTTCAAGAATTAGGCCCTGGCATTTGCCGACCATGGGGAATTGCATGGGTTTGCTCGTTACAGTCACCGCTTACAATGGTCTCCCTCCGCAGTATCCTGCCAGCGCTCGCGTGTCTGACCAGAATCTTGTCTTAGGCCGCCACCCCGACTGTCAGTTCGAACTGCCGGACCCTGAGTGTTCGGTCTCCGGAAGACATGCCATGATCGCACCCTATGGCGACGGCTATGCGATCACGGATGTCAGCACCAACGGTACCTTTTTGAACGATGCCCTGGAGCCCATTCCGGCCAACCATCCGGTGGTCTTGAATGATGGCGATCGGTTGTCCATCGGACCGTACCTGCTGCGGATTGCGTTGGATTCCGGCGGTGCGTCAGTCTTCGCGGACCCCTTTGCCACCGCACCGGCGCCGATCCAAGCAGAGCCCGCGTTGCCTGGTATCCCAGAACCCAGCAACGCTGCCGATATCATGGATTTGCTTGATCCCGGGCCGGGTGCGCCGCAGCCGCTGGCCTCGCCGGGCGGCTCTGGTGACGGGGCGGGCTTTAATGGTTTAGACGAACCACCGCTCCTGTTTGAGCATTCGGGCGAGCAGGTACCCGCGTCCTCGGATAGCGAAGGGCCGCGACCCTCGATCGAGCAGATGCACTTGGGCACCCCCACGACGGCCCCGGTCGCCGATGTTCCCGACGCTTCCCAAGCACCTGGCGTCCCGGAGGATTACGATCTGCTAAATGATGCCTTCATCCCGCCGGATACTCACCAATGGACGAGTAGCGAACAATGCGACGAGCCTGTGACTGGCCGTCATCACTCGACTGCGGCCCCGGATACGGCGCATGAGCCCGATAGTGCGCATGAGCATGAGATGGACAGGCCAGAGGCGCCACCAGTCAACCGGGGCGCGGCTGCCGTCGATTCCGCGGAAATGGATGAAGAAACGGCACTGTTTGTTCCGGGCAGCGACGCCGGAGCCGCGGCCCCGGACGGGAAGCGTACCCCGCACCAGACGCGGCTTCCGAACCCTTCCCCCACCTCCGCATGGGGTGCCCCCGATCAGCGCGGGGCCGATCGGGGGGGAGCTGGCGAACTCAGGGCCTTTTTGGACGGTTTGGGCGTGAGCGGTGCTGAAGCGGTTCAGGATCCGGAGGCGTTCCTGCGGACATCAGGCCAACTCCTTCGGGCCGCTAGTGAAGGCATGATCGCCGTTATGATGGCGCGCGCCAGTTTCAAGAGCGAGTTACGCCTAGAAGTCACGACGATCCGTTCCCGAGAGAACAACCCGTTTCAGTTTTGTGTCGACGCCGAGGATGCGCTCGATCGCCTGTTGTTGCGCCGCAGTCGCGGATTCCTTGATCCGACGGCCGCCGTGCACAAGACCTTTGACGATATTCAGGCACATCAAATGGCGATGATCGCCGGGCTGCGGGCGGCGTTGAAGGCGCTGCTTAGCCGATTTGAGCCGGAGCGTCTTGAGAAGCATTTTGACGGGGAATCGCATCTCGACAAGCTGCTACCCATGGCGCGCAAGTCGAAGTGTTGGGACCTGTTCGTGTCGACCTTTGATCAGGTCGCGGAGGACGCATCCGACGACTTTATGCGCCTGTTCGGCGATGCCTTCAACGCCGCTTACGAGGAGCAAGTGAGGCGTCTGGCCGAGGCAAAGCGCGGCAATTCGAGTTAAGCTCAAAGCGTTACAACCGATTCAGATCACAATCATGCACCAGCCAATGTGGTATTCCCGGTCTATTCAGGCGTTGCGGCTAATGGCCCCTACCATGGTGCTCCCTCTGGTCCTGTCGCTGCAGGGCTGTGGCGGCGCAAAGGCGCCGAAGCCTCCTGACCCAACGACGATGCAGGTCTATTTGGTGGCAAGCAAGGACTCGAACAGCGGTTCCGGAAGGGGGGCATTACCGGTCGTCGTACGATTTTACGAACTGAAATCGACCGGCGCATTTTCTGGCGCTGATTTTTTTAGTCTCTATGATCGTGAGGGGGAGGTTCTGGGCGCGGAGTTGGTCGCCAAGGAAGAGGTGACACTTGCCCCAGGCCAAGCTAAGCGGCTCGAGAAGGCGGTACCGGCTGATTCGGCATTTCTTGGCGTTGTCGCCGCGTTTCGTGATATCGATCGTGCGCAGTGGAGGGACTTTGCTGCGTTGAAGCAGAATCATGCCAATCAGGTGACCGTGAGAGTTGCGGCTGACAGCATCACCGTCGCCGCCCAATAGGAGAGAGCCATGGCTTGGGCGAATCGTGTCATCTGGTCTGAAGGGCTGTTTCTGAAGCCCCACCATTTCCAGCAACAGGACCGCTACGTCGAACATCTGGTTGCTTCCTCGTGCCAGACAGGTGCGCCCTTCTCTTGGGGCATGCGGCGCCTTGGCTTCGACCGGGATCTCCTGGCGCTCGGAAAACTCGGCATCACCGAGGCCGTTGGCCTGCTGCCCGACAATACCCCCGTGCATGCGCCCGCCAACGATCCCTTGCCTGCGCCCATCGTGCCGAGCGGGGAGGCCGCCGGACAGACCGTCTATTTGGCCTTGCCGTTGCGGCGTCCGAATGCCCGTGAGAGTGGCGGTCCAGATGATCCGCAATCGATGCTGCGGTATCGGGCCGGAGATGAAACGGCGCGCGACAATGCCGGCGATGCGCAAACCGAAGAGGTACTGGAGGTCGGGCGGCTTGATCTGCGCTTGCTGATGGAGGGTGACAACCGCGATGGTTTTGCCTGTTGTGGCGTTGCGCGTATCCTGGAGTCTCGCAGCGATGGACAGTTGCTGCTCGATCCCGACTACATTCCCCCCTGCGTCGATTTCGCCGCCAGTGAGCGGCTGATTGGCTTTGTCAAAGAGCTCCTCGGCCTGTGCGGTCGACGCGCGGATGCGCTGGCCGCGCGGGTGCGCGCGGGCGCTAGTGGCGGCGTTTCTGAGTTGGCCAATTTCCTGCTGCTGCAGATGATCAATCGCAGCGAGCAATTGATCGCCCACTTGGCCGAGATGAGCGGCGGGCATCACCCAGAAGGGCTTTATTGCGACTTGGTGCAGTTGGCAGGTGAGCTGTCGACCTTCACCGCCGACGATAAGCGCCCGCCAAGTTTTCCCGCTTATCGGCACGACGATCTCGATGCCAGCTTTAGCCCCGTATTTGACCTGTTGCGGGACTATTTGAGCCGCGAGGGTGTGGAACGTGCCATCCCGATTCCCATTCAGGAACGCAAATTCGGCTTCCGCGTCGCCTTGGTTGCGGATAAGTCGTTGCTCGGCGACGCGCGCTTCGTGCTGGCGGCTAAGGCCAGCGTCGACGCGGAAAAGCTGCGCAGTCGATTTCCAGCCCAGGCCAAGCTCGGGCCGGTCGATAAGATTCAGGAACTCGTTAAGCTGGCACTGCCCGGCGTAGGGTTGCACGCGATGCCAGTGGCGCCGATGGAGTTGCCCTATCACGCGGGCTTTAACTATTTTGAGCTCGACCGCGGCAGCGAGTATTGGAAGCAGCTCTCGGCCTCGGGCGGTTTCGGAATGCATATCAGCGGCGAGTATCCCGATCTAGAACTGGAGCTCTGGGCGATCCGCGCATAACTCATGAGCCACGATGATCCATTCTTCTCCGGTGATGATGGCGGACCAACCGTCATTCGCCCGATACCTGGCGGCAGGCGTCACCGTAGCGCCGCGCCTGAGCCAATGCCCTCGGGCGTGGCAGCGTCTGCCGACTGGCAGGCCGATATCGGTCTTAGCGCGTCGATAGCGCAGAATCCACTCGCCGGATGCGCCTCTGGCCTGCTCGGCGCCGCGGCGCAATTGCGCGGTACCGCCTCGCACCCCAATCCATCTGCTTTGCTCGAAGGTTTGGCGCGACAAGTTCGCCAGTTTGAGACTTGCGCGCGTGCCAAGGGGATGACCGATGCAGTGGTACTGCCCGCGCGTTATGTGCTTTGCGCCCTGCTTGACGAGTCGGTGCTTGATACGCCTTGGGGGAGCGAGAGTGTCTGGGGCGCGCGCGGACTCCTGATCAGCTTTCATAACGAAACCTGGGGCGGCGAGAAGTTTTTTCAGGCGTTGGACCGCCTGCTTGCTTATCCGAGCGGCAACCTGGATCTGCTTGAGCTGCTCTATCTGTGCCTCGCCTTGGGCTTTGAGGGTCGCTATCGGGTCCGTGACGGCGGACGCAGCGAACTGGAGCAGGTCCGTGAAAAGCTCTATCTGACAATCCGCAATCAGCGCGGCGAGCCCGAGCAGGAACTCTCTCCGCATTGGCGCGGCCATGTTAAGCATCGCGACCCGCTGATCCACCAGCTACCACTTTGGGTCCTGGCCGCGATCGCGAGTATCGCCCTGCTTGGGCTATTCAGCGCGTTTACCTTTGCGCTTCACCGCGCGTCCGACCCCGTGTTTGCCGGCTTGGCTCAAGTTGGCAGAGACATACCGACACCGGTTGCCCCCCGCGAAGCCGTCGCCGTGGTCGACAACAGCGTCGAGCCGACGACAGGCGGCGCAGCACCCTTGACCTTGCGCATGCTGCTCGCGGACGACATTGCCGCTGATCGCCTGGAGGTCGTCGACCGGCCCCTTGGGCAAACCGTGATCCTGCGCGGGGACGGTTTGTTTTCGTCGGGTCGCGTTGAGGTCAGACCAGAATTCAGGGATCGGTTGAAACGCATCGCGGCGGCATTGTTGCAGTTGCCCGGATCGGTTCTGGTCACCGGACATACCGACAGTATACCCATCAGAACCCTTCGATTTCCGTCTAATCAGGTGCTGTCCCAGGCGCGCGCCGACAACGTGCGCAACCTGCTTGCGGAGGTCATGGGGGGCAGCGCCAGGCTGACGGCCGAGGGGCGCGCGGACACCGAACTGCGTATACCCGCGAAACCCAAGGATGGTCGCAATCGGCGCGTGGAGATTACGCTGATGCCCGTCGTCTCGCCAGGTGCCGGGGCTGGTCCATTGGGCTCTGGTAGAGGCTGAATGAAAAGACTGTTCGCATTGATGGGAAAGCGGTGGTTGCTGAGCCTGCTCGGAACCCTTGCTTTGGCCTTGTTGGTCTGGTTCGCGGGCGACCTGATCGGCATCAGCGGGCGCACGCCGCTGGCGTCTCCGGCGATGCGCTTATCGGTGATTGGTGCCCTATTCGGTGGCTGGGGGCTTTGGCAGATCGGCGCGGCGGTGCGTGCGCGGCTGCGCAATCGCCAACTCGTCGACCGTTTGGCCTCGTCACGAGCGGACGAGGCGGATCCGGTCGAGGCAGCCTCCGCCGAAGAGCTAGAGACGCTGAACGAGCGCTTTCAAGACGCCCTGCGTTTGTTGAAGGGCTCGGAAGTGCGGCATCGGCTGGGAGGGCGATGGGTGTACCAACTGCCCTGGTATCTAATCATCGGGCCGCCGGGCTGTGGCAAGACCACGGCGCTCTCGAATTCCGGCCTGCGGTTTCCGCTGGCGGAGCAGGTTGGAAAGGACCCTGTTCAGGGCGTCGGCGGCACCCGCAACTGCGATTGGTGGTTCGCCGAGGATGCCGTGCTATTGGATACCGCCGGTCGCTACACCACCCAAGATAGCTACGAGCAGGTCGATAGCACCGCCTGGCTGGGATTTCTTGGGATGTTGAAGAAGCATCGCCCGCGGCGCCCCATCAACGGTGTGTTGGTCGCGATCAGCCTGGCGGATCTGTTGCAGCAGTCTCAGACCGAACGGGCCGCGCATGCGCTCGCCGTCAAAAAGCGGCTGCAAGAGCTATACACGACCTTCAAGATCCGTTTTCCGGTGTATGTGCTGTTCATGAAGGCGGACCTGGTGGCGGGCTTTATGGAATATTTCGCCGACCTCGGCAAGGAGGCTCGCGAGCAGGTGTGGGGGACGACCCTTGCGCTGGATTACGAAGGGGTCGGCCCGGCGCCGGTCGACGGACTGCGGGATGAATACAAGGCGCTGGTCGAACGCCTGGCTCAGCGTCGTTTGGCCCGCTTGCAGGCTGAACGCGACCCGCGCAAGCGCAGCCTGATCTTTGCCTTCCCTGAGCAGTTCGCGGTTCTGGAAGAGCCGCTCGACGAGTTCGTGCGCGACGTCTTTACCCCCAGTCGTTACGAGGTGCGCCCATTGCTGCGGGGCGTCTATATCACCAGCGGCACTCAGACCGGAACGCCGATCGACCGCGTACTCGCCGGTATCGCCGCGAGTTTCGGCTTGGCGAGGCAGGGACAGCAAGCCTTTGAGGGGACCGGACGCGGCTATTTTCTGGCGCGGCTGTTCCGCGATCTCGTGTTTCCAGAGGCCGGCCTCGCCGGCCTCAATCCGCGCATGGAGCAGCGTCGCCGTTGGCTGCGTAACGGCGCCTATGCTGGCGCCATCGGTTTGACGTTACTCGCTGCCGCGGCATGGACGACCAGCTATAGCCGCAATCGCGCCTACACTGAGCAGGTGGACGCGGCGCTAGTGGAGATCGATGCACAGATCGACGCCTTGCCTTTGTCGGAGCGCGATCCGGTGTCGTTGTTGCCGCTGCTCGACGCGGCGCGTCATCTGCCAGGCGGCTATGCCGAGCGAGATCAGGGTGCGCCGTTGCTTTCCGGACTAGGACTCTATCAAGGCAACAAGCTCGGCCCCGAGGCGGAGCGCGCCTATTTGCGTATCCTGCGCAAGGCGCTGCTGCCGCCTGTCATGCTTCGCTTGGAAGATCAGGCACGCGAAGCCGGCGGTAATCCCGAGTTCCTCTACGACGTGTTGCGCGTGTATCTGATGCTCGATAGCCCCGAGCATTACGACGCCGAGACGGTGCAGTACTGGGTCGGTCGCGATTGGGATCGCAACCTGCCGCGGACCACGACGACGGAGCAACGTGAATCGCTTAAAGACCATCTACAAGCACTGCTTGAGCAGCGTCCAGTGCCTTTGCCGTTGGAACTTGATGGCGGGTTGGTTGCGCAGTCACGCGATGTGCTCAATCGCGAGCCGCTTGCAGAGCGTGTCTATGAGCGGCTCAAACGCGAAGGCATCGGCGCCGCGTTTGCTGATTTTTCCATCGGTGACGCGGCCGGAGACTTCGCTAAATTGGTCTTCGAGCGGCGCAGCGGTCGCCCGCTTACCGATGGCATACCGGCACTCTACACCTACGACGGCTACCATCAGGGATTCGCCGACCAGAGCCAACGGCTCATTGACGCCACCGCCGAGGAGACCTGGATACTCGGTCCACAAGCGCGGTTGGAGCCAGGGTCGGAACGGGCACGGCGCCTGGTTGATGAAGTACGGCTGTTGTACATGCGCGACTACGTGACGGCATGGAAGGATTTGCTGCAGGACATTGACATCGTGCCGCCGCGCGACATCCACCACGCGGCCGAGATTGCGCGCATCCTGGCCGATTCGGAGCAATCGCCGCTACGGCGCTTGCTGACGGCAGCCGCGCGGCAAACCGAGTTGGATCGACGCCTTGATGAGCCCCAAACTGGTGATGATGCCGACGCCGCGGCGTCCCCCGGCTTCCTCGCCCGCGTCGATCGTTACTTCGGCGATGGCGATAAGACGGAGGTGTTGGCCGCCGAGGACGCGGTGCCTGAGTCCTACGTCACCCGCCGTTTCACTTGGCTGCATGATCTGGTGCTGGCGCCGGAGGGGCAAGCAGTTCCGATCGATAAGGCGCTTGGCCTGCTGGACCAGATGCACCTGCAGCTCAAATCGGTCGGTGCGGCGGCGAGCTCCGGGCGCGGTGTACTCGCTGCTGGCGAGAGTGCTGAGATTGCCGATGTGAAGCGCGTGGCCGCCGAAATGCCCGAACCGGTGTCGCGCGTCATGGCGACCTTGGCCCAAGATAGCGCCGACATCGTCTCCGGCGGTATGCGTGCGCAACTGAATCGGCTCTGGACGGCGGAGGTCTTGCCTTTTTGCCGTGAAGCAATTCATGACCGGTATCCATTCAATCGCGGCAGCTCGCGCGAGACAACCCTGCACGACTTTGGTCGCCTGTTCGGGCCTGACGGGCTGTTCGACGCATTCTTCAAAGAGAATCTGAGCCAACTGGCCGATACCTCCGGTGTGCGCTGGCGTTGGCTCGGTAGCGGGATTGGTATCTCCGACGATGTGTTGGCCCAATTTCAGCGAGCGACCGTGATTCGCGAGGCGTTCTTTCTAGGCGGCGGTAAGCTGCCAGCGGTGGAGTTCGAAGTCGAACCCGTCTCGTTGGACGCACGCTTGCAACAGCTGATCCTCGATATTGGCGGTCAGATCGTCG
>JGI12109J20283_11711240_pt1 | contig 30657 bp, 18 predicted proteins | sample ElkSlonscriptome_12_FD_20283 | JGI IMG/M metagenome (IMG submission 20283)
GATGACGACACTCAATATCACGTATCATGACGTTTGTCCTCAATGGAATTACACGCTTCACCCACGTGAACATTGAGCAGAGTTGTTAGGGGGTGGGGGAAGTTATTCTTTTATGAACCCTAAGGGTACGCGTGAATGGGGTGCAGAGTCAACAGCCAACACCTCCTACGATATACTGCAATCGACCGTGAATTAATGGCAATGGCAGGAGAGGTGCAGCGAGAGGCAGTTTGGGGCAGCAGCAAGCCTTGTGTGCAGGGCATGGTACGTTAGCCCGAGAAACTCGTTGAAAAACATTTTTCTTAAAGAAAGCCCATAACTGCACAAACATGCCGTATAGTCTTTACAAAACGCACCCGGTTAAAGTGAGCGATGAGGCAGCAGGGAGGCTAATGTAAAGATGCAGTTGTATGTCGGAGCATATCCGCGCCGGCAATGTCTGGGTGAATATTCAACAGGTTTTTTACCGTATGGAAGAGAATGTTAATGGATGCTATGCGCAAAAGCCGCTGAAGAGTATCGAACGCATTATCAGGGCAAGTTCTCAACCGGATGATACCGTTCTGAACTTTTTCTGTCATTCGGGGGCAACGCTGCTGGCGGCGGACATGCTCGGTCGCAGATGTTACACGCTGCATAGTGACCCGATCTACTGTGAAATCGCCATACGCCGGCTTGAGCGCTTCTGCCGGACCCACAAAAAAGGATAGAAAAACAGTAATCCTTTTGAGTGCGAAATGACTACAGAAAAAACTTGCTATTGTACCTGATACCCATTTGCTATCAAAACAGCAATCAACTGAAATAGTGGCAACCGGCACAGGGGCAGCACATTCCCGCTCAGCACCTTTGCGTTTTGCGTGTTCTCTGTGGCTATTAAAACAGATCAGTATAAGCTGGCCCTCCCGCATGTTTCACACATGCGGGAGGGTTGAGATCAGGACTTGTCTAACTACACCTACCGCACAACCAGGGGCAGGTAGATGGTCTGACCGGAACCGGCGGCCGGCGTGAAGTTGTAGGCCGCCACGCCCTGTGAACCGGGAGTAATCCCCAGGATATTGACCGGGTTACTCAACGACGCGACACTACCATCCGTCAGGTCGATGTCGTACGCGGTAATAATGCTCTGCGCCGGGTTCAACACATACATGTAGTTATCGATCAGCGCCATGTCGGTGGGAGCTGAACCGGCCGGCCGGGTGATCGCCTGCGCTTCCAGCAGCGTCAGGCTGCCGTTCGGGTTGACCCGATAGCTGGAGACGCTGTCGCCGGCGGTGTTGGAGACATACAGGTAATCCTCCACACCGACGATCCAGCAGGACGCCAGTTCGCCGCTGGGCACCGATGCGCTAATCACCTGCAGGCTGCCGTCCGGGTTGAGCCGGTAGGACGAAACCGCGCCACCGGGGGCTTCCGGCACAGCCAGGGTATCCGCGTCGGTGAAGAGGAACGAGAAGGGCAGATCACCCGCCGAGGAACTGGTCTCTGGGTTAACCGCCGGCAGACCGCTGCTGTCAACGCTGAAGACATGGAGCTCATTTGAGCCACCCTCGGTGATGACTAGCCACTGCCCATCGGGGCTGAACGAAACCTGTGATGGTGCCAGTACGGTGTTGGGCGGGCTACTGTTGCCGGTATCCAGCGAGCGGGTGGAGTTGGGCAGCGGTGTCAGGCTGCCGTCCGCGCCGATGCTGAAGCCGCTGATGTTGCCTGCGCCGCCCACGTTCAGCACATAGAGCCAGTTGTTGTAGGCCGTCAGGCTGACCGGGTAATCCCCGCCCGAGGCCACCGTACTCACGCGGGTCAAACCGTCGCGGCTGATGCGGAACGAGGTAATCTCGTCGCTGCCCGCGTTGACTACAAACAGCCAGTCGTTGTAGACAATCAGCGAGTCCTGCGAGCCGAGCGGATCATTGGCCGAGGTCAGACCCGCGCCGGAGCCCGCGCCGTCGGTGGGGAAGGCCTGGAAGTAGGTCAGCCGCCCATCGTCGCCCCGGTTGTACATCACCACTTCGTTGCCCGCCGGGTCGTTGGTGGCGGCAAACACCGCACCCGGCCCGACGACATCGATCTGCGGAATGAGCGTAGCGCGTAGCACGTCGGTCAGTGGCGCGTAATCCCAGACCGGATCGGGATTGGCGTCGTTGAGAATGCGCACCGTGCCGTCGCCCTCATCCGCGCCGGTGTCGGGGCCGGCCTGCCGGGGAGCCTGATCCGGCCCGGCCGCGCCCGCCTGGTTGCGCTCGGTCCCGGCATCCCAGGCAATGAACCTCGCGGCGATGTCGGCGTTGATCTCCGGCTGCGTGCGGGGGCTGCCGTCGTCGTTCAGCAGCTTGATGCCCTCCGGGAAGAAGGCCATAAAGGTATCGTTCGACGGCACGATCATCGAGGCCAGGCTCAGGTAGGGATAGGTCGTGGTTGGCGTGACGGTAAAGGCAAACTCCCCACCTGCGCCAATACCACCGCTGCCTTCAACCGCAGCCGTCCCGACGCCATTGCCAATAAAGGCGGACAGGGCATCGGCCAGGGGCTGGGCATTGCCATCTTCGGCCAAGCGCTCCAGTCCCGCCGAAGCGGGCTCCCCGATCTCGAACAGGCTGACCCGCTCGTCATGCGTGGCCCAGGCTACCGGCGTCAGTATGCCGTTGTAGGGCGTGGTATCGCTGGTGTTGCGCAGCGTGACGCTGAAGGTCGTGCCGCCGACCAGTTCGATAGAGAGATCGGTAAAGCCGCCACCATTGCCCCCGGCCAGGTCGTTGGTAGCGTCGGCGTAGCGGCGCACATTGCTGTTCTCAGCCATTCCCACATCAACCCCTCCACTGCGCAGCGGCTGATTGGGACCGGCACCCGGAACCTCGTTCTCTTCGGTGCCGGCATCCCACACCGCCAGTTCGCGCCGGATGTCGGCCTGAATATCGGCGACGGAGCGGGGCACGCCGCGCGCGTTGAGCAGCGCGATGCCCTCCGGATCGAAGGCCAGGAACGCATCATTTGACTCGACCACCATGGTTGCCAGCGACAGGTAGGGATAGGCGGGCGTCGGCGTGACGCTGAACTGGTAGCTCTCACCGGGGAAAGCCGGATCGGTACCCGCCGCGCCAACCTCACCTGTGCCGGTTACGCCGGTATGCTCACTCACCAGACCACTGGGCGGGCCATCTTCCGCCAGCAGTTCCAGTCCGGCACTCGCCGGTTGATCGATCTCGAAGAAGGTCCAGGCGCTATTGTGGGTGGTATAGAAGACCGGGGCAATCGGCGTCGTGATCGCGCGCGTGCCCGAGATATTCTCAACAGTGATGGTAAAGGTGCCGTCCGCCTCAGTGACCTTGATATCGGCGATCTGACTGGGGCGGGGCAGGCCGCGCGTGGTATTGGTGAAGCCCACGACCACACCCTCCGCTGCGCCGGTATCCGGGGCGGGCTGACGCGGAGCCTGGTTTGGCCCCATACCGGGGACTTCATTCACCTCCGAGCCGACATCCCAGAAGGGCAATTCCTCGGTGATGTCGCGGGCGGGCAGCGGGTTGCCGCTATCATCGAACAGGTCGATCCCGGCACCCACTGGCCCGGCAAAGATATCGTTCGTCTGTACCAGCATGGTCGCCAGCGAGAGCCGTTCGTCGGGTGAGGCGCTGAAGGTAAACTCGTATGCCTCGCCGGGCAAGAGCGGCGCACGCCCGGATGCACCCACCGGCGTGTCGAAGATCCCACTGGACTGAATACCGCTCTGAGCTTCAATCGCTGCCGCCAGCGGGTCGGGATTACCGTCTTCGGCGATTGCGGCCAGACCATCGCCGCGATCCGGCTGATTCACGGTGAAGAAGGGATTCGGCTGGTCATGGACGGCCCAGACGCCGGGTGAGAATGGACCGGGCAGGGCGCTGTTATCCGAGATGTTCTCCAGGCGGACGGTAAAGGTTGTTGCGCCGGGTTGCGCATGCAGGGCGCTGGGCCGCACGCCCGCGCCAACCGACACGAGTGTCAATCCAAGCATGATCACAACGGCAAGAATGCCACCAATGCGTTTGTTCATACAGGCAGATCCTTCCTTGAACTTATACCAGTGCGTAGAACAATCACCGAGCCTACTCTGATGCGCAATCGGCGAGTGTCCCTATCACAGCGCCACGTTCTGCACCAGAGTGTGTGACTGCTCACGATGGATTGTAGGGAAGGAGCCCGCAGAAAACACTCCCTCACGGTGATAGTTGGGGTGATAGTCCGAGCGGTCATGCCGTGATAGGCATCGCTCTACGCATGCCTATCACGCCGTGATAGGTCGTGACATCGGCACGTTGACACATGCTAACGTGCCAACGTGCTAACGCAGCCCGATATGCTGGGCAAAGGCAATGATTTCGGCGCGGTTCTTGAGGTGCAGTTGGCTGATGATCTCGCGCATGTGGTAACGGACGGTATGCTTACTGAGGTGCAACTGGTCGCCAATCTCCTGGTAGGTGTAGCCCTGCGCCACCAGCGATAGCACCTCGATCTGGCGCTCGGTCAGGTCAACCGGGAGCATGGCGCAGTCGGACGGCATGGGGGTGTCGTCCGTAGTCAAGGTCGGGCCGGGCCGGGGGGCCGGGTCGAATAGGGGGACCGCAACCGGAAGCGGCGCGCCGGGGTGGTCGTGATGGGCAAACTCGGCCAGGACGCGGGAGGCCAGTCCCGGCGAGATCACCATCTCGCCCTCCATCACATCAGTGAGCAACTGAAAGAATGCGTCCGCGTCCAGTCCCTTGAGCAGGTAGCCCGATGCGCCAAACTTGATCGCCTCAAACAGATGCGCATCATCTTCGGACATGGTCAGCATAACGATCTGGATGTTCGGCAGTTCGGTCTTGATCAACCGGGTTGCCTCCAGTCCGTTGCAGGTGGGCATTTCAACATCCATCAAGATGATATCGGGGTGGAGTTCCCGCGCGCGGGTCAGCGCCGCCACCCCATCGCCGGCTATTCCGACTACATCGACGCCGCGCCCGGTGAGCAGGTTTTGCATCCCCTGCAGAAACAGGGGATGATCATCAACCAGGAGCACCCGCAGCGGGGAAGAGATGCGCGGTGGGCGGACCCGGCGGGGCAGTTGCACGATCACCTGTGTACCCGCACCAGGACGCGCTTCGACGCGCAGATGTCCGCCAATCTCGGCGGCGCGCTCACGCATACTGCGCAGCCCATAGTGCTGGCCGTTTTCCGCCGGAGCCGTCAGGTGCTGCGGATCAAAGCCCCGACCATTATCGGCCACCTGGACCCACACCTGGTCCGCCGTGCCGGTGAACGAAACCTGCACCCGGCAGCTCTGTGCATGCTTACGGCTGTTGGTCAGCGCCTCCTGAATAATGCGCAAAAGCTGCACATCGGTCGCCGGAGCAAACACATGATCATTCAGATCCGGCGCAACCTGCAGACCGACCTCGATGCCATAGAGCTGCTCAAAGCGCTGCAGGTAGTGCTCCAGCGTGGCGAAGAAGCCCTGGTCAAGGGTGGCCCGCGCCGTCGCGCCGAGAATAAACTCGCGGATGTCGGTATGGTTCTCCTGCGAAGCGGCGATCATCTGGGAGAGGTAGGTGTCGGCGGTTGTTACCTCACCCCGGGCCAGCAGTTCGCGGGTGGCCTGGGCCTGGGTTTTGATGTAGCCCAGCACCTGCCCCAGGTTGTCATGCAGCTCACGCGCCAGCCGCTCCCGTTCGCGCAGCATCGTCAGCGCTTTATGCTGCTCCAGCAGTTGCGTCTCCGCATGCTTGCGCTCGGTCAGATCCTGGATATTGGTAATGCGATAAGGCACCTGGTTCGGCCCACCCTGAATAGCGGTGACATCAACCAGAACCGGGAAGGTGCTACCATCGTTGCGTCGGTGCCGCGCCTCAAAGACGACATGATCCTGTTCCTGGACCAGTCGCGCCGAATGCTCATAGATCGCATGGGCTTCGGGGGCGTAGATATCGGCAATCGGCCGGCCGGTCAACTCGTCCACCGTGTAACCATACATATCGGCAAACGCCGGGTTCATCATGTCCAGCGTCGTGCTGCCCATGTCGCTGACCACCACGCCCATCTTGATGTTCTGGAAAATATCGGCCCACTTGCGCAGCGTCTCCTCGGCCTGCTTCCGCTCAGTGATGTCGCGGATAAACGAGCAGACATACTCTTTACCGTTGCGCTCCATATGCGTGGAGGTTACTTCAACCGGGAAAACTATGCCGTCTTTGCGGCGATGCCGGGTCTCCAGTTTGGCAAACCCCTGCTGCCGGAGGTTCTGCCAATGGTCGTCCCAGATCTCCATGGGAAAGACCGGGTTAATATCGGCAATCGTCATCGTCAGCAGTTCTTCGCGGGTATAGCCCAGGATGCGGCACGCGGCATGGTTGACATACAGGAAGCGCTTATCCTGCCCAATCCAGAGCACCTCGTCGGCAGTGTGGTCGAGGGAGAACTGCGCCAGTTGCAGCGTCTCCTCAACCTGTTTGCGCTCGGTAATGTCGGCAATCACGCAGAGCAGTGCTTCCGGCGCGTCCTGGTCATTGCGGATGGTCGTCACTGAGAGGTCGCCCCAGAAGATCTGACCATTCAGGCGCAGAAAGCGCACCTCCCGCCGATATTGCGCCACTTCGCCGCGCCGCAGCGCCTGCCACAGCTCCTGATGCGCCGCCCGATCCGCCGTAGCGATGATGTCAGGTAGCGTAATTCCGGCAATATCCGCCGGCGTGCAATCCAGCACATTGAGCCAGGTCTGGTTCGCCTCAATCACATATCCCGCGAGATCGACCAGCACAATACCGGTGGCGGCATTATCAAACATGGCTTTCAGGCGGGACTCGCTGGCGTGCAGGGCGGCTTCGGTCTGCTTCCGCACGGTGATGTCGGCGGCAATCGCGCCAATCCCATCCAGTTCACCCTGGTCATTGTAGAGTGGAAAGCGCGTAACCAGGTAGGTATGCATGCCATCGGGAAACGCCACCAGTTGTTCACACTCGACCGGTTGCCCCGTGGCGATGACCTGTTGCTCATAGCGGTGCGCATCGGCGGCCACCTCGGGCGGGAAGAGCTCGGCGGCGGTCTTGCCGATCAGGTCCGCCCCGGCACGATGCAGCGGCGCGCCGGTCTGCTCATTTGCCAGGAGGTAGCGCCCCTGCCGATCTTTGGCAAAGATGGCGGCGGGCGCATGATCGATAAAGCTCTGAAAGAGTGCCTGGCACGCATGCAGGGCTTTTTCCGCCTGCTGCCGCCGGGCAATTTCCTCGTCCAGCGCACGCAGAGCCTGCGCCTGAGGAGCCGCGGCTTCCGCCCATGGCGACTCTGCGGTGGCCCGCGCTCCCGGTACAAACGGCTCGATATAGCTGCGGGTCTCAAGCCGGCGCAGGCACTCCTCCAGATCGGCCTGCAGGTCGGCAGCCGACTGGTACCGCGCCGCCGCTTCCTTCGCCAGCAGTTTGAGAATGATTGCCGACAGGATCGGCGGGATACCCGGCTTGTGCTCGTGTGGTGGGACGGGCTGCCGGTGGGTGTGGCAGCGGATCAACTCCTCGGCATCCTGGCTGTCGAAGGGCACTCGTCCCGTCAGCAGTTCGTACAGCGTGACACCGAGAGCATAGAGATCGGTGCGATAGTCCAGCACATGGCCGGTGCGCCCGGTCTGCTCCGGGGAGATATAGTGCAGCGTACCCGGCAGCAGGTCGGCGCTGACCGGCAGCGGCAGCTCCTGCGCCAGTTCGGTGGCACTCCCAAAGTCGATCAGCCGGACCTGCCCGGTGATCGGGTTGAAGAGCATATTGGCCGGATTAATATCCTTGTGGATCACCCGCCGCCGGTGAAGTTGTTCCAGCGCCGCCGTGATCCGGATCGCCGGCTTGAGAAAGTCGATCAGACTCAGCGTCCCGGCCGGCACCAGTCGCGTGAGCGCCTCACTCCCACAATCCTCCAGCACCATAACCAGATGCTCCCGGCTCATCTCCAGCGTGTGAACCTGCACCACGTCCTCCAGATGCAGGCTGCGGGTCAGGTTATACTCGCGCTGGACCCAGACCATACGCTCCGGCAGCGTGGGTTCGTTGGCCCACACCTTAAGTACAACTGCCTGATCATCATCCACACGCCGGGCCCGATAGACCTGCGAGACACCGCTGTAGAGATGCTCGACAAGCTGATAGTTGGGAATTGTCAGCATAGCGCGCTCCTTTCTATCACATGCCGGGTGCATGCAGCCCTGACAATGCGAAACGATATGGAACCGGGAACACTGCTCTGCTGTGAGTTTACAATAACGGGGTGTGTCTGGAGAAGAGTAAGAATACTCAGGTTGCGGGGAATAACGGTGAAGGTTTCTCCACCGGGAAGGGTAAAAATACTCAGGCTGTATCGGGACGGTCAACGGTGAGCGCGAGTTACGGCGGTGCGCCCCCGGGCAGATGCCGGATCAGGCGCGTCAGATCCTGCACCGTGGTCACGGGAAAAAACTGACTGGACAGAACCACCACCCGGCTGTCCTGCAGGTCCAGCCCGATCAGCACTAGCGTCGGGCATTCCATCAGACAGGTCAGCACCAGATCGGCATGCGTCGTCGCCAGATCGAGAATCAACACAGTCGGGCAGGTAGAGCACAGTTGCGCAAACGTCCTCAGCCCGGCGGGATTGATCCGCTCAATCAGCAGATCCGGCATCGCGCATAACTCGGCGGCGACACCGGCCACAAACAGTGAGTTGCCGTAAATCAGCACGGTTTGTGCAGTATCTGTCATCATCTCCTGCTCCATAACGGTTCTGAGTTTGAGTTGTGAGTTCTGAGAGACTGACTGAAAAGCTGATGCGCGTCGGTCCCACGGCATGCGGGGTGCCCCGCGCCACCGGACAGCGCCCCAGGCGTCCCGGCGTCAGCCGGTTCCGGCCACACCCTGGCTGACGCCGGGACTCTCGCGCCGGGGCCGTCGCCCCATGACCCAATACCTTTCAAATAAGACGACGTATACAGTCACTCTCCTGGAAGGAGCGATCGCCTCCGGCAGGGCGGAAGATACCATTCTTTTTTCACAAAACATTTTCACAAAGTGAAAATGTTTTGTGAAAAAAGATAAAAATGTACCATGCTGCCGCAGGCGGAACCGTTCTGTATCGGAGCAAACCGGGCGTTTGCTCCGATACAGAACGGTTCTGCTATTTGAAAGGTATTGCCCCATGACCAACCCGTTTCAGACAGTCTCTGAGTGCTCGGTCCTCAGTTCTCGGTTCTTCTCTTCTGCCATTGTAAGGAAAATGTTAAACCGTGTCACTCTCATACCGTGATAGTCACCCTGATAGTTTGCGGACACCGTGGACCGGCGGCCATGTTCCAATACCACACATCGTTAGTCGCCCTACCCGGCAGCTTCGTGGTATAATTTTCGGCACCCCCTGAAATCAGCCCGGCTATGCCCGCATGTGGGAGCACCAACGTGGACCAGGTCTTAAGCATCTACATCCCGATGGACCGTCGCCAGGCGCTGGTGCATGGCAATCTGGTGCCGGAGTGGGCCGCCGGTTCGGTCCTGTTTGCCGATATCTCCGGGTTTACCCCGCTGACTGAGGCGCTGCTCCAGGCGCTTGGCCCGCGCCGGGGCGCGGAAGAGCTAACCCACCAGTTGAACCGCGTCTATGATGCACTGGTTGACGCCGTGCATGCCTTCGGCGGCAGCGTGATTGCCTTCAGTGGCGATGCAATGACCTGCTGGTTTGGCGCGGCTGCGACCACTGCCGGTGCGGCGCTGCGCGCGACAGCCTGTGCGGCGGCGCTCCAGCGGGCGATGGCGGCATTTACGGCGGTGCCGCTACCCGACGGTGGCAGCGTACCGCTGGCGCTCAAGGTTGCTGTTGCAAGTGGAGAGGTCCGGCGCATGCTGGTGGGCGACCCGGCCATTCAGCGGATCGAAGTGATGGCCGGGGCACCGCTGGTGCGGATGGCGGCGGCGGAACAACTGGCGGCCAGTGGCGAAGTGATGGTAGATGCATTCACGCTTGATCAGATCGGTGCAGGTGTGGAGGTTGCCGCCTGGCGCAGCGACCTCGTCACTGGCGACCAGTTTGCGCGGGTTATGCAGTTGCGGCAACCGGTTGACCCGACGCCCTGGCCTGCCCTGCCCGACGCAGCGCTGACCGCTACCCAGGTGCGCCCCTGGATGCTGCCGGCGGTCTACAAGCGGCTGCAGGAGGGTTTGGGCGAGTTTCTCACTGAACTGCGCCCGGTGGTGGTCCTCTTTCTGCGCTTTGCCGGTCTGGACTATGATGGTGACCCGGCTGCCGGTGCCAAACTGGATCGCTACATCTGCTGGGTGCAGCATGTGCTGGCGCGCTACGAGGGGGCGCTGATGCATCTGACCATTGGCGACAAGGGCAGCTACTTCTTTGCCGCCTTCGGCGCACCGATTGCCCACGAGGATGATTCCCGCCGCGCGGTGATGGCCGCCCTGGATCTGCGCACCCCGCCGGCGCACCTGGGATTTACCCCCACGGTACAGATCGGTATTAGCCAGGGGACTATGCGCACCGGCACCTACGGCGGTCGCACCAGCCGTACCTACAGCGTGCTGGGTGATGAGGTTAACCTGGCGGCCCGGCTGATGCAGCATGCCGCGCCCGATGAGGTGCTGACCAGTGGGCCCGTGCAGCGTGCGGTCAGTACCGCGTTTGTCTGGGAGGTGCCGCCGGCAATCAAGGTTAAGGGCAAACGCCGGCCGGTGCCGGTTGCCCGCGTGGTGCGCGCCCAGGCGACATGGTCAACCGGGATTAAATACGCCGGCATGCTGATTGGGCGTGCCGCCGAGGTGTCCCAGGCAGTGCAGGCGCTGCAGCCGATCCTGCACGGACAGCGGGCCGGTCTGCTCTACATCTTTGGAGAAGCCGGGATGGGCAAGAGTCGCCTGGCGGATGAACTGCGCCGGCAACCGGAGTACCAGCAGCAACTCCAGTGGCTGTTCTGTCCGGCGGATGAGTTGCTGCGGCAGTCGCTCAATCCCTTCCGCGCCTGGCTGCGGGTCTACTTCAACCAGGATAGCGAGAGGGCCGAGGCGGAAAATAAGACGCGCTTCACCGCCGTGCTGAATGCGCTGATTGCCCAACTTCGCGCAACCGCTGAACAGCCGACCTCACCCACACCCGACAGACCGGCGCAGGACCGGCGTCGCACGCCCGTTCAGCCGTTTGCGCATGCGGACATGCCGACCCGGGTCGCCCTGGCGGATGAGCTTGAGCGCACCCGCTCCTTCCTGGGGGCGCTGGTCGATCTGCAGTGGGATGACTCGCTGTACACCCAACTCGACCCAAAACTGCGGTTTGAGAATACCCTGGTCGCTCTCAAGACGCTGATCCTGGCCGAGAGTCTGCGCCGGCCGCTGGTGCTGCATCTGGAGAGTGCCCACCTGCTGGATACCGACTCCGGGCATTTCCTGCAGGTGTTGACGCGTGCCACCGAGGCTTACCCGCTGGCACTGGTGCTGACCAGCCGCTACCGGGATGACGGCAGTCAGGTGCTTCTCCCGATTGATGCCGATGTGCCGCAGCAGGTGGTTGACCTGCGTGGCCTGGATGCCGAGGGAATTGGAACGCTGGCGGCGCAGATCCTGGGGGGCCGGATTGACACTGACCTGACCCGCTTTCTGGTTGCCCGCACGAACGGCAACCCCTTTTTTGTGGAACAACTCGCGCTGGATCTACGGGAGCGCGGGCTGTTGACCACTCATACCGCACCGCAACCGGACGGCACCGGCAGTCAGCTCTATGTCTCCTTCGTTGCGGAGGAGCATGCGCCGGCCCTGCCCGACAGCATTAACGCGGTACTGGTGGCCCGGCTGGATCGGCTGGCAACCCAGGTACGTGTAGTGGTGCAGACGGCCGCGATATTGGGGCAGGAGTTTGAGGTGCAGGTGCTGGCGCTGATGCTGCGGCATGATCCGGACCTGCCGGGGAAGCTGCAGCAAGCCGAAGCCGCCGCGGTCTGGCAACCGTTGAGTGAACTGCGCTACCTCTTCAGCCATGCGCTGCTGCGGGATGCTGCCTATGCCGTACAACTGGAGACGCGGCTGCGCGAGTTGCATGCGCTGGCCGGAACTGCCCTGGAGCAACTCTATGCAGCCGATCCGGCACCGCATGCGGCCGACCTGACCTACCACTACCAGCGCGCTGCCGATCCTATCCGCGAGTGGCGTTATGCCCGGATGGCGGGTGCGTATGCCGCTGCGCGCTTTGCTAACGCCGACGCGGTGCGCTACTTCAGCCGGGCGCTGGAGTTGACCCCGACAGAAGATCATGCCGGGCGTTATGCGCTGCTCTGGGCGCGTGAGCAGGTACACGACCGGCAGGGCGACCGCGATGCCCAACGGCAGGATCTGGCAGCACTGCGGGAACTGGCCGCCGGCCTGGCCGATCCGCAACGCCAGATCGAGGTTGCACTGCGCCAGGCACACTACGCCGATGTCACCAGTGACTACCAGGGCATGACCCAGGCCGCGCAGGCCGCCATTGATCGGGCCCAGGCGACCGGCAACCGTCGGGGCGAAGCGGCCGGTTATCTGCATACGGCGCGGGCACACTGGTACCAGGGCGACTATGCTGCCGCAACCGCACAGGCAACCCAGGCGCTGGAACTGGCGCACACCGCCGGCGAACAGCAATTGGAAGCGGACTGCCTGCGCATGCTGGGGAACACCGCGCTCTACCGCAGCGATTATCCGGCGGCGCGGGCCTGCTATGAGCAAGCGCTGGCGCAGCACCATGAATTGGGCGATCAGCAGGGCGCAAGTTCAACCATGAATAACCTGGGGATCGTTGCCTTTTACCAGGGTGACTATCTCACTGCCCACCACTACTATGAGCAGACGCTCCGGCTCAAACGGGCAGCCGGCGACCGCTACGGCGAGAGTCTGGCACTGCTCAACCTGGGCGAGGTCGCCGCCGTCCAGGGGGATTACACGGGAGCGTACCGCTACTATGAACAGACGCTCCGGCTCAAGCGCGACTCGGATGACCGCTATGGCGAGAGCCTGGTTCTGTTCAATCTGGGCGAGGTTGCGCTGATCCAGGGCGATTATACCGGGGCGCAACAGGACTACGAGCAGGCGCTGCGCCTCTGTCGGGCCATCGGCCATCGGCAGCAGGAGAGCTGGACGCTGGCAAAGCTGGGGTTACTGTTTCACCATCGGGATGACAACGCGTTGGCCCGGGACTACAGCCGGCAGGCGCTACAGATTGCCCAGGAGCTGAACGACCGCAATCTGCAGGCATTGGCGCTGACCCACCTGGGGCATGCCCTGGTCACGCTGGAGCAGTTGGCGGATGCGACCGCAGCCTACCGACAGGCGCTGGACCTGCGGCAGGCGCTGGAGCAACCCAAGCAGGCGTTGGAGCCACTGGCCGGACTGGCGCGGGTGGCATTGATCCAGGGTGATCAGGCCCAGGCGAGCCGGCATGCAGCCGATCTGCTACACCACCTGAAGCGCGGTTCGGTAGACGGCACCGATGAACCCTTCCGTATCTACCTGACCTGCTATGAGGTATTACAGGCGCAGCACGATCCGCAGGCCGCCGCGCTCCTGGAGCAGGCCTACCACCTGCTGCGCGAGCAGGCCGAACGGTTGGATGATGCGGCGGCGCAGCAGGCATTTCTGGAGCAGGTGCCTACCCACCGGGTACTGGTCGCCGCATGGCAGCAGGTGCAGCAGCAAAATGAGTAGAAAATCCATACACCGCACAAGGAAGGAAAGCACAATGCAGCACTATTCTCAAGCGAGCCCGACTCGACCGGCCGGCAGCCCTGGGGTAAAACGCCCGGCCTGGCACCGGCTGATCATCCTGATGTTGCCGGCAATTCTGACGTCTTATCTGGTAGTACCGCAGGTTGTTACGTACGCAGAACCCCTTGCCACTATCACCACCGGCGCGGACAGTGGCTCGGACAGCTTGCGGGATGCCATTGGCAGGGCAAACGACTCTCCCGGCAACGATATCATCACATTTAACATCACTGATCCGGCCTATCGCACCAGTACCGGGACATACCGCATTACGCTTGACTCACCGTTGCCGGTGATTACCGAAACGATTACTATTGACGCCACAACCAATTCCGGTTTTGACGGTACGCCCGTGGTTGAGATCTATGGTGCATCAATAGATGGCTCCGGTTCCGGATTGACGCTGGAGGCCGACAACAGCACAATTCAGGGATTAGAATTTACCAAGTTTGCTCAACATGGCATTGTGATCACAGGCGATAAGAACCGTATCATCAGCAATACCCTGAGCCTGAACGGCGGCGATGGTGTGCGCGTCACCTCGGGTGTCAGCAACACCATCCGCAGTGCGACGTATGTTAATGATGGGCTGGGCATTAACCTGGGCGAGGGGGATGGACCGACACCCAATGATCTGGGCGATACGGATACCGGCGCGAATAACCTGCAAAATGCGCCGGTGCTGCTGACGGCCATACCCGACGGCAACGCACTTACTGTGAGTGGTCGCCTCAACAGTAATGCAAACCAACCGTTTACAGTAGATATCTTCGCCAACTCTTCCTGTAGCAGAACCGGAATAAACCGTGACGAGGGCGATGCCTTCCTGGACAGCACCACGGTGACCACCGATGACCGTGGGAATGCAACCTTCACGACTACCCTGACTGACATATTCTTCTTTCCAGCCGTGATTGCCACCGTAACCGACCCGTACGGCAATACCTCCGAGTTCTCGAACTGCCTGCGGGTTACGGCCGGCAATACGACCTGGCCCACCGCCACCCGGCTAAACCTGACGGGCGATCCGCTAAACGCCACTGTCCCGCTGAGCGCCACCGTCAGTGACTACCTGACGCTGGCGGGCCAGTCGCGCTGGTACAAGTTTGCGGTCCAACCGGACAGCCGCGCCGGCATCAGCCTGGAAGGGATTGAAGGTTCCGGCCTCCCCGCCAACTATGATCTGACGGTCTATACCGATATCGCCGCAGCCTATGCCGAAATCACCGGCGCGGATGATCTGGCGGATTTAGCTCTCCTGACCGCCGATGGTAACACCGGCGACAACAACGCTGATCCGCTTGCGCCCGATGCCCTCAGCCCGCAGGTGTTGAGCCCGGAAGCGTTTGCACCGGAAGCCTTTGAACCGGAGAATTACAGTTCGGCGGTGATTGCGCCACAGGCGTTCTCGCCGCAGGCGTTCTCGCCGCAGGCGTTCTCGCCGCAGGCGTTCTCGCCGCAGGCGTTCTCACCGCAGGCGTTTTCACCGCAGGCGTTCTCACCGCAGGCGTTCTCCGGCAACCCGGAAGCCTACGCCGGCGCGCAGAGCCAGAGTCTGATCGGCATCTCGGCGGCGGACGGCACGGCCTACGAAACGGTTACGGTCAATACCTGGAACAACCAGGGCGATTTTTATGTGCGCGTCACCGGGCGCAACGGCGCGTTTGATCCCAGTGGCGAGTATCTGCTCAATGTCACGCTGGAGACCGGCCAGTGCAGCAGCGTCCAGTCAGTAACAGCGGCGGCCACCCTTACCGCCGGCGCGGGCAACTACCGCACGATCATTCTGACCGATCCGGCGCGGATGGCGGGGAGCAGCGCGGAGAAGAGCACGCTGCAGGAGCGCCTCGCTACCCTGGCGGCCCGCCCCGAAGTGCAGGGCGTGGTGGTCGATATCACGACCGAGCAGCGCGTGCAGGCGGCGCGGGCGCAGTCCGATGCCAACCCGGCCTGCCCCTTTGCCCAGAATCTGCATGCTACCGAGATCAAGTCAATCATTGATCGTTACCGCGCGTTGAACCCGCTGGAGTATGTGGTGCTGGTAGGCAACGATGATGTTATTCCCTACTTCCGCTCCCCCGATCAGGCTCCGCTGGGCCCCGAGTCCGATTTTGTAGCCCCGGTGCAGGACAATACCTCCTCGCAGTCCAGCCTGCGGTTAAACTACATCCTCAGCCAGGATGCCTACGGCGCGGAGACCAGCATCGCCTCCGGCAGTGATGAGTTGCCTATTCCTGATCTGGCGGTGGGCCGACTGGTCGAGACCGCCGCCGATGCCACAACCATGCTGGATGCCTACCTCAGCACGGAGGGCGGCGTGGTCGCCACACCAACGCGGGCACTGGTCACGGGCTACGACTTTATGACCGATGCAGCCGAGGCAGTCCAGGCCGAATTGGAGGCCGGGATGGGCCAAACGGCCGGCACGTTGATCGCCGCGCGCGGCCTGGCTCCCGCCGAGTCCTGGACTGCCGACGATCTGCGGACGGCGCTGCTGGAGCAGGGCCGCCACGATCTGATCTTCCTGGCGGGCCATTTCCACGCCGGCAGCACGCTAGCGGCGGATCATGTCACCACCCTGGCGGCCAGTAGCGTCGCCACCTCCGCGCTGGATATGACCAACAGCATTATCTTCAGTCAGGGCTGCCACTCCGGCTACAACATTGTCAACGAGCATGGCATCCCGCAGATCACGCGTGAGCCGGACTGGGCGCAGGCCTTTGCACGCAAGGGCGCCACGCTGATCGGCGGCACCGGCTACCAGTATGGTGACACCGAGTTTGTGGCCTACAACGAACAACTGTATGTTGAGTTCAGTAAGCAGTTGCGCACCGGCAGCGGCCCGGTCGCCGTGGGCAAGGCGCTGGTCGCGGCCAAACTGGCCTACCTGACCGCCACGCCCCAGCTTGAAGGCATTGACGATAAGACCGTGCGCATTCCGACGCTGTTTGGCCTGCCGATGCTGAGTGTCGATCTGCCGGGTGCCCGCATCACGCCGGCGGTTCAACTGGCGAACGTCCCCGCCGTGACCGACTACAGCGTAAACCCCGGCCAGATGCTGGGGCTACAGTATGCCGACCTGAGCCTGACGCCCACCCTGACCGAGGAGACGGTGACGCTCACCAGTGTCACCGTGCCGACCCAGACCTTCACCGCCGGCTATCTCACCGGCAGCGCGAGCGTGGTGGTCCGGCCCGGTGAGCCGGTCTTGCCGCTGGAAACCCGCGATGTGAGCGTGCCCGGTACCCTGCTGCGCGGTGTCGGTTTCCGGGGCGGCAGCTATCAGGATACGCCGAATGTACGGCCACTGGTTGGCGCGCCCGCCACCGAGATTCGCGGCGTGCAGGTCGGGTTTGACTCCGACTACTTCTTCCCGGAGCAACCCTGGCATGTCAACTATGTTGATCTGCTCTCCGATCCGGGTAGCGGGCGGACCGAACTACAGGTTACGCCGATGCAGTTCCAGGCCGGCGCGCCGGGCACCGCAACCGGCACCCGCCGCCAGTTTACCGGGATGAACTTCCGCCTCTTCTACAGCAACAACATCCAGCATTATGGCGGCAACACCCCGGCCCTGTCCGCGCCACCCACCATCGCGGTGATCCATGCCGAGCCGGAAACCGATCAGGTCAATTTTAGTGTTACTGTGACGGGTGATCCCGCCGCCGGTATTCAGGAGGTCTGGATCACCTACACCGCCACGGGGGGACCGCCGGCCGGAACCTGGCAATCGCTGGATCTGACCCGGAGCAGCGATGATTCGCAAGTGTGGGAAGGCACGCTCCTCCTCAGCGGAATCGCCGCAGCGGACCTGCGCTACATGGTGCAGGCAGTAAACGGCACCGGGCTGGTAACGCGCAGCGACAATGCCGGAGCCTACTACACGCCGGGGGTTGATCCGGGAGCCGGCACCACTTCCTCCAATCAGCAGGCGACCAGCATCACCCTGGACACACGACCGGCGAGCGGCGCATACGGCACCCGGCTACCGCTCACCGCCACGCTGACCGGCAATGGTACACCGCTGGCCGATCAGCGCGTTACTTTTGTGCTGGGAACGCAGCGCGTGTCGGGGCGCACCGATCAGAATGGACGAGCCCGTGTTTTGCTGCGGCTCCTCAGCCCACCGGACAACTACAGTCTCAACGCCGTCTTTGCCGGGACTTCCGCCTATGGTCCTGCGGCGGGAGAAGCAGCACCGTTCACCATCACAAAGCAGGATACCGCGCTCACGCTCACATCAGACCCCGAGGCGCTACTGGTCGCCACGCTGCAGGATGCACAGGGCCGGCCGATTGCCTATCGCACGATCTTCCTGATCGTGACGGGGAGCGGCGGGACAGCACAAACAACGGTGATAACGAACTATGCCGGCCAGGTGTTGCTTACCGATCAGGCTCCGGCTCTCGCAGGGCTATCGGCGGGTAAGTATACGGTTGCGGCCTTCTTTAGCGGCACGATCCCGCTCCCCGCGGCATCGCTGACACTGGACGACCAGACCTACAATCCGGCCAGAGCCGGCGGCACCCTGACCGTGCCGCCAAAGCTGCTCTGGTTGCCGCTGGTTACGGCGGCACAGTAGAATAGAGCCGTTGGCCGAAACTATAACACGGGGCCGCCGCTGGATAAATATCCCGGCGGCCCGGACACTCATGGAGGTAGAACTATTGAACACAGTACGCGAACACCGCAGACTCATGGAACACACGCGCATGCTGATCATGCTGCTCCTCTGCCTTGTGGCCCTGAGCGGTACCCTGGCGACGACGCACATCACCCGGGCGAACGATGATCCCGCACCCGCTGCCGGGGATAATCGCCTGTTTCTGCCATTAGTTGTGAGCGGAACAGCCAGTCATCCGCAGCCGCCGGAGCTTATGCCGGGCCTGCCGTTCGACCCGACCGAAACCCGCACGGGTGAGGGCACTTTTTACACTCTCACTGATGTTGTGAACTGCGGGCTGCCCGTCCCGGCGGACAAGATGATCGGCGCGATGAACAACGGCGACTATGCCAATGCCTGGCTCTGCGGTGCATTTGTAGAAGTGACCGGCCCCAAAGGGACGATTACTGTTCAGATCGTGGATCAATGCCCCGAGTGTGCCCCCGGCGATATTGACCTGAGCGCGGAAGCCTTTCCCAAAATTGCCGATCCGGTGCAGGGACGGGTTGACATCAGTTGGCGGGTGATCAGCCCGGATACCAGCAGTCCGGTGGTCTATCACTTCAAGGAGGGCAGTAACCAGTGGTGGACCGCGATCCAGATCCGCAACCATCGCAACCCGATCTACAAAGTCGAATATCAGGACAGCAATGGGCAGTTCCGGGAAATCCCTCGGGAAAACTACAACTATTTTGTGGGAGACTCGCGCGAGGGTAATGAGATGGGTCCCGGCCCCTACACCCTGCGCATCACCGATATCTACGGTCACACCCTGACCGACAGTGGGATTAGTCTGGTTGTTGCCGGCGAGGTATCCGGCAGCGGGCAGTTCCCCAAAGTGCCGTAATCTGCGCTATCTACATCTACCGCGAAGCCGGGCAGCAGCAATGAAGTTGCCGGCTTGCCGCGCCGGAACAGGCCATGCTCGCGGTAGGTGTCGTCCGTCAGCGTCAAAACGGTGATCGCTGCCGCTTCCGGATGCACAATCCAGTATTCTGGGATGCCGGCCTCGGCATAGTCTGCTCGCTCGACCCGCGTATCACGTTCGGGGTTATCCGGACTGACGATCTCCACCACCAGATCCGCGCCCGGCCAGTAGCGATGCTGGCGGCGCGGGTCAAGAGCATCACGTACCACACGCTGTGTTCTCTGTTTCTTTGTTCTTTGTTCTCTGCATCAACGGAACTCTTTCCGGCCCGGCGGCGTCTCTACGGTAGGCAAGAAGAATGCGCGATGTTGCATATCTGGAAGGAGCATACTGTGACAATCCTACTCGCTACCCGGCGTTTCGCGGCCGTCGCCCTGCTGCTGATCGGCGTATTGTTGGTGACCAGTGGCTGCGGTAGCCCGGTCGCAGCCGGCGTTGTCCAGTCGGAGAAGCCGCGCGAGGAGACGCCCGAGGTTGCGCCCGAAACCATGTCCACCCTGGTTGACGCGAACACGCAGTTTGCCTTCGATCTCTACCAGGGGCTGCGCGCAGGCGATGCGGGCAACCTCTTTTACTCCCCCTACAGCATCTCGCTGGCGCTGGCGATGACCTATGCCGGCGCGGAGGGTGCTACCGCGCAGCAGATGGCGGAGACGCTGCACTTTACGCTGCCGGAGGAGCAATTGCACCCGGCCTTTAACGCGCTGGACCAGGAACTGGCGGCGCGCAACCCCACGACCGAGGAAACCGACGATTCGGAGGAGACCGCCTTCAAGCTGCGGATCGCCAATGCCATCTGGGGGCAGGCGGGCTACACCTTCCGCGACGAGTTTCTGGACACCCTGGCCGCGAACTATGGCTCCGGGCTACGCACGCTGGACTTTCAGAGCGCACCGGAGGCTTCCCGCGAGACAATTAATGGTTGGGTGAGCGAGCAGACCGAGGGCCGCATCACCGATCTGCTGCCGTCCGGCACCATTGACGCGCTGACCCGGATGGTGTTGACCAATGCGATCTACTTCAATGCCGCCTGGATTAATCAGTTTGAGGCCGAGGTCACCCGCGATGATACCTTTAATCTGCTGGATGGCAGCCAGATCACCGTGCCGATGATGTTCCAGCGCGAGGAGTTTCGCTACACCGAGGGAACAAACTACCAGGCGGTGGAACTGCCCTACAAGCAGGGCTTCGCAATGGTGATCCTGCTGCCCCAGGCCGGGCAGTTCCCCCAGTTTGAGGAGACACTGGACGCCGCACAGGTGCAGACCGTCGTAGGGGAAATGGCTGCGCGCGAGGTCATCCTCTCCATGCCCAAATTCGAGTTTGAAGGCACCAGCTTCAGCCTGCGCAGCCTGCTGACCGCGATGGGCATGCCCGACGCCTTCAACCCGGATGCCGCCGACTTCTCCGGGATGGATGGCACCCGCGAACTGTTTATCAGCGATCTGCTGCACCAGGCATCGATAACCGTGGATGAAGCGGGCACCGAGGCCGCTGCCGCCACCGCCGCCGTGATTGGCGTCACCAGCGCCATGCCTCCTGAAGACGAGCCGGTCGAGATGACGATTGACCGCCCCTTTGTCTTTATGATCCGTGATACGAATACCGGTGCGGTATTGTTTGTCGGGCGGGTGATGAATCCGACGGGGTAATGCCGTAAAGAGGGGTGTAAAAACATACGTGTAAAAAGCGACATTTCGCTGATGCATGCCATTGTGAAGCCATAGGGATCAGAATTACAGGCAACGGTAACTCAAACAAGTAATACCGATTTGTTATCATAGCCACCGAGAACACTGAGCACGCAGAAATGATACATAGGAACGTGCCACCATTGCGCCCGTTGCGCTCGTTCTCGTTGATTGCTGTTTTGCCGGCACATTGGTATAAGTCACACCAGGGGATCAGTCCACCAGGGTGGCGGTGATCTCGCCCGCCGGCAGTCTCAGCCCCGCGCCACCGCTGCGCGCTGGGCGAGACTGGGGTCTGGGAGCCGCCCCCTGCCGATGATCTGGGCCACGCGGAAAGTCGTATGTATGCGTATGACAAAATGTTCTCTGGTGCCCTACACATGAGAGAGTGGGCAACATTAGTGATTTGCCCCCCCTGATCCCAGCCGGAACCCGATTGAGGATATCCGGAACCAGACCAGGGCCGTTTGTCCGGCAGCAGTAGGCGCACCTGACCAGCTTTCTGGACTTGACAACCCCCTTTGAGCAGTTTCTGGATGGGCAGGTCTTCAACTTCCCGAAGTTGCATCGCTATGATCCTTAGGATTGCTGTAGCTATAAAATGGATACAAGGTGAGAAAATGCCAGGAAATAATAAAACCTCAAATTTTATTACTGTATTCATATGTGTTCTATTGACTTTGACGGGATGTGGATTTTCAGATAATCTTTCCGCATCACCTGAACCGGTACTCGCCGACACCTTCTTTTTTGGGTGTGCCTATCTGGACACAAACGGGGATGGGGAGGTCGATGAAGGTGATCAGGGGATTGAGGATGGAAGGTTTGTGGTGGATTTTAATGGACTTAGGGGCGTATTTGCAGCCGCAACTGGAGAGGATGGTTGTGCCACAATAGTCATACCAGGTGGATTACCAGAGGAAGATTGGCCGGTAACAGGGCGTATGGAGTCATTGTCAGACTATAAATTGATTAGCCCAGAGGAAGTGATACTCGAGCAGCGTGGTAGTCATCGAGCAGATTTTCTGTATATGGCCCGTGGATAGCATTAGCACCGCATGTGGCGCGAAGGAAAACCATTACAATCCCACCGTCCTGGGATCGCGCTGAAGTTGCCGAGTGTCGGTGCTCTACAACGGCACCTCCCACGAGACCGCAACCAGCACTCTCCGCCTGGGGAGTGGGGTACAGTTCATCGGATTGCATCTGGGAGATATGCATGTACAAAAAGGAGAACACCTGATGACCAGCAAAACCCAGGAACAGCCGGTGCGATCACATCGCCCGATCTGGATAGGGATAGCAGCAGTTGTCGGGGTCGTCATTCTTGTTGCAGCGGGGGCATGGGTTGTCGTCGAACGTGCTAACTCCCCGTTGCATACGATGGAGGTTTCGTCTGGTGTCCACAGCGTAGCATTCAGCCCGGAGGGGAGTATCATCGCCTCCGGATCAGGTGACGGTGGGACGGTACATCTGTGGGATGCCGCAACCGCCACGCTGCAACATACGCTGAGCCCGGCCAGTTTCCTCCGGGGGAACACTCATATCGCATTCAGCCCGGATGGGAGTGTGCTTGCCTCCGGGACATGGCCGGATTCTGCGGTGCGGCTGTGGGATGTGCGCGATGGTACGCTGCTGCAAACCCTGGAGACGAATACCGATCAGGTTTTCAGCGTCGCGTTCAGCCCGGATGGTCGTATCCTGGCCTCGGCATCCCATGACCGAACGGTGCGCCTGTGGGATGCTACCGATGGCACCCTACTCTACACCCTGGAGGGCCATACTGACGATGTCTCCAGCGTCGTGTTCAGCGCGGATGGGAGCACTCTGATCTCCGGCGCATGGGACGATACGGTGCGGCTGTGGGATGTGCGCGACGGCACCCTGCTGCATATACTGGAAGATACGTCAGGCTCCGTCTACGATGTGGCATTGAGTCCGGATGGAACGCGGCTTGCTACAGCGCTCCATGATGGGGTGTGGCTCTGGCGTACCCCTACAGAGTGAAGCGGGTCTGTTCCTCCTACTGCTGGTAAATGGCCTACTTGCTGCACCATCGACAGGCGAGAGCACCCGCGCCCGGATCAGGTGCGCACATGGTCGCAAAGAGGCGAGTAATTGGGGGCATCAGGTGCGCATTTCCTCATCGCGTTCGTGGTGCTTTGTGAACAGATGCGGCGCATAGTGATGTCGGTCGCGGACCAGGTCGCTGTCGTCCCGCAGTTGGCCGAACGGTGCCGGGGCCATGCCTCGATCCCCGCCGAAGAGCCTGTACCCCCATGCCATCCAGCCCTTCAGCGCAACAGGACGGCGCAGAAGGAGTACTTCGTTGCTGTGCATTGTCCCGATGCGCTCGACATTGTCCCAGGTGGTAGCCAGGCGGTATTCTATCATATCAATGCTGATCTCTTTGGGTGAGAGCACGAGGTGCCTGTGGTTTCGCACGTAGAAGTTGTAGATTGCTGTGAATGTTGGCTTATGCCAGCACAACCGCTCGAAGGCGGTACTACGTCTATGCATACTACTGATTTTGTTGGGAGCGCATAATGATCATCCGGCCCTATCCCGTTTGCCAGTTCCACCACTCTATGCTACAATTTCCGAATAACGCGGGATGTTGTACAGCTTTTGCCTGGATAGCAACATTGCCCAACAACCCGGCGACGTAGCCAAGTGGTAAGGCAGCGGTCTGCAAAACCGTTATTCGCGGGTTCGAGTCCCGCCGTCGCCTCCATACTCACTGCGCAACCGGCGCTCTCCTGATCTGCGGGAGAGCGCTTTTGGTTGGTCCGCCGGTAGATAGAGTGTACTGCCTGGAAGATTCATAATCACCGTAACTTACGCGGTGGGGACGCGATTACGCCTGTTGCAAAACGAGCGAACCATGCGAAACATCCGACACTGTCGTAGTGCCACCTGATGAACGTTGAAAAATGTCCGGAGAGCATGTACGGCCGCAGAGTAATCGCCAGAGCGTGGCCCAGGTGCAGGAGTCCCGGCTTCAGTCGGATCAGGCGTTCCCGGCAGGATGCCGCTGTCCCGGCAGGCATCCAACCGGCTGAAGCCGGGACTCCCGGTCATTTCATCTCCGGACTGGGTAAGTTGTGGAAGTGACAATCCGCTGACAACCGGGCATTTCCGGGCATCTGGTTTTGTCAGGGTAATAGCCACAGGGTATAATTGCAGCAGCAAGAGGGCCGACCAGCGCGGATCAGCGCCCGGCCGCATATAGCAAGAACAGATAGACAGTGGACAAAGAATAAACCAATTGTTCGTTCATGGTGTGTCCGGCGCACGTTGTTCTGTGTTCCTCCGTTCCGTGTTCTCTATAGTGACAACTGCCATACCATCGTTGCTTCGTTCTATCTGGGGTGCAATGGGGGCATCCCTGTGGCAATGGGAGATTACCAGCTATGCAGACTCTTATTACTGGCGGTGCAGGCTTTATTGGCTGCAATCTCGCCCAACGACTGCTCAATCGGGGCTACACGGTCACGATCTATGACAACCTCTCCCGTCCGGGAACGCCGTCCAACCTCGAGTGGCTACGCGAGGTCGCGCGCGATACGGCGGGCAGCCTGGCATTTATCCAGGCCGATGTGCGCGACGCGGCCGCGCTGGAAGCCGCCGCCCGCCAGGTTGATGTCATCTTTCACCTGGCCGGTCAGGTCGCGGTAACATGCTCGGTCCACGAGCCCCGCAATGATTTTGAAATCAACGCACTGGGTACCTTCAATGTCCTGGAGGCGGCGCGCAAGTCCCCCTCACGCCCGGCGGTGCTCTATGCCTCCACCAACAAAGTCTACGGCGGCATGGAAGAGGTGGCGATTGTCGAGGAAGAGACGCGCTATGGCTATCGAGATCTGCCCAACGGCATCCCCGAAACGCAACCGCTCGACTTCCACTCGCCCTATGGCTGCTCCAAGGGCGCGGGCGACCAGTATGTGCGCGACTACCACCGCATCTATGGCCTCAAGACAGTGGTATTCCGGCAGAGTTGCTGCTATGGCCTACGTCAGTTTGGGGTTGAAGACCAGGGCTGGGTTGCCCATTTTGTTATCGCGGCGCAGTTTGGGCGACCGATTGCGATTTATGGCGACGGCAAACAGGTACGCGATATCCTCTACATTGATGATCTGGTTGATGCCTACGAACTGGCGCTGGAGCGGATCAATATTGCTGCCGGCAAGGTCTACAATGTCGGCGGAGGTATCGCCAATACTATCTCGATCTGGCGGGAGTTTGAACCGATCCTGAGCCGCCTGGCGCAACAGCCGGTGGTCCCGGCCCACTTTGGCGACTGGCGTCCCGGCGATCAGCCGGTCTTTGTGAGCGATATCTCCAAGATCGAGCGAGAACTGGGCTGGCGACCGCGCGTCGGCGTTGCGGAAGGCGTCGAGCGCCTCTGGAACTGGGTCCGTGAGAACCATACATTGTTCAACTAGCTACTCTTATAGCAAGAATAAATTGACACAGAACAGAGAACTAACTCGTTTCCGTTGCAAGATGCGCTCGTTGAACTTTGTTCTGTGTTACTTTGTTCTCGGTGCCTGATCCTATGCGACTACTTATTGCTTTAACCTACTATCGTCCCCACACCAGCGGCCTGACGATCTATGTGCAGCGGCTGGCAACCGAGTTGGCCCGGCGCGGTCACACGGTGACGGTGCTGACATCGCAGTATGACCCCAGCCTGCCCCGGCGCGAGAATATGGATGGCGTCGAGGTGATCCGTGCGCCTGTAGCTGCCCGGGTGAGCAAGGGTGTGCTGATGCCGACCTTTGGCCTGATGGCTAGCCGCCTGGCCCTGCGCCACGATGCGATGAGCCTGCATCTGCCGCAGTTTGATGCCAGCGGGCTGGCGCTACGCGGACGGCTGCTGCGCCAGCCGGTGGTGCTGACCTACCACTGCGATCTGCAACTGCCGCCCAGTCCGTTCAATCGCGTGGTCAATACCGTGGTCAACCAGAGCAACCGGCTGGCGGGCCGGTTATCGACGGCGATTGTGGCCTACACTCAGGACTTCGCCGATCATTCGCCTTTCCTATCGCGGTTTCGCTCCAAGGTGCGGGTGATCCCGCCGCCGGTTGAAGTGCCCGCTGTCCCGGAAGAAGAGGTTGCCGCGTTTCGCCGCCGCTGGAATATCCAGGGGCCGGTGATTGGTATGGCGGCCCGGCTGGCGTCGGAGAAGGGTGTCGAGGTGCTGCTCAATGCGCTGCCCCACGTCCTGGAGCGCTATCCCGATGCACGGGTGCTCTACGCCGGTCAGTACGAAAATGTGATGGGTGAGGAAGCCTATGCGCGCCGCCTGGCTCCGCTCTTTGAGCGCTACCGGGACAACTGGACATTTCTGGGAACGTTGAGCGCACGCGATATGGCGAGTTTCTTTCCCAACTGTGATATCATTGTCGTGCCGAGCCTGAACTCAACCGAGTCGTTTGGGCTGGTGCAGGTTGAGGCGATGCTCTGTGGTACACCTTCAGTTGCCAGCGAACTGCCGGGGGTGCGGCAGCCGGTGCTGCAAACCGGGATGGGGCTGGTGACGCCGATTGGCGATAGCGCGGCCCTGGGTGCGGCGCTTGTGCGGATCCTGGACAATCCTGCTGACTTTATCCGTCCACGGGCCGAGATTGCCGCGCGGTTCAGTACCGAACGCACCGCCACCGAGTATGAGGCACTGTTTGCGGAAGAATTAGAGCACGCTCGCCGGCAAAAAGCCGGCAAAGAACCACCCGTACCCACAGATACACCCAAATAGGAACAGTTCTGATAACTCACAACGAAACTATGCAAGATTTTCTGCGACCCCATCTGTTGACCCTGCCGATCCATCGGGCGATGCTGCGCGCGGTGGAAGCCCGCCTGTTTGCCGAGATTGCCCCGGATCTGCCGGAGCCGATTGTCGATATTGGCTCCGGCGATGGGACATTTGTCGAGATTGCATTTCCGGGCAAGCAGATCTTTGGAATTGATCCCATTCCCAGCGATACCGCTGAAGCGGCCCGACGCGGCGTCTATGCCGGTTTGAGTGTGTCAAACGGCGCAGCGCTGCCCTTCCCCGACGCCCACTTTGCCGGCGCTATCAGCAACTGCGTGCTGGAGCATGTTATCCCCCTTGATGAAACCCTGCGCGAGGTGACGCGTGTGCTGCGCCCGGGGGGGCAGTTTGTTGCCTCGGTGGTGGGCAACCGCTTTCCCCAGGATCTGCTCGGCACAACCCTGCTCAACGCGGTTGGGCTGGACGGTAGCCGGTATGGGCGCTGGTTTAACAAAATCTCCTACCACTTTAACACCCTTAGCGCCGCAGCATGGACCGAGCGCTTTAACGCCGCCGGGATGGAGGTTGTCACCTACCGGCCCTACTTTAGCGCGGCGGCGCTCAAGCTGTTCGATCTGAGTCACTACTACGGCGCGCCTGCCCTGGTGACGCGACGGCTCACCGGGCGCTGGCTGCTCTGTCCGCCGCTCACGCCCAATCTGCTGTGGGAGCCGCTGCTACGCCGCATCTATGAAGCCCCCCCCGACGAAGATGGCCCCTACTACTTCTTTGTCTGCCGCAAACCGGCATAGCCATACGCTAGCATAGTTTCTTCCCTCCCTGGAAAGGGAGATCGCCCCTGATAGGGAGGAAGCGACCGTTCCTGTGATCAAACGTCTGGTTTGCACACTCACCGTGTAAGAGACTGTTTGAAAAGATGATTCGCGTCGGTCCCATGGCATGCTGGGTGCCCTACGACACCGGACAGCGCCCCAGGAGTCCCGGCTTCAGCCGGGGTGTGGCCGGAACCGGCTGAAGCCGGGACTCCCGCGCCGGGGCCGTCGCCCCATGACCACCCCTTTTCAGACAGGCTCTAAGACGTGTGTATAACACGACGTACGCGGTGAACTTTCAATTCAGGCATATGAGCCTGTGAAAAGCCGTTTCGCCTCCGGCAGGGCGGAAGAAACCAGCTTTATTTCACAAAACATTTGCACTATGTGCAAATGTTTTGTGAAATTAAAAAAAACGTACCACGCTGCCGCAGGCGAAACGGGGTTTCATCGGGGTAACTGTCCGGTTTGAACGCGCACCGCGTAACTCGTGTATATAATATGAAGTAGCATCCCGCTGCCCGCAAGTTCCGCACTTCCGGGCAGCGCGTGTTTGTTTGTTTCAGATTGAAGACGGCGAGAGCTATGCCACAGAATACGGTACAACCAGTTCACGAAGTACACTTGATTGAGGAGTTTCACCAGGCGCAGCCGAAACCGCCCCTGGCGCGTGACGAACTACGCGAAGCGATTGTCCTGGCGCTCTGGGCCGGGCAGTTACTGCTCCAGCATGGCGCGGAGAGCGACCGGGTTGAGGAGACGGTTCATCGTCTGGGGACCGGCATGGGCTGCGACTGGATGGATATTCTGGTATCGCCGAATGCAGTCGTCGCCACAACCATCAGCGGCGGGGAGTTTCGCACCAAGTTGCGGCGTGTCCCCGTGCTGGGCGTGAATATGACCATCGTGGATGCGATTAACACCCTGAGCCGTCAGGTCAGCCGGGGGAAATTGAGTCGGGCGCAGGTGCGGACGGAACTGCGGCGAATTAGCGCTATCAAGCCGCGCTACAACCGCTGGGTGGTAGTGCTGATGGTCGGGCTGGCCTGTGCCGCGTTTAGCCGCCTCTTTGGAGGTACATGGCCGATCTTCGGTGTGACGTTCGGGTCAGCCGCCATAGCCATGTTCGTCCGCCAGGAGTTGACCCGCCGTCACTTCAACCTCTTGATGGTTGTCACGCTGACTGCGTTTGTGGGTGGGCTGTCGGCAAGCAGCGCGGTGTTGCTGCAACTACACTACGATCCGGAGATAACTCGCATTCCACTGGTGGCCTCGGTGTTGCTGCTGGTTCCCGGCGTGCCCTTGATCAACGCCATCGAGGATCTGATCAAGGGGCATATGGTGGCGGGCGTGGCACGCGGCATGACCGGGTTGCTTATTTCACTCAGTATTGCGCTCGGTCTGCTGCTGGCGATGTGGGTGGTCGGGGTGGGGGCGTTATGAGTCTCGTTGAACTGCTCTGGCTGCTACTCCAGGATGCCTTCTGGTCGGGGCTGGCCTCGCTGGGCTTTGCGGTGCTCTTTAATGTGCCGCCGCGCCTGCTGCCGGGTTGTGCGCTCTGTGGGGCGGCCGGGCATATGGTCCGCACACTGCTGATGGAGACAACCGGGTTTACCATTGAGGGCGCGACCCTGGTTGGCGCGACAACGGTCGGGTTTCTGGGGACGCTGCTGGCGCGCTATCTGCGCTCGCCGGTACCGATCTTCACGGTGACGGGCGTTATTCCGATGGTGCCGGGGAGTTTTGCCTTTGGCACGATGATCAATCTGCTCCAGTTTACTGCCGGCGGTCCCAATGCCAACACGATCGAACTGGTTGATGCGGCATTTAATGCCAGCAAAACCGCGCTGATCCTGGGGGCGATTGCGGTGGGTATCGCTGCCCCCAGTCTGCTGTTTCAGCGAAGGAAGTAGAATACAAGCAATGCCAGGATCGATCACAGCCAAAGAAGCTCTTCTCTTTAGAGCTTTTCCACAGCATCGGCTTCCAGGCTTCAATCCGGATTTGCCATGTCCGGACATCGGGTGGCCGACGGCGGTCTTTCACACAGCGGATGTGCCGGCCGATTATCCGGCCCATCACGCTCCGCTTTCGCTCCTCTGCTCCTTTGGGGGCACAACTACCTACACCGTGGGACAGCGGCAGCTAGCTATAGATGACAGCAGTTATCTGGTGCTGAATGATGGTACACCGCGCACCTTCACGGTTGAGCAGCTTGCTCCGGTGGAAGCTCTGCAGCTCTACATCCGCCCGGAACGGTTCGCGGATATCGCCCACAGTCTGACAACGGCGAGTCATGCGTTGCTGGAGCAACCAGCCGACAACCATACTGCGCAACTCTCATTTTTTGAGCAACGCTATCATTACGATGCCACACTTGCGCCATTGCTTTTTGCGCTACGTCGGGATATTCAGGCGCGTACGCTTGATCCGGCCCGGCTTGATGAACAGCTTGACATAATTATCGAGGGTCTGTTGTTTGTTCATCAGCAAGTACTGGCGCAGATTGCGCGCCTCCCGGCGACGCGCCCCGCTACCCGTCACGAAATCTATCGCCGTCTCCATATCGCGCGCGATTTTATGCATGCGCATGCAACCCAACCCATTCGGCTCCACCAGATTGCCGAGGCTGCCGCCCTGTCGCAGCACCATTTTCTACGGTTGTTCCGACAGGTATTTCATGAGACACCGCACCAGTACCTGACGCACCTCCGCCTGGAGCAGGCCCAGGGTCTGCTACGTTCAACTGATCTGCCGATCAGCGCTATCTGCCAGGAGGTCGGGTTCAGCAGCCTGCCTTCCTTTAGCCTGTTGTTCAAACGCCATGTTCAGATGTCGCCCCAGGCTTACCGTCGGCAGCAACGAACGGCGCAATTTTCGATACATGCTCCATAATGCTTTGTGCTATGCTCCAGCAGAGGATAGCAGAACCGAGCGATTGGAGGCGGATTGATGGCAAATACAGGGACAGTGCTGCTGTTTGTCTTGATTGTCGGGGCCCTGGTTGCGGGTATGGCGGGCGTGGTG
>JGI12109J20283_10379731_pt1 | contig 30567 bp, 19 predicted proteins | sample ElkSlonscriptome_12_FD_20283 | JGI IMG/M metagenome (IMG submission 20283)
TGACAAGGCGCTGTTTCGCCCGCCTGCAGACTCACCGTCAAGGACTGGCAGCGCCTGCCGTCTGTGAGCCCCCGCTGCCGCGTTGCGCCCCTCGACACTCTAGAACCCTCTATTTCCCGCGCCTCGCGCCTTGCAGCAAGCACTTACACACCTGCAGAAGCTTGCCTACATTATTCAGAGCATCCCTTTGGCTGCGTCTAAGCGCTTGGCCCACATCAAAGACTGGACCGCTTCTTCAGAAGCCGCTTTTCCCATGCCAGTGAAGTCTCAACTATACGATCTAGATCGTCCAGCCGGGGTTGCCAGCCCAGAATCCGGCCGATGGCAGCGGTGTCGGCAATCAGCCTGGGCGCATCGCCCGGCCTACGCTCCACTTCCTCGACCTCTATACTGCTCCCGTGCACCCTCTCCACCGCATCGATCACTTCCCGAACACTGAATCCGTGCCCATAGCCACAGTTGAGTACCGTCGAATCGCCTCCCTGTCGCAGATAGTCAAGGGCGGCGATATGAGCCTCGGCCAAATCTTCAACATGAATATAATCACGGATGCCGGTTCCATCGGGCGTCCCGTAGTCAGTGCCGAAGACCTGAAGTTTTTGCCGTCGTCCCAGAGCAACTTCGCAGGCAACCTTGATGAGCAGAGTCGCCTTGGCAGTGGACTGGCCAATCTCTCCCCCGGTATCACTGCCGGCAACGTTGAAGTAGCGCAAGACGACCGAACGCAGATCACTGGCTCTACAGAGATCCCTGAGCATTAGCTCAGACATCAATTTCGATTGCCCGTAAGGATTTAATGGCGCCAGTGCAGAGTCTTCGCGGGCAACACCGTCAACCAGGTCGCCATAGACGGCTGCTGTCGAAGAAAATATGAAGTGACGAACTCCAGCCTTCTGACAGCTGGCTAGCAGAGAACGGGTGCTGCAGGTATTGTTGCCATAGTACTTCAGCGGATCACTTACCGATTCAGGAACTATAGTGTGAGCAGCGAAGTGCAAGACCGCATCGATCGCATGCTCTTCCAATAACCGTTCAACAAGGGACTGGTCACCGGTATCGCCGACAACCAGCTCTCCGAACAGCACTGCATCTGAAAATCCAGTGCTGAGATTGTCAAGGACCACAACCTGCTCGCCCTTCTGGCCAAGTCGCTTGACGACATGGCTACCAATGTAGCCTGCACCGCCGGTAACAAGAATTGAGTTCTTCATGGAGACGCCTAGTGGAGCCAGTCAGTTCTGTGCTTGGGCGACATCCAGTGCGATCAAAGCCTGATAACGCCCGCCGCTCCCCGAGGGAACATGTATTTGACATCAAATACTACACTGTTCTCCTTAGCAAAGGCACGGATCGTATCCAACCCCATCGCCTTGAATTTCTCATGAGCGACAGCCACGATAATGGCGTCGTATTGTCCGTACGCAGGCTGGTCGATCAGGTCGATCCCGTATTCATGCTGCGCCTCTTCAGCGCTAACCCATGGGTCGTGAATATCGACCTGGCTATGGAATTCCTTGAGTGTTTCGGCCACATCAATCACTCGGGTGTTGCGCAGGTCCGGGCAGTTTTCTTTAAAGCTCAGTCCCATGATTAAAATCTTTGAATCAACCACGTGTATGCGCTGCCGCGTAAGCTGTTTTATCACGCGCTCGGCGATAAATTGCCCCATGCCATCGTTGATCCTGCGCCCCGCCAGGATGACTTCCGGATGGTAACCGATCTCCTGTGCCTTGTGCGTCAGGTAATAAGGGTCGACGCTGATGCAGTGCCCGCCCACCAGCCCCGGCCTGAAAGGCAGGAAGTTCCACTTAGTCCCTGCAGCCAGCAACACTTCCTCAGTATCGATTTGCAGTTTGTCGAAAATAATGCAGAGCTCGTTGACCAGGGCGATGTTTAAGTCCCGCTGTGTGTTTTCAATGACCTTGGCTGCCTCGGCAACTCTAATGCTGCTCACTGGATAGGTGCCGACGGTAATGATCGACTGGTAAAGCGCGTCAACAAATTCACCCGCCGCAGGAGTCGAACCTGATGTAACCTTAACGATCGTGCTGATTCGGTGTTGCTTATCGCCGGGATTTATCCGCTCCGGGCTGTAACCGGCGAAAAAATCCTTGTTGAATTCAAGACCGGAACCGGCCTCCAATAACGGTACGCAGATCTCTTCGGTGGCCCCGGGGTACACAGTCGATTCGTAGATAACGATATCCCCTTCAGAAAGTACCGGTGCGATGCTGGAGCTGGCTCTGATAAGAGGCTCTAGGTTGGGGCGCTTCTGGCCATCTATGGGTGTCGGCACCGTGACGATATAGACATTGCAGTCCGCTAAGTCGCCCACGTTCATCGTGTAGTCAACTTTGACCGCCGCTAATTCTTCCGGCGTGAGCTCATTTGTGCTGTCAATCCCCCCCCGAAGTTGATTGACACGGTGCTCCTGAATATCAAAGCCGATGCATGAATGCTTCTTGGCGAGTTCTATGAGCAAAGGTAAGCCGACGTAGCCGAGACCGATCACAGCTACCCGGCATTCATTCAAATCCAGATTCATAGCTTTGACGCCAACCTAAGGATAAGGGAATGGGAAAGTGGAGTTTAGAGGGTTGAAGAGAATGTGCCAAGCGGCCCTGCGGCGCCACTCAGCAGATCTAGCGGGCGCCTTTACCGAAAAGTACTACTTCAAGTGTTTGCAGCAGTATGAAGAAATCCATGACAGGATTGGCGTTTTTGATGTAGTAAAGGTCGTACTGTAGTTTTTCGTAAGCGTCTTCTTCAGTGGCACCGTAAGGATATTTAAGCTGAGCCCAGCCGGCCAGACCCGGCTTAACAGAGTGCCGCTCCTGATACAAGGCAATTGACTCACTCAACTTGTTGACGAATTCCGGTCGCTCGGGTCTTGGCCCGACCAGGCGCATGTCGCCTTTCAGTATATTCAGAATCTGTGGTAATTCATCAATCCGTACCTTGCGAATAAACCTGCCTACACGCGTCACCCGTGCATCGTGCTTTGCGGCCCATTGCGCCCCGTTCTTTTCAGCATCGATACGCATGCTCCTGAACTTGAGTAGTTCGAAGCGATGCCCATTCTTCCCCACTCTCTCCTGACGGTACAGTATGGGCTCCCGAAACCACCCCTCCAGCCCGATCAAGAATGCAGTGACGAGAAGAATGGGAGACATTAGTATCAGAATACCCAGGCTGGCAACGATGTCGAAAACCCGACTCAGCATTTCCTTGGCCATGGATACTGCGAATCCGTCGCCGAATATCATCCAGGAAGGATTGAGGTGAGCAAGATTCACTTTCCCCTGTTCTCGTTCCAGGAAAGACACGGGCTCCAGTATTTTGATGCCCGCCAATTTGCAATCCAGCAAATGCTGGACAGGATAGCCCTTTCTTCGATCATCAAGAGCCACAACAATTTCGTTGATCTGTAGTTTTCGTGCTGATTGTAGAAGCGAATCGCCAAGTTCGATGATTTGCCCTTCAGGGACTTCACGCCCCTGCTCAGGCGTTGCCACAAAGCCTTTGATTTTAAAGCTGGGGTTAGTCTGGGACTCCGCTAATTTGAGGATACTCAAAGCCTTATGCCCGACTCCGAGAACCAGTATTTTAGAGATGAACAGGTTTCCATCGACCATACTGAAGAATAATCGCCTCAGGATCAGCATTCCTGAGAAGCTGGTAATCAGGGCAAGCGCTGTCACGCCCCGGCCCAATTCTGTGACGGGGACCAGATAGTACACGACCATTAAGCCCAGAGTGACTAGGAGCATGCTGACGATAATGCGCGCAGTCATTTGCGGCAAACTGGTGCGCCCTTTGAACTGGTCGACCTGATACAGCCCCAGGGCGACCATAAACAGCATGTGTAGAACCATGAAGACGGTTGCCTTGAGGCTGATGTGATCCACACTCTCGGCAATCTGGCTGAAGTCCGTGGTAGTGAAACGCAGGCTCACCGCGACGAAGACAGAGACATAGAAAATCAGCGCCTCAGCCAATGCCAGTAGCGCGAAAGACTTTCGGATATGGTTATTAAACAGTTTAAAAGTGGCCATTGCGTTCTTTGATTAGTTGCGATTATAAGCCTTATGGTTAAAGGCTCCCAAGGGCATAGACTGTTTAGAATGAACAGATCTGCTCCCAGGCGATAAGATCCGACTGATCAACCTCATCGCTTGTTTCCCAATAAGCCCCACTGTCTGCGTGACTATAAGTGTCAGCTCCAACATCGTGCTTACGGTAACGTGCTTGCAGAGTAAACCGCGAGCTCGCGTTCAAATATCACAGGCTCCCCGTCTTGAAGCGTCCCCAATTCTTCCAAATCCGGCTTTCCGTGTTCTGCCGGGCTGGAGCAAAGAAGGCAGCCATGTCAGATGCCCGCAGTTTCGACCCATTCTATCTACAGTTCGTCCCAGCTAACTACAGCCTGCAATTTGATTGTCCCGACCTTATGACGAAACCGCTAAAGAGGATCCACTTCCTTGCACCCTTAAAGCCTGCTTACTGCGCTTTATACGGACCCCGGACTGAATTGACGCTCCGAGTTCTCAGGTTTCGAGCTGTCGCCGTTACCTTGTAAGCAATTATACATGTTCCGTCCTGCGCGTCTATAGCTCAGCGTAAGAAAAGTACTATTTTTTAACTTTTTGAATCGCGCTCCCACTCTGCGCACGTTCGCTACGGCTTTCATGATCTAGAAGCCGTTAAGCTCCCAATTGGCGCGTCGTCTCAACAAGCTGCAAAGGTACCAGTGTACAGTTTTCAATTTGCACGTCTATGACCCAGCGTAAGAAAAATACCAGATTCCTGGCCGTTAACCAGCGTAAGAAAAGTACTAGTCTGTTAGTATATTGAGTCACTCTCGAACGCTTTGCGGGCTAGATTCGGCTTTGAAAATTCAGAAGGCTGAAGAATTCGAGGCGGCGCGTCATCTCAGTAATAAGCTTATGTAGTACCTGAGAGAAAACAACCCACAATATATGGTAATCATGGCTTGATAGTGATCAATAGAGCTTAGGCCGCTGAAGGCTCTGGCGGGATGATTCACCACTAAGCAGCTTATTGAATAAGACGGAGCAGCGCCAAAGCGGGTTGTTGCAGGCAGACCAATCTCGCGGCAGATATGTACATGATTGGGACGCCTCTACGAATCGCTCCTAGCTCAACTCGCCACTCGTCGGGTTCGGGATCACACTGCTTATTATCAATACAATCCCAAACAAAGTTTTGTGTGAGAATTATTTCTAGTATGATGGGTGGTTCAATTAAGTCTGTGCGCTACCCAGCATCACCGACCCTCGAATACTGGGGCATAAGCCAGTATCGGCCAGTAATGCAGACTTCGAGCACGAAGGCAGACACACTGATTGCACAGCGAGCTGACCTGTCAGTGGCTGCAAATGTTAGAGTAACTACGGGTTTGCGAGGTCCGGGGCCAAGCCTGAGCCCGCACCGCACCTGAATATGGAGGAGATTGGCAGGCATGCATAGTGAGACAAGCCAATGAGAATAGCCATCAGTTTATTGCTGGTCATCTGGATGACGGCCTGCGGCTCCGCGCCAGCCGAAAGCCCCCTGGCCTCGTATTCTCCCCAAATCGAGATTTATCAGATCGGAGCTGGAGACCAGCTGTCTATAAGCGTCTGGGGCAACTCTGATCTTTCGCTGTCGGTGCCAGTGCGACCCGATGGCTATATTTCCATGCCGCTCATTGGCGACATCAGGGCCAGCGGCCTTGACGCGGAGACGCTGGCGGCCGACATTACGCAGGCCCTGAGTTCTCAGGTTCGCAGTCCGCAGGTCACCGTAATAGTCACCGGAGTGAACAGTACACAATATTCCTCACGAGTCCGTATTACCGGGGCTGTGCAGACACCCCGATCAATACCCTACGCCAGGGGAATGAGCGTTTTAGACGCTGTGCTTGAGGCCGGCGGTGTCAGCGACGTGGCGTCCGCGAATAGGGCAAAGCTCTATCGGATGGTCGAAGGCTCTCTTGAAGAATTCGACATCCGCCTGGACGACATATTTCTGCGAGGCCGGCTTGACACTAATTACCCGATCCAGCCGGGCGACGTCATCACAGTGCCTGAAAGGATTTTTTGAGTTAGTAATCAAGAGTTCAACTTATTAGCACATCAGTACACGAGCCCACTGCATGTGGGTCAAATTCAAACACGAAGTCATTACTAATCGGTGAGTATCATGAATCAGCAGGTTGAGGAGAAAGTCAAGACCTACCTTCGGGAGTCGAAGGAAAAGCGGATTCCAATGACCTTGTTGGCTGTGGTCGTGGCTGCAGTCTCATTAGCCCTGGCGGTGGTCTGGCCGAAAAGCTACACCGCCTCTTCATCCATTTATCCTGACAACAGCAACATACTCAAGCCGCTGATGGAGGGCAATGCTGTTGCGACCGGTATCGTGGATCAGGCCCGATTGGCACGGGACATTCTTTTTAAGCGGGAATTCACCGACGACATCCTGCGCGCAGGTGGCTGGGACCCCAGTTCAATGACTGCTCTAGAGAAAGAACAACGCATCAGGTCCGTGCAAGATAAAACCGAAATCGCCAATATTTCCCGGGCGCCGGCAACGCTAATCCGAATCTCCCACACCGATCAGAGCCCGGTTCGAGCCTTCAGCATAGCTCAACGCTACACCTCAATCTTTCTTGAGCAGAGTGTACTCAACAAGCAGCAGGAAAGCAGATCGGCCTTCGAATTTATAGAAAATCAGGTTGCTTCTTACCAGGCCAAATTGCAGGCCTCAGAAGACCGGCTGAGCAAGTTCAAGTCACAGAATAATTTCGGGACTCTAAACGACTCAAACAACCGGATTGCGGGTTATCGCGCTGAAATGGAGCGAATCAATCTCGACCTGGTACAGCTGGATACACAGATTGCCTCTGTCGAATCACAGTTAGCCGGAGAAACCGAAGTTTCGCGTGACCTTTCCCAGCTCAATGCCGTACGCACCCGCATCAACAATCTGCAAATGCAGTTGGATTCACTTCGGTCCCGCTTTCACGACACTTACCCTGACGTTATGTTGGTCAAAACTCAAATTCAGGATCTACAGCGAATGCTGGAAACGGGCAATATCAGTATCGAAGCCATCGAGCCCAATGACAATGGAGAAAGCTCTGATACCCCGCTTCGCCAGCAGCTCAGAAGTCAACTGGCCGCTCTAAAGACCTCCAAGGAAGCAAAGTTAAGTCAGCTAGACGGCATTGAGAAACTGTACGCCGCCGAGCAAGAGCGTGCGACCATGATCAACGAAAATGAGGCGGAACTGGCAGAATTGACACGCGACTACAATGTTACTCGGGACTTTTACAACGAGATGCTGCGCCGGCTTGAGAGTGCACGCGTATCCGTGCAACTTGACGAACAAGAGCAGGGAGTGACCTTCAAGGTTCAGGAATCGGCGGTCATTCCAACGCAACCTGACGGTTTAGCATTTCGTGAACTGATGATGGGCAGTTTTGCCCTGTCACTCATGGTGCCGTTTGGACTGTTGATACTTTTTGTAGAACTTGATTCTCGTATCCGCTCTGAATCCCGTTGGGATGCAGATTGGCCGCCGCTCCTGGCAACTGTTCCTCCACTCGCAACTCGTAAGAGGTGGCGCTTGCCGGATTCAGTTTTTCTTGGATTGTCGATTGTTTTGCTCATCGGCTTGTACGCTACTGTAGGCACTTTGTATTTACTCGAATACATCTGACACCCAGGCAAACTTGGGAATGAGGTTGCACCAATGGAAAATGCAAAAATGAATACACCGTCCTTCACAGTGGTTGGGTCCGAGAAAGAAAAACGCCCCCCCAAAACCCGCCAGCGACCCGAAAACTTCACCAAGGAAGAATACCGTGAACGCGGGATCATTCATCCGAGCATGAATAATCCGGAGGTGCTCAATGCCTTCAGAAACCTCAGAAATTCCATGCTTTCGAAAGCGAAGGCGTTCAATTCAATTATTCAGGTCACTACAGTCAAGCAGGGTGGAGGCGCAAGTTTTAATGCGATAAATCTTGCTACTTCTTGTGCATTTGACCAGCACAGACATGCCTTGCTGATAGATTGTAATTTTCCCCGACCATCGCTGGCGACGACACTCAATATTGAGCCTGAATATGGTTTGTATGATTTTCTGACTGGTCATACCGACAACATAGAGTCCATTATCTATCCAACAGGCATCCCTAGATTGAGTCTTGTGCCAAGTGGCGAGGTCAAGTCCGAAGATCATGTCGAGTGTTTTACAGGTGAGAAAATGCGCCTCTTTCTGGAGAACGTAAAGAACCGCTATAGCGATCGAGCGATCATTCTGGACACGCCTCCAGTTCTCGAATCTACGGACGCGAAAATTCTCTCCGAACTAGTGGATTATGTCGTTGTAGTCATTCCCTATAAGGGTGCCAGCGCCTCGAAAATCAACAAGATCGTCCAGGCAGTCGGCAAGGAAAAGATCGCAGGCATGGTGCTGAATAACTGATCTCTCGAAAACCTTCTGCTAACGAGGCCTAGTGTCATGCTCGCTTTATCCGGCATTTCCCTGTTTAGAACCCAATCCCTGGGTTCTTTTGGGGCAGCAATGGCGGCTGCGGTTTATTGCGCTTTATCCCCGAGCCTTGCATTTAGCCAATTGGGCCTCGCCCTGAGGGCGGAACTGGAGTACATAGAAAATCCCCGCCGCATTTCAACCGACAGTTCAGAAGCTGATTTGCTGTCTACAATTGCCGCCTCTGTAGAATGGGCGCGCGTAACCGAGCGCTTCGAAACGAGTCTTCAGTACCAGGCTAGCAAGCAAGACTATAGGGACGGTCTTCTGGCTGACCAGGACCGGATAGCCGGGAATGGGACTCTGATCTGGAAGCTATTTCCGGACCGATTGACCTGGCATATCTCCAATCGACGCAATAATGTGCTCATTGACATCTCTGAAGCTGACACAACAGACAACAGGCAGATTCTTAGTCAGGTTTCTACCGGGCCGACTCTTACAGTCCCTTTCGGGGGCGTCAATTTTCTCAGTGCTTCGGCCGATTTCTCCAAAGTCAGTTTCGAGCAATCCCAGTCTATCGACCAGTCCCGTAACAATTACAGCCTTAGCTTGTCCAGATTAGTCGGCTCACGCCTGACCTTGAGCCTGGGGTCAAATTATTCGGAGGCTGACTTTGGTGGTTTCGGTCTACAGAATTTTGACAGCCTGACTACAACAGCCAGTGCAGAATGGAATACGGAGTCCTACAACCTGACAGCTGGGATTGGCAGAAATCAATCTGAACGAATTGGCTTTGAGAGCGATAATCCAACTTACTCTCTGAACGCAACTTACTCGGTGAACGCCAGGCTTGGGCTAGCCGCCAGTTATTCACAGTCAGTACAGGATCTTATTAACGAATTCCGGCAATTCGACGCAGTGGATACGTCATTTCAGGATGAAGAATTCGGCTTTGGTGACCGAATCGGGGATTCAAATTCAGACTCGCTATATCTTAGAAAGAGTAAGAGTTTAGGCGCCACTTACACGGTAGACACTGCAATTAGCCTGGGGATTCGTTACTCAGACGACGTGCGTTCAAGTTTATTTCTCCCGTTCGAGGAATTCGACGAGCGCCTGTCATCGACAGTGAACTTCTCAGCCAGTACAAGGCTGAATCTTGGCGCCATGGTCGAGTATTCTCGTTTGACAAATGAGAGGCGATTTGAAGGCGAACGCAAGTTGCTACGACTATCTATGAACGCCTCCTACCAGCTTGGAGAAAGATTTCAGTTGTTCGTCAGAGCCCTCAACACCGACCAGAAGGGAGAGGGCACTCTCCGCGACTTTGGCGGTAACAACTTTGCCATCGGCATCACTTATACACGATAGTGGCCTGCGGCTTAATCGCTTTCTTTTTCACGCATTCGCACTACAGCGAGAATACCATGGCTATCTCCAAGCCCGTTATGACGGTTGCAGCAATTCATGACCAGAGCGAGCCGGCTGCTGAACCTATGAGTAAAAGGAAGCGAACTAACGCTGAGCCGGACGGATCAAGAATCAAGATACAGATTCTGACCAACTTGTATCCTCTCCCCTGGGAACCGAATCGCGCGTCTTTCAATCGACAACAATTCGACTTTCTTTCCAGGCATTGTGATATCAGACTGACGGTGCTTATCGGTTGGTTAAGCGCGCTGGGGAAGAAAAAGTACTTGCTCCCAATCAGCCGCAAAAATCTGCAGATAAATTATAAACGCTATTTTTATGCACCTGCCTTCGCACGCTCCACTCATGCACTGACTCTATACCAATCGCTCCTTACAGAAAAAAGCCGCATTGACGGCTATGACCCGGATTGCATTCTAGTGAGCTGGGCCTATCCTGACGGTGTCGCTGGTGTCGCCCTGGCCAGGAAGCTGGGAATCCCTGTGATTGTCAAAGTACATGGCAGTGATGTCAATACGCACTTACTGCATACGGGCAGAGCCAACCAGATTATCCGCGCCCTGAACCGCGCCGACGCCATAGTCTGCGTTAGCCAGGCGCTTGCGCAAACGCTGGCTCAGCATGGCATCGCGGAAAAGAAAATCCACGTGCTTTATAATGGCATTGATCACGAACTTTTCCACCCAGCCGATTCGCAGGAAGCGCGTGAGCGCCTTGGCCTACCCACAGAAAGAAAGATTCTGTTGTTTATTGGAAACCTGAAACCAGCTAAAGGCTGTGAAGATCTCCTGGAAGCTTTCTCACGCATTCATAACCTTTGCCCTGATCTTGACCTTTACTTTATCGGCAGCGGCCCAGCTGGAGAAGCTATCGCTTCAAGAGCAAATACCCTGAAACTCAATGAGCGAGTTACGCTTGTCGGTAACGTCAACCACGACCACATTCCACTCTGGATTAATGCCAGTGACGTGGTCAGCCTGCCAAGCCATAACGAGGGCGTACCCAATGTTTTACTGGAGGCCATGGCCTGTGGTAAACCGGTGGTGGCAACCGGCGTAGGCGGAATACCGGAAATAGTTCCACAGGAGGCTGGGACACTCGTTGAGAGCCAGGATCCAGTGGGCCTCGCTAACGCCCTGGTGGCTACTGTCGCGCAGGAGTGGGACTCAGCTAGAATTACTCAGTGTGTCAATAATTTCAGTTGGCCGCGGAATGCGGAGTTTCTATTGAGAATCGTGAAGAAAGTTACTCGAGATTCGAAACTGGATTGATATAAAGGCTGAAATCGTCGAATGCTAATGATATTACTTGTAACAATACTTCTACTGGCTGCCGCGCTGAGCTTTCTAGTCTTACGAGAAGTGCGCCAGAAAAACATGCATATCTGGCTGGGAAGCTATCTTAAGGGCAGAAAGAAAACTGATCCCGGCAGTAAACCAGTACACATTCTTTTCGCATTCTGTGATCACTTCGAACCTGGGTGGCACAATGCCAACCTGGAAGTTCAGACCAAAAGAGTAGATCGATGGTGCATAGAATACCCTGAGCTGGCGAGACGACATCGGGATGCGGACGGTTGCTTTCCCAAGCACAGCTTCTTTTATCCCGAAGAAGAATACGAGCAATCCCATCTTGAGAAGCTGGCCGATCTGTGCTCAGAAGGCTTCGGGGAAATCGAGATACATCTGCATCACGACAACGACACGGCCGATGGCTTGCGCTCCAAGCTGCATGGCTTCCTCAAAGTGCTCGACGAAAAACACCATGCCGTCCCCAGAAATCCTGAAACTGGCGCCTATCAATTCGCCTTTATCCACGGCAACTGGACTTTGGACAATTCCGGCGAGAATGGGCGTCACTGTGGCGTCAACAACGAACTGGCTGTACTTGCAGAAGTGGGTTGCTACGCGGACTTTACATTACCCTCAGCCCCGAGCTCGACTCAAACTCGCAAGATCAACAGCATTTATTACGCTCGTGGTCGGGATGGCCATTCCAAATCCCATGACGACGGTGTGGATGTTGAGGCCGGTAATCCCGGAACGGGTGATCTGGTCATGATACAGGGGCCGCTCGCCCTGAACTGGAAGAACCGCAAGTTCGGAGTGCTCCCAAGAATTGAAAACGCAGACATCAGGGCCAGCTCGCCCCCCACGACAGACCGTATCGATCTTTGGGTAAAGACAGCTATCCATGTGAAAAACCGGCCTGAGTGGCGTTTTATTAAAGTTCACACACACGGAACTCAGGAAGGAGATATCGATACACTACTCGGCGAGCCTGTCGACTCGATGTTCCAGTATCTTGAGAGTCGGTATAACGATGGCAAGAATTTCATACTCCATTATGTTTCAGCTCGCGAAATGTACAATATAGCTAAGGCTGCCGAAGCAGGCGAGACCGGCGATCCCGGCAATTACAGGGATTATGAGATTCCCAGGCCGTCACTTCTGGGAACCGGAGACTGACACAATGTCCGTTGACAAGGAACAGCTTCTCATAGTCGAGGACGACCCGGGTCTACAGAGCCAGCTTAAATGGAGTTTCGAGGAATACAAGCCAACGATTAAGGGTGACCGGAAATCCGCCTTGGAATTCGTCAAAAAGCATAGGCCGGCGGTTGTGATTACTGACCTGGGATTGCCACCAGATCCAGGTGGCAACAGTGAAGGTCTAGCCCTGCTTCAACAAATTGTTGAATTCGAGCCAGATACCAAAGTGATCGTTGTGACCGGTAGAGAAGAGAAAGAGAATGCGGTGATTTCAATTGGTCAAGGTGCCTACGATTATTACCAAAAACCAATCGATGCCGATATGCTGAAATTTGTTATCGATCGCGCTTACAAGCTTCAGCAGCTGGAGGAAGAGAATCGGAAACTCGCCCGCAATCAAGCGCAGGACACAGAAGGTTTAATTGGCACCAGTCCGAGTATGCTTGAAATTTTCAGTACCGTCGATAAAGTCGCCCCGACGTCAGTCACGGTCCTGTTATTGGGTGAAACAGGCACAGGTAAGGGCGAACTGGCAAGATCGATCCACACCAAGAGCGAGCGCAGGGATAATCACCTTGTGACGATTAATTGCTCATCAATACCAGAAGCTTTGCTCGAAAGCGAGTTGTTCGGCCATGAGAAAGGCGCATTCACCGGCGCCGTGGGCAAGAAAATAGGCAAATTTGAGTATGCAAACGGTGGCACACTTTTTCTCGACGAGATAGGTGATATGCCCGTGGCACTGCAGGCAAAAATTCTCCACGTCCTCCAGGAAAGACGCATTGTCAGACTGGGCGGCAATGCGGAGATCGAGATTGACGTTCGCGTCATCTGCGCAACCCACCAGGATTTGGAGCAGCGGATTCAGGAACGACTATTCCGTGAAGATCTGTTCTACAGAATTAGCGAAATTGTAATTAAAGTCCCTCCATTGCGGGACAGAACTGAGGACATTCCGTTCCTGGCCAAGAGCTTTTTGCGAAAATTCGCCGATCAGCATGATCGCAAGGCAACCACACTAAGTCAGGCCGCATTGGCTGCGATGCAGGCCTCGACATGGCCCGGCAATATTCGCGAATTGGAAAACAAGATCAAGCGCGCAGTCGTCATGGCAGACAAGCCGCTGATTGGTCCAGAAGACCTGCAAATGCATTCTGCGGAAACCGAGCTCAGTCCCGAATCACTGCGCGAGGTAAGAGCACGCGCCGAATCAAGCGCTATCGTCGAGGCCTTGGGTCACCACAAGAGCATGAGCGACGCAGCCAAGAGTCTCGGCATTACCCGCCCTACTTTGTACAATCTGATCAATAAATACGATCTTGACTCGTACTTGAAGAGCAACCAGGAGTAGACAGATCGCTATAGGCAATATCTCGAACGAGAATTCAGACCGGAGTTAAGATGCCCCTCGATCTAGGATCACTAACTCACGGACTGGCATCCATTTTCGTCGGACTTCTACTTATTGCACAGCTGCGAAACTGGCAGACGGGCACATCCAGCCTGGTGCTTTTGATCGCAATTCTGACCACACTGGTCTGGACCACTACACTGGTTATCCAGCCGCTCTTGCCCATTCAGCAATTCTTTGTCATCCCACTGGTTGAGATCAGCAAGAATGCCGCATGGCTGTTCCTTCTGCTTAATCTCCTGGGTGTAAGGAAATTATTCAGACCAAGGCTTCAACGTGACGGCGACCCTAGCCAGATGCTGTGGCTCACTTTGATTGCCCTGGGACTACCTGCACTGCTCGCCCTTTACCTGATTTACAAGGTATTTCTGACCCAGGAAATTATACTGTTCCCACAGATGGGAGGCCGGGTAGCCCTGATGGGCTTACTGCTTGTCGCAATTCTCGGACTGGCGTTACTGGAACAAGTGATTCGCAATATACGGTTTCATCAGGTCTGGCATCTCAAGTTTCTTTGTCTGAGCCTAGGGATACTGTTCACTTACGACATCTATCTTTACTCAAACGCCGTGTTGTTCGAGCGTGTGCAGCAGGGATTATGGAGTGCTCGCGGCGCCGTTGTGGCCATCGCTGTTCCCTTCATGGCTATAAGCGTTCTGAGGACGCGCAAGCAGCCCATACAACTAAATATCTCGAGGCGCTTTGTCTTCCATACCGGTGTCCTGATGGCGGCCGGTGTGTACCTGCTCTTGATGGCTTCAGCTGGTTTTTATATTCGCGAGTTCTCAGGCGAATGGGGCATTGTTCTTCAGGTTCTGTTCTGGGTGATTTCCCTTACCCTTTTGCTCGTGCTGATCTATTCAGGAAGGCTCCGCAGTTTTCTGAAAATCTATATCAGCCGGAATCTGTTTACCTCCAAGTACGATTATCGTGATGAGTGGATGCGCATCAATGACACGCTCTCCAAAACCGATGTCGATACTGCCCTACCGATTCGAGTCATACGAGCGCTAGCCGACACAGTCGACAGCCCCGGAGGAGTCATATGGCTGACAACCGACGGGCTACATTACGACCAGGCGGCCCATCTGGAAATGGGATGGATAAAGGGCAGCGAACTCACATCCCATGATTATCTTGTGCAGTTGCTAAAGCGAGATCCTTCGATGATCAATTTGAACGACCCCAAGATCAATCTAGACAGGGATCAACTACCGCATTGGCTGACTGCGGCAAAAAATGTCTGGCTGCTAGTTCCTTTACCCCTGCACGGAGAATTGACTGGATTTGTACTACTGAAGGAATCTAGAGTGGAATTCGAACTAAATTGGGAAGATTACGAATTGATGAATGCGGCTGCGCAACAGGCGGCAAGCTATCTGGCCCAGATGGTCTCTTCAGATGCACTCTCTGAAGCGCGCCAGTTTTCGGCTTTTAATCAGGTCTCGGCTTTCGTTGTTCATGACATCAAGACCCTGAACTCCCAGCTATCTCTATTGGTGCGTAACGCTGAAAAACATAAGGCCAACCCTGAATTCATCGACGATATGATAAGGACTACTGATCATGCAGTGAACAAAATGTCCGAGTTGCTCAAGCATTTTCAGAAAAACAACGAGCAGCCCGATGCTGGAGGTGAAATCGTAAACCTGACAGAGATCGTGAAAGAACTTGTCGGTGCAGCAACCAAAATGAAACCCCAGCCGACCTTGCAATGCGCTGAGACTGAAATCAGGGTCTCAGGGAACTCGAGCGAGCTCAAAGCCTGTATCGGCAACTTGCTCCAAAACGCTCAGGAAGCAACTAGCGACGACGGAGTTGTCGATCTTAGCCTCAATCGAAGTGGCGATTCCGTCGAACTGGTTATCTCTGATAATGGTAGCGGCATGACTCAGGAATTCATCAATACCCGACTATTCAAACCATTTGAAAGCACTAAAGGACTGGCTGGAATGGGCATTGGCGTGTACCAATGCCGTGCCACTATACGTAGACTGGGTGGTCAGCTACGGGTTCAAAGCACTGTCGGCGAAGGAAGCAGGTTTGCTATTTCGCTCCCTTCCTTTGACTAGGGATGCTCTGATTCAATACCAAAAAACAGGGACCATCACTGGCGCGCCTCCTCGAGATGCTCAATTATGGCCTCGTTGTCGGGAGCCAGCCGCGCAGCTCGCTCCAAAACCTCCACCGCCTCGGCCCGATTGCCCTGCTGCAGAAGAATCCAGCCATAAGTATCGAGTACATCGGCGTTTTGTGGAACCAACTGCGCTGCTCTCGAGGACAATTCGAGGGCGCGATCGGGATTGGAATTCTGGTACAACCAGGCAAGATTATTTAAGGCAATAATATTGTTCGGATCCTGGCCGTAGGTCGTCTCGTAAAAACCGATGGCTTCATCGACTCGATCCTCTGCCTGCATGGCCATCCCCAGTAACAAATTGACCGCCGGGTCCTGAGGCGCAACCGCGAACCATTCATTCAGTTGTTCAGTGGCTGCCGCGTTCTGGTCTGTTGTCATTAACAGCCGATATGTTTTCGCCCCCAGGCTTGAAGAAGGTGCTACTTCCCACGCCTCCCTGTAGGAAGCCAATGCCGCTGCGTTTTCACCTCTTTGCTGACTCAGGTCTCCTTCCAGTTCTAGTCCAATCGAAGAACCCTCAGGCTGGAATTCTTTGACTTGCTCAACATAACTTTCGGCGGCGCTGTAATTCTCCGCCTGGGACTCGATGCCCGCTGCGTTGATCAGCGCCTGTAGATTGCGAGGTCGCATTTCAAGAATTCGAGAGACCAGTTCCCGTGCCCGGTCAAGATCGCCTTCGCGACGAGCAATGCCAATCTGCTGAGTTAATATTCCTGAAACTGCATTGAATGTCAGGCTGTTAGCGCTGCGCGCGTAGGCGATTTCAGCATTCGCCAAAGCCTGATCTACATTATTATTATTCATGTAATACTGAGCCAATATCAAAGGCGCAACAAACTCGTTCGTATACTGCTCTGCGATCGACTCTACCTCTTCGACTTTGGCCGCGAGGGTCCCGCTCAATTCTCCGACACCGATGAGCCCCACCAGCGCCTCAACATTATTTGGTTCAGATCCGATTACCGCTCTGAACTGTGTATCAGCCGCGTTATAATCCTCTTGCGCGATAGCAATTCTAGCCAAGTATAGTCGCGCCTCGTTGTTTTCTGGGTCTATTTCCAGAGTGGCTTCGAAATGATCTTGCGCAGATTCAAGATTTTGGCCTACAAAAGCGACGCGACCGGCAAGGATGTGATCTGCGGCGGTTGCCTCCCCGTCGTCCAGCCAGGTATCTACGAGCGCAGCGGCCTCAGCAGCCTGGTCGCCTGTCAGATAAGCATCGACAAGGGTCCGTCTGGCTTCAGCATGGTCAGGATTAATCTCTAGCGTAATTTGGAGCTGTTCAATGGCGGCATCAAACTGCTCATCCTGATACAGACTTCTGGCGAGAGCGAAATGTAGATTCGGATTGTCAGACTGCAGAGCAATAGCCCGGTTAAACGCTTCAATGGACTGATCATAATTGCGCATCGAATGCTGGGTAATCCCTATCATTGCGGGCAGAGAAGCATCCTCCGGGTAAGAAACCTCCGCCTCCTGCAGAACCGAAAGCGCCGCTTCGGGCTGATTCAGCCGCAAGTGTGAAGAAGCGAGGGTCTTGATGAGCATCGGCGAAGTCGATTCGGAATTGACTAATCCGGACAACCTCTCCATTGCCGCTGAGTAATCCCCCTGCGCGTACTGCGCGAGGCCCAGCAATAGATTGCTTCCAGGATGCTCAGGCGAATTCGCCAGAATGGCTGCAAGCTCTGATTCCACCCGGCTAAAATCCTCCTCTTCAAAAAAAGACAGAGCATTATTGAATGAGCTTTGCATTTGTCCCTGTGGACTCTCGGCGATAATCTGCGAGTAGCGTAGGGCTTCCTGATTTTTCTGCTGCATTTGCAGGGGCACCAAAATCGCGCGAAGCGTGGCTAACCGTTTCGCAGTCATCATGTCGTAGCTACCCATAATTTCCAGCGCCTCGTTGAAGGCCTGCTCGGATTCGGGGTACTGCTCCCGGAGCAGCGCAAACTGGCCCCGCCAGACCCACAAATCCAGGTCATTCGGATCAGCAGCGATAGCCTGATCAATAAACTGTTGGGCACCGAATTCGTTGCCAGCACGAAACTCCAGGTTAGAGAGCACTATCAACGACGGAATATGCTGAGGGTCCATCTCGATCGCGGCCTGCAGCGCTTCCTGAGCGGCTATAAAATTTCCCTCACGGGCCAGAGCGGCACCTCGCAACCAATTGGCGGTAACCCGCTGGCCCTGAATGTCCGACTCAAAGCCCTCTAGCAATTCCAGAGCGCCAGATACATTTCCAGAATTCATGCGCGCTTCGGCCAAAAGAAGTCGGACCTCTGAGTCTGACGGATTATCAGCGAAAACATCCTCAAGGATCTGCGTAGCTCCCTGAGCATCGCCGATATCGAGGTAGACTCGCGACATAAATTCCAGAGTTGGTTGATGTCCGGGTAGGGCCTGAAGCGCATTCTGAACTTCGATCACGCTGGCGCGGAACTGACCCTGGTTACGGTAGAGCCGTGCTACATCCAGATAAGCCTCAGCCTCCAGAACATCACTTTCACCTGTGTCACTCTGTCCACAGGCTGACAGGACGCAGGCAATTATTAAGATGAGAAAACAGCGCCTAAGACTAGTGAATGTGAACATCAGGTATACCTCACCATTTCAGATTTGTTTTTGCCGGACTGGCGATGGAAAGCGCCAACAGGAATCCCACATGTTATACTTGGGCATCTTACCAGAAATAGTAACGGAACCATCAATTTCGCCCCCCGGGGATTTCTCCATGGCCAGGAGTTGCTCACCGCCCGGATATCGATGTACCCCGACTATTACAAGGAACAGTCAGCCACGATTGTCTCTCGCCTTTCAATCTCACCTCTATAACTCGAATTGTCCGCACTTCTAAACGTCGGACCCCATCCTGGATCTATTCTGCAAATTTTGTGAATCGTGAACACCGATAATACCGACGCAGTAGCCACGCCGCTGGTAAGCATCATTATGCCGGCCTACAACGCGGCGGCCTATCTGCAGGCTGCTGTTGAATCCGTGCTTAAGCAGACTTATCCGCAATGGGAATTGATTGTTATCAACGATGCCTCAACTGATGGCACTTCGGCTCTGGCGATGGGCCTGGCAGCGCAGGATCAACGTATACGGGTATTCCAGCAAGCGGAAAACACGGGGGTAGCATCAGCGCGCAATCGTGGCCTGGACAACGCGGCAGGTAAATACATCGCCTTTCTGGACAGCGATGATCTTTGGGAACCCGAAAAGCTGGCTACTCAGATCCAACTAATGGAAGACAAAAACCTGTTAATATGTTACTCCAGTTACCACCGCATTGATGGGAAAGGCAGATTAAAGGGAATTGTGAGCGTTCCTCCCCAGGTTAGTTATAAAGATATGCTGAAATCGAACTTTATTGGCAATTTGACCGGCATATACAACGCTGAGGTCCTGGGTAAGCAATATTTCAGTGAGCTCAGGCACGAAGACTATATTGCCTGGCTCGAGCTCATGAAAAAAGCGGGTCTTGCCCACGCAGCAGCGGGAAACCTGGCAAGTTATCGCGTTTCCAGCGGCTCACTTTCTGCCAACAAGCTAAGGACGGTTAAGTGGCAGTGGCGTATTTATCGACGGAGCCAAGCCCTGAACCGGTTCAAGAGTGCGTGGTACATGGGATTCTATGTGCTCAACGCCTTGAGGAAACGTTCATAAAAGCTTCGATCTAAGGTATATAAGGGTGAATTTTTGTCAGGGATAAGCCAATGAAACTCCAGAATAATTCCTACAAATTGAGTTTCTGGCGTGAAGGTTGCGGTTTTTAGTACGCAGAAATTTCCCGTTAGTAATGCAGTAATTGTCAATTTTAGTATGCAAAACTTGAACTAAATCGTCATATTACCGACTAAGGTTTGAGAAAAGTGATCTTTATGGTTAGAGTTAGTTAACAAACTTATGCTGAATGTACTTAGCCAGCTGCTGAATTACAGGCGCAATGGAGAGACGACTGCAGCCTTCATTGAAGTGGTGGACGCCCTTACCGCATTAAGGGATTCCGCTTCTCCTGTAACCGTTACTGCTACGGGAGTTCCCTCTTTTAGGAGCAAGATCACGGCATTGAATGCCAAACACAGAGTGCTCGTGATCGACCCTCCCTCGAATCAGTCAGACAAAAAACTCTTGTGGCGGGGCCAACCACTGACCTTTGCCACCACCACGCACGAGCGCAAAATTGTCTTCAATAGCCAGTTCCTGGAACCTTTGGCGCCCGATATAAACATGGGTTTGCAGATAGCGATGCCGTGGTCCCTTGATGCGGAGCAGTCAAGAGGTGCGCTGCGGGTCTTGCTGTGTGAATTGCAGCAAAGTGTACAGGTGATGTTACTGCCTTCCACGAACCAGCCAATACGCGGCAAAGTAACTAATATATCGCGATTGGGTCTGGGTCTAAAAACAGACAGCGAGCTGCCATCTTATTTGAAGCAGGGCGACAACATGGTGGATTGCGAAATTGCTCTCAGTGAGGCGCACAATATTTCCTGCAAAGTCGAGATTCGGAACGTGCGGAAAAGCAACGGCAGCCTCGACACCTATGTCGGTGGGCGTCTGTTGGGTGTTAGCCGTCATGATTATGATCGTCTCAGTGACTTCATAGAACGCTTGCAAAAGACAAAATTGAATGCGCTTGTGAAGAATTAAAGCCAAATGCTGAGCGCTTGGCTGACCGTCAGAGAGCAACAGGGAACCAGTTGAGATGATGTCTGGCCTCTGCAGCCAGGGATTCGCCGGTTCACATTACCCGTTCGGGCACTTTCGTTCGCCAATTTGATGTTACCAAGTGCGCGAATAACCTTACCGGGTACCGTTTTTGCCGCTCCTGCTCCGCCGCCCTTTCCATCTGCAACTAATTGTTTTGTCGACGCTAATTCCGGCTGCGTGACCGTACCGGCACAGGGTAATGGGGTCTGTGTGCAGGAAATGTGGGCATTTATGTGAGTGTCAGATTTAACTACGGGGTTGGCTAAAATCCAACATAGATCAACTACTTCATAATTCCCTGTTGGGTCGGCTAAAATGCTCCCTAAACAATTCGTTGTAACGCAGGCGAAAGAAAGCCGTTGATTCAGCCCCAAGAAATCTCGAAAAATCCGCAAAGTCTGCGCGATCACCCCCAAATCACGCTGGTCCTGATCGCCTGCGTCACCTTCCTCTTGCTATTCACGATAATTTACTTTGACGCCATCGCCTCACTGGTCGCGCGCTGGGTTGGAAGTGGTGACGGCGAGAACGAGTTTACTTTCGGTTTCCTCGTGTTGCTGTGTACGCTCTACCTTTTGTACGACAAAATAGATCGTTTCAAACAAACTCCGATAAAACCTTTTCTCTGGGCTCTGATTCCGTCACTCTTTCTCAGTGTGGCCTGGTTCGTTGTCACAGTAGCTGGCATCGAGACTTTGCAGCTCGTCTTGCTTCCCCTCCTTATTCTGTCAGCCACTACGACTTTCCTGGGGCTTGGTTATCTGCGCCTGGCCGCATTGCCCGTGCTGATACTGGTCTTTTCGACCCCCCTATTGTGGCCACTAATCCCCTATTTGAAAGATGTCACAACCGCAGTTTCCGCATGGGTATTGCGCTTTCTCGATAGACCGGTATTTACCGAAGGGTATTTCCTGCATCTGCCTGGTGGGTCGTTCCTTGTTGACGACAGTTGTGCAGGGCTGCGGTTTTTGACTGTTACTCTAACCCTGAGTTTCGTCAGCATTGACTTGTATTCGCTGAGGTGGAAGCTGGGGTTGCTTCTGCTGGCCTGTGCCACATTTCTCTCTCTCCTGGCAAATTGTGTGCGAGTCATTATTGTCGTGTGGATAGGAGACGCAACACAGATGCAGACCAGCCTCGTCGACGACCACTACAATCTGGGCTGGGCCGTCTATTGTGTCGCCGTTCTACTGCCATTTTTTCTCCTCCTGCGCCTGCTCTCACGTGTTTCTGCCGGCGGCAACGAGGCTGCCGAGGGAGCCAGTGCCCCAGGCTTGCGGGGCTCCAGTCGCGGCTTCCTCATCAGCCTCGCAGCGGCTTCTGGGTTGCTCTTTGTTGGGCCCGGTCTAGCGATGATGACAGATGGGGTAGGCAACGAACCCAGAGAAATTGGACTCCCTGCAGAAAACAGGTTGGCCTTGCAGCCAGTCGCGGCTGGAACTGCCAACTGGCGGCCCGCATTCAGAAATGAGACTCGATATCTGCAACAGTCCTATCACAGTGATGGTGGGATTGTCACTCTACACATCGTCAATTATAAGGATCAGAGTCAAGGCACAGAGATTACGGACTATGACAATACGCTGACCGACGGAGTCCGCTGGTCAGTGGTGCCGGACTCGGAAAATACGGTCACAATCACGTCACTGGCTAACGAGACCGTTACCTTGAACAGCACGCAATTGCGCGCTTTTGGAGTTGAACGCAAGTTGGTCTGGCACTGGTTCGAAGTGGGCCAATACCGCACCAATGACAGGTACTGGGCGAAATTATTTCAATTCCTCGCTCTGATTAGGGGCAGGAGCGACGCAAACCTCATTGCGGTATCGGCTGAGTGCGCTGCTGACTGCGAACTTGCAGAATCGCGGCTAAGAGAGTTCGTCCAATCCAATCTCAGTGCAATCAGCGGAAGTCTTTGATTTGGCAGTTTTGCAGTTAGGGATGCTCCGACCAACTGTGGCTGGCACTTCTGGTGCTCGTACTTTTAAGACTCTGGCAGGCCCGAACACGCTCACTCCTCTTGTTGCACGCGACCGAGAAAACCCAGCATTTCAGCACTGGTGGGGGAGATCAGTTGGAATCGATGTTGTTTCACAAACCATGAATACTCAACGATTCCTGCACACTGAATTGACAGCATTGCTCACTGCCCAATCACAACCCAGTCGGCGCCAGCAGGAAAATTACTCCTGATTTTCAGGCGGACCGTCCTTTTTTTGTGTTTGCTCCGCTGCGGTATATTCCAACATCAAGCGCATCATCTCTTCCGCGAACATCGGTGTGTGAATTCTTAATAATTCACGGCTAGCTTCATCGCCAAGCTCATAGGTCAGCGCCGGGATCCGGTAGCGGTCAAAAAAGTAATTTTTGGTATTAGCCTGACCAGAGCGTTGCCGCTTGGCGTGCTCAAATTCCACCTCCGGGTTGCGGGCCGAAACACGCTCAAACCAGACACTCGCAAAATCGATTGGCCAGCTCGAGTCTTCTTCAAGTTGGGTGTAAAAAAGGTTCTGACGGGTCGAGTGAAAATCCAGCATCAGCGCCGGCCGCCGTCCTGCCTGCTCAATTCGCTCGAGCTCATCAAGAACCGCCGCCGTCTCAGGCTGGGAGAAGTCTCTCCAGTCACGGTTGAGGTCAACCCCATTGACATTGTGCCGCCAGTGTCCGAGTGCGACTCCATCCGGATTCATCAATGGCAAAATAAGTAGGGAGTAGCGCTCCCTGAACCGGCGGGCAAGCTCTGTCTCAGCCAGCAAAGTTTCCACAAAGGCAGTCATGGCCATCGCTCCGCTTACCTCGGGCGGATGTTGACGCCCCAAAAGAATAACCACCTCCGACTTGGCGGGCGTCTCCAATGCGAACAAAGGCCGCCCCTGGACACTGAGACCCAGAATCCTGATGCGGGCGTCACTAGTGGTTGCCAACTCAGCTAGCTGGTTCCAGTAGTGGCGCGCCGTATACAGCTCCTGCGCCGAGACCCATACGCTGGCAGCATCAGTCTGCAACGAGAGTTCAAATGCTTCCCCGTCTGGCTGCACCAACACGTCGGCTTCCTCAGCCCGTCGCCAGTGCCGACCGTCACGACTCAGTTTGGGCCAGTAGCGAAAGCCTGCATGGGAGAAACTGACACGCGCCGTCAGGCGCCCAGAAAATTTGGGGCTCACTCTAAAAGCGTACCAGGGACTCGGATTGATCGGCGGCGAATCCTCCGGCGTGATGACGATGTCTACTGCATTGGCCGACGTGAATTCACAGCTGGCGAAAGCGCCGCCGTCGAACTGCTGGTCAATCAGGAAAGCCTCTGATTCACAAAACTCTGGCGCCGGCTGGAAAGTGCATGCGCTCAAGGCCACCAGCAGGGCACCAGCAGTGCCAACAGCAAGCCTTATCCGGCTGGGGCTCAGGCAGTGGCCGGATTGAGACTGGTTCCTAAGTCTCTGATACATAATACTCTGAAGCATCAGACGCAGTCCCTCTCGACGGTGACTCAAAGGCTGAGATTAATGACCGCACAGTGTATCGGCGTGAGCTGGCAAACGCACGGCCTGGCGGCAGTGCAGCGTTCGCCGCTCCCTGCAGACAGCTTTTCGCCGCGAAGCGCCCCGGCAGTTGGTCCTCAATGGCACATCGGAAAGCTGCACCAGCATCGGTTCTGAACGGCTGCCCTGAAACCGCCGGAGGGAGCCTACAAACCTCAGCTTGACTGATCCAATTAACGCTATTGAACGTTTTGACTGCATACTACAAAACACTTTAACTTCGCAGGCCAGGCAGCCCGCGAGATTACTATAATACCGGGCATCCGTTGCCTACTGGGGACCCCATGAATTTCCTTATCCGTCATCCGCTTTTGCTGGTGGCGCTCGCCGTGAGCGCCAGTTTGAGCTATCTGGTATACGCCAAAGTCTCCGAGGACTCAAACGGCCCCAGGGGCGGTTTCGGTGCAATGTCCACCCCGCTCGTCGGGGTTACCGAGGTACAGGAAATTCTGATCTCCGATGACGTTGAATCCGTCGGTACAACGGTGGCAAATGAATCGGTAAATCTAACTGCGGCAGTGTCTGAGACCGTCAGCCGCGTCGCCTTCGAAGACGGCGATCTAGTCGAGGCCGGGGACGTCCTGGTGGAGTTGACTAGCGCCTCGGAAGCGACGCGTCTTGCCGAAGCCCAGGCCAATGTTGAGGAGGCAGGACGCCAGCTGGATCGCCTGCAGGATCTGTCTGATGACCGGCTGATAGCCCGTTCTGAGCTGGATCAGGCCCGCACCGCGGTGCAGACCGCCCAGGCTCGCCTCGAAGGGGTAATGGCTGAATTGGAGGATCGGCTGATTCGGGCTCCGTTCAGCGGCTACCTCGGCTTTCGCAACGTCAGCGCGGGCAGCCTTCTCACTCCGGGCACGGTCATAACCACTCTGGATGATGTATCCATCATGAAACTAGATTTCCGTGTACCAGAAGTCTATCTCGCCGAGATTGCGGAGGACCAGTTGATTTCGGCCCGCAGTGTGGTTTATGAATCACGCCCTTTCTCGGGCACAATTACTGTTATCGGCTCNCGCGTAGACCCGGTAACCCGCAGTGTTTCAGTGCGCGCCGAGATCGACAACCCGGAGCGCCTCCTGCGCCCCGGCATGCTAATGACCGTGGAACTGGCCCTCAATGAGAAGTGGGCGCCCGTCGTCCCCGAAAGATCGGTAGTTGCTTCCCAGGGTCAGCAGTTCGTCTATGTCGTCGGCGCGGAAAATCGCGTCAGCCGCCGCGCCGTGGAACTGGGCCGTCGTCGTGACGGCAACGTGGAAATTGTCAGTGGCCTCGAAATCGGAGAGAGGGTGGTCAGTGAAGGCACGGTGCGGGTACGCCCGGGCATCACAGTAAATATCCAGGGTGAAGAATCCCCGGCTGCACAAACAGGAAACTGGCGCTCTGCGTCAGCCGGCTGAACAGGGAAACTCACATGATACTGTCCGACATTTCGGTTAAACGCCCGGTCTTCGCCACGGTTATCAGTCTGATGCTGGTGGTTTTTGGCGTCATGTCTTTTAACCAGTTACCACTGCGCGAATACCCCGACACGAGCCCACCGGTGGTGTCCATTTCCACCTCCTATCCTGGCGCCTCGGCCGAGGTGGTGGAATCCCAGGTTACCCAGCTCATCGAGGACCAGATCAACGGCATTGATGGCATCGATGCCATTAACTCGTCCAGCGTTGACGGCAGCTCTCGTATTTCGGTGGAGTTTGCAGTTGGCAGCGATATCGAGGTTGCAGCCAACGACATCCGCGACAAGATCTCGCGGGTCGTGCGCAGTCTGCCTGAGGAGGTGGATCCGCCACAGATAGCCAAAGCCGACAGCGACGCCCGACCTATCCAATGGTTTAACCTCACCTCTGAGCGCTTTACCTATCTGGAGCTGAACGACTATGCCAATCGCTACATAGCCGACCAGTTCGCTGTGCTTGACGGTGTCGCCAACGTCAGGGTCAGCGGTAATGGCGGCTTCGCCATGCGCATCTGGCTTGACCGCGTGGCCCTCGCAGCGCGGAACCTGACCGTCACGGATGTACAAAACGCCCTGCGCCGGGAAAATCTTGAACTACCGGCTGGCCGCATCGATTCCCAAGACATGGAGTTTTCCGTCCGGGTCGAACGCATCTACCAGGATGTAGAGGATTTCAGACGCCTGGTAATTGTTCGTGGGGAGGGCAACAGTCAGGTGACGCTGGGCGAAGTGGCCCGGGTTGAACTGGACTCTGCCGATTCACGCTCCATCTACAAAGGCAATGGCGTCGATGCCGTTGGAATCGGCATAGTCAAACAATCCAACGCTAACAGTCTTGAGGTGCTGCGTGGAGCCGAGGCTCTTGCCGATCGGCTGCGACCGACCTTGCCCGAGCACATGGCTCTGGTGACTTCCTCCAGCGATGCCGAATTTATTGAAAGTGCTATCTCCTCCGTCTACAGCACCATTTTCGTGACCATGGCGCTGGTCAGCCTGGTCATCTATATGTTCCTGGGGACGGTTCGCGCCATGCTGATACCCGTGGTCACCATACCCGTGTGTCTATTGGCCACCTTCCTGGTGTTGTCGGGTTTCGGCCTGTCCATCAATTTGATCACGCTGCTGGCCATGGTACTGAGCGTGGGTCTCATCGTGGACGATTCCATCGTCGTGCTGGAGAACATCCAGCGCCGCGTCGAGAAGGGCGAGGCTCCCCTGCTTGCGTCCTTTCATGGAGCCAGACAAGTAGCTTTCGCCGTCATCGCTACCACGGCGGTGCTTGTGGCTGTCTTCGTCCCTGTCGTATTTCTGGAAGGCAACCTGGGGATCCTGTTTTTTCAACTTGCGGTCGCCATTTGTGGCGCCGTGATTGTGTCGAGCCTGCTGGCGCTCACTCTGGCCCCAATGATGTGCTCCAAGCTGCTGCGCAGTGATGTGCGGGAAAACTGGTTGACCACGCAGGTAAATAAAAGTTTTAGCTGGCTGCAGCGTGGCTATCGGCAGAGCCTTGAAACCTGCCTCAAGTACAGTTGGGCGGTAGTCGGTGCTCTGGCCCTGGTGATGGTGGGTATCTATCTGCTCGTTCAGCAGCTTCCCGTGGCTTTTGCTCCCAGTGAAGATCAGGGCGTTATCTTTGCCAATATGAGCGGGCCGGAGGGCGCCAATCTGAATTACATGGAAACCCAGGTAAACGCCGTTCAGGACCGGGTCATGGACATGGTCGAAGTAGGTGAGGTGCAAAATGTTGTCACCATGGCGCCTGGCTGGGGTGGTGGGGGCGGTGTTAACAGCGGGATCTCCATAATCTCTTTACCTCCGTGGGAAGAACGCCAAAAAAGTACCAGCGCAGTGATGGCCGACCTGAACCAGCAGTGGGCAGAAATTCCCGGGGTTCGAGCTTTCATGTTCATGCGTTCCGGCCTTGGCCGGGGTGGTGGCGGTCAGCCCGTGCAGTTCGTTCTAGGTGGTCGCAGTTACGAGGAACTGAGCCAGTGGCGGGATCTGATTCTTAATCGGGCCCGGGAGAGTGGTCTTTTCATACGCCTTGACTCTGATTTTAACGAAACCAAGCCCAGCCTCAGCATTGATGTTGATCAAATTCGTGCCGCGGATCTGGGTATTTCCACTCAGTCTATAGGCCAGACCCTGCAGGCCATGATGAGCGAGACCCGGGTCACAAGCTTCGTCGACGACGGCGAAGAATACGACGTCATTCTACAGGCCGAGGATCGACAACGAGCGTCTCCGGATGACCTGCGCAACATCTATGTGCGCTCTGACACTTCTGGCGAACTCATTCCTCTGGCCAATGTGATCAGCATCAGGAACGAAGCCGGCCCAACTTCTCTCAATCGCTACAATCGCATTCGTTCCATCACCATCACTGGCGGCCTCGCCGACGGCGTCGATCTGGATACGGGGCTGAGTTTTCTGGAAGCCCTGGTAGCGGAAGAACTGCCGGAGTATGCCCAGGTGGATTACAAGGGCGAGTCCCTGGACCTGCGCAGTTCAGAAGGCGGCCTTGCCACAGTATTTTTACTTGCGCTGCTGGTTGTCTTCCTTGTTCTGGCGGCTCAGTTTGAGAGCTTCGTGCATCCGCTGGTTATCATGACTACCGTGCCCCTGGCCATATTTGGCGCTCTCATCGGCCTCTTTCTTACCGACAACAGCCTGAATATTTATTCCAACATCGGCCTGATCATTCTGGTCGGCATCGCCAGTAAAAACGGTATTCTCATCGTCGAATTCGCCAACCAGTTGCGCGACGAAGGCAGGAAATTCCATGCTGCGCTAATGGATGCCTGCGATCAGCGCCTGCGTCCAGTGTTGATGACGGCGCTGTCGACACTGATGGGCGCCCTGCCCTTGATCATGGCTACCGGCGCCGGCTCGGAGAGTCGAGTGCTACTGGGTATTGTCATATTCTCTGGAGTACTGATGACGACAATCACGACGCTGTTTGTGGTGCCCGTCGTCTACAACCTGGTCGCGCGCAATACTGGCTCTCCTGAGTCTGTGGCTCGTGCCCTCGACTCCCTGCAAAAGCGCGCCGATCAGAGCTCTAACCGTGGCACTGATCTGCCAACCGACGCAACCGTGGGTTGAGATTGCGCGCAGCTGGTGTATTCAGAACTGAGCTGGCCTGGAAATGGATGTCCGGGCCACCACGCACAAACCGGTTCCAAATTACCTGAGGAGGCTCTGAACAACGAAGATTTGACTCGGGCATTCAGACGGCGAGCCTGACAGGACACTGGCGTGCCGACACGCCGTCAAGGCATAGCCCAGGATTGCCGACGGCAAGCCACGCATCACCGGCCGGTAAGACTCTGCTGGGGCATTGCACCAGGTGGCAATAGAGTCGCCTCTCCCTGCGGGTCGCGCCTTGCAGCACGGGCATACAGACTCCCGAAGAGACTTGTCTGCGTTATTCAGAGCCCCCTTGAGCATATAAACTCTGCGGGCCAACCGCTTTTCCTTCCTCCCGACCTCAAAACAGGGCCGAGAGAGTGCTAACGTCGCTTCGCGGCGGGTATTCTTAGATCCGTGTTCGAGCCCTTCCAAGCGCTTAAGAAAACAGCACTTTAAACCGACAGGGCTAATCGTTGACAACAACTGAGTGACCGCGCAGATTAGAGATAATACCGGTTACCAATCATCCCGGTCCCCCGAAAGATTGAGCAAAACCGACCAGAGTTCTCGGAGTCGCCGGAGGAGAAACCTGCCATGCGCCAACTGATGCTGCTGACCGCCATCATTCTGATGACCGCTGGATGTGCCGCTGACCGGCCCCGCTATGACCGTATGACAGAGGAGGAATTGCAGGCCTACAATGCCGGCAAGCCCATGCACGAACAGGTCTACTGTTACGAACGGAGAAAAACCGGCAGCTATATCAAAAAGCGATTTTGCGACACCATCTTCGACATCGTAAGCGAAACCGTAACAAACGCTCAGCGCGTCCTGGTGGCTGATCCGGGCCAATAAAGCGCGGCTGACACCCTGAGATACCCTTGACTGCGGCTTCCCAGACCCCGATTGGGCTCCCCGAGCCCGCTTTTAGCTGCTTGCTCTGCCCTTCTCAATCCTTGCTCGGTCCGCAGTCTTATGCGCCAAAATATCCCTAAGTTATAATAGGATTGTAAGTTATATTGGTTCTAGTCTAGACTCAGTTACAGTCATTTCCTTAATCGGGCGACCGAGGCCAGCGGTCCGGGCAGCCAACGAGTAGTATCTGGAGTCCTAATAGCGGGTAGAAAGCAGTAGAGATCGTTACCGAGTAGTCATTAGAGCGAAGTAGTTCGTGTTGTAGGTATCAAGGGAAACATTGCGATCTGAAATCCACGGAATTCGTCGCAATGCATAAACCTCGAATCCTCTAGCCATTTCGGGTTTGTGTGGCGCTATAACAATAATCGTTCACCCGGAGAGTGACATGCATCGACTCTACTCAGTAAGGAACTCCATCAAGGCTGCCCTGACAGCGAGTTGCCTGATTCCCCAGTTTACCCTCGCCCAAACTACAGACAATGGCTCCAACGACATAGAAGAAGTCGTGGTTACCGGGTCGTTCATACGCAACAGCGCATTCGCCGAAAATTCCCCGGTAGACAATATTTCCGGGGCGGACCTGTTTGAATCAGGTACTCCTAACATCGGCGAATTCATTCGCGATCTCACCTACACTCAAAACACCGACGTGGTCGGCAACCCTTTCGGCGGCACGGGCGGCACGGGCGCGGCATTCAATCTACGCGGTCTCGGTGAAAATTCAACACTGACCATGGTTGACGGTATGCGCCTGCTGGAACCAGTCCTGGTGCGCAATCTCCCGCAAATCGCGATTGATCGAATGGAACTGGTATTGGACGGCG
>JGI12109J20283_10048707_pt1 | contig 30460 bp, 20 predicted proteins | sample ElkSlonscriptome_12_FD_20283 | JGI IMG/M metagenome (IMG submission 20283)
AACGACAGCGGCGGGAATGCGTGATCGCGTTCCCGCCGCTGCCTCTGGCACGACCGTGTAGTCGCCGCACCTGAAATCTCGAGATCCCCGAATCCTCAGCCAGCGTGTGCTCTTCCGGGACCCGTCCGCCGCCGGTGCCGGCAGGGGAGGAAGCCGGGTCGCACCTTGGGCTACCGGGCTCGGATCAGCGTCACGCGCTCCTCGGGTTCGGGGATCTCGAATGCGTCGTCCGCGTTGGCCACGCGCCGCTTGCGCGAACGCTGCGGGGCTTCGCGGAGCAGATCGACCGCGCTCAACTGGACGGTCTCGGCGCTCGCGTCGGCGTCGGCGCCCTCCGCCTTCGGAACCGCGAAGACGGGCCCGGTGTCCTTGGTTGCGTCCTTGACCGCGGTCCGCTCGCTCGCGGTCTGCGCGACGGCGGGAGCAGAGATCTTGGCGGGCCGACGCATGACCTCGTCCAACACGTGGCGTCGCATCTCCTGCGCCCGCCGCACGAATTCGTTCATCGACACGCCGTCGAGGGGGACCAACGAGTGCACCCAGGCGTGGTCGGCGTGGACCTCGATACCGATCGGCGTCTTGCCATTCGGACCGCAGGTCGACGCGATTTCCTTCACCCAGCGATCGACCGAACGCCGCGTGTGTTCGTCGCCCATGCGCCGTGCATCGCTCTGCCAGCGCATGGCGATCTCCAGACGGCCTTCGTCGGGCTTCTTGCCGATCCAGGATTTCCACCGCGGCAACGGCGTCCGGCGCACGATCGGCTCGATGTGTAGACCGCGCACGTTCAATTCGCCTCGGATCTCGAATCCGAAGACCTGGTGGCGTTCACCGTCGACTTTGCGTCGCGCCAGCCAGTGACGGCCGTCGCGGTCGCTGCCGATCATCACGTCGTCGAGCTCGATGTCGTGTTCGTCCCCACGGAAGTGTGCGGCGAGGTCGGCGAGATCGGTGGGAATGGTATCTCCCAGGAGGTCGAGCTTCTCGCGCTTGCCCAGGGCCTTGAGCTGATCGCGGCGCTTCGCCCGTCGCTTCGTCCGTCGACTGCGAGAGACGACTACGGCGATTGCGATCGCCGCCCCGCTCACGGCGCCCACGACGGACAGGATCAGTGCCAGATTCATCGAAGCGGACATCAGAGCTGGACCTTCCGGTGCTTGCGGGACGTATCCCGGCTCCTCCCGCCCACGAGGATTGCAAGGGCCGTGCGCAGCGAACACGGGGCAAGAGAAAGCCCCTCGGCAGCCGGTCCCGGGGAAGCACGGCGACCCACCGGCGACCGCCGAGGAACCTCGGGGAGCATTGCACCTCGCGGCCCGACGCCCGACGGCGACGCAGGGTGCACTCGACGCCACGGATCCGAAGTGCACGACGCACGACCTCCGCGCTGGTCTCCCTCCCGATCGTCTGCTAGGAATTGCCGGGTTCCCCCTGCCTCGGAGGCCCGCGATGTCCGGCGAACTGGACCAGGTCTACACCTTCTACATCGGGACCGACGCGAAGTCGGTCTGGACCGCACTCACCGACCCCGAACTGACCGTCGTGTGGTTCCACGGATTGACCGTGTCGAGCGAGTGGCGCGAGGGGGCGTCGATCCACTGGACGCAGCCCGGAAGCGACCGCGCGGTCGTCCTGGGCACGGTGGAGAGCGTCACCACCGGCGAGGACCTCGTGCACAGCTTCAGATTGTCCGCCCACGACGATCCCGAGACCCGCGTCCGCATCCGCCTGTCCGACGAGGACGGGGGCATCTGCCGCCTGGTGCTGACACACGTCGGTTTCGAAACACGCAACGAGACGTGGCACCAGGTCGCGGCCGGGTGGCCGCGCGCGCTCAGCGCCCTGAAGACCCGGCTCGAGACCGGCAAGGCGCTCGGCAGTCGCTGATCAATCTGCGCGCCGCCAGGTCAGGGTCTCGTTCGCACGCAGCGGAACGAGTTCTTCGGCTCCCAAGGCGTAGGTCGCGGGAACGGTCCACTCCTCGCGGCGCAGCGTGACTTCGCCGTCGATCGGATCGAGGCCGTAGAATGCGGTCGCGAAGCCGCTCGCGAAGTCGTCGAGGCGACCCAGAGCACCCGCCGCTTCGAAGACCTCGGCATACAGCGCCAGGGCGGTCGGCGACGTGTAGCAGCCGGCGCAACCTTCGTGACATTCCTTGGCCCCGCGAGGGTGCGGCGCCGAATCAGTGCCCAGGAAGAAGCGCGGGCTCCCGCTCGTGGCGGCCTCGATCAAGGCTTCGCGGTGCGGCGCGGCTTTGAGGATCGGGAGGCAGTAGAGGTGAGGGCGGATCCGTCCTGCCAGCAGATGGTTGCGATGGTAGAGCAGATGGTGCGCGGTGATCGTCCCCGCCACGCCGTCGCGCGCGCTCTTCACGAAGTCCACACCCTGCGCCGTGGTCACGTGTTCCAGAACGACTTTCAATCGAGCGTGCTTCTCGACGACCGGGGCGAGCACCTCGTCGAGGTAGCGCGCTTCACGGTCGAACACGTCGACGTCGTCCCGGGTGACTTCGCCGTGCACCAGGAGCAGCAGTCCGTGTTCCTCCATCGCCACGAGCGCATCGGCCACACGCTCGATCGACGTGACGCCCGCGTCCGAATTCGTCGTCGCACCCGCGGGGTACAACTTCACGGCGACGACTCCCGGGGTCGCGGCCGCGCGTTCGATCTCTTCGGGTGTGGTCGCGTCGGTCAGGTACAAGGCCATGAGCGGCTCGAAATCCACGCCGGAAGGGACCTGCGCGAGAATGCGGTCGCGATAGGCAAGAGCCCCGTCCGTCGTCGTCACCGGCGGCGTGAGATTCGGCATGACGAGCGCGCGTCCGAAGTCCCGTGCCACGTGCGGCACGACCGTCTCGAGCGCGACGCCGTCACGCAGATGAACGTGCGCGTCGAAGGGACGGCGCAGGGTGATCACGTCCATGGTGAGTCCTGACTTTCGTCGGGTGCGTCGGCCGGAAGCTCGGGGCGGACCTTCAAGACCTTCTCGTTCTTGATCGTCACCGTGCCGGGCTTGGCTCCTCGTGGCTTGGTCACGTTGCGTGCCTGGGTCGCGGACACGGCGACCACGCCTCCGTTGCGAGCCTTGCTGTGGTAGGCCGCGATCGACGCAGCGGCCTCGAGCACGCTCTTGTCGGGATCGCCGGACCGGACCTGCAGCACGACGTGGCTCCCGGGCATTCCCCGGACGTGGAACCACCAGTCGTTCGGGCGGGCGATCTTCAGGCTCAGTCGGTCGTTGTCTGCGTCGGTGCGTCCGGCCAGAACCGTCCAGCCTCCCGGAATCCGATACTCCCAGGTCTTCGGTGGCTTCGGTCGTCGGTCGTTCATCGTCTTTCCGAGGCAATCGCGGCGTCAGGAGCGAAGGCGACGCGCTGGACCTTTGCGTCGCGCGCGGCGACAGTGTAGAGCAACTGCGCCTTCCGGCGAACCCGAACCCGCTCCCGTTCTACGAAGAGGTCTCCATGAATCGAGTCGAAGAGTTCCGACGCTACCGCGAACGCATGAACGAGCGCATCCACGCCGAGGGCACCCTTGTCACCAAGCGCTTCTTCAACCTCGACGAGCGCTGCTACCAGAGCGGCGCCCTCGACGCCCGCACCAAGGAACTGCTCGGCCTCTCGGCGTCCCTGGTGCTGCGCTGCGACGACTGCATCGCCTTCCACGTGATCGCCGCGGTGGAAGCCGGCGTGTCGCGCGAAGAAATCGTCGAGGTCTTCGACGTCGGCCTGATCGTCGGAGGATCGATCGTGATCCCACACCTGCGGCGTGCGCACGAACTCCTCGACGAACTGCTCCCGCCCCCGATCACGGCTTGATCGGTCAGTAGAGATCGTAGCGCACGAAACGACCGTCGAGGCCACCGATGGTCACGGGCACCTTCCGTGCGGGTCGCAGTCCGACGTGCTTGATCAGCTCCCGGTCGCCGAGCACGAGCCAGGCGACCGATCCCTGGCACCTCTGCTTCAGGAAATCTCCCAGCGCCTTCACCGTGGCCTGCGCGCTCGCTCGATCCTGGAGACGGATCCCGTAGGGCGGGTTGCACACGACGAGACCGTCCCGCCAACCGTCGTGCGACGCGAAGTCCCCGTGCCGCCATTGCACGCGATCGCCTCCGGGAAGGGATGCCAGGTTGTCGCGCGCGATGGCCAGGACATCACCGTCGCGATCGTTGCCGGCCAGCCGCGGCGGGTCACGTCGTTCTGCGCGGACCCGGATCCGCGCCGCTTTCACCCGCGCCTCACCGATCGCGGGCAGGCGTTCGCACCCGAAGCGTTCGACCGCGAAGGTCGGCGGAATCCCGCTCGCGCGTAGCAAGGATTCGGCGAGGAGCGTCCCGCTGCCACACATGGGATCGAAGACGGCGGTCCGCTCGTCCCACTGCGCGACCTCGAAGAGGGCCGCGGCAACCGTCTCGGTCAAGGGAGCCTCGCCGCTCTCGGAACGGTAGCCGCGCCGATGTCGGGCACCGGCTCCGCAGTCGAGCGAAACCGTCGCCTTGTTCTTCTGGACGTGGACGTGGATGCGGACGTCGGGATCGCGCCGGTCGACGTTCGGCCGCCGACCGGTCCGCTCCCGGAAGCGATCGACGATGCCGTCTTTCACGACCTGTGCCGCGTACTGGGTGTGCCGCAGGTTGCTGTGGGCGAGCGTGGTCGATACGGCGAAGCTCGTGTCCGGATCCATCAGATCCTCCCACGCCATGGCGTGGATCCGGCGGTGCAGGTAGCGATCGCTGTGACACGCGAAGGACTCGAGCGGCGCGAGGACACGACCGACGAGCCGGCACTCGATCACGACGGTGACCAACACGTCCGGGTCGGCCAGGAAATGGATGCCGCGACGGGTCGGGCGGACGTCGCGCGCACCGAGCCGCTCCAGTTCTCCGGCAGCGATGGGCTCGAGTCCGTCACCCACGACTGCGAAGTAGCGCTGGGTCGACGCGTGCAGGAATTCCACGACTGCGGCTCCGTGCGGTCAGGAGAAACGACGAAGGGGTGGAGACGAACGTCTCCACCCCCACGATCGCATTGCGACGGAGCCTGGTCTAGTTGTACAGGCTCTTGATCGCGCCGAAGCTCTCCACGGTCTCGTCCACCGGCCGCGCGAGCAGCAGGTTGTCCGAGATCGTGCAGCGGTAGAGTTCACCGGTGCACACCGAGAAGATCGGAGCCTCGGGGTCACCCGTGAAGTTCGGGCCGATCGAGATCGTACGAGCGTTCGGTTCCTCACCAGGGATCAGGAACGTGTGGCTCGAGACGAGAATCGGAAGACCGCCGAAGCCGACGGCGCATTCACCGATACCGACGTTGTAGCCGCCCTCGTTGAAGAAATTCAGACCGCGGCCGAGCCGACCGAAGGTCTCGTTGATGAGAAAGAGTTCTTCGTCGAGGCCCGGCACGAGAAGCTCGTAGGCCACGGCGTTCAGGAGACCTTCGACGCGAATGACGACGTGAACCGTGAACGGTACACCCTGCGTCGGTTCGAAGACCCCGATGGTGCCCTCGGTGTCTGCATAGACACCGATCTGGCAGTCGGACTGGGGAATCTGGGCCGAAGCAGTACTGGCGACCGCCAGCACGGCCAACAGCGCCATGAAGAACGTTACCCTGTTGCGCATGTGCTCACTCCTTACGAGGGGTTGGCCCCACCTCTACATTGCGAAGTTCCCAGTGACCCGACGTCTCGGTCACCTGGGGTACGGCGGGTACCATGGGCGCGAGGGCCAGCGTGATGAGTGGGATCACGTGCAGAGCAGATTGCTGGCATCCAATGGACCGGAAGCACCGTACCATGACCGTTCGTCGACCTTCAATTCCGGGTTGCGTAGAATCGTGACCTCCCGTGACGATTCGTCCGTTCTTTCGCCTTGTTTTCCCACGCTTTCGCGGACCATCGTATCCACCCCACGATACCGTACGCGGTCCCACAACTCCTTCGGAGGCCTCCCATGACCTTTCGCTCTTTGTTCGTCGCATTCCTGGCCTGCGGGTCGGTTTTGTGGCCGCGGGTCGGAACCGCTCAGGACGCTCTGGGCTACCAGCAGCCGAGCGACGCTCTCGTCGACCTGATCGACGCCGACAACCCTCCGTGGGTCAGCGTGTCGCCCCACCTCGAGACGATGCTTCTGATGCGGGTCCCGAGCCTTCCCTCGATCGCCGAGCTGGCCGAAGAGGAACTTCGCCTGGCGGGTCGACGCATCAAGCCGGCGACCAACGGACCGAGCCGCGGATGGGAGGTCGCGGGACTGAGCATCATGCCGGTCGAAGGCGGCGACGCGCGTTCGATCGAAGGCCTTCCGGAGAACCCTCGCATCCGGAGCGTGTCGTGGTCGCCGGACGGAACCAAGCTCCTGTTCACGAATACCGTCGCGAACGGCATCGAACTCTGGATGGCCGACCTCGAGGACGCGCGGGCGAAGCGACTCACCGAAGCGCGCGTGAGCCTCACGATGGGCGTGGGCCCGAAGTGGGATCCGAACGGCGACTCGATTCTCGTCGCGCTGGTTCCGGCTGACCGTGGCGCAGCGCCCCAGGCACAGCGCGTGCCGAAGGGCCCGACGATCCAAGAGAACCTGGGCCGGACGACGCCCGCCCGCACCTATCAGGACCTCCTGCAGAACGCCCACGACGAGGCCCTCTTCGACCACTACTTCACGTCACAGGTCGCGCGCGTCGGTCTCGACGGCGAGATCGAGCGGATGGGTCCGCCCGCGATCTACCGGGACGTCGACCCGGCACCCGGTGGCGAGTACGTACTCGTCGAGTTCATCGAACGGCCCTACAGCTATCTCGTCCCCGCCGGCCGCTTCCCGCGCACGGTCCAGATCTGGGACGCCGAAGGACGCGTCGTCGAGACGCTCGCGAAAAAGCCGCTCCAGGACGCGATCCCGATCGCCTTCGGAAGCACCGAGACCGGACCGCGCAGTTTTTCGTGGCGTCACGACGCTCCCGCGACGCTCGTCTACGCCGAGGCACAGGACGGCGGAGACGCCGGCGCAGAGGCCGAGCTCCGCGACAAGATCTACATGCTCGAAGCGCCCTTCGGCGGAGATCCCGTCGAACTGGCCGCTCTCGAGCAGCGCTACGGCGGGATCCAGTGGGCCAGCGACGAACTCGCGATCGTGTCGTCGTGGTGGTGGCCGACGCGCAGCCAACGCGCCTGGCGCGTCGCACCCGCAGATCCGGCCAAAGCGCCCGAGCTGCTCATGGATCACAACTGGGAGGACCGCTACAACGACCCCGGCTCACCCATGATGATCACCAACGCCCGCGGACGCTCCGTGCTCCAGACCGATGGCCGCCATCTCTTCATGAGCGGTGATGGCGCGAGCGACGAAGGTGACCGGCCGTTCCTCGATCGTTTCGACCTGGAGACGAAGAAGACCGAACGACTCTTCCGCAGCGAAGCTCCGCGCTACGAGGCACCGGTCGAGGTCCTCGACGAGACCGGCACCCGCATCCTCACACGTCGCGAGTCGGTGGACTCGCCACCGAACTACGTGATCCACGATCTTGCGAGGGGGACCGACACACAGGTGACCGACTTCCCCCATCCCACGCCCCAACTGCGCGGGATCCAGAAGGAGCTCGTGCGCTACGAGCGCGAGGACGGCGTCAAGCTCACCGGCACGCTCTACACGCCCGCCGGCTACGACGCCGAGCGCGACGGTCCGCTCCCGACGGTGATGTGGGCCTACCCGACCGAGTTCAAGAGTGCCGACGCCGCCGGCCAGGTCACGGACTCGCCCTACCGTTTCGTGCGCGTGGGCTGGTGGTCGCCGCAGATGTGGGTCGTGCGTGGCTACGCCGTTTTCGACGACCCGAGCATGCCGATCATCGGCGAAGGTGACGAGGAACCGAACGACACCTACATCGAGCAACTCGTCTCGAGCGCGGCCGCGGCCATCGACAAGGCCGTCGACATGGGAGTCACCGACCGCGACCGGGTCGCGATCGGCGGACACAGTTATGGCGCCTTCATGACCGCGAATCTGCTCGCACACAGCGATCTCTTCGCGGCGGGGATCGCCCGAAGCGGTGCCTACAACCGGACGCTCACGCCCTTCGGTTTCCAAGCCGAGGAGCGGAACTTCTGGGAGGCCCCGGACATCTACTTCGCCATGTCGCCCTTCATGCACGCGGAGAAGGTGAACGAACCGCTACTGTTGATCCACGGCGAGGCGGACAACAACTCGGGCACCTTCCCGATCCAGAGCAAGCGCTTCTACTCGGCGCTGAAGGGTCTGGGGGCCACCGCCCGCCTCGTCATGCTCCCGCACGAGAGCCACGGCTACCGCGCCCGCGAGTCGATCCTCCACATGATGTGGGAGACCGAGAACTGGCTGGACACCTACGTTCGGGGTGAGGATCTGCCCGATGGACTGCAACGTGCCGGCAACCCGGCCGGTGAACGCTGATCCGGACACCGGCATCGTCGATCGAGGCCGCTCCCGCCGTGCGGGGGCGGCTTCGTCGTTTCCGGGCACACCGATCACGTGTCCGAGGTGTGAAAAAAGTTTGACGGACGTGCGCACCCGGCGCCGAATCCTTTCTCTTTGCATCAGGGACCGTGCGTCAGCCGAACACCCTTCCGCATCCTCTGCCCTCGACCTCCGACCAGGATCCGCAATGCGCCTCTCGACCCCCGCCGCGTTCTTCGCGCTCGTTCTCGCCGCCTGTGCTCCCCTCGCTCTTTCCGGCTGCGATGCGGGCGACAGCAACGCCCAGTCCGGACCGGGGGGTCGTCAGGGAGGTGGACCGCGCGACGAGCGTCCGCCAGTGCCGGTGGCCGTCGCGCCGGCCGCTCTGGGTCCCATCGCCAGCACTTATACCGCGACCGCGACCCTGCGCGTCGAAGCCGAGGCCGAGATCCTCGCCCGCGTTTCGGGCGTCGTGCAGCGACTCATGGCCGAAGAAGGCGACGACGTCGGCAACGGTAGGGCCCTGCTCCAGATCGAGAACGACGAATACGCGCTGCGCGTGAAGCAGGCCGAGGCCCGCACCGCGAACCTTCGCGCACGCTTCGAGCGCATGCAGGGCATGGTCGACAAGAATCTGGTGAGTGAAGAGGAATTCGACACCGCCGAGGCCGATCTGGCCAGCGCCGAAGCCGACGAGGCTCTCGCGCGCCTCGAGCTCGGCTACACGACCGTACGGGCGCCCTTCTCGGGCCGGGTCGTCGAGCGTCTGGTCGATCCCGGCCAGAACGTCAACTCCGGCACGCCGCTCTTCCGCCTGGCCGACATCGACCCGCTGCTCGCGGAAGTCCACGTGCCGAGCAAAGAATTCCGGAATCTCCAGACCGACCAGCGAGTGCGCCTGAGTCTGGACAGCGACGACTCGAGGCTCGACGGCGAGATCACGCGGGTGAGTCCGGTGATCGACCCCAACAGCGGCACGATCAAGGTCACGGTCGAGATCGACGAGTATCCGCCGTCGACGCGTCCAGGGGACTTCGCCGAAGTGCACATCGTGACCGAGCAACGCGAGAACCGCGTCCTCGTACCACGGGTCGCCGTGGTCACCGAGAAGGGCGAGTCGATCGTCTACATCGAAGCCGACGGCCGCGCCGATCGCCGCGTGGTGACCACCGGCTTCAGCGACGAGGACCACTTCGAGATCATCAGCGGCGTCGAAGCGGGTGAGCACGTGGTCGTGAAGGGCCAGCGCTCGCTACGCCACGGCCAGGCCGTCCGCGTCCTCGAGGGCGGTGCCGAGAGCAGCGCGCGATGAAGCAACTCGTCGCCCTCGCGGTACGCCGCCGCGTCAGCGTGATCATGACCGCGCTCGCGGTCGTCGTCTTCGGCGTGGTCGGCTACCAGCGCCTGTCGATCGAACTGTTTCCGGACATCAGCCACCCCTCGATCACCGTCCAGACCGACTTCCCCGACACCGCACCTCAGGAGATCGAGACACTCGTCACGCGTCCGGTCGAGGAAGCCGTCGGTGTGCTGCGCGGGCTGAAGACGGTGCGGTCGGTCTCGCGCCCGGGCGTGAGCGAGGTGACGCTCGAGTTCGAGTGGGGTTCGGACATGGACCTGGCCTCCATGGAGGTGCGCGAGAAACTCGATCGCCTGATCCTTCCCGAAGGGTCCGACGATCCGATCGTCCTGCGCTTCGACCCTTCTCTGGATCCGATCGTGCGTCTGGCCCTGCACGGCAGCGATGACCTCGTGCGCATGCGCCGCCTGGCCGAACGTGAGATCAAGCAGAACTTCGAGACCCTGACCGGTGTGGCGAGCGCAGAGATCAAGGGTGGGCTCGAGGACGAGATCCAGATCGAGATCGACCAGGAACGCCTGGCCGCCATGAACATCCCGGTGGCGCGCGTGGCGACGGTGGTCGGCGCGTCGAACGTGAATCTTCCCGGTGGCGCGCTGCGCGGAAGCCAGTCGCAGTACCTGGTCCGCACGATCAACGAGTTCGACACGGTCGAAGAGATCGCCGACCTCGTCATCACCCAGAGCGAGGCCGCCGCGGTTCGTCTGCGCGACGTCGCCGACGTGCGCATGGGCACGAGGGAGCGCGAAGAGATCACGCGCGTCGACGGGGCGGAGTCGGTCGAGATCTCGGTCTACAAGGAAGGCGATGCCAACGCCGTGACCGTGGCTCGCGCCCTGCGTGCGGCGGTCGAGGAATGGAACGACGGCAAGCTGCCCCCCGGCATGACCATGACCGTGCTCTTCGACCAGAGCACTTTCATCGAGAACTCGATCGCCGAGGTGCGCAACGCGGCCATGATCGGTGGCGGGCTCGCGATCGTCGTGCTGTTGCTCTTCCTGCGCGATCTGCGCAGCACGCTGATCATCGCCCTGTCGATCCCGCTGTCGGTGGTGGCGACCTTCGTGCTCATGTATCGCATGGACATCTCGCTGAACATCATGTCGCTCGGTGGACTCACGCTGGGGATCGGCATGCTTGTCGACAACTCCATCGTGGTGCTCGAGTCGATCCACCGAGCGCGACGGCGCGGACTCGACCTCGCAAAGGCATCGATCGTGGGTACGAGCGAAGTCGGAGCCGCGGTGGTCGCGTCGACCCTGACCACCGTAGCCGTGTTCCTGCCGATCGTCTTCGTCGAGGGCGTGGCCGGTCAACTCTTCCGCGACCAGGCCCTCACGGTCACCTTCTCGCTCCTGGCTTCGCTCGTCGTCGCCATCACCGTCATCCCCATGGCGAGTGCGATCGGTGGCCGCGTACGGACTGCCGTACGCGCGGGTCAGAGCGACGAGGAAGAGAACATCTTCACGCTCGGTTTCCTCTCCCACGGCTACGACCGCCTGTTGCGGGGCGCTCTGCGTGCTCGCGTCGTGACCCTGCTCGTGGGCTTCGGTCTCTTCGGCCTGTCGATCCTGGCGCTCGGCCGGCTGGGAACGGAGTTGATCCCGGAACTGACGCAGGGCGAATTCTTCGTCGAGGTCAACATGCCCGAGGGCACGTCGTTGCCGGCCACCGACGCCGTGGTGACCGCGATGGAATCCTCGGCCTCCCGCCAGGAAGGCGTGGGCACCTACTATTCGACGGTCGGCAGCCGCGTGGTCAGCGGCGGCATGTCGTTGCAGACACGCGCCGAGAACCTCGCCCAACTGAACGTGGTGATGGACGACGCGGCGACCGTGGCCGACGAAGCCGCGGTGATCCGGAATCTGCGCGCCTCCTTCGCGGACATCCCCGAGCTGGAAATCGAAATCGGACGGCCGAGCTATTTCTCGATGAAGACGCCGGTCGAGGTCCTGCTCTTCGCCGACGACCTCAACACGCTACGCGATGCTTCGCTCCAACTGGCGCGCGAACTCGAAGACCTGCCCGGCCTGCGCGACGTCAGCAGTTCGCTCGAAGCCGGCAACCCCGAATTGCAGGTCGTGTTCGACCGCGACCGACTGGCCGCGCTCGGCCTCGACCTGGGAACGCTGTCACAAACGCTGCGCGACCGGGTGCAGGGTGCGGTCCCGACGACATTCAAGCAGGAAGACCGACAGATCGACATTCGCGTGCGCAATGCGGGCATCACCGAGGGATCGCGAGACGACGTGCGCAACCTAGTGGTTCCCGGACCCGACGGTCCGATCCGCCTCCTGTCGGTTGCAGACGTCGGTCTCGACCGCGGGCCGGCCGAGATCCATCGGGTCCAGCAGCAGCGCGCGGCCCTGATCAGCGCCGAACTCGACGGCCGCAGCCTGGGCGATGCGATCCGCGACGTGACCGCGACCGTCACTGCCTTCGACATGCCCGAAGGGGTGACCACCGAGCTGGGCGGTCAGAACGCGGAAATGGACACCTCGTTCTCGAGCCTGCGCTTCGCGATCGCCTTGGCGATCTTCCTCGTCTACCTGGTCATGGCTTCGACCTTCGAGAGCTTCCTGCATCCATTCCTGGTGCTCTTCACGATTCCGCTCGCCCTGGTCGGTGTGGTCGCCGGACTGCTGCTGACCAATACCACGATCTCGGTCATCGTCCTGATCGGCACGATCATGCTGGTCGGGATCGTCGTGAACAACGCGATCGTATTGATCGACACCGTGAACCGCTACCGGCGTGCGGGCCTGGTGAAGAGCGAGGCGCTGATCCGCGCCGGACACGTGCGCATGCGTCCGATCCTGATGACGACGCTCACCACCGTGCTCGGCCTCCTGCCGATGGCACTGAGCTGGGGTGACGGTGCCGAGTTGCGTGCGCCGCTCGCCATTACGGTCGCCAGCGGTCTGACGCTCAGCACCTTGCTGACGCTCCTCGTGATTCCGGCCGCCTACTCCCTGGTCCCGTCGACGGTGAAGCCTCTCGACGACGAAGACCTCGACGACGAAACGGTCTCGCCTGCCACTCCCCTGGAAGGCCCCGTCGCATGACACTCTCCGATCTCGCCATTCGTCGCCACGTCACCACGCTGATGATCCTCGTCAGCCTGGTCGTGCTCGGTGCGGTCGCCCTCGGTCGCCTTCCCCTCGCCTTCCTGCCCGAGGTCGAGGAGCCGCAGCTCTTCGTCCGTGTCCCCTGGGAGAACGCGTCGCCCGAACAGGTCGAACGAATGGTCGTCCGGCCCGTGGAGGACGCCCTCGGTTCGGTCAAGGGACTCGACAGCATGTGGTCGCGCTGTGGAAGCGATGGCGGCCGCATCCGCCTCAGCTTCGACTGGGGCACCGACATGCAGCTCGCGCGCGTGGAGATCTGGGAGAAGATCGACCGCATCAAGCGCGACCTTCCCGAAGACATCGGCGACATCGAGGTCAGCAATGGCTGGGGCGGTCGTGATGCCGACAAGCCCGTTCTCGAAGGGCGCCTGAGCTCGGTTCGTGACCTGAGCGAGAGCTACGACCTCCTCGAGCGCAAGATCATCCGACCGCTCGAACGCGTGCCTGGTGTCGCGAGCGTGGAGCTCGACGGAGTCGAGCCCAAGGAAGTGCGCGTCAACCTGCACGTCGACGCGCTCGAGCGCCATGTGATCGACGTACGCGACGTGGCCCGTGCCCTGCGAACGAGCAACCTCGACCAGTCGCTCGGCCACGTTCGCGACGGGGACACACGCTTCGACGTGCGGACCGTAGGGACCTTCCAGACGATCGACGAGATCCGGAACCTTCCCCTGCGTGAAGACGGTCTGCGCCTGCGCGACGTCGCCGACGTGATCTACGCGCAGCCGCCGCTCGAGTACGGGCGCCACCTGGACGGCGACTTCGCGGTGGGCATCACCGTGGCCGCCGAGGCGAACGCGAACGTGGTCGAGGTCGGTCAGGAATTGAAAGAGCGTATCGACGCCATGGGCACCGACCCGGAACTCGAAGGCGTGAGCTTCCTGGTGTGGTTCAGCCAGAGCGACGAGATCGTGAAGACCCTGAAGGACCTGGCCTTCACCGGCGTCTTCGGCGCGCTACTCGCGGCGGTCGTGCTCTTCCTGTTCCTGCGACGTGTGTCGACGACCTTCGTATCGGTGCTCTGCATCCCTTTCAGCCTGATCGTGGCGTGCGGGTTCATCTGGGCGCGTGGCGGCACGATGAACACGCTCACCCTTCTCGGCCTGATCGTCGGCATCGGCATGCTCGTCGACAACGCCGTCGTGGTGATCGAGAACATCTTCCGCCAGCAGGAGAAGGGTCTCTCGCAGCGCAAGGCAGCCCTGATCGGCGCGCGCGAGGTCTCGACCGCAGTGACGGCAGCGACCTTCACCACCGTGATCGTCTTCTTGCCGATGATCTTCAACAAGCCGAGCGAGATCAATCTGTACCTCAAGGAGCTCGGCATCACCGTCTGCATCACGCTGCTCGCGTCGCTCTTCGTGAGCCAGACGCTGATCCCGATGGCGACCTCCTGGTTCATCAAGAGCAAGCCGCGGCCGAAGAGCGCACCCGTGAAGTGGCTCGAGCGACACTACGGCGGTGCGATCGAGTTCCTGATCGGCGGACCGAGTGCGTCGCGCGCCAGCCGTGTGCTCCGACGTTCCGGCGCGCTGGCGGTGGGCATCCTCTTGGTGGCAAGCGGCTACTACGCCTTCGACAACGTCGACAAGAACTTCGACACCGACGAGGCCGAACTCTTCGTGCAGGTCCGCTACGACATCTCCGAGGCCGCGAGTCTCGACCGCAAGCGTGAGCTGGTCGACATGGTCGAGGACCGGCTCATGGCGAACAGGGAAGCCCTGAACGCGCGATCGATCTATAGCTTCTGGAGCGATCGCTGGACCCTGACGCGCGTCTACCTGGAAGAGGGTCAGGCCACCCCGGAGAACCTGGCCGCCACGCGCCGTGAGTTGCGCAAGCTCCTCCCCGAGGTCGCAGGCGTGAAGCTCGAGGTCCTGGAGAACCGTCAGCACTGGCGGCAGGATCGCGGCAAGCGCGTCGCCTTCCAGATCGTGGGCCAGGACTCCGAGGTGCTCGTTCGCCTCGCCGAGGACATCAAGCAACGCCTGGCCGCCGTGCCCGGACTGCGCGACCCCTTCAGCAGCAACGAAGAGGGCCAGGAAGAACTCCATGTCGTGCCGAATCGCGATCTCGCCAGCCGCTACGGGGTGCCGCCGCAACAGATGAGCCAGGTGATCGGCCTGACCTATCGCGGACAACGACTCCCCCGATACCGCACGCCGCAAGGCGAACGCGAGATGCGGCTGACGCTGGACGAGACCCAGGACGAGTCGGTCGACCAACTCATGGTGCTGCCCTTGTGGAGCGAAGAGGGCGAAAAGATCCCTCTCGGCTCGCTGGCCGACGTCGACTTCGTACCCGGCGCCGAGACGATCCAACGCGACGATCGCCTGACCAGCCTGTGGGTCGGGGCCGAGTACGACGAAGGTACGCGCGAGGATTTCATGCCCGTCGTCGCCGGGATCATGGGCCAGATCGACTTCCCCTTCGGCTACTCGTGGCAATGGGGACGCTGGCAACAACGGCAGGCCGAACAGGCGAGCGAGATCCTCACGAACATCGGGCTCGCCCTCTTGCTGGTCTTCGCGGTCATGGCGGGGCTCTTCGAGTCGGTGCGTCAGGCGATCGCGCTGATGATCGCACTGCCCTTCGCGCTCTCGGGAGCAATGTGGACGTTGTTCGTGGTCGGTGCCGACCTCGACATTCCCGCCGTGGTCGGCTTCCTGCTCTTGATCGGCGTGGTCGTGAACAACGGCATCGTCATGATCGAGCACATCAACGGCTACCGTCGCCAAGGCGTCGACCGCGACCGTGCCATCGTGGTCGGCGGGCGCGAGCGCCTGCGCCCGATCCTGATGACCGCGCTCACGACCCTGATCGGCCTGATCCCGATCGTCGTGCAGAAGCCGGCGGTCGGTGGCATCTACTACTACACCATGGCCCTCGTCCTGATGGGCGGTCTCCTGGTGAGTACCGTGCTGACGACCTTCCTGCTGCCGGTCATGATCGTCGTGATCGAGGACGCACTCGGCGCAATCGGGCAGGCGGTCTCGAACATCGCACGACGCGTCACCGGAAAGACCCCCGGACGGGTCGTCACCGAATCCTGATCCGACGGAGACGAGCTGCGTGACCCTGCAGAACCAGCTCGACGTGATCCGCGGCGAGGAGCTCGCGAAGACACCACCGGCGGTGCGCGAGATCCTGGTCGAGGCCGAACGCTACCTGCGCGACACCGGGACCGGCGGTGAGGTCGTGGAGATCGGCCAGACTGCGCCCGACTTCACGCTCTTCGACGTCAGCGGGAACGAGGTCTCGCTCGCCGCGGCCTCCGCACGCGGACCGGTGATCCTCGACTTCTTCCGCGGTGGCTGGTGTCCGTTCTGCTCGCTCGAACTGCGGGCCTACCAACGGTTGATCGACTCGATCGAGAACGCCGGAGCTTCTCTTCTAGCGATCTCGCCGGAAACGCCCCATTACCTGCGCGAAGTCGTGCGCGACAACGAGATCACCTTTCCCGTGTTGAGCGACACGGGGAACGACGTCGCGCGAAGCTTCGGTCTGGTCTACACGCTGCCGGAGTCCCTGCGTTCGATCTACGAGGGGTTCGGGCTCGACCTGCCCGAGCGTCAGGGATCGCCCACACTCGAACTGCCGATCCCTGCCACGTTTCTGGTCGATCGGGACCGGACGGTTCGCCGGGCCTTCCACGACCTCGACGTCGCACGGCGTGGCGAGCCGGCGGACTTCATCGAGGCTCTGGGCGAGCTCCGGCCCCGGTAGGCACCCCGGCCGACGGCCTCCACGTGTGCACACTTTCACACTGGTAAATAGGATTCATGGGTCTAGTTTTACGGAGCCCCCAGAACCTGGAGAGCTCCGATGGCCCTGCCCACCATCTCGTTCTTCCGTCGTCTCGCGTCGCCGCGCGGCCGCTTCGGCTCTGCCCTACTGGCCCGCCGCGTCGTCCAGGCCGGCTTTGCGCTCACGACGATCCTGATCGGCGTCCAGTTCACGCGCTTCGTCCTGGCGGCCCAGGCCGGCACGACCCCTCTTCCGACCCGTCCACCCGGGGTCGAGGGCTTCCTGCCGATCAGCGGCCTGATGGGCATCCGCGACTGGTTCCTGCAAGGCGAACTGAACGCGATCCACCCCGCCGCGAGCGTTCTGGTGATCCTGGCGATCGGCATGTCGTGGCTGCTGCGGAAGTCCTTCTGCTCGTGGATCTGCCCGGTGGGACTGATCTCCGAAGTGTTGAGCGCGATCGGACGCAAGGTCTACGGACGCAATCTCCGGCCGTGGCGTTGGCTCGACGTCGGGCTCCGCGGACTGAAATACCTGCTGCTCGGCTTCTTCCTCTGGGCCGTCCTCACCATGCATGAAGTCGCGTTGCGCGCCTTCCTGGAATCTCCCTACAACCGCGTGGCCGACGTGAAGATGGGGCTCTTCTTCGTCCGTGCCAGCACCGTCACGCTGGTGGTGATGGGCTTGCTCGTGGTGGGTTCGACTCTCTGGACGGGAACCTGGTGCCGCTATCTCTGCCCCTACGGTGCTCTGCTCGGTCTGTTCTCGCGACTGTCCCCGACCACCGTCGTGCGCAACGCGAACGCCTGCATCGACTGCAAGGGTTGCGATCGGATCTGCATGGCCCAATTGCGGATCTCCGAGGTCGACTCCGTCCGCTCACCCGAGTGCACGGGCTGCACCGACTGTGTTGCCGCCTGTCCCGTGAACGACTGCCTGCAGGTGAAGGTCGCGCGCCGACCGCTGCGTCCCGTCTGGATCGGCGTGGCGGTGGTCGTGCTCTTCACCGGTGGAGTCCTGCTGGCCCGATCGACGGGAAACTGGCAGAATTCGATTACCGATGCCGAGTATGTCCAGCGCGTGCAGAACATCGACGCGCCCGGCTACGGCCACCCGGGTTCGACGGGCATGCCTGCCCGTCCTCACACGGCCTCGAGCGATCGCTGACCGACGAAAGAGAGGGTGCCATGGCTTGCCTCGACCCCGACTCCATTCCCCGCGTCGCGGTGGAATCGATGAACACGGTGCACCTCGAAGAATTCGAGATGCTCAACGCCCTCGACGACCTCCTGGAAGCGACCGACGGCTCCGACGCGTCGTACGCAGCCATCGACGCCGCCTTCGATCAGTTCCACCAGCACGCGAAGGACCACTTCGCGGCCGAAGAAGAGCTGATGGTGGAAAGGGGATTTCCCGCCTACCCGATCCACCGGAAGGAACACGAAGCCGAGCTCCTCGTGATCCGACGCGCGATCGAAGCGTGGCAGGAGTCCCGTGATGCGGCCGGCCTCCGGACCTGGATCGCCAAGGACTTCGCGGCGTGGATCGCCAACCATGTCGTCACCATGGACACCGTGACTGCGGAGTTCGTCGTCTCACGCCGCTGATCGACGCGCGACGTCGGACGCTCGCGAATCGTCCTCTTCGAGACGACCGGGCACCGGTCCATGCAATCCATCCGACTCCCTGATATGGTCTCGGCTCCCGACGCCGCGCCCGGCGCGGTCTGCCTCCCGAGGTCGAGAGACGATTCGAGTTCGATGACTGCGTCCCGCCTGTCCACGGTCCTGGACACACCTGGCAAACGCGTGCACGCGGCAATGGTCGTGGTGGCAGCGTCGTACCTGGCCGGCCATCTCGTCTTCGGGGTATGGATCTGCGGGCTGTTGCTGCAGGCCCAATCCCCGGTGACCGCCCTCATGGTGGCAGTGACGTTGATCGTCGCCCTCGGCAATCTCTTCGTTGCCGCCCCGCTGTGGGTCTACTCGGTCGTGGCACTGGCGCGTGGACCACGACCGATCGTCGAGCCACCCACGCCCGTCGCCGACGATGCTCTGCCCCGGATCTTCGTCCAGGTCCCGGGCCGCAACGAACCGACCGACCTCGTCGTGCGTAGCATCGACTCGGTCCTGAGCGCGGACTACCCGGCCGAGACACTCGCGGTGCAATTCGTCGACAACAGCGACGACGACCGCTGGCAACGCATCGAAGAGACCTACGCCGATGATCCGCGGGTCACGGTCGTCCACCGCGACGGAACGGTCGGCTTCAAGGCCGGCAATCTCAACCGCGGACTCCGCGTGCTCGAGGAGGACGTGCGCGGCCAGGACGTGCTGATCGGACTGCTCGACGTCGGCGACACCTTCGCACCGAAGGTCCTGCGCCCGATGGCGGCCGAATTCGTGCGCGATCCGAAGCTGGGCTTCGTCCAGGGGATGTTCCGGATCGGCAACCCACGGGACTCGATCATCAACTGGTCGGACAGCCATGTGGGCGACGCGGCGCGACGCTTCACCGAAGGCTACATCGCCCACTACGGAATCCCGACCATGAACGGGCACTGTGCCCTGCTCCGCCTACCCGCGATCGAGGAGATCGGTGGCTGGAACGAAGCGCGCGTCGCCGAGGACTGGAGCACCGGCATCACGATGATGATGAAGGGCTGGTCGGGAAAGTGGGTCGACTACGATCCTACCGATCCGGCCATGGTCTCCACCGAGCTCAATCCACCTGAGATCGTCGGTCAACAGAAGCAGAAACGACGCTGGGCCGCCGGTGGCACCGAGCTCGCGAAGCTGCACCTCGCCGAGTGGTTGCGCTCGGACCTTCCGTGGAACATGCGCTTCTCGCTCTTCCTGCGCTTCGCCGCGAATGCGAGCGTATTGCCGGGCCTCGTCGCGCAGCTGCTGTTCCCGCTGTGGATCCTGCTGGCGCTCACGGACCAGCTCTCGGCCTCGGTGATCACCTACGGCATCGTATCGGTCGTCTTCCAGAGCCCCTTCTTCCTCGTGAACACGACGTCCGCGATCAACTACGCACGCGAAGGCAACGCGATGAAGGGATTGAAGGTCTTTCTGGCCTATCCGATCCAGGCCTTCTGGAGGCTGCCACTCTTCGTGCACGCCGGAGTCGGCGTCGCCGAGGGACTGCACCGCGGCCTGAAGACCTTCGTGATCACACCGAAGGAATCGCGCGCAACGTCACTGGTGCGCATCGTTCGATCGCAGAGCCTGGTCCTGGTGATCTCCTTCGTCACGGCGTTGCCACTGTTGATCGCGCTCGCTGCCTTCGGCCATCAGCCCGACTCGGTCCTGATGGCCGCGATCGCCCTCCCGTTGCTGACGATCGCAGCTCTCTTCCTCGTGCCGACCACACAGTTCGTCCGGCAGACGATCCTGCCCCTGTTCAGGTTGCCCCGCGCGGTTCTCGAGGACGGCAAGCGCTCGCTATGGGTCCCTTCGGGCTGGATGGGGAACATCGATGCGCTGGACGTCGACCCAGAGTGCTCCGAAGCGCCCTACGCCGGTCCGACATGTCTCCGCGTCGAGTACTCCGCGCCCGACGGCTGGGCCGGAGTCGCCTGGCAGCATCCCGCCAACGACTGGGGCGATCGTCCCGGGGGCCTCGACCTGACCGGCGCCAAGCGACTCACGCTGTGGGCACGCGGGCTCGAGGGCGGCGAGGTCGTCGACTTCGGGATCGGCCTGCTCGGCCGCGGCCAACTCTATCCCGACACGGTGCGCGAAGTCCTCAAAGGCGTCGAACTCACCGACGAGTGGCAGCAGTACACGATCGAGCTGAAGGGCAAGGACCTCACGCAGGTGAAGTCACCCTTCTTCTGGAGGCTCGAAGGGCAGGGGCGGCCGGTGACCTTCTTCCTGGACGACGTGCGCTTCGACTAGTTCCCGCCGAACTGGTCTCGGAAGACCGGCGCGAGGTGGTCGGCCACCATCAAGACCTCGGGCTTGTCCTTTCGCAGCGCGACCGTCCAATCCTCGAAGGCTTCGAAGACCTCGTTCACGAAGACGGGTTCTCCGTACGCGGCCACGAGCGCCTCGCGAACGCGCTCTTCTTCCGCGGCTCCGGTCAGGATCCACACGAGTTCGAGCTTTCCGTCCCCGAAGACGACCTCGGCCTTGCGGGCGGCCCCGGCGAATTCGACGCCGAAGAGGTTCAGTTGTGTCTGTTCGGCTGGCTGCGTCGGGAGCCACGGCTGATCTTCCGTTCGCAGTTGGTGCAGCGGAGCGAGGGCCAGCAACTCGTCCTCCAGCTCTTCGTATCGCGTGCCGAAGCGGAAGGCCGCGGGACGCGCCGCCGATGGATCGATGACCTCTTCTCCGTCGAAACCCGTCGCACCGTTCAAGAAGAGATGCGGGTGCAAGGCGTCGTCGGAAAGAACCCACGCACGGTCCTCGTCACGGTTCATGACGATCCTCTCCGCCACGTGCGCGACCCACGGTCCGTACTCGGTGCCTTCGCTCGCGACGAGCGAGGACATGGCATCCGTCGCCCCTCCGTGGGCCTCGATCATCGAGAGCGCGTCGTCGCCGAAGACGAAGGCGACCTCCTCGATCACTGACCCGTCCTTCAACACCAGTTCATCGACCAGGATCCGGGCCTGGCTCTCCTGCGCGATCGGTAGGCGCGCTGGCGCGGTTTCGATGCGCCTCGACGACGCGTGGTCCTGGAGACGATCTCCGACCTCCGCCATGGTCTGACCAACTTCGATTCCGTGAAAGGCCGACTCGATCTCTCCGGCAACGGCGAGAGACGATCCGAGCAGGAGGCAGACGACGGCGGACCGACGGACCATGGAGAAGCTCCTCGAGCAGGAAGTGGGGTTCCGGTTCAGGAGCAGGGCTACGTCGGCCGTCAGCTCACGGTTGCAGAGATTCTCCGCGGCTCGCCGGGGTCAATCACGCGCGAAGACGATCCGCCCCTGACGCAGTCGCGCGTCGTGCGACCACGTCGCACCGGAACTCGGCCCCGGCCCCTTCGCGCCCTTCACGCCGTCGTTGCTGTTCTCGATCACACGCCACGCGTCGTCCGTCTCGGCGTAGACCGACAGGAAGACGTGAGGCTCGCCGAGGAGAGCCTGGTTGTCGTACTCGACGGTGAGACGATCGCGTCCGTCGATCGAGAGGGTCGCGCCCAACCCGTACACGAAGCGCACGTCGTTGCCGCGACCGTTCGTCGGTAGATCGAGCGGTGCGAGGTCGACGCCGAGGGCTTCGTCATCGACGAGGACGTCGAGTCCGGCGGCCAGCGTGGCCCATTGCTCTTGCCGAAAAGCGTCGTCCTGCGCCGACGCGGCGCGGCGATCTTCGACGAAACGTTCGCGGAAGACCTTCGCGACCACGGGTGTCGGTCTCTCGACCCACAGGACCACGCGCAAGGAATCGCCCTCGACCGTGAAGGTCGTCATCACGAGCTGGTGCGGCGTCTCGTCCTCGTGGCCCGCGACCGGGGCCGCGGCGCACAGGAGAAGACTAAGCCAGACCCACGGCCTCGGCGTCACGGTCACTGAGCCATCCTCCATCGCTTCGTTGCTTCACGGTCTCGTCGCGGCGCCACGAGCGTTCGCAACGCGGCGCGTCCCGCAAATCGATGACCTTCACCGGGCCATCCGTGGACACGAGCTTCACACGCGAAGCCCCCAGGACGTCGCCGAGATCCTGCTCGAAACGCGCCAGTTTGCCCTCGGGATCGCCCACCTCGACCGCGGCGTCGAAGGGGTTCTCGATCCCGTCGGCCTTGGCCTCTTCGAGCGCCTTGCGAACGCGATCGCGCGCCGCGATCACGAACTCCCAGTCGGGATCGGCTTCGAGCGCGGGGCGCTCGAAGGTTTCCAGGTGCACGCATGCGTCGTCGTCGCCGGTGAAGTCACGCCAGGCCTCGTCGGCCGTGTGCGGCAGGATCGGCGCGAGCAATTTGATGAGTGTCGCCGCGATCGTACGCATGGTCGCCTGGGTCGCTCGGCGCCGTGGCGCGTCGATCCGATCGCAGTAGAGTCGATCCTTCACCGCGTCCAGATAGACCGCACTCAGAGTCTCGTTGCAGAACTCGTACACGAGTCCGTGCGCCTCGCGAAAATCGTAGCTGCGATAGGCTTTCTCGACGTCGGCCGCCAGCTGGCTCGTCCTGGCCAGCGCCCAGCGATCGAGCGAGGTCGGCGCCAGAGACTCGAGTCGGGGACCCGCGGCCGGATCGAATCCATCGAGATTGCCCAGCAGGAAGCGCAGTGTGTTGCGCACCTTGCGATAGGTGTCGCTGGCGACGTCGAAGTAGCTCTCGTCGACCTTGATGTCACCTTCGAACGCAAGCGAACTCACCCACCATCGGCAGACTTCGGCGCCGTAGTCCTTCAGCAAGTCCTCGACGTCGAGCGCGTTGCCGAGGCTCTTGCTCATCTTCTTGCCGTCCTTGTCCACGATGAAGCCGTGGGTGACGACGGTCTCGAAGGGTGCGCGGCCGGTGGCGCCCAGACCGGGGAGCATCGAGAGCTGGAACCAACCGCGATGCTGGTCGCTTCCCTCGAGGTAGAGATCGACGGGGAATCCGCGATCCTTACTTCGCATGACCGCATGCCAGGACGAACCCGACTCGAACCAGACGTCGAAGATGTCGTACATCTTCTCGAGTGATCCGGCGTCGATCTCCTGCGGCGCATCGGAATCGCTCGCGAGATCGTAGTCGGCGAGCAGGTCGGTCGGACTCTTCGTGAACCAGCTGTCGCTGCCCTCGCGACCGAACACGGCCGCGATCGCGCGCACGCTCGCCGGCGTGAGCAGAACGGTTCCCTTCGCGTCGCGGAAGGCAGGGATCGGCAACCCCCACGCGCGCTGGCGCGATATGCACCAGTCCGGACGCGACTCGAGCATGCCGCTCATGCGATTGCGCCCCCACGCGGGAACGAAGTCGATCGTTTCGTCCGCGGCCTTCTGGGCCATGGCACGCAGGCTCTGGTCGTCACGCTTCGTCGGCGTGTCGACGGCAACGAACCACTGCTCGGTGCAGCGGAAGATCGTAGGTGTCTTCGAGCGCCAGTCGTGCGGGTAGCTGTGCACGAATCGATGGTCATGCAGCATGTGGCCCGAGGCACGCAGTCGTTCGACCACCATGTCGTTCGCGTCCCACACGGACACGCCCTGCAGCCAGTCGGGAACGGTGTCGTCGTAGGTTCCGTCGTCGCGCACCGGCGAGTAGGGATCGACCCCTTCGCGCTTGCCGGTCTCGAAGTCTTCCTGACCGTGTCCAGGGGCGGTGTGCACGAGCCCCGTCCCGTCCTCGAGTGTGACGTAGTCGGCCTCGACGATCCGGCCCGTGCGATCGCAGAATGGATGATCGTACTCCAGCCCGACGAGCTCGCGACCCTTCACGCTTCCGAGTTCCTCGACCTCTTCGAGTCCAGCGACCTTGGCCACGCTCTGCAGAAGGTCGGCTGCCACGACGTAGAGCTTGCCATTCATGCGCACGAGGTCGTAGTCGAAGTCCGGATGCACGGCGATCAGCAGGTTCGCCGGCAAGGTCCACGGTGTCGTCGTCCAGATGACGAAGGACACACGGTGGGTCTCTTCACTGCCGAAGACACGTGCGACTGCCTTCGGGTCGACCGCGTCGAAATCGACGTAGATCGACGGGTCTTCGCGATCGTGGTACTCGAGCTCGGCTTCGGCCAACGCAGTGCGATTGGCGATCGACCAGTGGACGGGCTTGAGAGCGCGATAGACGACGCCCTGTTCGACGAGCTGACCGAAGACGTCGAGAACGGCCTCCTCGTAGTCCGGCGTCATCGTCAGATAAGGATTGTCGTAGTCGGCCAACGTGAGTAGACGCTGCATCTGCTCGGCCTGCAGCTTCTGGAACTTCTCGGCGTAGGCAGCCGACATCTTGCGGATCGCCATGCGCTCGGAGTCCGGATCGAGTTTCTGGATCTTTTCGATCTTGCCGCTCTCGACGAGCTCGGCGAGCACGCGATGCTCGATCGGCAGGCCGTGACAATCCCAACCCGGCGTGAAAGGGCAGCGCTCGCCCATCAGCGCGCGTGACCGAACGACGAAGTCCTTGAGCACCTTGTTCAACAAGTGGCCAACGTGGATGTGTCCGTTCGCATAGGGCGGCCCGTCGTGGAAGACGAAGCGAGGCGCGTCGGCGCGCGCCGCCTGGATCGCGTCGTAGAGCCGTGCCTTGTCCCAGCGCTTGCGACTCTGCGGCTCGTTCTGCGCGAGATTCGCCTTCATGGGGAACCGGGTCTTCGGAAGGTTCAAGGACTTCTTGTAGACCTTCTGGCGTTCCTTGACGACCGGGTCGACGTCCTGCTTGCTCATGTCGATTTCCTTCGCGGTTCAGCGCTTCACGATCACGTTGATGATCTTCGGCGTGCCATCCTTCTCGCGCACGATGATGAAGCGATCCTCGACGGTGACGGGGTAGTTCGTATCAGCCATCGCCTCGACGACGAGCGGCTTCAGATCATCGTCGTTTCCGTCATGTGGGACGCTCGCCTGCCCACGTCGCTTTCCATTGACCTGGATGCCGATGTCGATCGTGTTCTCCGTGAGAAGGGCCTCGTCCCAGGTAGGCCAGTCGACGAAGGCCAACGTGCCGTCATGGCCCAGGCGGCGCCACAGCTCCTCGGCCAGATGCGGCGCAAGGGGTGCCAGCAGCAGCGTGTAGGTCTCGGCGCTCGTCTTCGACAGCGGCTTGCCGATGATCTCGTTGAGGCACTCCATCAGCTTCGCAATGGCCGTATTGAAGCTGAGTTCGGCGAGGTCGTGGGTCACGGCCTTCGTCGTTCGATGGATCACCTTGGTCACTTCGCTCGGCTCTTCGTCGACGAACTCGCGCGCACCCTCGTCGGCGTTGTCCGTGACCAGCGCCCAGCTACGACGCAGGAAGCGGTACTGACCGCTGATCGCCTTCGGATCCCATTGGCGTTCCTTGTCGAGCGGGCCCATGTACATCAGGTACAGACGGAGAGTGTCGGCACTGTACTCCTGGATCACGTCGTCCGGAGTCACGACGTTGCGCAGCGATTTGCTCATCTTCGCGATGCTGCGTTCGACGCTCTCGCCGGTCGTGGTTCTTACGGTGGATCCGTCCTCGCCTTCTTCGACCTCGTCGACCGGAACCAGGACCCCCCGCCCGTCCTTGTAGGCGGGCGCCGTGAGCATGCCCTGGTTGAAGAGTCTCTGGAAGGGTTCGGCCGTGCTGACGTGGCCCAGGTCGTAGAGCACCTTGTGCCAGAAGCGCGCGTAAAGGAGGTGCAGCACCGCGTGTTCGGCACCGCCCACGTACAGATCGACCGGCATCCAAGCCTTCTCGAGTTCCGGATCGCAGAAGCGCTCGGTGTTGGTCGGATCGATGAAGCGCAGGTAGTACCAGCACGACCCCGCCCACTGCGGCATGGTGTTGGTCTCGCGACGGCCTTTCTTGCCGTCGGCGTCGACGACGTCGAGCCAATCCTTGGCGCGCGCCAAAGGCGATTCACCCGCTTCGCTCGGCTTGTACTCCTCGACCTCGGGCAACACGAGCGGCAACTCCGAAGGATCGATCAGACTGACGCTTCCGTCTTCCCAGTGCACGATCGGGAAGGGCTCGCCCCAGTAGCGCTGGCGCGAGAAGAGCCAGTCGCGGAAGCGATAGTTCGTCACGCGACGGCCCTGGTCGCGGTCTTCGAGCCACTGCGTGATCGCCCATTTGGCGTCTTCGTTGGGCTTTCCTTCGAGCTGCAGCTCGGCGAAGACGGCGTCGCCGTTCGGCAGCATGACGCCAGGATCCGTGTAGCAGAACGACCCGTCGAGGATCTGCGCGACGGCGTCGGAGTCCTCGGCCGGGCGCACGACCGGGACATACTCGAGCCCGTAGTTCTTCGCGAAGACGAAGTCGCGCTCGTCGTGGCCGGGTACGCCCATCACCGCGCCGGTGCCATAGCTCATCAGCACGTAGTCGCCGACGTAGAGCGGCACCTCGCGACCGTTGATCGGATTGACGACGTAGGCACCGGTGTGCACCCCCGTCTTCTCGCGGTTCTCGATCGTGCGATCGAGATCGCTCATCATGCGCGCCTTCTCGCGGTATTCCCCGACCGCGCTGCGCTGGGCGTCCGTCGTGAGCTCGTCGACCAGAGGATGCTCGGGGCTGACCACGAAGAAGGTACAGCCGAAGAGCGTGTCCGGGCGCGTCGTGAAGCAGGTCAATGCTTCGTCGTGACCCTTGACCGCGAAGGTGATCTCCGAACCGTAGCGCTTGCCGATCCAGTTGCGCTGCATCTCCTTGATCGACTCGGGCCAGTCGACCGCTTCGAGTTCGTCGAGCAGGCGCTCGGCGTACTCGGTGATGCGCAGCATCCATTGCTTCATGGGGCGGCGTTCGACCGGATGGCTGCCACGCTCGCTCAGGCCGTCGATGACCTCTTCGTTGGCCAGCACCGTACCCAGGGCGGGGCACCAGTTGACGTCGGCTTCCTTGTAGTAGGCGAAGCGCTTGCCGTCGACGTACTCGGCCACGGCATCGTCGCCCTGGGCCTTCACGTCGTCGGGGATCGGCAGCTCGGCGATCGGGCGCGCCTTCTGTTGCTCGCGGTCGAACCACGAGTCGTAGAGCTGCATGAAGATCCACTGCGTCCACTTGTAGTAGTCCGCGTTGCAGGTGCGGACCTCGCGCGCCCAGTCGTAGCTCAGGCCGAGCTGCTTGAGCTGGGCGAGGAATCGGTCGCAGTTCTGGTCGGTGACCACGCCCGGATGCTCGCCCGTCTTGATCGCGTGCTGCTCGGCCGGCAGTCCGAAGGCATCGAAGCCCATCGGGTGCAGCACACTGACACCCTGCATGCGCCGGTAGCGCGAGTAGATGTCGGTCGCCGTGTAGCCGACGGGATGCCCGACGTGTAGTCCGGACCCGGACGGGTACGGGAACATGTCCAGGCAGTAGAGCTTCTCACCCTCGGGCACGCGCGGGGCGGCGAAGACGGCTTCGTCTTCCCAGAAGCGCTGCCAACGGGGTTCGATCTCCCGGGGGGCGTATTCGGCCACGGCGGGTCTCCTGAAGGGTCTGGCGCGGATTCGGTCGGAATCGCGGGCGATCGGCCCGGATCGAAGGATAGAAGCAGGAAAGATAGCACGGAATCCGGGCGACCCCACCCGGCAAGGGGTCCCGGAGGGGGACATCGCGCGCGGTCGGATCTACTCTGCCCTGCATGACCGATCGTCGACTTGATCAACCCCGCCGCGTCGCCGTGATCGGCGCTGGCGCCGCCGGCTTGATGGCCGCGATCCACGCCGCCCGATCCGGTGCCGACGTCATCGTGCTCGAGCGCACCCGCGACGGCGGCCGCAAGATCCTGATCAGCGGCGGCGGGCGGTGCAACGTCCTGCCGAACGCCCTTCAGCCCGAGCGCTTCGTCACGGATTCCAGCCCGAACACCTTGCGCAACATGCTGCGCGCCTGGCCCCTCGACGGGCAGCGCGCCTTCTTCGAGGTCGAACTCGGTCTGCGGCTGATCCTGGAAGAAGAGACCGGAAAGCTCTTCCCCGACACGAACCACGCGAAAGACGTGCGAGACGCCTTGGTGCGCGCGGCCCAGCATGCCGGTGCTCGATTCGTGTTCGGCGCGCGTGTCGTCGACGTCGCTTTCGAGGCGGAACGTTGGCGCGTTCTCCTCGACGACGGCCCACCCGTCGAGGCGGACGCCGTGATCGTCGCCGCCGGCGGCCTGTCCGTGCCAACGACCGGCAGCGAAGGCTTCGGACTCGACCTGGCCCGGCGTACCGGCCACCGCGTGGTCCCGACCTACGCCGCACTCACGCCCCTGCACGGAGGCGACGCTACGGACCACGGCCTGTCGGGAATCTCCGCGACGGTCCGACTCCACGTGGGAGCCGGCAAACGCCGCATCGAACATCGCGGGGGCTTTCTCTTCACACACCGCGGTTTCAGCGGACCCACCGTGCTCGACGCCAGCCATCACGTCACCCGCGGCGACGACGTCGCACTGCGCGTGCGCTGGATCGACGCCGACGACGATGCACTCGACACGAGACTCCGCGAGAACGGAACGCGCTCGTTGATCGGCGAATTCCGACGCGACCTCCCGGAACGACTCGCCGCGCGTCTCATTCGAGGTGCGGGCGCCGACCCCGCCCAGCGTCTCGCGGAGCTGCGTCGTGGCGAACGCCTCGGACTGATCGACGCGCTGCTCCGTTGGCCGCTGATCGCGACGGGCCACGAAGGCTACCGCAAAGCAGAAGTCACGGGCGGTGGCGTCCACCTGGGCGAAGTCGATCCAAAGACCATGGAGAGCCGGCGCTGCCCGGGACTGTTTTTCTGCGGCGAAGTCCTCGACGCCTTCGGTCCGATCGGTGGACACAACTTCGCGTGGGCCTGGGCGACGGGCCGCACGGCCGGACGGAGCGCGAACCGACCCGGCCTCTGAATCGGGTGTTTCCGCACCGGAACTTCACCTAGTATCGGTCAGACAGTATTCGAACATCGCGGCGATCCGCCCTCGCGCGGACACGAGACGAGGAATGCACCGTGCCCCCTTCCATCGGTCGTTTCCTACTGTTCGTCGGTGCTTGGATTTCGATTTTGATTCCCACGATCACGCGGGCCGACGCCCCATCCGTCGTGGACGCTCTCGATCTGGTCGTCGATCCGGTGACGCGTTCGAGAACCGTGCCCGATCTTCCGATCGGGAGCACCTTCCAGGTCCACGCCACGGTCGATGCCCTGTCGGCTCTCACGATCGGGGCGTACCAGTTCGCGATCGAAACCGATCCGACTCTTCTCGTGATCGGGGTCGAACTGCCGCCGTCGACGGAGTTCTCGATCACCGAGCCCCCGTCTCGCGTCACGGTCGGACTGGGTCAACCGCTGCTGACTCGAGATGGCCCCCACGTGCTCGCCACGTGGACGATCCTGCGGACCGCCGGAGCCGACCCCAGCACACCCGGCTTCGTGCGCGTGACGTCGATGCCGAACGGCGAAGTGGCGCAGTACGCGGCGCCGGGCCCGGCCTTCCACACGGCGGACTTCATCGTGACCGGTTCCGTGCTCGTCGGAGACACCGACCCGCAACTGCAGTGGTTCCTTCCGTCGGAATCCGTCGTCGTGCGTGACCGAACCTACGGTCTGTCCTGGCACGGTGTGGGCATCACCGACGTCGCGCTCGACGGACTGCCCGTCGACGCCAGCGGCACCGCCTCGCCCATCGCCGTGAACGCGCGCGACCACGTGCTGACGTGGAACGAAGACGGCATCGCGCGCGAGCGGACGATCGCGATCGACGTGATCGACACGCCGCGCGTGTCCCTCTTCGAGGCCACGGAAGTCGGTGGCGAGAACCCCGACCTCGTCCGAGTCTCCTGGCGAATCGACGGAGCCGAAGGCGTGTGGTGGGACCCGGGCAACGAGTTCGTCACGACGAACGGTGAACGCGGTGTCGTCGCGACCGGACCCACGCCGATCACGTTGCACGCCGAGAACGAGTGGGGTCGCACCTACGCGACGATCGTCCTCCGCTCCGCCGGCGCGCCGGCGATCGGTACGTTCGTATCCGACCACCCGGCGGTTCCCGCTGGCGAGTCGACGACCCTGCGCTGGTCCGTTGCCGATGCCGACCTGGTGGTGATCGAGCCGCTCGGACTCGAAGTCGATCCCGTCGGTTCTCTCACGGTCATGCCGGACGAGACGACGACCTACACGCTCGTCGCCAGCGGCGCGGGTCCGGCCGCGACCGCGGATCTCACGATCGAAGTCGAAACGCTGCGCATCGTGGGATTCTCGGTCTCGCCCACCGAGCTCGAGT
>JGI12109J20283_10016035_pt1 | contig 30410 bp, 36 predicted proteins | sample ElkSlonscriptome_12_FD_20283 | JGI IMG/M metagenome (IMG submission 20283)
GTATCCGCAATGGCGCGCGAACCATGACCAAGCGCAGTCGAATCGAGAGCTGTCGATTCAGCGACTGTGCCGACAGCAGTCGAGTTTTGGCCCGAGGCGTTGGAACCAGGCCCCACAGCCACGCTTGAATCACCTGCGGAACTCGAGAAAGCGCCAGCGGCAAGCGAGAAATTGCCCGATGCATTTGTCCCGCGACCAAGGGCTGTAGCTGCATCACCCGAGGCGATTGAAACTGCGCCAAATGCGGATGCATCGAGCGTTTGCGCCTCCGCGCCGCTGCCCACAGCCGTTGTGTTGTCAGCAAGCGCATCAGCATTATCGCCAACGGCAACACCGCCCTGTCCACTCACGACCGTTGAGTTACCAACGGCAACCGCGCTCTGGCCGGACACGTTCGAGGCCTGGCCGATGCCGACCGAGAAATCGCCGGTGACGCTCAAGAATGAACCCACAGCAGTTGAACCCTGACCAGAGGCCAGCGATCCGCGACCGAGTGCACTGGCTCCATCAGCGGTTGCCTGAGAAAATAGACCTAGCGCGGTGGTATTATCGGCCGTTGCCTGCGCCACGTTACCGACCGCAGTCGAGGTGAACCCGGACGCGACAGACCCCGCACCAAGGGCGCTCGAAAAATCTCCGCTCGCCTCGCTGAAGGCGCCAAGAGCGGTTGAAGTTTGCCCTGAGACTTGCGCGTCTGAACCAATGGCTACAGACAGGGAGCTGGTTGATCCAGCATCGTTACCGATCGCGATCGAGCCGCTTTCGGTGGCAAGAGCGCCTGTTCCGTCGGCATCGAAATCTCCACCGATGGCGATACCGAAAGCTCCGCTTGCGATGGCTGTGTTACCCTGCGCAATAGCTTGCTCACCCGAGGCAATCGCCGCTTCGCCTACGGCAAGCGAGCGCACGCCGCTTGCCTGCGCCAAGTGGCCGAAGGCTTGCGCGCGCTCGGCGGTTGCCTCTGCGCGCCAGCCGAAGGCGGATGCGCCCGGCCCCTGCGCGATGCTCTCACCGCCAACAGCGGTGGTCGAATTGCCGTCTGCAAGTGCGCCCGTCCCTGCATCGTCGCCGCCGATGGCGACCGAATCGGTGCCCGTGGCGCTGCTATTGTTGCCGATCGCAATTGAGGAAATTCCGGCCGAAGACGACTGGCGTCCAACCGCAACAGATTCCAGACCAGCAGAACTCGAGAAATTGCCTATTGCCGTGGAACTTGCACCACTTGCAATGGATGACCGGCCCAGCGCGGTCGCATTGTCGGCGCTCGCTGCTGCCAGAGCGCCGAGCGCGGTGGCACCCGTTCCTGTCGCATCCGAAGAGGCCCCGATCGCGGTAGAGCTGTCTCCCGTGGCGCGGCTGAAGTTGCCGAATGCATTCGATTCATCGGCTGTCGCGCGCGCATCTGCCCCGAATGCGTTGCTGTTCAAACCAAGAGCCTGCGCGCCTTCGCCGCAAGCTGTCGAATCGGTGCCGGTTGCGGTGGCGCCGCCGGTTGTGTCGACGCCATCCGTCGCTGTGCCGTCACCATTCGTGTCGAGCAGGCACTCTTCCTGCGCAGCAGCGGGTGTCGATGCGCCAAACAAGGCCAGCGCGCTGACCGAAACTGCCGTGGCCACTGCAAAAGTGGACGCACCGCGCCGAAAATCGATATCAAGTCTTTTCATAAAACAATTCCCCCAAGAGAATGTACTCGCACACGGCAACGCCCAGCACCTTTGGGCGCCTGCCAACGGATCACGACATCAAATCAGAGGAGAAACTGGCGCGAAAACAACGCATAGACCGATTACCCCCCGGAATCTGTCTGGAAGCGGGTTAGCCTGCGTTAGCAAACATGGCTAGACCAAAAATTGGTGAACCTTCACCTTTTGCCGCCACTCAACTGAGGATCGGGAAGGGGTTGGAGTTTTTCGGGTGGTGGCGTTAAACACCATCATGCGGATCAAGCGAGAGGCGGCACTGACTTGGCTGAAAACACACTCATCTCGTTCGAGCCTGCGACGGGCGAAGAATTGTGGCGGGGGACGCGTAACGATGTTGAAGCGGCAGTTGCCCGGGCGCGGGCGGCGTGGCCTTCATGGGCGGCTCTTCCGCTTGCCAATCGCATCGAAACCGCCCGGCGCTTTGCTAACGAGGTGCGCAAGCGGGCTGACGATTTTGCTTGGTTGATCGCGCGCGAGGCAGGAAAGCCGCTCTGGGAAGCGCGCACCGAAGTGGACGCGGTGATTGCCAAGGTGGATATCTCGGTCAGCGCCTATGCCGAGCGCACTGGCAAAAAGAAATTCGACAGCGCACTGCAGGGCACCGCCGCTGTCCGGCACAAGCCGCACGGTGTGATGGCGGTGCTGGGACCGTATAATTTCCCCGCTCACCTGCCCAATGGACACATCATCCCGGCGCTGATTGCGGGCAATGCCATTTTGTTCAAGCCATCCGAGAAAACGCCCGCGACCGGCGAGATGCTGGTCGAGTGCTTCCATGCCGCAGGCGTGCCGCAAGATGTGGTGCAATTGATCATTGGCGGCCCCGAAGAAGGCAAGGCTCTGGTTGCACATGCGGCTGTGGATGGGGTGCTTTTTACAGGTTCTGCTGCGGCAGGGATCGCGATCAACCGTAAGCTTGCAGCCAATCCCGGCAAAATTGTCGCACTTGAGATGGGAGGTAACAACCCGATAGTGGTGCTGGATACGCCGTTGCTGGCAGATGCGGCAGCGCTCATCGTGCAAAGCGCTTTTACCACAGCCGGGCAGCGCTGCACTGCAGCGCGCCGTTTGATCGTCAAGGAGAGCACCTATGATGATTTGATGAACGAACTGGTCCCACTCACCCGCAAGCTCATGGTCGGCGATCCGCTTGGCGATCCGCAGCCATTCATGGGCCCGGTGATCGACAACGAGACGGCCGAATTGCTCAACGAGAGCTTTGTCACGCTTGTGACCGCAGGTGGCAAAGCGCTCGTACCAATGCGCCAGACAAAGCCCGATATGCCGTTTCTCACCCCGGGCATCATCGATACGACAGCCATAGCGGACAGACCTGATATCGAATTGTTTGGCCCAATCCTCCAGGTAATCAGGGTGAGCGATCTTGATGCCGGTATTTCGGAAGCGAACAATACGCGATTTGGCCTGTCAGCCTCCCTCATTGGAGGCTCGCCAGATGATTACGGGCGCTTCTGGGCGAATGTGCGCGCTGGCATCATCAATTGGAATCGCCCTACCAATGGCGCATCCTCCTCGGCCCCGTTCGGAGGGATCGGGCTATCGGGTAACCATCGCCCAGCCGCCTATTACGCAGCTGATTACTGCGCGTATCCGGTATCCAGCACGGAAATGGAACAGCCGCGCGCCAATATTGGCGTCGGGTTGAAGGAATAAGCGCTCAAGCCCTCGCCTGTGTGCCGCTTCAGTTTTCCCAGGTGATGATATCGACTGCAGTCAGATCACCTGAAGCCGGGCGCGCAAAGACCTTGAAAAACCGGCCGCGCCGATCAGCCTCGATACTCGCCTCCGGGTCCAAATAATATGCGGGCTGAAATCCGGAACGGGTCGCAAGGGTATAGTGGTATTGCAGCGCGTCTTCCACAGTTACAGGCGTGATGTACCGAACAAGTCTCAGCTCGCATCGAGGCTGATATACGGCTGCTGCCACCCGAACCATGCCATGCGGCATAACCTTGGCATAATCAGGCATATTTTGTGCAACAGCAAAGTCCCCAATGATATCCTTGCGGCATTGAGCGGGGGCTGAGATCGCATCGAGCACAGCCTCAACACCGAATTGTGCGGCAAGCGAAATACCCGGCCCGCCGGTCGCCGTTGCAGGCAAATCAGGGATCGGACCACTTTCCAGAAGTTCCAATCGCGCTGTCTCGCGCGCGCGGCTGGCGGCCCCGTCACTGCCTTTGAACGAGGGCAAGGCATGATCGTGGCCAATCGTGATCGCCGCGTTTGCCTCATTGCGCCAGGATAGATCGGGATCGATCATCAGCGGATCGTTGAGCGCCCTTGCGAGATAAGGATCGACCTCATTCACGACGGGCGCAGGCGCCTCTGATGGCGCCGCTGAACACGCTGCAAGAGAGAGTACACACATGCATGCAAGCGATGTTGCGGCTGATGAGATCGAAACGGGCATGGGAGCGCATTGCCACAGTCCGGTTAAAAAACCGGTGCAGGCACGCTCGCCCGAAAGTGAAAACGCCTCCAGGCCAAGGGGCATGAAGGCGCTTTCCGCGACTGGTGGGAGCCGCGCCCGGGCCATTGGTGGGATGACCCAAGTCGATATTCAGGGCTTCGAGCGCGCTCGACGACCTTTCTATTCATGTATAGCCGCCGTTATCTGAACGCGCTTGCATCACTGGAGACAGCAATCGTTCATCGAGAATTGGTGCACTGCGGCTCAAGGCAGTCCCGCTTGCGCAGCCTGATAGCCGCGCCTAGGGGATGCACTCCATGCGAGCCCCTCCCCAGAACTCACCACCGCCCGGAGCCGCGGCGCCCTCGCAAACGCCATCGGGACTGCCGCAGGCCTTGGGTGCTTATCTGATCTGGGGGTTTCTTCCGCTTTACCTCATCCTCGTGAAAACGGTTCCACCGTTTGAATTTGTTGGCTGGCGTATCATTTGGACACTGCCTTTATGCCTTGCCATCATCGCCATGCGCGGCCAGTTCGCCGAGATCCGCGCAGCGCTTAGCGATCCCCGCACCGCGCTAATGCTGATGGCGAGCGCGGTTCTCATCGGGATCAACTGGTTCGTGTATATCTGGGCCATCACAAAGGGTCACGTCTACGCGGCCAGTCTCGGCTACTATCTCAATCCACTGCTGAATGTGCTGTTGGGTACCGCCTTGCTGGGTGAGCGGCTTTCCCGCCCGCAATGGCTTGCAGTCGCAATCGCCGCAAGCGCGGTGGCGTTGCTGGCAGCAGGGGCCCTCACCACCTTGTGGATCAGCCTTGCACTTGCTTTCAGCTTCGGGCTTTATGGCATTGTCAGAAAACAGTTAAATGTGGGCGCACTACCCGGCCTCACCATTGAAAGCGCCATTCTCCTCATTCCCGCTGGCGGCATCGCCTTTGCCTATGCCGCGAGCGATGCAGGAACATCGTTCGGCACCGATTGGGTTATGAGCCTGCTGATCATGTTTTCAGGTGTGGTCACTGCAGTGCCGCTGTTAATGTTCGCGATCGCAGCGCGGCGCATGGAATATTCGACCTTGGGATTTGTCCAGTATCTGGCGCCCACGATCGTTTTCCTGTTGGGGCTGACTGTGTTCGGCGAACAGCTCAATCTGGCGCAACTGGGCAGCTTTGTGCTGATCTGGACTGCCGTTGTGATCTTTGCTGGCGACATGTGGCTGCGCGCCCGCCGCGCAAGACGCGCCTCTGCCACAGCCTGACCGAAACACACTATCAAATGATACGACTTAGCCAATGAAAACCATCGTTTTTCTCGCGTGCTCGACTACGCTCCCCGGCGCAGGCGAACGTCGCAGTGATGCTTATGAGCATGACCTGACGATTGCCGCACTTACACCCGCTTTCAAAGACCATGGCCTGCAATTGCGGGTGATCGACTGGGAGGCGCCGATTGCGCAATTCGCTGGCGCGGATCTGGTGTTGCTCGGTACGGCCTGGAACTATCAGGACCATGCCGCCGCTTTTCTCAGGAAGCTCGACTTGCTCGAGGAAGGTGGCGTGACCCTCTGTAATTCCACACAGATCATCCGCTGGAATATCCGCAAGACCTATCTGCGTGAATTGGCGGATGCGGGGATCCGCACAATTCCGACCCTTTGGCGGGAAACTGTAACGGTCAAAGGTATCACCGAGGCGCTTGGCGTGTTCGAATGCGATCGCGTCGTGGTCAAGCGGCAAGTGGGTGCCGGTGCGCTGGGGCAGGAATTGATCGCTCGCTCCAGCCTCCCATCCTCCGATTGGAACTTTGGTGCGCCAGCAATGATCCAGCCCTTCCTGCCCGCCATAGCCAGCGAAGGGGAACTCAGTTTTGTCTTCATTGACGGCGAATTGAGCCACGCATTGCGCAAGCGCGCGAAGCCTGGCGATTACCGTATCCAGTCACTTTATGGCGGCCGCGAGGAAATGTGGGAGCCATCTGCCAAAGACATTGCTGCTGCGCGCGGGGTGCTCGAAGCAGTCCCCGTCGCACCCCCTCTATACGCCCGCATCGACATGGTGCGCATGGAGGATGATATGCTAGCGGTTATGGAAGCAGAGTTGATCGAACCCTATCTGTATCCCGAGCAAGGCCCGAACTTGGGAGAGCGCCTTGCGAAAGCGATCGCGAAAAGGATCTGATCTGTCATGAATGCCGTGAAACTCGATGACCGTGCGCTAATCCGCCTCTCCCCCGAAGAGGGCGGTGACGAGGATGTGCGCGGCTTCTTGCAAGGCCTCGTCACCAACGATGTTTCGAGCGCTCTGCCAGTCTACGCCGCGCTTTTGAGCGCGCAAGGCAAGGCGATGTTCGATTTCCTCGTTTGGGGCGATGGCGCTGCACTGCTTGTCGATTGCGAAGCGAAGGTGGCCGATGACCTGCTGAAGCGCCTTTCACTGTACAAGCTGCGCCGCCAGATAGTGATCGAGCGCGAGGAAAAGCTGGCGGTCTACTGGAGCCCGGAGCGCGGGGGCAGCAATGTGCTGCCCGGGCTGGGCGCGGCGGCTCCCATGATATCGGGCGAGCATGTTTCATCCGATCCACGCATCCTTGAATTGGGCACACGCTGGCTCGCGCCGCGCGGCGCGATGGATTGCGAGGACGGCGCCCAGAGCTATCGCAAACACCGCCTGTCCCACGGCGTTCCGGAAGGGGTTGCGGAATTGGGCGATATCCTCTGGCTGGAGACAAATGCGGTTGAATTGAACGGCGTCAGTTTTTCTAAGGGGTGTTATGTTGGTCAGGAAAACACAGCCCGCATGAACTGGCGGCAAAAAGTGAACCGGCGTCTGGTGGTGGTCCCTCTTTCAAAGTCGGAGGAAAAGCGCCGCAAAATTGCCTATCCTGACCTCGGCGCTGCGATTGATCATCTGCGCGTTGCAGACATCGATCCAGCAAGCGTGCAACCATGGCAACGTGCCGGTATTGAAGCGCCCCGTTCCAGCTAGGCGCTATGCCTTTTGATAGCGTGCGACGGACGATTCGAGAGTTTCTTGCGCCATTCCCCGGGCGGCATCACGCGGCAGACCCAGCGACTTGGCGAGCGCGGCCCCGATCAAAGCATCACCCAGCGCCAGCAATACAAGATTGAGCGTGTCACGGTGCACCTGTTGGGGATCAAGATCGGCAATCGCTTCCTCGAAAGCTATGTCATCCACCAGATCAAGGATCGTGGTGATGATCGGGGCGAGCGCATCTTCATTTCCGGTCAGCAGCATCCAGCTGGTGAGCGCGCCTGCCCCTTCCCTGTCAAACGCATCGAAGGCAAGGTCCACCACTTCGCGCGCCGAACCAAGCCCGGCGCGATTGGCATGGACAGCTTGTCTGATTGTTTCGCACACGGTGCGCGCCAGGTGCTCGGCCAGGGCTTTCTGCAATCCCGATGCTGAGCCAAAATGGTGAAGCAGATTTGCATGGGTGCGGCCAATGCGCGTGGCCACAGCCTTTAGCGTCACGGATTGCGGGCCGGTCTCGATCAGGAGAGCTCGGGCCGCTTGAAGCGCGGAGGATCGCGATTCTTCGGGTGTAAGTCGTTTACGGGCAGTCATCATCGCCCGCCCTAGTCTCAATCAAGCAACGCGACAAGCGATCAGGCACACGCGGCAGGCGCTTATGCAGCCTCGCGTCGGCTTCGCTCACCAACACCCCAAGCGCAAAGGTCGAGCGCATATTCGCGCGCCATAGGCGCCTCTCCCCGACCGCATGAATGACGCGGCGCGATGGTGCCGGTCGGTTCAAATCCCAACTTTTCCAGAACGCGGCCCGAGGCGGGATTGTCCAGAAAATGGGAGGCATTAACGCGAGTATGGCCAAGCATGCAGGCCACTTCCAATACTGCGCGTGCCGCTTCTGTTGCATAACCGCAGCCCCAATGCTGCGGGGCAATCCAATATCCCAACTCCACTGCGTGCGGGTCATTCTCGTCCCGATGAACACCCGCGCCCCCCAGCAAGGCTGCATCTCGCGCACGGGTGATAAGGAAACGCGGAAAAAGAGGCTCTGTAAGACGCGCAGCAAATTCGCGGGCATCGCTTTCACGATACGGCCATGGCGCCTTCGCCAGATTGCGCACCACGCTTTCATCGGCGATACCGCCTAGCAATGCACGCCAGTCCTCAGGCCAGATCGGCCGAAGCAACAATCTTTGGCTTCTATGGAACACGATCAATCCCTCTCTCGCCCCCGCACCGCCGTTAGGGCGGTTTGTTGGCAATACCGTGACCGCGAAAGACGCAATCGCGGTGAACCGAGGGAGAAAAGCGAAGAGGGAGCGCGCCTGCCCCCGATTGAACCGGGGGTGGCCTCGTCTCCCTCTTGAATGCCAGTTACTTGACCGGCGTCCGGACCATCCCCGCTGGAACGATCCTGTCAATGAACCGTCCGATTATTCGGCTGCTTCCGCAATCGTATCTACCGACACGTATTTGCGACCAAGCTTACCTTTGTGGAATCGAACAACACCATTTTCGAGCGCGAACAGCGTATGATCGCGACCGAGACCGACATTGGTCCCGGGGTAGAATTTGGTGCCGCGCTGACGCACGAGGATATTGCCGCCGATCACATTTTGACCGCCGAACTTTTTCACACCAAGAAACTTGGGGTTTGAATCGCGACCGTTGCGTGACGAGCCGCCTGCTTTTTTATGTGCCATGGAACCTAGTCCTCCTTGGTCTCGTCAGCCTTTGGCGCTGCCTTTTTGGCAGGTGCCTTCTTGGCCGGTGCTTTCTTGGCAGCGGGCTTCTTGTCAGCCGCCGCAGTCTTCGGCGCTGCCTTCTTGGCAGGAGCCTTCTTGGCCGGCGTCTTCTCCGAAGGGCTTGCCTCAGCGTCTGCCTTCGGCGCCGCTGTTGTTTTGGAAGCTGCCTTCTTCGCCGTTCCCGCGCCGACATCGGTGATCCGCAGCAGTGTCATCATCTGGCGATGACCGTTTTTGCGGCGATAATTGTGGCGGCGACGCTTTTTGAAAACGACGACCTTTTCACTCTTCGCTTGCGCGATGATTTCTGCCGAAACGGTGACCTTCGAGGCATCGGCGACCGAATCGCCTTCCCCTGCAAGAAGCACATCGTCCAGCGTGATCGTCTCACCGGCTTCCCCGGCGAGTTTTTCAACGGCAATCTTGTCTCCGGCGGCAACCCGATATTGCTTGCCGCCTGTGCGCACTATAGCGAACATGGCTTTGTAAACTCTCAATCTTGCGTGTGTGTTTGGCCGATTGGGACAGACCCGACGAACCAAACGCCTGCGGAGCTGCCGAGTGTGCCGCTCCGGAAAGAGCGATGCCGTTAAGGGAAGCCCGCCCTCAAGTCAACAACTAGTGAGGGATTGCAAGCGACGAATTTCCTCTGCCACCGGCGGCCTTCAATTTGCGAAACAGCCTGTTCCTGTCCAACGAAGCTGACTCTCGCTTCTATGACAGACATCTATCCGATGGGTCTAGTGCATGATATTGACTGGCGAGATCATGATTCACAGTTTCAACAAGCTACGGTGCTTCACGCTTCCTTTCTGCACTGCGTGCCTTCTCGCTGGCTGCACAACGGCGCCTGGGCGCTATCCCTCATTCGCAATACCCAGCCCTACTGACGATACGCAGGAAACTGGAAGGGTTGGCATGCGCTTCCCGGATGTCACTGTTGCTCGCAGTATCCCGCCCAATCCGACTGGTGAGAGTATCCCCGCGGAGCTGGATGCTAGGCTCGCTGTGATTGAAACGCGCGCGAGCAGAGCCGGTGCGGCCTTTGTGGCTGATACGGCCGCCTCGCGTTCGCTTGCGCTCGCTGCGCGTGGCGCTTCAGTGGAAAGTGATCGCTGGGCAGCCGCGCAATTGCAATTGGCGCAGCTTGGCGCGCACCACGATGCAGCCTCGTTGGCGCTGGCCGATCTGGATATCCTCGCCGCATCTGCCCGCATGGCTCAGGCCACCCCCGAAGACCTCGAAGTCATTTCCGCAATGCAACTCGAAATTGGTGCGCAGGTCGATGAACAGGCCCAGATACTCGGCCAGATCAATGCCCAGCTTGGCAATACGAACAGATAAAGCAGGACTTCAAGACAATATGGCAACTCAACACCTCACATGCGACGTTTGTCCGGTAAGAGAAACAGCGGCTTGCGCCGTCCTTTCGCCAGAAGAGCGAAATGCAATGGCTGCGGCCGGGCGCACGCGCATACTTAAACGCGGCGAGATGTTGTTTGCAGCAGGAGACGAAGAATCCGCTTGCGCAACTCTTATCAGCGGCGCTCTCAAGGTCTCCGCCATCGATGCAGATGGCAACGAGCAGATCCTCGCGCTCGTCCACCCGGCAGGCTTTATCGGCGAATTATTCGCGCCCTTCGCTCATCACGATGTAGTGGCTCTGACTGAAAGCCGCCTGTGTACGTTTGCCCGCAGCGATATCGAAGCGGCGATCGAAAATTATCCCGCGCTGGCCCGCGCCTTGCTGCGGCGCAGCCAAGAGGACTTGCTGGCGACACGTTCTCTGCTGGAACTGACGGGCCACGCATCGGCAGAGACGCGGCTTGCAGCGCTGCTCCACGACTTCGCACGGTCGGCCAGTTTATCCTCATGCCACGCAGCCCAACATTTCGATCTCCCGCTTACCCGGGGAGAAATCGCGAATATGCTTGGCCTTACGATCGAAACGGTCAGCCGCAAGTTGGGCGGTATTGAAAGCACAGGCGCGATCAAGCGTACAGGAAAGCGCGGAATTGACGTGCTTAATCCCGCGCTTCTTGCAAACCTCGCGGGGCGCTGAGCGAACGCATCAGTCATCCCCGGTCGGATCGGCGATTATTGTTCTCGGCAGTCAAACCCGCTTAGGCCACGAAGGCCGCAATAATCGCAATCGCCATGCCCCAACCCACTATCAGCACGGGCAGGATCAGCATCTGGATTGTCGCATCACGCGAGGTGCAGCGCCCCGTATTCGTCATGATCCCGTCATTGCAGAACTTGCCGTAGGAAAGCGGTTTGGTGCGGTTACCTGCAAGGCGTACCCAGATCATCGGGACGCCGAAGCCGGCAATGATAAATCCGGCAAAGATTACCATGGGAATGGCAAGCATGGGCGCTGCGAAAGAGGCAAGCATAATGCCCAAGAAGGCAAGATAGCAGGCAACCGTTACGCCAAACAGCGAGGTTGGAATCTCGAAATTCCGATCCACCTCGACCTGATGGCGCGGCGCCTCGATGGTTTGCGGTGCCGCAACGAGGCGCGCTTCACCGGTTGCGAGTTTATCATGGACTAGCTGGGTCATGTTCGTGTCTCCTGAAAGCGAGACCTGATTAGAACGCTGGGACAAACCCTTCCTTGATCCAGATCAAGTTGAGGCAGATTTCGACCAGCGGGCGAGATCAGCGTAATCTTGCGATCGCGGTTCGATCCAGTGCCACTGGCCCGCTTTCAATTCGCGCTTCCAGAACCACGCGGCGCTTTTGAGATGATCCATACAAAAATCCACTGCGAGAATGGCGTCGCGGCGGTGGCGCGCGGCGGCGGCGACGCAGACGATCGGATCGCCGGGATGCATCACGCCGATGCGGTGCGAGATCACCAGGCCCTCTAGCGCGAATCGCGCCTGCGCGGCGTCGGCCAACGCCTCGATACCGGGCAGGGTCAGCGGCTCGTAATGCCTGAGTTCGAGCGCCTCGACCCCGTCGCCGCCGCGCACCTTGCCGACGAAGCTGGCAATGCCACCTGACTGCGGCGTCGCTGCGCCCAGCCGGTCGACCAGTGCAGCAGGATCGAACGCCGTATCGAGAAGCCGCGTTTCCCTCACCCGCCGCTGACCGGGGGAAGGAACGCGATTTCGTCGCCTTCCTGAGCAACAAGCGCCGTTTTATCGGCCAAAAGCGTGCCGTTCAAAGCAACCATAACCCGATCATCGGACACCGCTTCACCAAGGCCGGGCACGACCTTGTTTTCGAGGATATCGATCAAATAGGACCAATCGATGGGTCCTGCGTGAACATCCAGCCGAGTTCCGCTGCGACCGGCAATATCGGCCAACTTGCCAAGATAGATGACGCGGACAGGCTCGCTCATCCGCCGGTCATCGACATATGTCGCGCCAGCGCCGGAGCGGCCCCGCGCGCATCCATCCGGAAATGGTGCTTCTCGGGCTTGATCATCAAGGCTGTGTCCAGCGCCCGCACCAATTCGCGTGACGGATCATCAGAGCGCAAAGCAGCGCGCAAATCCACCCGCTCCGCCCCGCCAAGACAGGGGTAAAGCTGGCCCGTTGCTGTCACCCTGAGGCGGTTGCAGCCCTCGCAGAAATTGCCGGTGTGCGGGGTGATCAAACCAAGCCGCCCGCCGGTCTGCGCGATATCCCAATAGCGCGCAGGCCCGCCAGTTTTCGCATCGCTGGCCGCAAGTGTCCAACGCTCTTCGAGCTGGGCTTTCACACGATCAAGCGGGAGATATTGGTCAAGCCGTTCTTCCTCGATATCGCCCAACGGCATCACTTCGATAAGCGTCACATCGTGACCCTGCCCATGCCCCCATGCGATCAGATCCTCGATCTCGTCTTCGTTGATGCCTTTGAGCGCAACCGCATTGAGCTTCACTTTGAGCCCGGCTTCACGAGCTGCGGCGATCCCCTCCAGCACGTGAGGCAAGGCATCGCGCCGGGTGAGCCTTTCGAATTTTGCACGGTCGAGGGTGTCGAGCGATACGTTGACCCGGCGAACGCCGGCCAGCGCCAGATCATCCGCATGGACTGCAAGATGCGTTGCATTCGTGGTGAGCGTAAGCTCTTCCAGCCCTTCGCCACCGCGCGTCGGCAAATGCCGCCCCAAAGCAGAAAACAGATCAATGATGTCGCGCCGAACCAATGGCTCGCCGCCAGTGATGCGGATTTTGGTGACACCACGCGCGATGAAGCCCGTGGCCAGATCGTACAGCTCTTCAAGCGTCAGCACGTCCTTGCGCGGCAGAAAGGTCATCCGCTCGGGCATGCAATAGGTGCAGCGAAGATCACAGCGATCCGTAACAGACAGGCGCAAATAGGTGATCCGGCGCTGGAAACTGTCCACCAGCGGGCGGGGCGCGGCGCCCCCCTCACCCGACCCCATGTTGATCACATCACGCTGGCGAATTTTGTTCATGGGATTGGACATAGTGCCCCGTGACACCGGGCGCATCCTTTAAATATGAAAGCAGCTGATTGAGCGCTTCACCCTTGCTACCCGCCGCGATATTGATCCTTCTGGGCGTGAATTCACGTGCGAGGTCGCCTGCCACGGCATGCCGCCACGCGTCGTGCTGGGAAGGAGCCGGAGGAAGGATGATGGTTAGCGAGGCCACATCCTCATCGTCCATAGCTTTTTGGATAGAACCCAGGTGCGTATCGAAAAACATATCGTGTGCTTGCAAGGGGGTGCGCGTTTCAGGCGCATCGCCGCCATCGATTGTGACGTGCCTGTCGGACATTAATCCGCCGGACGCTCTCGATGAAGGGTAATACCGATCTTCTCATCCGCGTCTGCAATCGCCAGTTTCACGATTTTCACCGTTACCGCCTGAACGCGCGCATCGCCAACAAACAGCGTTTCGCAGATATGATCGGCGACCGATTCGATCAGTTTGAAATGCACGCCGGGCGGCAAACCGTCGGAAGCCGCATGCTTCAGGTCCATGTAGTTCTTGCTGGCATCGAGCGGCGTATCGGGGTCGTAACGCGGTGCGATATCGTATCGCGCCTGCACGGTTATGCGTAAAGGCTGGGGTTTGCCGGTTTCCTCTGAATAGATGCCAGTCAGGACATCGACTTCGAGATCGGCGACTTCGAGAGTGAGCGAATCGGTTATCTGCATGATTGAGCCGCCCTTAGCGTGGATTGCTCCACCGTGCGAAGATCGCGGTGGGTAGGAGCCTTTGTGAAGGGCTAAGTGGAGCGGGCATCTCGCGCACGACAAGATCGCCATGCTCGATCAAACCGGGCAAAGCGCCAAGTGCCTCTTCGAGCAATCCAGCAAGCGCAACACTGCTCATGCGGACTGCATAAACGGTGAGGAAAAGGAAGCGGCTGTCATGATCAAGGAGCTTGGCACAATCGCTGGCTAGACCGGGCAAACCCTCTTCGATCCGCCAGGTTTCATTCTTCGGGCCGCGGCCGAATTTGGGCGGGTCGAGGATGATCCCGTCATAGCGCCGGGCGCGCCGCACTTCGCGGGCAGTGAACTTGGCAGCATCATCCACCAGCCAACGGATCGCACGATCTTCCATACCGGAATGCGCTGCGTTCTCACGCGCCTGAGCCACGGATTTCTTCGATGCATCGACATGGGTGACAGGACCGTGGCGGCTCAACGCAAGTGTGCCAAGGCCGGTATAGCCAAACAGGTTCATCGTCTGCGCGTCGCAGTGCCCATCGAGTTGGGCGCGCATCCATTCCCACACCGGCGCCATGTCTGGAAAGAATTGCAGGTGGCGAAAAGGGGTCGGCTGGATGTCAAACGCCACGTCCTCCCAATCACCCTGCCAACCGGTTTCGGGCACTTTATCTGAAAGATGCCAGCGACCTCCCCCGTCCTCGTCTGACGCCGGGACGAATTCGCCATCGGCCTCCCAATCAGAAAGCCGAGGCGCCCACATGGCTTGCGGTTCTGGTCGGATAAAGCGAAACATCCCGAACTGTTCGAGCTTGCGCCCGTGCCCGCTATCGACAAGCCAGTAATCGTCCCATCCTGTGCATTCCATCAGGATCGGATCGCGGCGAAGCTGGGCCATCAGGCAGACGCTCTGCGTCCGGCGGAATGTTCCAGCACAAACTCGCGCGCGACCTCGTAGTCACCAGAAATCTCGAGGAAATGCTCTTCACGCCCGAACAGGTCGCCCACCCGTACAGGCAGCGCCGGGCGAAGGCCTATGGCGCGCTCAACAGCATCGGGAAACTTTGCCGGATGAGCCGTAGCCAGCGTGACAAGAGGTGTCGCAGGATCGATTTCACCACCGCTCACACAATCGCGCGCAGCGCTAAGGCCCACGGCGGTATGAGGATCGATAGTCTGCCCGCAACTTTGATGCGCCCATTGCATCGCACGCGCCGTTGCATCCTGGCTGGCGCTGAAACTGGTGAAAAGCTGCTTCATCCCGTCCCGCTGCGTGTTGGTGAGCTGCATTGCCTTTGTTGCCTCGAATGCCCGCATCTGCTCGGCCATTGCACCGCCATCGCGCGCTGCACAATCGAAAAGCAAGCGTTCAAAATTCGAGCTGACTTGGATGTCCATGGACGGCGTAATTGTGGGCGTTACGCCATCGGCGGAATAATCACCGCTGGTAATTGCGCGGCGCAAAATGTCGTTCACATTGGTGGCGACAATCAATTGCTCGACCGGCAAACCCATTTGCGCCGCGACATAGCCTGCAAACACATCGCCAAAATTGCCTGTGGGCACGCTGTAAGCAATACCTCGATCAGGCGCGCCAAGCTGCAGCGCACTCGTGAAGTAATAAACCACCTGCGCCATCAGCCGCGCCCAGTTGATCGAATTGACTGCGCCCAGATTGAGCAGCGTGTTCACGTCAGCATCGCCAAACATGCGTTTCACATGGGCCTGCGCATCATCGAAGCTGCCATCGATGGCAAGGTTATGCACATTGGAGGCGCGCACCGTCGTCATCTGCCGACGCTGCACGTCGCTCACTTTGCCGCTTGGATGGAGCATGAAGATCTCCACCCGCTCTAGCCCGGCAACCGCACGGATCGCTGCCGATCCTGTATCCCCACTGGTCGCGCCGATGATGGTCAGCTTTTCACCCCTGCGCTCAAGAAACTTCTCGAACAAACGCCCGAGCATTTGCAGCGCCACATCCTTGAAGGCCAGAGTTGGTCCATGGAAAAGTTCCAGCAGCCAGTGCTGATGATCCAGCTGAACAAGCGGAGCCACCGCTGCATGGCTGAATTCGCCGCAATAAACATCTTTGCACAGACTGGTAAGCTCGGCTTCTGTCAAACTATCGCCCACGAACGGGCGCATGACCTTTACCGCAATTTCCCAATATTCAGCGCCGCGCATTTCGCGGATTTCAGCCTCACTAAAACGCGGCCATTGCTCGGGCACATAAAGGCCGCCATCGCTGGCAAGCCCGGCAAGGGTAGCGCCTTCGAAATCAAGCGTCGGTGCGCTTCCTCTGGTGGATATATACTGCATCGGCGGGAGGCTTATACGCGAGGGCACCTGTGGGCAAGATTGCCGCTTACATCACCTCTTGCGCGCCGTGCGCGAACGAAGCGCTAGAGCGTAGATCACCAATGCGGTGATCGCGAAGAAGAACCATTGGCCTGCGTAAGCCCAAGAGCTGTTTTTATACTCCTCAGGATCAGGCCGGGCGTTGGCGAGAAGGCCGGCTTTTGGTTCATCAGTCACAATCATGGCAGGGCGCTGCTCTGAAGCAGAGAACAGGCGCTGGGCTAACCCACGTGGATCTGGCGCCTCTTTGGCGAGGCCTTCAACACTTCCGCCCTGCCATTGAGCAACGCTACCCGGATCGCCCGACAGGCCGATCTGCACCGTGAATTCCTGATCGTTTGCAGCATTCCAGCATGTTGCGATCTGCGTCCAGCCTGTGCGACCGTTCACGTCTTTTCCGCCCGAAACATTCACCGCACGAACCGTGTCACACTGCGCCCGCATCCGGCGATAGAGGTACTTTGTCGCACTCGCATCGCCGAACGGATAATCGATGACCGGAAGGCCGGGCCGATTTACCATTGCAGCTTTGAGGTCATCCTTTTCCTGCGCCCGGCCAATCTGCCAGATGCCAAGGGCAACCATCGTAAGGGCTGCTGCGACAACAATGATTGTGGCGATTATGGGGATACGTTTCGTCATTAGTTGGACGCATCGAAACCGCGATATACGCTTGCCGCCTTGAACAATCTCAGCGCGGCCAGAACAGCGCCGACAGTTAGCGGCGCCCAGACAACCGCATGCACCCACAAAGGCGGGCGTAGCCATTCATCAAGCGCCATCGCAGCGGTGATGAGCAAAGCAGCGACGATAATCGTAAGCAATCCAGCGAGCCTCGCGCCGCGTTCGTGCTTGGCCAGTTCAGCACCGCATGCGTTGCACTTCGCGGCAATTTGCGCTGGGCCCTCGAACAATGTGCGATCGGCGCAATGGGGGCACATACCGAAAAGGGCAGCCTGGAGAAGACCGGGCTGCCCTTTCGCATTTTCGGGAACCGTGCTCCGCCCCATCAATGGACCGGTGCGCCCCAACCGCCCCAAACGTAGATCGAAACAAACAAGAACAGCCACACCACATCAACGAAGTGCCAATACCAGGCAGCAGCCTCAAAGCCGAAATGCTGGCGCGGCGTGAAGTGGTTCAGATAGGCACGGTACAGGCACACGCCGAGAAAAATCGTCCCGACCACAACGTGGAAGCCATGGAAGCCTGTTGCCATGTAAAACGCGCTGGAAAACGTATTGCCGCCAAAGCTGAACGGAGCAACGCTGTACTCATAAGCCTGAATGAAGCTGAAGATAACGCCGAGGCCAATGGTCGCCCAAAGGCCCTGTTTCAGCCCATCGCGATCCCCGTGGATCAACGCGTGGTGCGCCCAGGTGACGGTGGTCCCGGAACACAGCAGGATAATGGTGTTGAGCAGCGGCAGCTGGAAGGCATCAAGCACTTCCATTCCTTCGGGAACTCTCGAACCGAGCGCGGTTTCGCCTTCTGTGATGAACCGGTTGATGGTTTCGTCACCGCCTTCACCACTGAAAAATTCGAGCGGCGCAGGAAAGAGCGAGAAATCGAAGAAGGCCCAGAACCAGCCCACAAAGAACATCACTTCCGACGCGATAAACAGGATCATCCCGTACCGCATATGAAGCTGAACGATGGGGGTATGATCGCCCTGCTGCGCTTCGACCACGATGTTTTTGAACCACATGAAGAAGGTCGCGATGAGGCCGGCGAGGCCCGCCCACATCACCACTGGCCCGGCGATCCCGAATTGGTCAGGATAAAAATTCAGCACCATCCCGCTTGTGAAGGCAAGTGCTGAAAGCGAGCCAGCCAGCGGCCAGATATCGGGTTCGAGGATATGATAATCGTGGTTTACTTGTCCGCCCATGATGCGTTTCCCGTCGCTTGGCTTGTTAGTTGATGCTGCGGTCAAGAGCCGAGGTCACGGGCTCTTTCGCGCGATGGAAAGTGTAGCTGAGTGTGATCTGTTCAACATCAGCCATGAATTCGTCTTCGAGGATCGCCGGATCGACATAATAAACAACCGGCATCTGCACTTCTTGTCCTGGCTCAAGCGTTTGCTGGGTGAAGCAGAAACACTGAACCTTGTGAAAGTAGAGGCCGGCTTGCGCTGGCTCGACGTTAAAGGTGGCCGTGCCCGTCACAGACTGGCTGCTGTCATTGCGCGCAACATAGGTCGCCATGTCACGCTGTCCGATCACTACGGTATCGGTTGGCTGGCTGGGGCGGAACGTCCAGGGCACATCGCGCGAGGTAGAACCATCAAAGCGGATCGAAATTGTCTTGCCGGTGGCGCCCGAAGCGGCAAGCGCTGCGTCAGCCTGGCTGGCAACCTGTGTCGTGCCTCCAAAGCCGGTGACCTGACAGAACAAACGATAGAGCGGCACGGAAGCAAAGCCCAGTCCCACCATTGAAGCCGCAAGTGCCAGCGCCATCAGCCCGGTGCGCAGGTTGCGACTCTGTGTGTCGGCGTCGAGAGTGTTGGCCCGCGTCATTGCGACCCCAACCGTGCGATCGTAATGGCATAGAAAAGGACTACAAAAAAGACGAGCGCGCCGGCAACAACCAGATTACGGCTTCTCTGGCGGCGTTTGTATTCTGCTTCTTCTTCAGGGGTCATCAAAAAACTCCCCCGGCGAGAAGACCTGGCCCAATAATGTTGCTTGTCTCGAGCGCACGGTCGGCCACCAGGGCTGCGAACAGCACAAACAGGTAAACAATGCTGAATTTGAACAAGCGCTTTTCCTCAGCCATAGGAACACCGGCGCCCATCACAGCGTTGCGCCGCGCCACGGGCAAGGCAAGCGCAATGAACAGCAAAGAAAGCGCCACGGAAATCGAGCCGTACACCCAGCTAGTGCCACCGATCAACCATGGTGCAATTGCAATGGGAGCTAGCGCAAGAGTGTAAATCCAGATGTGGTTGCGCGTCACACGTTCGCCGGCGACCACTGGCAGCATCGGAATGCCGACTTTGGCGTAATCTGTCTTCACGAACAGTGCGAGCGCCCAGAAGTGCGGCGGGGTCCAGAAAAAGATGATCGCGAACAGCAAAACGGGCATCGCAGTAATTTCGCCCGTGACCGCGACCCATCCGATCAGAGGCGGGAACGCGCCGGAGCCGCCGCCAATGACGATGTTTTGCGGCGTAGTGGGCTTGAGCCACATCGTGTAGATTACCGCATAATAGATGATAGCGAACAGCAGCAGAGACGCTGCCAGCCAGCCAATCGCAACACCCATCAAGCACACCGAAACACCCGATAGGAACATACCGAAATCGCGCGCGTCCTCGCGACGTAAGCGGCCTGCGGGCAGAGGACGGTTGGCTGTTCGCTTCATCCCCGCGTCGAGATCAGCTTCCCACCAATGATTGAGCGCAGCCGATCCACCTGCCCCCATCGCAATCGCCAGCACCGCCGTAAAGCCCAGTACCGGATGGATTGAACCGGGGGCCGCAAGAAGGCCGCAGATAGCCGTGAAGATTACCAGCGTCATTACGCGCGGCTTGGTCAGCGTGAAAAAATCACGCCACTCCGCCGGCATCGCCGTTGCGCCGCTGGGCTGGGGCATTGGCTGTGGTGTCAAAAGGCTCATTTGGTCTCGTATGTGTGCGAAGAAGCGCGCCGATTGCGGCGCGCCCCCTCTATTTCAGTCTTCTATCTGGCCCGCAGGCCTACTTAGATCACTCAGCCGGCTGCGGGGCAGCGTCTGAACTGTGATCGTGGTAATCGTGATGGTCCTCAATCACCGGCAGTGTTTCAAACTGGTGGAACGGCGGCGGGCTGGTCAAGGTCCACTCAAGAGTGGTCGCACCCTCGCCCCACGGATTGTTTCCAGGACGTTTACCAGCGAACAGCGCATACCCGATGTTCACGAAGAACGGGAGCAGCGATGCCGCCGTGATCCAGTAACCGATCGTGCTGATTTCGTGCCAGAAGGCAAATGCCTCGGCATAATCGGGGTAACGACGCGGCATACCCTGCATCCCAAGGAAGTGCTGCGGGAAGAACACCACGTTCACACCGATAAAGAACAACCAGAAGTGGATATGGCTGAGCATTTCAGAATGCATGCGCCCGCTCATCTTCGGGAACCAGTAGTAGAAGCCCGCGAACATCGAGAACACCGCGCCCATCGAAAGCACATAGTGGAAGTGGGCCACCACATAATAGGTATCGTGCAGGTTATCATCGATCCCGCCATTGGCGAGCACCACACCGGTCACACCGCCAACGGTGAACAGGAAGATAAAGCCCAGCGACCATACCATTGGAGACTTGAACTCAAGGCTTCCGCCCCACATCGTCGCGATCCAGCTGAAGATCTTCACACCGGTCGGCACAGCGATGACCATCGTCGCGGCAGTGAAATACATCTTCGTATTCACGTCGAGACCCACGGTATACATGTGGTGCGCCCACACAATGAAGCCGACAACGCCGATCGCAACCATGGCGTAGGCCATGCCGAGATAGCCGAACACTGGCTTGCGACTGAAAGTGGCAACAATCTGGCTGATCATGCCGAAGCCCGGCAGGATCATGATGTAAACTTCAGGGTGACCAAAGAACCAGAACAGGTGCTGATAGAGCACGGGATCACCACCGCCGGCGGGATCAAAGAAGGTCGTGCCGAAATTCCGGTCGGTCAGCAGCATGGTGATCGCCGCAGCCAAAACCGGCAGCGCGAGCAACAGCAGAAAGGCGGTAACCAGCACCGACCACACGAAAAGCGGCATCTTGTGCAGCGTCATGCCCGGCGCGCGCATGTTGAAAATGGTGGTGATAAAATTGGTCGCACCAAGGATCGAGCCAGCCCCCGCAAGGTGCAGCGAGAAGATCGCGAAATCAACAGCCGGACCGACCGATCCAGTCGTTGAAAGCGGCGCATAGACCGTCCAGCCAACGCCCGCACCATTTCCGCCCGCCCCGCCAGGGACAAACAGCGAGAACAGGAGCGAGCAGAAGCCGACAACCGTCAGCCAGAACGAAACATTGTTCATGCGCGGGAAGGCCATGTCCGGTGCGCCGATCATCAACGGAACAAACCAGTTACCAAAGCCACCGATCATTGCTGGCATCACCATGAAGAACACCATGATGAGACCGTGTGCGGTGATGAAGACGTTCCACATATGGCCCGCTGCGGCGAGGTCCTCGGGCGAGGAATTCGCCCACCAATGCAGGTATTGGATGCCGGGTTCGGCGAGTTCGGCACGCATGATGCCGGAAATAGCGCCACCCACGACCCCCGCGAAAATCGCGAAAATCAAATAAAGCGTGCCGATATCCTTGTGATTGGTCGACATGAACCAGCGGGCAAAGAAGCTCGGCGTATGATCGGCATGATCATCGTGGTGGACATCGAAACCTTCAGCGGTGGTAGCCATGATTTGGTTCTCTCAAACTTAAAGTCTTAATTCGTAACGGAGCGCGGCGCAGCCAAGTCAGTCAGCCAGCGCTACCTCAGCGGCGTCAGCATCAGCATCAGCATCAGCATCAGGTTGCTCCACCTCTGCCGCGCCCGGCATAGTGCCGCCCTGCTCTTTGACCCATGCTTCGAACTTCTCCTTGGGCAAAGCCTCGACGGTGACAGGCATGTAGCCGTGCAGCGTGCCGCAAAGTTCGGTGCAATTGCCGTAATAGACACCTTCGGGAATGCCTTCGATCAGCTTTTCGTTCAGGCGGCCGGGAATGGCGTCTTGCTTGAACCACAGCGAGGGAACCGCAAACGAGTGGATCACATCTGCCCCGGTTGTCTGCATGCGGATAGGCGTGTCCGCAGGCACAACCATGCGGTTGTCAGCAGCAAGCTGAAACGGCTCCCCGTCGGCCAGCGCATCTTCAGCAGTTTTCATGTTCGAAATGACTTCAAATCCGCCATGGTCGGGATATTCATATCCCCAATACCACTGATAACCGATCGCCTTCACCGTCACAGCGTCTTCAGGCGGAGTCTTGTACTGCTGCGCCAGCAGCGAGATCGAAGGCACGGCAATCACAACGAGAAGCAGAACCGGGACAATTGTCCAGATTACCTCGATCGCAGTGTTGTGCGTCGTCTTGGAGGGAACGGGGTGCGCACGCCGGCTGTAGCGCACGATGACATAGAGCAGCAGGCCAAGCACAAACAGGCTGATCAGCGTGATGATCGGCATGAGGATATAATTGTGCATCCCCAAAGCATAAGCTCCGGTCTCGGTGTACTGATCCTGGAAGGTCATGCTTGCGAGCGCATCATCCTGATAAGCGGTGGGCATTCCTTTGCCCTCGGTCGGTGCCATAGGGGAGTAAGCCTCCGAGGCGCCGCCTTCAGGCACGCCGGGATTGTCGGCTGCCGTCGCGTCTTCGTACAAGACCTCTCCGCGTGCCGGCTCTTCCTCGATCGCAGCATCCTGCGCTAAAGCAGCAGGAGCAGCAAGCGCGGCAAAAGCCGCAAAAAGCGCGATCAAAATATGTTTCATCCGACCGAATGTCTGACCCATGTCAATGTGCCTGTTCAATTTAAAATTTGATCCCATCAAGCCTGCGAACTCATTTCCGCGCCATCGCGCGCAGATCGCAGACATCGCACCGGCTTTTCCACCAGCATTCCTTTTCCCATTAGCCATGCTTGCCCGTACCCTCAAGCGCTTCTAGGGAGAAATTTATGCAAGGAGCCATGTTGCCCGTGCAATGTCTTCTCCCTTCACCCTTGAACATTCTGCTTGCGCAGCGTGTGGATACCAGAAAGACGCATGTTCTCATGTATTCAACTACGAAACAAACCATGACTTTGGATGAAGTGCTGGCCGAATTTCGCAGCTGCGGTGCATTGCTTGAAGGGCATTTCAAGCTTTCGTCAGGCAGGCATAGTGGCCACTACCTACAATGCGCGCGCGTGCTTATGAACCCTGCCCGCGCAGCGCGGCTTGCGCGCGCTGTAGTCTCGGGCATTCCTGATGCTGTGAAAGACGAGATCGATGTTGTCGTCAGCCCGGCGATGGGGGGCATTCTTATCGGCCATGAAGTGGCCCGCGCGCTCGATAAGGACGCGCTGTTTCTTGAGCGCCCTGAGGGCGTCTTTCACCTGCGGCGCGGTTTCGCCCTGAAACCTGGCGCGAAGGTGCTGATGGTTGAAGATGTCGTGACCACCGGCCTTTCCTCGCGCGAAGCGATTGCCGCAGTCGCGCGCGAGGGGGGTGAAGTCATTGCTGAATGCGCGCTTATCGATCGCAGCGAGAACACAGCCGATCTGGGCGTGCCGTTCTATCCGCTCGCTGCGTTCAATTTTCCCACATATGCGCCAGAGGACATCCCGCCTGAACTCGCAGCCGTAGCTCTGACAAAGCCGGGAAGCCGCAAGGAGTAAAGGCATGCAACGCGCAGACTTTGACCGCTGGACGCATAGCATCCTTATCGCCGTGCTGGGCGTCGCCGCTATGTCTGCAACCACCCCTTTGGCAAGCGGATCGCCGGTACCCGCGCAGGATACAGCGCCAGTCGATATGTCAGTAGAAACCGCGCCCGGTTTCGACGGGACGATCTCCACGCCAGCTCAAGCTGAGCGAGTTGCGGTGCGCATTGCCGCTGCGCGGACAATCACCGACAAGGCACTGGCGCTGGGTTTCAAAGGTGAGATGGTCGTCGATATGGGCGGTCTTGTCACGATCAACGCGGTGAGTCCCGATCTCAAGCGCGAAGGATATGGCAGTCTTGATGGCGAAGCGGTGCGCTGGCCGTTCGCCTCGGTCACGAAGCAGAAAGTTGCCGCCCGGATCGCGGGCGAGCTTGATGCAGGCGGGATTTCGCTGGACACGCCTGTTTCTGAATTTGTGCCGCGCATGTCGCGCTATGAAGGGCCTGTCCCCACCTTTCGCCAGCTGCTCCAGCACCGCTCGGGACTGCGCAATCCCAATGATTCGCCGATTGGTGAGAATGGCTGGCCGGATTTCTACAACAAGCCCGCAGAATATGGCATCGACTGGTGCCTGAAAGAGCGCAGGGATCCACCTGCGACTGGCTGGAGCTACAACAATTGCGATTACATTGTTCTGGGCGCCGCTTTTGACGAGCTCAGCTTCGAAAACTGGCGATATATGATGGGAGCAGGCGCTCTCGATACCGCGGACGAGAGCGCCAGTCAGGGAGGGCAGATCGCCATAACCGACGAGAATACGAACAGTTTTTTCAAAATGGCCTCGCCAGAAGCAGACGTGCTGCCTGCCTTCGAGGCTGCAGGCGCTCTTGGCGGAGGGCTGATGGATATCACCGTTGGCAATTGGGCCTTGATGAACGATTATGAAAAAGCGCTGGCAGGCGGCGGCGCGAAGGCGGCATTCTGGATGGGCGATCAGGCGCTGGGCTTCATGGCGCTTGGCCATTGGGTGTTCACCGTTCAGCCTGAACAATGCGATGCGCCTGTCATCGTATCGCAGCGCAAGGGCGAGATCGGGCGATACCAGCTTGAAAACATCATGTTGCCCCAGCTCAAACGCTCGATGGTCTTTGCAACTGCCGAGGCCGGCACGTTCGAATTCGGCGAGGTCTGGTCAAAGGAAGGCTTTCTGTACGAAGCCGTTGGCCAGCTTGCCTGTGGAGACAAATCATGACCGCCCCAAATCAAAGCCCACTGCGTCTGGGTGTCAATATAGATCACGTCGCCACGATCCGTAACGCGCGGGGCGGAGACCACCCTGATCCGGTGCGCGCTGCGCAGATCGTCTCAAGCGTGGGCGGCGATGGCATCACTGCGCATCTTCGCGAAGATCGCCGCCACATCCGCGATGAAGACCTCGCGCGTATCCAGCAAGCGACGGACCTGCCGCTCAATCTGGAAATGGCCGCGACGCAAGAAATGCTCGATATCGCGCTGCGTCACAAACCGCATGCCGCCTGCATTGTCCCTGAAAAGCGCGAGGAGCGCACGACCGAAGGCGGGCTTGATGCAGCGGGCCTGCACAACACGCTTGCGCCGATTGTCGAACAGCTCCGCTCAGCCGATATCCGCGTCTCGCTCTTTATCGAGGCGGACGAACGCCAACTCGATGCGGCCTTGCGCCTTGGCGCTCCGGTGGTGGAGTTCCATACCGGCGAATACGCGCATGCCGGCATCGACGGCGATGTTGGCAAGGTTGAGCGCGAATTGAAGCGCCTGAGTGATATGGCGGCACTTGCCGCAAAGAACGGGATCGAGCCGCATGCAGGCCACGGGCTCACATTCGAAAACGTCCAGCCGATCGCCGCCATTCCTCAAATCGCCGAGCTGAATATCGGGCACTACCTCATCGGCGAGGCAGTGTTCGTCGGCCTTGAGAACGCCATCCGCCACATGCGCGACTTGATGGATGCGGCACGTTGAGCACGCAGCGTCCAGGCGGTGAACTCACCCCTGCGCAAACGCGCTGGGGCATAGCGGCAGCGGCGCTTTTCGTCGCTGCCATCGGCTTGCTTGGCTATGCCCTTCAAAACGGCACGTTGCTTGTCTTTGCGATTGGCTGGGTCGTTTTGCAGATGTTCGGCTATACCGGGGCATTGCGCATGGCAAAGGGCGATCTCGCCCATCCCCTGTTCAAAAGCCAGGTCATGCTGCACCTCATCGCGCTTGTCCTGCTGGCAGGCATGCTGGCTCGCGGCTGAAGAAAGGGAACGCGCAATGATCATCGGCCTTGGCTCTGACCTGTGCAATATCGAACGCATTGCCAATTCTCTCGACCGCTTTGGCGAGCGCTTTGAAATGCGCGTCTTCACTGAAACGGAGCGCGCAAAAGCCCGCCGCCGGCCTTTCACGATAGCTGGCACGTACGCCAAACGCTTTGCCGCCAAGGAAGCGTTCAGCAAGGCTGTGGGCACGGGCTTCAAGCGCGGCGTTTTCATGAAAGATATCGGTGTTGTTAATGCACCTTCGGGTGCGCCCACTCTTGCTCTCAGTGGCGGCGCGGCCAAGCGACTTGAAGAAATGATCCCCGATGGGCACAAGGCCCATATCCATCTAACCCTTACAGACGATCACCCGTGGGCGCAGGCCTTCGTCATTATCGAAGCGCTCCCCGCATAATAGCCGCTTGCCAAAGCGCGCACGCCGCGCCAACGGGCAGGCATCACAAAAGCAACAGGCCCTGCAACACCAGTGACACAGTCAAACAGCGACACGAGCGATACAGAAGCGGCACCACAAGCCAGCGCACAACCCGCATCTGCCTCTCAGCCTTCCGGAGGTAATAAGCCAGCTGGTGGAGCAGGGAGCACTGATTCTGGCGATAAGGGCGGTGCTGGCGACAGGGCTGGTGACAAGGAAGACAAGGTCAACTGGTTTGCCGAAATTCGCGGACTTGCGCTGATGCTGCTTGCTGTGCTGGCTTTTCATTCGCTGGTAGCCAAGCCGTTCTACATCCCGTCCACCTCGATGATGCCAACGCTTTATGTGGGTGACAGGCTGGTGGTGAGCAAATATCCCTATGGTTGGTCCTGGGCGTCGGCGAGCTTCCATCTCCTGCCACGCGCAGATTGGCGGATCCTTGGCGAAACGCCCGAATATGGCGACATAGTTATCCCGGTGCATCCCACCCGCAACGAGGACTATATCAAACGCGTCGTCGCATTGCCGGGCGATGTGATTGAAGTGCGTGACGGGCGCATCATTCTGAACGGCACCATGGTGACGCGCGAGGTTGTGCCTGCTGTGCGCATTCCCTTCGAGCCCGAGCTTATGTGCAATGGTACGCCGTGCCTCTCCAGCTTTGAACCCTATCGCACCCGTGATCCCTCTGGCGCGCAATTCTACGAACCGCCGACCTTTCGCGAAACCATGCCAAATGGCGCATCTTATCTGGTCATCGACCACAAGGATCAAAGCCAGACCCGCAGCGGAGCCGATGATCTCGACAATTACGGGCCTTATGAAGTGCCGGCAGGTCACGTTTTCGTGATGGGGGATAACCGGGACGAAAGCGCAGACAGCCGCGCACGGGCCGAATCGCGCGGGCTTGGTGATGCGATCCCGCTCCAGAATGTCGGCGGGCGTGCAGAATTCATCACCTTCAGCCTTGATGGGTCCACCACCTGGAACCCGATCACATGGTTTACCTCGCTGCGCGGCAACCGTGCATGGACAACGCTACGCCCTGCCCGGTCCGAACGCATTGCTCCCCCTGTCGCGGCGCAGGCCGACTAGATTGCTGTTTTTGAGAAGGGATTGTTGATCTCACCATGGCCAAGAAGTTTCTCTACTTCGTTGCCTTTTGCATCGTCCTCGTTCTTGTGGCCGCTATCGGCTATCAGATGTTCCAGAAGCAGATTGCCCAGTTTGCTCTGGTTCCATCGGCTGAGTTTACTCCGCAAGAGCCGCTGGACAGCAACGCTTACGAGGATCCCGCGCTATGGTATTCGCGCCCGGGCATGGGTGTGAACGATCCGGCACGCTGGCAGCCCGCTTATGCACCACAGGCAGACGAGGATGCTGCCACGCAAGGTGCCGGAGCAGAGCCGGACGCAGGTTCGGATACAGCACAAGCCGAAACACCCACGCCCGCCACAGGCAAGCCCGGCGCTGCCCTAGAGGCGCCCGATTTTGCTGTCTTCTTCATTCACCCCACGAGCTATCTCAGCCGCGATGAATGGAACGCTCCTATCGGCGATGAAGAGGCAGAGCGGATCGCGCGCATCTATGTTCGCGGGATGGCCAGCCCGTTCAACTCGGCCAGCGAAATCTGGGCGCCGCGCTATCGTCAGGCGACCATGGGGGCATTCCTTACGGATAAGCCGGAAGCCCAGAGCGCAATCGATGCCGCATATGAAGACGTGCGCGAGGCTTGGCGCTATTTCCTGTCATCGCTTGATGAAGACACGCCGATTGTTCTGGCAGGCCATAGCCAAGGCTCGTTGCACCTGCTGCGCTTGCTCCGCGAAGAAGTGAAATCGAGCGACGCGGTTGGCGGGGCAGCGGGCCGCCTTGTTGCAGCCTATGCGGTGGGATGGCCTGTATCGGTTGAGCATGATCTGCCAGCAATGGGCATCCCGGCCTGCGCCACCCCCAATCAAACAGGCTGCCTGATCTCATGGTCGAGCTTTGCCGAACCGGCTGATCCATCAGATCTGATAGAGAGCTATGCATCATCAATCGGCTTTGACGGAACCTTGCGCGGGGATAGCCAGATTTTGTGCACCAATCCCATCACAGGCGAATTTGGCGGCACCGCGCCTGCGAGCGCAAATCTGGGAACTCTGGTGCCTGATGATAGCATTTCTAACGGTGAACTGGTGCCAGCAGCAGTGCCCGCCACCTGTGACGAAAGCGGAATCCTCAAGATCGGGCCACCGCCGCAGATGGGCTCTTACGTGCTGCCGGGCAACAATTACCACGTTTACGATTACCCGCTATTCTGGGCGAACACACAGGCCGATGTGGTGCGCCGGGTGAAGGCAAAAGTGAACGACGCCGCCTCGCCTGCTCAGCCGGAAACTGCATCCTGATTACCGATAGCGCCGCCGTGTTCGCCGAAACGCTGACCGATGGCGGCGTTCTGCTGGGTCTCGATCTGGGCACCAAAACGATCGGCACGGCCGTGTGCGATGCAGGCTGGCGTTTTGCAACCGCTGGCAAAACGCTTCCTCGCGGGAAATGGGGGCGCGATAGGGAGCGCATCGCTGCGCTGATCAGCGAACGCGCGGTGGCAGGGGTAGTGCTCGGCCTGCCGCGCAACATGGATGGCAGCGAAGGCCCGCGCGCACAATCATCGCGCGCCTTTGCGCGCAATCTGGATGCAGCTTTCGCCCTTCCCGTTCTGCTGTGGGACGAGCGCTGGTCAACTCAAAGCGCCGAGGGCGCGATGATCGCGCAGGATATGAGCCGGGCGAAACGGGCCGTGGCGATAGATGCCCACGCGGCCGCCGTTATCCTGCAAGGCGCGATTGATCGTCTGGCGGGCGGGATCCTCTAAGGCTCGATGGCCTTGCGCCGACGCTTGGCAAAAGCTGCCACGAGGCGACTGCCGCTGCGCTCCGCTTCGCGCCACAAAGCATCGCGCGCTGCCTCGTCCAGCAGCCCTGCGCGCGCTTCAAAGCTCGCCAGCCGCAGCCGCTCGCTGGGGTGATGCGCGCCAACCCATTGCGCGTAATCGAGCGCTAATGCGCTTTGCCCGGCCACAGCCACGCGCAAGAACGCCTCGGTCGCATTAGGGCTCAGCACGCGCGTCACCTCGGCGCGTTCAAGATCAAACCCGTACTGATCGAACCACATTTGAGCCGGATCGACATGGATGACATTGAGCGAGACTGAAAGCGCCTCGGGCGGCAATTGCGCGTGCACATCGCGGTGCGCACGGTACAGCATGAGCTTGCCTTCATGCAGCGCGCTGCGTTCAACAAGAGTGAGGCCCACGGGCTCGCCCGGATGGCCCACCACCTTGTCATACTCGTATTCGTAGTAATCGATGCGATAGCCCGGCCCGTGATAGCCGCTGGTGAGGAAGGAGAAATTGTGATCGTGGGGCAGGCCATACACAAAGCTGGCCGCGCCGCTTGCCTTGAAGCATGGATCGCGTTCGCTCGGCCAGATATTGGCGCGCAGAAACATAGAGCCGCGCGCATTGCCGCGCAGCGGTGAGAGGACGATCGCCTGCGGGCCATAGCCGCTATCAATCGTGTGCACCGGGTGATCGGCAAGCCGGCCCGCCAGTTGATCCACCAGCAGACTGGAGAGGAAGCTGCGGTTGTTCGTGAGCCGCCGCAGCCACATCGCTGCTTCATCCCGGTTGCCTTCGTCGCGCGGGTCAAACCCGATTTCGCCCAGCGCTTCGATGGCTTCGGGCAGGGTGCACGTCTCATCATCCCGGTTGTCGATGACGAGCGGCATCAGGCCGTTTCCTGCTCGCTTGTGTTCACATAGGTTCGCGCGTGGGAGAGGGTGTGAAGGAGAGCGGCTGCGGGTAACTGTAACGGATCTGTAACATTTGCAGCCACTTTTTCGAGGCACGCCTGCCCCGCCGCCGCATCACACCCAAGAAGCTGGCGCAACGCCTCCCAGCGCACC
>JGI12109J20283_10419907_pt1 | contig 30340 bp, 26 predicted proteins | sample ElkSlonscriptome_12_FD_20283 | JGI IMG/M metagenome (IMG submission 20283)
ACGAAGTTGTCCGCGAGCAGGTTGTCGTATTGATCGATGTCGCGCTCTTCCCAGACGCGGCGGAAGTTGGTTGCGAATTGTTCGGGGGTTTCGGCGAGAAACCATGGCGCGGGTGGATCGACCTCGGGTGGCTCTGGCCGCATGCCGTTGTCGTCACTGCAGGCAGGCAGGCAGGCAGGCAGGACGAGAACGGCAAGCAGGAGCATCGTCAACTTCGATCGGCGGAAGTGAGTGTGCATTTCGTGTCGTCCTTCTCTCTTGGTGTGGGCTGTCTTCAGTTGCCACGGAACTGAGGGGACAGATCGGCCCTCCGCCTCGCGTTCATCCGTGCAGGATTCGCGTAACATGAACTTCTTCTCGCGTGCAGACTCTAGCGCGAGACGTGTTCACGGAATCGGGGGAGTTCCAGAGCCTCAAACCAGGCCCTCGAAGTGTCCTTGTGATCGGGGGAATTCCAGACCGATCGTTGCGGTTGGAGAGAGCAACGTCGATGACCAGATCATCGTGCTACTCGACGATGGGTCATTCGTCCGCTTCGATCGCAGCGGAGGTTTCGGCCCGGTCAGCGATTCGGAAGAGTTCCCGGCGTGTCCGGTTCCGGTGACGGACGTGAAGTTCATCAGCGAAACCATCTTGGTCACGTCATCCGGATTCGTATGGAAGATCGATCGCGAGTCCGGCACGAACGATTTGGCCGGGTTGAATGCGGGACAGCCGCCCTCGAGCCCTGTCTCGGACCGTAGCTCATCGCTCGGCGGACTCAAGGACAGGTTCAAAAACTAGAGGGTGGACCCGACCTCGACTGTGCAAGTTCGAGGCATGCTTCGCGGGATCACTCGGGGAAGCGAAGACAATGAAATGGCACGCCCGGCTGGATTCGAACCAGCGACCTGAAGATTAGAAGTCTCCTGCTCTATCCAACTGAGCTACGGGCGCACCGGCGATCGGCGCGGAGCCGATCGGAACCCAAAGTGTAGCCCGCCCCGCGAAAACCGCCTACCCACCAACCACCCGAGCGAACACCGAGAACACCTCCCGCCCGATCTCCCGCACCCGCTCGTCGTAGACGGCGGCCTCACGCTCGCTCCCGTCGCTCTCCTTCGGATCCCGATACGGCAACGAGACCCGCTCCGCAGCCCCGGCCACGAAGGGACACGCCTCGTCGGCGCTCGAGCACACCATCACCGCGATGAAGCCCGACCTCGGATTCGCCGGGTCGTCGTAGACCTTCGACCAGCAATCCAGCAGGGGCGCGTCGGGCGCGTAGCGCACGAGCACGTGGGGATTGTCGCGGCCGGCTTCCTTCTCGACGCGGAAGCCGTGGCGGTGGACGGACGCGATCGCGGGCGGCGCGAAGGCCGTCGCCTCGGTCCCGCCGGACCAGGTCCGCACGGTCTCCATGCCGTGGAAGTACGCCGCGGTCTGCGCCCAGATCTGCGCGACGTGGCTGCGGCGCGAGTTGTGGGTGCAGATGAAGACGAGGTCGATCGGCTCGCCGACGTCACGACGCGCGCGCAGGAGCGAGACCAACTTGTCGAGCCCCTCCCGTCGTTCGGCCGGAACGTCGGGAACACCGGACGAGAACTCGGTCACCACGGCCATCACTTCGCCGTAGAGCGGCTTCGGTCCCATCAGCGCACCTCCGCGGTCGTCGACTCCGCAGGCGCGCCGAACCAACGCTCGGTCCGCAGGCAGATCCGCACGAGCCACAGCATCAAGGGCACTTCGATCAACACGCCGACGACGGTCGCGAGCGCGGCGCCGGACGACAGGCCGAACAACATCACCGCGGTCGCGATCGCGACCTCGAAGTGGTTCGACGCGCCGATCAACGCACTCGGCGCCGCGTCGCGATAGCTCAGGCCGATGGTGCGCGCCAAGGCGTAGGTCAATCCGAACACGAGAACGGTCTGCACGAAGAGCGGCACGGCGATCCACAGGATCGTCAACGGTCGCGCGAGGATCGTGTCGCCCTTGAAGCTGAACAACAAGATCAGCGTGGCCAGCAGCGCGACGATGGTGATCGGCGTCAGCATGGGCAGGAAGCGCGACTGGAACCAGTCCTCGCCCTTGGCCCCCACCACGGCCTTGCGCACCACGAATCCCGCCACGAGCGGCAAGGCGACGTAGATCGAGATCGACAGCAGCAGCGCTTCCCACGGAATCGGCAGCCGGCCCACGCCGAGGAGCAATCCGCCGAGCGGTCCGTAGAGGAAGAGCATGGTGAGCGAGTTGATCGCGACCATGATCAAGGTGTGGCCGTCGTTTCCGCGCGCGAGGAAGCCCCACACCAGGACCATCGCGGTGCACGGTGCGATGCCGAGCAGGATGCAGCCGGCGAGGTAGCTCCTCCACAGCGGGATCTCGAGCATTCGCACGCCGTCGACGAGCACGACGGTGCCTTCGCCGTGGGTCGCGCCGACGGGCAGGTCGAGGCCGAGCGGCATCTTCACCAGGTCGGTCGCCTCGGGTCCGATGAATCCCTGGAAGACGATGCCCAGGAACAGGTAGGCGAGCCCGAACATCGTGAAGGGCTTGATCAGCCAGTTCACCACGAGGGTCAGGGTGACGGGTTTGGCGTTGCGGCCGGCGCGCAGGACTTCGGTGAAGTCGATCTTCAGCATGATGGGGAACATCATGAAGAAGAGCGCGATCGCGATCGGGATGGACACGACGGGCGCGCCGGCGGCGTCGATGGTCCAGCCGTCGAGGGTGGTCGCCACGCCGGGCGCGACGCGGCCGAGCACGATGCCCAGCCCGATGCACAGGACGACCCACAGGGTCAGGTAGCGTTCGAAGAAGCCCAGACCCTGGGGCGTCTTCGTCACACAGGCTTCGGTCGCCATGGGAACCTTTCGGGGCACGAGTTCGAGTCGATGCCGCGGCACTATATAGACGATCTTCGATATTGACAGCCATCAATATTTCAATAGATTGCGCCACCATGAAGAAGGACTGCACCACCGGTTGCTCGACGCACCCCGTCCTGACGGGCGAAGCCGTCGAAGCGCTCGCCCGCCGCTTCAAGGTGATGGGCGACCCGACGCGTCTGGCCATCCTTTCCATGCTGCGCGACGCCGACGGCTCGCTCTGCGCCTGCGAGATCGAAGCGAGCTTCGAGCTCTCGCAACCCACCATCTCCCACCACCTGCGGCAGTTGAAGGCGGCCGGGCTCGTGCTCGCCGAACGCCGCGGCACGTGGATGCACTTCGAGATCGCGCCCGAGGGCGTGACCGCGATCGAAGACTTCGTCCGCGGGTTGGTGCCCGCGCGTACCACGACCTGAAGGAGACGCTCCCGATGACCGAGAACACCGAATCCGTCCGCGAAGTCGTCCGCGAGCGCTACGGGCAGGCCGCCCGCCGCGTCGCCCAGAACGCCGGCACCTCGTCGTGCTGCAGCGGTGGCTCGTGCGGCACGGGTCCGATGGACGCGGTCGATCCGATCACGCGCGATCTCTACCAGAGCGATGAACTCGAGGGCATCCCCGACATGGCGCGCCTCGCGTCGCTCGGCTGCGGCAACCCCACCGCGCTCGCCGAACTGCACGAGGGCGAAGCGGTGCTCGACCTCGGCAGCGGCGGCGGCATCGACGTCCTGCTGTCGGCCAAGCGCGTCGGTCCGACCGGCCGCGCCTACGGCATCGACATGACGCAGGAGATGCTCGCGGTGGCGCGCACGAACGCCGAGGCCGCGGGCGCGAAGAACGTCGAATTCCGCCAGGGCACGATCGAAGACATCCCGATGGACGACGCCAGCGTCGACGTCATCATCTCCAACTGCGTGATCAACCTGTCGGGCGACAAGGACCGCGTCCTGCGCGAGGCCTTCCGAGTGACCCGGACCGGCGGCCGCTTCGCGGTGAGCGACGTCGTGCTGCGTCGCCCGCTGCCCGAGGAAGTCCAGAAGTCGGTCGCGTTGTGGACTGGCTGCGTGAGCGGCGCGCTCACCATGGACGACTACCGGGCCAAGCTCGAGGCCGCCGGCTGGACCGACGTGAGCTTCGAGATCACCCGTGAATACGACCGCGACGACATCCAGGGCATGGCCGAATCCGTGCCCGCGGACGAGGGTGGCCCCGACCGCCTGCTCGGCCACGTCGACGCGATGGACGGCGCCGTGCTCAGCGCGTTCATCCGCGCCCGTCGCCCGTAGTTCCACACGGGCGATGGCTCCCAGCCCGTGGGGGCCCCGTCGGCACGCGCCGGCGGGGTCTTTACGTCATGTCTCAAGTTGTGGACCCCAGGGGACGAAAACCCCGCCGAGACTCCGAAGGCGCGCGCTGGCGCGGACCTGGTGACGAAGGCGGCTTTCGACCGTGAATGCAGAGCGCCCGAGACAAGCCGCAGGGAACGGTTCCCACGGATTCGCCTCCGTCGCGCGTGATCTTCCGGTGCGGTGGAAGATCTCGCTGGCCGTCGGGCTCATCGTCGCCTCCGCAGTGCTCGGGACGGCACAACTGCTGGCGACGCGCGCCCAGCAGCAGCTCGAGAGAGATCTCGACAGGCGCGTCGAGTCCCGTCTCGAACTGAACGTGTCAGTCCTGGACAGGTACTACGACCGTGTGAAGCGCGCCGTCTCGCTGGTCGTGGGGAGCGAGAGCGTGCGTCGTTTCGCGCAGGCGGAATACGATCGCAAGATCGGCATCGATCCAACCGGCACGCGTCCGGACGATGCCGCGGCACTCGACGCGATGCTGTCCACCCTGCTCGTCGACGGCCAGTTGATGCAGACCCGTCTGATCAGTCTCGCCCCCGGCGGCCACGAACTCGTTCGCTTCGACGTCGATCCCGATGCACCCTTCGGCTATCGGAAGACATCCCCGCGCGACCTGCAGCCGAAGGCCCACCGTGGCTACGTCGAGGCCGCATACCGACTCGACGAAGGTGAATTCCTCTTCACGCGCGTCGACCTCAATCGCGAGCACGGGAAGATCGAGGTCCCCTACCGTCCGACCCAACGCGTCGTGGCGACGATCCACGGCTTCGACGCCGATCAACGGCGCGTCCCCATCGCCGCCGTCGTCGTGAACCTCGAGATCGAACGTCTCTTCGATTCCCTCGACTTCGGGCAGGGCGTCAACGTCCTACTCACGAATCTCGATGGGGACTATCTCTTCCATCCGGATCCACGACTGCGATGGAGCTTCGAATTCGGGCGCGACGACGGACTCGACCGCGACGAACCCGAGGTACTGCAAGCCGCGGCCATGGGAGACCACGGGCTGATCCACTCCGGCACCCACGTCTACGCCGTCTCGACCCTGCGGCCGTCGCCTGACCCCGCATCCCACGTCCTCGTCGTACTTCGCGGCGACGCCCGGGCGCTCCTGCAGCACGCCGATTCACTTCGCAAGATCGCCGTACTCTCGGCCGCGCTCATCGCGCTGGTGGCCATCGCCCTGATCTTCGGACTCGTCCAGTGGATCACCCGACCTCTGAACCGATTGGCGGATCAGGCGACGCGGCGCATGCGAGGCGAAGCCGGCGTCACCTTCCAGGTGACCGCGAACGATGAGATCGGAACCATGGCCCAGGCCTTCATCGGCCTCGCCGAACGGCTCGAGGAACGCTCACGGACCGCCGAGCAAGCGCGGGAGGAAGTCCTACGCCTGAACGCGACGCTCGAGAGCCAGGTCGTGCTTCGCACCCAGGAGCTCGAGGAGGCCAAGCGAGAGATCGAGATCGACGCCGCCCGGCAACGGGGCCTGGTCGACGTCCTGAACGTGGCCATGCACGCGTCCGACGAACACCAGTTGCTCGACGAAGTCATGTACGTGCTCGGCCGTCTCGAGTTTCTCGACCTCTTCGGCAACGGTACTGCCTACGTGAGGTCCTCCGACACCGGAGTCTTCGAGTGTGTCACGACGCGCGGGCTCGACGAAGAGGGCGAAGAACTCTGTGCACGGATCGAATGCGGGACATGTCACTGCGGCATGGCCGCGGACAGCCGCGGGATCATCATTTCAGGCTGTGACCACGAAGACCGTCCGACCGGTCACGCCCACTGCATCGTCCCGATCCATCACGCACGTCACACCCGAGCGATCCTGACTCTCTGCGTGCGCGAGAACGGTACGGTGAGCCCGGAGGACGTCGCTTTCCTGGAGAACGTCGCCGCCGTCCTCGCTGTGGCACTGGCCAGGATCGCACTGGAAATCCGGCTCGCCGAGAACGTCGTCGACAAGCAGAACGCCTTCGAGCGCGAGGTGAGGGCACGTGAGGAACTCGAGGCGGCGAGTCTCGAACTCGAGACGGCCCGGACCACGGCCGAGCGCGCCAACGAGTCCAAGAGTTCGTTCCTCGCGAACATGAGCCACGAAATCCGTACGCCGATGACCGCGATCCTCGGCTACACGGAAATCCTCGAGGAATGCCAGCCGGATCCCGACGAAGCCAGTGAGTACGTCAAGATCATCCGCGAAAACGGCTACCATCTTCTGACGATCATCAACGACATCCTCGATCTGTCGAAGATCGAGTCGGGCAACCTCGAGGTCGAGTGGATTCCGATCGACGTCCGCGACCTCGTCCAGACGACGGCCGACATCATCCGTGTCCGCGCCGAGGCGAACGGGAACCGCATCGAGACCTCGATCGACCCTGGAGTCCCGGAAACCGTGTACTCCGACCCTGTCCGCCTGCGTCAGATCATCATCAACCTGCTGGGCAACGCTTCGAAGTTCACGAAAGACGGGACCATTGCCCTCGAGGTCTCGGCACGCGAGAACGAAGGCCTGCTCGCCATCGCGGTCCGCGACGACGGCATCGGGATGACCGATGAGCAACTCGCGCGGCTCTTCCGTCCATTCGTGCAGGCCGACGAGAGTACGACACGCAACTTCGGCGGCTCGGGCCTGGGCCTGGCGATCGCACAACGACTCGCGCGCGCGCTCGGCGGCGACATCGACGTGACCTCCACGCCCGACGTCGGCAGCAATTTCGTCGTGACGGTCGAGAATCGCGTCGCCGAGGCCGCATGGGACGAAACGGACGAAACCGACGAAGCGACCGACGTCACGACGTCCTCCGCCCTGCGTGTGCTGATGGTCGAGGACAACCCGGTCAACCAGAAGCTCGGCTGCCGGATCCTGCGCAACGCTGGATACGAGGTCGCAACGGCCGACGACGGCGTCGAAGGCATCGAGGACGCGATCGCCGCGCTGGAATCGCCGGCCGGACCTTTCGACGTCATCCTGATGGACGTCCAGATGCCCCGCCTGGACGGGCTGCAAGCCACGCGCATCCTCCGGGACCGGGGCTACCGACGCCCGATCATCGCGCTGACCGCGAACGCCATGGCCAGCGATCGTCAGGAATGCCTCGAGGCCGGCTGCGACGCCTTCGCGGCGAAGCCCTACCGCAAGGCCGAGCTAATCGCGTTGATCGAAAAATGGGCCGCACATGCCGGCGCGGACCAGGACGAACCCATCTTGGCCTGACGCCGATCTTCGTGATCTCTTTCCGAGCACCGCCTGCCGCTCGTCCCGTCTCTCGACCGCACGGGACAGCACCCGCCCCTGGAACACGTCGATCAGCACATGCGCGAGAATCGACACCCAAAGAGATCCCGACGTGATGGTCAGCAGAGCGAAAACGAGACCGACGACGCCCGTCCGCACGATACCGACCGGCCCCTGATAAGCATGCCCGAACCCGAAGATCACGGAGCTGACCACCGCGGCCGGCCACAGCCCGATGTGCACGGTGAGCGCAGCCATGAGCACTCCGCGGTAGATGAACTCCTCGCAGATCCCGGCGGTGATGGACAGGGCCACGAAGCGACGTCGCTCGACGGTCCCGCGCGCGGCCATGAGTTCGAGGTCTCCCAGCTGGTCGGCCAGCTGATCGAGTTGTTCTTCGTCTTCTGCCGAGCGCCACGAAAGAACGACGACCACGACCGCCAGCAACAGACCCACGCCGATCGCGATCCACTGCCCCGGCGTGGGCGCGAACAACAGGCCGAGCGCGGCCAACGACCGATCCATGACCAGCCATACGAACAGGAGCGCCAGGCTCACGCCCCACTCCCAGCGGATCGTGGAATCGAACTGGCGGATGCGCGCTTTCGCGTCTCCACCCTCCAGACGTGTCCGCAGTTGATCCATCTCTCCACGTGCGTGTAGGGGAACGACGAAGCCGAGCCCTGCCACGAGTGCCCAGGTGAAGAGGTCCAGACCGAAGAATTCGAAGGTCACGTGTCGTCCTTGCGAGTGGGATCGCGCCCTGTGAGCGGCGCGAGCACGGTGGTGAGCGACAGGAACTGATCGTCGTCGGACTCGTCGGGCGGGTTCTCGCTCGCGGCTCGGAGCAAGTCCTCGATCGCGAAGAGGTGCTCGTTGATCGCAGCGAGCAGTCGCCTCGATGCCCGGACGTGTACGCGCATCGTCACGAGATTCCTCTCCGGGCCCTCGTGTGCGAGGTCGTCGCGCTCGATCGCCGCACCCACGTCGCGCTCGGCCATCCGCAATCCCGAACGCACCGCTTTCAGTGCGTGCTCGACCGCGATCGGATCGTCCGGCTCGACCTCGAGGCGCACCATGTCGTCGGTGACGGCATAGAGCGTCTCGAAGCGCTTGCCCTTCGGACGGGATCCCGCTTCGCGCAGGATGCCGGCCTCGAGCAGCACGTGCAGGTGGTGATAGATCGACGTCGCCGGACGTCCCATGCGGGCTGCCATGTCGCTCACCGAGAGCTCGCGCTCCTGGCCGAAGAGCCCGACGAGCTCCATGCGCAGCGGCGATGCCATCGCCTCGGCGCGCTGGGAAGGGTTGGATTCCTGTCGTCGTTCGTTCATGACGCTTCCAAGGTCGGTGATGTTTTCGAGAATCGCATTGTATTCGAATAGAAAAGGGCCGCAACCCTAACTGGTTGCGGCCCTTGACCTTGAGAGTTCGAACGTGAATCAGCCCGCGGCCTTCGCCTGCTTCGGGGGCTCGTCGTCCGGGCCGGGCTTCGGCGGCGGCGCACTCGCTTCTTCGGCGTCCTTCACCCGCCCGAGCACCTCGGGCAGGTCGATTCCGGCTTGCTCGGCCAGGTCGTGCATCGGCGGCAACGACCCGATCAGGCCACGCAGGAATCCGGCCGTCGCACCGGTGTCGCCACCCTTGGCGCCGCCGTCCCACACGGTGATCTTGTCGATCTTCAGATCCTGGATCGCCTTGACCTGTTCGGCAACGAGCCGTGGGAGCGCTTCGATCAGCAGCAACGCCGGGGCGAGGTCCTTGCGGTCGCCGCAAATGCGAAGCAGTCCCTCGTAACCACTCGCCTTGGCCTCGAGCACGCTCTGCGTTCCCTCGGCTTCGGCCTTGTACTTGGCCAGGACGGCATCGGCCTCACCCTGGGCCACGCGGCGGATGCGCTCGGCCTCGGCGTCGGCGTCGACCTGGATCTTCTCCTTCTCGACCTGCTGGCGTGCGAGCTCTTCCTTCTGCAAGCGCGCGAGTTCGGCTTCCTTCTCGGCCAGGAGCACGTCGCGTTCGGCACTCGCGCGCGCGACCTCACCGCGGCGCTTCGCCGTGGCCTTGCGTTCCTCGAGGTCAGCTTCGCTGTCGGCGATGTGTGCGCGGCTCTCGTTCTCGCCCGTCACGGCGTGGGCTTCGATCTCGGCCACGCGGACGCGCTGGTTGCGCTCGGCCTCTTTCTGCCCACTCGTCGACTCGGAGCTCTGGTTGGCGACCATGACCTCGCGTTCGCGATTCGCGGTGGCTTCGCCGATCGCGCCGTCCTTGTCGGCCTCGGCGACCTCGACCTTGGCCTTGTTCACGGCTTCCGAAGCCGCCTTGCGACCGATCGCTTCGATGTAGCCCGACTCGTCGGTGATGTCGCGGATGTTCACGTTGATGACTTCGAGGCCGATCTTGTTCAGCTCGAAGTTCACGTTCTTGTTTACCAGGTCGAGGAACTTCTCGCGGTCCTGGTTGATCTCTTCGATCGACAGTGTGGCGATGACGAGACGCATCTGACCAAGGATGATGTCCTGCGCCTGGTGCGAGACCTCGCGCTCGTCGAGACCGAGCAGGCGCTCGGCCGCATTGTTCATGATGTCGTGCTGGGTACTGATACCGATCGTGAAAGTACTCGGTACGTTCACGCGGATGTTCTTCATCGACAGCGCGCTGGTCAGATCGATCTCGATCGTCAGCGGCTCGAGCGACAAGTAGGCGAAGTCCTGCAGCAGCGGGACGATGAAGGTTCCGCCACCGTGCAGGCACTTCGCCGCCTGCTCGGCACCCACCTTACCGTAGACCACGAGCACACGATTCGACGGACAACGTTTGTACTGCCTCACGACGAGCGTGAAGAAGAACGCCACGATGAGGACGATGACCCCGATCAGGGGAAGAAAGGTCAACCCGCCCACTTCGTTCATGACGGCTCCTGTTCGGTGGACCCGCCGGACGTCTCGTCCTTCGGGTATTTTGGTTCGACGACGAGGCATCCGTCGTCCTGGACGTCGACGACGACCGCGTCCTCGAAGGATCCGAGAGCGAGACCGTTGCTGGCCGCGCGCACGATCTTGCGGCGACCTGACACGGTGACCTCGACCTGACCGTGGCCTTCGCCGCGGGCAGGAATGGGCAGGTACACACGCGCGGTGTGACCGATCGCGCTCGTCGGGTCGATCTCCGGCGTGGAGTTCAGGCGCCGCGTCAGGACCATCATACCCGACGACACGCCCATGGCGGCCAGACCGAAACCAGAGGCTGCGAGCGCCGACGCACCCTGGCTCCAGCCCCAGTCGAGGCGACCGGCCAGACCCATCCATCCCGCGCCCATGAAGAAGGCAAGAATGGAGAGCGAGGAGAAGAAGGAGAAGGCGGCATCGCTGTCGCCTCCCATTTCACTGACGTCGAAGAGACCGTCGTCGGCATCACCACCCAGAGCGGTGAATCCGAGGCGGATCAGGAATAGCGCAGTCCCCGAAAGTGCCATCACCACGTACGCGACGACATCGGCACCCTGGGCGACCAGTTCGTTCCAGTCCAAGAGCATTTCCCACACGTGCGACCTCCCGGGTGCGCAATGGAGTCTGCTCCGCGTCCTGCCGGCGGTCAACGACGGAACCGGCACCCGATTCCTACGATCCCGTGAGGTGCTTCGTTGCACGCCCTCGTACGCACTGCGTAGACTGGTACCGGACACGGACCGGATTCCGTGTCATCGAACTCGCATACGAGGACACTCCCGATGGACTTCCGCTCTCGCACCTGGATCACGACGTCGCTCCTCGTCCTTTCCATGGCCGGACCGGCCTGCGGTCAACTGATCGAGGTTTCGCGGAAAGCCCACGGCGGTATCGCTTTCGAGCGCCCCCTCCTCGACGACTTCGACCCCTCGTTCCCGAGTGGGGCCTACAACGCGTTCGTGGTCTTTCCACTGCAGGACGGAACGACGATCGAACTGATGGCCCCGATCGCCTTCGTGGCGTCGGGCGGAGACGAGGCCTTCGCACTCGGCAATCCCCGGATCCGTTTCCGCTCGAACGCGCTGGGTGACGTTCTCGCGGGCGACTTCGCGGTCAATCTACCGGCGGCGACGGACGACGTCGCCGCGCTCTCCTACGGCTACCGCACGGTGGTCGCCGAGGACCAGGAACGCTACGCCCGCGACGTCACCGCCATCACAGGAGGCCTCGACGGCACGCTCGAGCTTCTCGACGGTCGGCTGGCCGTCCGGCCGCGCCTGGAAGGATCTCTCTGGATCACGGCGAGCGACGAGATGGAATTCTTCGTCCGGCCTTCACTCGGGGCCATCCTTCGCTTCGAGCGCGCGACCCTGCACGCCGCCCTGCGCGTGAACCACTGGGCGACGATCGGCGACGTCGTCGACCTCGGCTCGCTCCCTCTCACGCTTCGTCAGGCGACCTTCGACGAGTCGACGATCCAGGACCTCCTGCTCGAGGCGGAACTCGACTTCGGACGCATCCGACCGGCCGTGAGCCTGACCGTTTCCTTGGACGACGACGTCTTCGGCAGCTCCTCCCCGGACTTCGACAAAGTGCTCGGCCTGCGGGTGACCGCCTTTCGCGACTGAATCCAGCTCGAGTCCTCGACCGCCCAGGTCGGACTCAAGCCGAGCTGACCTGCGGTCGATCTCTTGTCGAGGCAGACGCCGCGACCCCCGCGGTGCTCCCCGAACCTCGGCCCGAATCGACCGCAGTGAGCAAGGACGCCCGCATACGGCACGGAATTCACGCCCTGGCGTTGGCCGCTTCGACCGCGCTGGCCCTGCTGGTGCTGGCCTGTCTGGCCTTTCCCGACGCCTTCCCATGGGCCGCGCGCGTCTTCGCGGGCTGTGGATTCCTGTTCACCGTCGGCGTCACCGTGCGAACCGACCGCCGGCGCTCGCACGACGTCTCACGCTCGCTGAAAGAGCTGGAGCAGGACTTCATCGATCTCGAGCGCTCCGACTTCGCCCAACGCCTCGTCTGGCGTGGCGACGTCGCAACGGGCAGTCTCGTGCGCCGGGTGAACCATGTTCTCGACGACCTGGACCGCCAACGAGCCCACTGGCGGGCATTCTTCGACACGGCCATCGACGCGATCCTCGTCATCGACGCCCGGGGGACGATCCAGAGCGCCAATTCGGCGACCGAAGACATGTTCGGCTGGTCGAAGGACGAACTGATCGGCCACAACGTCAGCAAGCTCATGCCCAGTCCCCACGCCGAGGAACACGACGGCTACTTGCGCCGGGCACGTGGGGACGGCGACTCCCACGTCATCGGCAGAGTCCGCGAGATCACCGCCATGCGCCGCGACGGCTCGATGTTTCCCGGCCACTTGGCGGTCTCGCGCATGATGGTCGACGGACAGACCTTCTTCACCGGCATCGTACGTGACATGACGCCGATCAAGGCGCTCGAGGACGAGCTACGTCAGCATGCCCACGCGCTCGAGGTCGCCCATGCTCGCGCGGTCGAGGCCACGGCGTCGAAGAGCGCATTCCTGGCGAACATGAGCCATGAGATCCGCACTCCGATGACCGCGATCCTGGGCTTCGTCGACCTACTCGGAGATGCGGACACCTCCGAGAGCCAACGCCAAGACTACCTCGAGACCGTGCGAACGAACGGCCAGCACCTTCTCGCATTGATCAACGACATCCTCGACCTGTCGAAGGTCGAAGCAGGCAAAGTCGACGTGGAGCGCATCGAGGTATCGTTGCCGAAGCTCGTCCGTGACCTGAACCGTCTCTACGGAGCGCGCGCGTCCGAAAAGGGATTGGCACTCGAGTTCCTGACCGAAGGCGATGTTCCCCGAACCATTCTGACCGACCCGATCCGCCTCCAGCAAATCCTGGCGAACCTGATCGGCAACGCGTTGAAGTTCACCGAGGTCGGCGGCGTCAACGTCCGCGTGCGCAGCAGCACCCGCGGCGGCGAGTCTCAGCTCCACTTCGCCGTGCACGACACCGGCATCGGAATGACCGATGAACAGACCCAACGCCTTTTCGACCCCTTCACCCAGGCCGAGTCATCGACGACCCGACGCTTCGGCGGCACCGGGCTGGGACTGACCATCTCACGCCGCCTCGCGCAGCTGCTCGGTGGAGACGTCACGATCGAGAGCACGACGGGGCTCGGGAGCATCTTCACGCTGACCATCGATCCCGGTCATGTCGTCGGCGCCGAAACGATGCGCCATCTCTTCGAATCGGGCGCGCACATGCCGGTGACGGCCGACGATACCGAGCCCACCCCGACGCTCGAAGGACGCGTCCTGCTCGCCGAGGACAATGCCGTGAACCAACGGCTCGTGGTGCGGATGGTCGAGAAGCTCGGACTCGAGGTCCATACCGTCGAAGACGGCGCCGCGGCCGTACACGCAGCGCTCGACGCCCGCGATGAGGGCCGGCCTTTCGACGTGGTCCTCATGGACATGATGATGCCGACCATGGACGGCTACGAGGCAACGCGCGTGCTCCGCCAGGCCGGCTACGGTGAATCGATCGTGGCCCTGACCGCGAACGCCATGAGCGGCGACCGCGAACGCTGCCTCGAAGCGGGCTGCGACGAATTCCTCGCCAAGCCGATCGACCGGCCCGCGCTCTACCGGGTCCTCCGCAAGGTTCTCGAGCGGGCAGCGGCCCTCTGAGACTGGCGGCATCCACCGCGCCGCACTTGACGAACCCGGAACCGAGCGGGCACGGTGCCCGTCCACCCCGGACCCGGAGCCGTCGAGATGAAGATACTTTCCGTCGTTGCCGCCGTGGCGCTGCTCGTCGCCGGCGTTGCGACTTTCGCCTATCGATCCACCGTCGGAGGCAGCGTTCAGGCCGCCCAGGCCGAGGACGTCGCCGCGACGTTCTACGATCTCGAGACGCACACGCTCGAGGGCGAGGACGCCGAGTTGGCGGATTGGGAGGGCAAGGTCGCCCTGGTCGTGAACGTCGCCAGTAAATGCGGACTGACGCCGCAGTACGAAGGCCTCGAAGCGCTTCACAAGGAATTCTCGGAGCGGGGATTCACCGTGCTGGGCTTTCCGAGCAACGACTTCATGGGTCAGGAGCCCGGTACGCCCGAGGAGATCCGGACGTTCTGCTCAGAAACCTACGGCGTGACCTTCCCGATGTTCGAGAAGTCGGTCGTCACCGGCGACACGAAGAGCCCCGTGTACCAGTTCCTCACGCGCGAGCTCGAAGAGCCGACGTGGAACTTCACGAAGTACCTGGTCGACCGCTCGGGCCGCGTGCTCTATCGGTTCCCGCCACAGACCAAGCCGGAAGATGCCGAACTGCGCGCGAAGATCGAGAGCGCGCTGGCGTCGTGATCCTGGTCGATCGGGGCGGCGGCGCTTTCGACGTCGCCCCAGATCTTCGGGTGCGCTAAGGTCGCCTTTCCGCGGAGGGCGACGTTGAGAATCCTGATCCAGAACAGTGTCTTCTACCCGAACGTCATCGGGGGCGCGGAGCATTCGAGTTGGATGCTCTCGCTCCGTTTGAGCGCGCGCGGGCACCAGGTCGACGCCGTGGCCACGACAGGGGTCCGGCGCGGGCCGGCGAACACTCTCGCATCACGGTCACTCGACGGCTTGAGCGGCAGGGTCCACGAGGCGCCGTCGCATGGTGCGATCGACATTCTCGTCGACGGACAGGCGCCGGCCTCGCTCCCCCGCAAGGCGCTGCATCACGCCCAGAACGTCCACTCGCGCCGCTGGCGGAAGCTCCTCGACGGATTGATCGCCGAACTACGGCCGGAGATCGTGCACACGAATACGATCGTCGGTATGACCGGCGCCGTGTGGCAAGCCGCAGCCGCCGCCGGAGTCCCGATCGTCCACACTCTCCGCGACTACCACCTCCTGTGCCCACGGACGACCCTGCTGCGTAGCAGCGGCGTCGAATGCGTCGACGCCCCCTTCCCATGTCGCGTCTACCGCGGACTGAAAGGGCGGGCGACCGATCAGGTGGCCGTGGTGACCGCGCCGTCGAACTTCGTCCTCCAGCGCCATCTGGATCACGGACAATTCCCCGAAGCGCGTGCGGAAGTCGTTCCGAACGCGGGCCCCCCGCCGGTCGACCCCGCGCCCGTACGCCCTGGACGCGACACCCTGCACGTCGTCTATCTCGGCCAACTCGACGACCACAAGGGCGTGGGTTTGCTGCTCGACGCCGTCGGTCCCTGGTTCGAGGACACGACCCGGCCGGGACTGCGCGTCACCTTCGCCGGAGCGGGTCCGAAGGAATCGACGGTCCGTTCCTTCTGCGGTCGTTGGACCGGACGTGCGCACTTTGCCGGCTTCGTCACCGACGCCACCAAGGACGGGCTGCTCCGCGACGCCGACGTCCTCGTCGTACCGTCGATCTGGAACGACAATTTCCCTCGCGTGATTCTCGATGCCTTCCGCTATGCACTTCCTGTCGTCGGATCACGCCGCGGTGGCATTCCGGAGGTCGTCGAACACGAGAGCAACGGATTGATCGTCGAGCCCGAGGTCGACTCCTTGCGCGCGGCCCTCGAGCGCCTGGCGAGCGACGGCGACCTGCGTCTGCGGCTCGGCGCCCAGGCGCACCGCGACGCGGATCGCTATCGGTTGGAGAACCAAGTCACCCGCTTCGAAGAGATCTACCAGTCCCTGGTCGGAAGCGGCGTCTCGTGACGGGCCTTCGGCTCGGACTGATCGGCGCCCTCCCGCCCTACCGTGGCGGGATCGCACACTTCTCGCTGCGCACGTGGCAGACGCTCGTCGATCGGGGGCACGAGGTGCGGCCGGTGACCTTCTCGCGCCAGTACCCGGGCTTCCTCTTTCCGGGATCGACACAATTCGAGACCGAAGCGACACCAGTTCCGTCGCCGGTGCATCGCTGGATCGATTCGATCGGACCGGTGTCGTGGGTGCGGACCGGGCGACGGCTCCGCGATCTCGAAGCCCTCGTCTTCAATCACTGGATGCCCTTCTTCGGTCCCGCCTACGGAACGATCGCACGCACCGCTGGCCGGCCGACGATCGGCGTGGTCCACAACGCGATTCCCCACGAACGTCGACCCGGCGATCGCGCGCTCGGTCGATGGTTCCTGAACCGTTGTGACGGCTGCGTGGTCCTGAGCGAAGAAGTCGAACGTGACCTGCGAATACTCGGCGTCACGGCACCGATCCGTCGGATCCACCACCCGATCTACGATCACTTCGGCGATCCGGTCGATCGCCGCGAAGCGCGCAGTCGACTCGGGCTGGACCCCGACCGACCGCTCATTCTCTTCTTCGGCTACGTACGCGCCTACAAAGGACTCGACGTTCTGATCGACGCCCTCGCGCGGGTACGCGAGGACATGCCCGCGCTCCAGCTCGTGGTCGCCGGCGAATTCTACGAGGACGAGCAACTCACGCGGGATCGGATCGTGCGCCTCGGGCTGGAATCGCGCGTTCGGATTCGTGCCGGCTACGTGCCCGATACCGACGTTGCCCTGCTGTTCTCCGCCTGCGACGCCGTCGTCCAACCCTACCGGACCGCGACCCAGTCCGGTGTAGCCCAGATCGCCTACCATTTCGGACGCGCCATGGTGCTGTCCGACGTCGGGGGACTGGCCGAGATCGTGCCGCATGGTGAAGCAGGTCTGGTCGTCCCGCCCGCCGATCCGCACGCCTTGGCCGAAGCACTTCGGAAGCTCTACGAGAACGATCGTTACCTCGCGCTCGAAGAGGGCGCCCGCGCGCGGCGTCACTTGTTCGCATGGGAACGATTGGCCGAATCGATCGAGTCTCTCGTAGCGAATGCGTGACCCCGGGCCTCGGCGCCCGAGTGAGATTCTTCCGGTATAGGGGTCGAATCCGACGGTAGCCCCCGCAACCGATCGATCCCCATCATTCCTCGTCGTTCCGTCCAAGGGCGCAAGCTGTTCCACGAGAACGCGTTGCGTCTCTACGCGTGCCGTTTCGCCCCACAGGGGTCGATCGTTTCCGAATGGTCTCGGAATTGCAAATCGGAGCGAAGGCCGTGGAATTCCGTCGCCGACGGGAGCACGTGCCTCCGTCCCCAGCAACCGTGACTGTGGAGCCGATCGTGAGTCCCACTGCGAAGAAGAAGACGACTGCGCGCAAGAAGACGTCATCGCGCCAGAACCCCACCGCCCGGACGCCGGCCGCGCAGAAGAAGACGGCCGCCCACGCCGGACCGAAGAAACAGGAGACCTCGAGCACGACCGCGGCGAAGCCCGCTGCGTCGGCCGGGGTGTCACTGGACTGGAGCGGAGCCCTCGACCTGACCCGTGCCGCCGAGCTCTGCACCGAGTTGAAGGACGCGCTGGGCGTGCACGACACGGTCACGATCGAGGCCCACGACGTCGAGAACACCGACATCTCCTGCGTCCAGATCCTGCTGGCCGCGACCCACACCGCGATGCGCGACGGGAAGACCGTTCACCTCGTCGACCACGGCCACGAACTCGAAGCGCTCTGGCAAGAGGTCGGTTTCGGGACCGTCTACCAGCGACTCGTCCAGCGCCCCGAGGAGGCCGAAGCGTGAGCATCGATCCCACGGATTTCGCTGCGATCTACAAGGTCGAAGCCGAAGAACTGCTGACCGAGCTCGAGGAGACACTCCTGGAACTCGAGAGCTCGCCGGGCGACACCGATCTGGTCGCGCGGACCTTCCGCGCCCTGCACACGATCAAAGGATCGGGTGCGATGAACGGATTCGACTCGATTGCCGAGTTCACGCACGACATCGAGAACATGTTCGATCGGGTGCGCGAGGGCGAACTGCAGATCACGACCGAGATCATCGACCTCGGTCTTCGCGCGAAGGACCACATCCGCGGCCTGCTGAACGAGGACGCCGATTCGGCCACCGGTCTGCCGATCGTCGTGCGCGTGAAGCAGATCCTCGGACAGGACCCTTCGGCGCAGGCACAGGCCACGGTACCCACTACGAACGATTCGGACTCGAAGGGTCCTGTCACCTATCGCGTCCGCTTCCGTCCGCAGCGCGGGATCTTCGCCAATGGCACCCAGATCGTCCCCCTGCTCCGCGAACTGCGCGGGCTCGGAGACTGCCTCGTCTTCGGATACGACGACGAGATCCACACCTTCGACGACTTCGACCCCGAGCAGTGCTGGCTGTGGTGGGACGTCCTGTTGACCACGGAGAAGGGCGTCGATGCGATCAAGGACGTCTTCCTGTTCGTCGACGAAGTCGCCGAGATCGACATCAGCGTCGTCGACAAGCCCGAAGACGGCGGCGAGATGGACGAACGCAAGCTCGGCCACATTCTCGTCGAGCGCGGCGACATCACCGGCACACAGATGGACGAAGCGGTCGCGGCCCAGAAGCGATTCGGTGAAATCCTCACCGAAACCGGTGTCGTCAGCGACACTTCGATCCAGTCCGCATTGGCCGAGCAGCAGATCGTGCGCGAGAAGCGCAAGCAGCGCAGCGACGAGAATCAGAGCATCCGCGTGCCCGTCGACAAACTCACCCAGCTCGTGAACCTCGTCGGCGAACTCGTCACCGCCCAGGCTCGTCTCACCCAGGTCAGCGCTGGCTCGCAGAACCCGGCACTCCACGGGATCACCGAAGAGATGGAACGTCTCGTCGCCGACCTGCGGGACAACGCGCTCAGCATTCGCATGCTGCCGATCGGAAGCACCTTCAGCCGCTTCCGCCGTGTCGTGCGCGATCTCTCGGCCGAACTCGGCAAGGAGATCGAACTCGAGACCAGCGGCGCCGAAGTCGAACTCGACAAGACGATGATCGAGCGCCTCTCTGATCCGCTCGTCCACCTGATCCGCAACGCGGTCGACCACGGTGTCGAGCAACCCGAGACCCGTGAAGCGGCCGGCAAGGGCCGCCGTGGCGTGATCCACCTGTCCGCCGAGCACTCCGAGGCACACGTCGTCGTCTCGATCCGTGACGACGGAGCGGGCATCGACCCCGAGGTCATCCGAGCCAAGGCCGTCAAGAACGGACTGATCCACGCCGACGATCCGATCGGACCTCCGGAGATCTTCCGCTTGATCTTCGAACCCGGCTTCTCGACCGCGCAACAACTCACCAGCGTGAGCGGCCGCGGCGTCGGCATGGACGTCGTGAAGCGTTCGATCGAAGCGATGCGCGGCTCGGTGTCGGTGACGAGCGAACTCGGTAAGGGCTCCACCGTGACCCTGAAACTTCCGCTCACTCTGGCGATCATCGAAGGCCTGCTCGTCCGCGTCGAAGACCAGCGCTACGTAATCCCGCTGAGCCTGGTGGACGAGTGCATGGATCTCACGCGCGACGACGTCAAGAAGTCGCACGGGCGTGAAGTCATCGAAGTCCGTGAACACCTGGTGCCCTACGCCTCGTTGCGAAACTTTTTCAAGGACAGCCGGCCCGCGCCTGGTGTCCAACAACTCGTGATCACCCAGACCGACAGCACGGGCTTCGGCCTGGTCGTCGACGAGGTCGAAGGCCAGATCCAGGCCGTGATCAAGAACCTGGGCCGCATGTATGAGCACGTCGAGGGCTTCAGCGGCGCCACGATCCTGGGTGACGGTACGGTCGCCCTGATCCTCGACGTCCAGGCCCTGAGTCGAGGGGCCCAGAAAGAAGAACTCCTGGCCGTCCGTCAGGCCCACTAAGGCCAAACATGAACGATCCGTGGGGCACATCGCCCACAGATGATCGAAAGGAATGAAGAAGTGATCCAGAACGTGAAGATCGGTGCGAAGTTGGGCTTCGGCTTCGGATTGTTGATCGTCCTGACTGCCGTACTCGGCATCCTCGCGATCACCAACATGCGCACGATCGAGGAGAAGTCGAACTGGCTCGCCACCGAGTACGTTCCGGAAGTGAGACTGGCCAATGAGCTCGAGCGGCACAGCCTGCTCACCATGTACGGCATGCGGGGCTACGGGCTGACCGGCAACGAACACTACTACGATGACGCGCAGGAGATGCTCGAGGAGGTCGTCACGGCACTCGACGCTTCGACCGTGCTGGCCGATGAGTCGACGCAACTCACCCTGTTGGCGTCAGCGATCGGTGAAGTGCAGAGCGAAGTCGAGACCTACCAGGATCTCGCGCATCGGACCGCGCTTCGAAACGAAGAGCGTGACGAGGCGCGCGAGATCCTCGACGAAGCTGCGGCATCCTACATGAAGAACATCGAAGGCCTCCTCGAAGTCCAGACGGAGCGTCTGAAGAGCGAGATCGCCGCCGGTGACCCGCCGATGAAGGTCGACGAGCGCCGCCGCAAGGTCGAACTGATCAACGACATCATCGACATCGGCAACAGCGTACGCATGTCGGCCTGGAAGTCCCAGGCCAACCGCAACGTCAGCGAGCTGCGCGAAGGCTTCACCGCGTTCGACCAGATGGACGCCACCTTCGCCGCTCTGAGCAAGATCACGCGCATGCCCGCGGACATCGAGGCCATCGAGGCGACGCAGGTGGCCGCCAATCGCTATCGCCAGGGCATGGAAGAACTGGAGACGGCGTGGGTCGCGCTCGACGAACTGGGCAAGCAGCGCGACACGTCCGGCGCCCTCGTACTGGAAAAAGCCGAAGCCATCTCCACGAAAGGCATCGACTCGACCACACAGATCGCCGACGACGCCATCGCCGCGCTGAAGCAGGCTTCCTTCGTGCTGATTGCCGGTCTGATCGTTTGCGCCGTGATCGGTATCGTCTGCGCGATCTTCATCACGCGTACCATCACCGGTCCGCTCGGCAAGGGTGTGGCCTTCGCGCAATCCGTCGCCGAGGGGGATCTGACCAAGGACATCGACATCTCCCAGAAGGACGAGGTCGGACAACTCGCCGACGCACTGAACGGCATGGTCGAGCGTTTGCGTAGCGTGGTCGGCGACGTCAAGTCGAACGCCGACAACGTGAGCGTGGGAAGCGACGAGCTCAGCTCGGCTTCGCAGAAGGTCTCACAGGGCAGCGCCCAGCAGGCCTCGAGCATCGAGGAAGTCAGCTCCTCGATGGAGGAGATGGCGAGCAACATCCGCCAGAACGCGGAGAACGCCTCGCAGACCGAGAAGATCGCCAACCAGGCCAGCCAGATGGCCGTCGACGGTGGCCAGGCGGTCGACAAGACGGTCAGCGCGATGAACCAGATTGCCGAGCGCATCAACATCGTCGGTGAGATCGCAAGCCAGACCAATCTCCTCGCGCTCAACGCGGCGATCGAGGCCGCTCGCGCGGGCGAGCACGGAAAGGGTTTTGCGGTCGTCGCCAGCGAGGTCCGCAAGCTCGCCGAGCGCAGCCAGAAGTCGGCGGCGGAGATCGGCGAACTCTCGACCACGAGCGTCGAAGTCGCCGGACAGGCCGGCGAGATGCTCAGCAAGATCGTTCCCGACATCCAGAAGACTGCCGACCTGGTCCAGGAGATCTCCGCGGCCAGCCGCGAACAGAACGCGGGCGCCGACCAGATCAACCTGGCGATCCAACAGCTCGACGAGGTCATCCAGCAGAACGCTTCGGCCAGTGAAGAGATGGCAGCGACGAGCGAAGAGCTCGCCAGCCAGGCCGACCAACTGCAACAGGGTGTCGCCTACTTCCGGATCGACGAGAACCAGCAGCGCCAGGGCTCGCGTTCGTCCGCGGTGCGTCGCGCTCCCGTGCGTAGTGCCGCGCCGAAGCCCGCGACTCCCGCTCCGAAGCCCGCGCAGGCGAGAGCCAGCAGTGGTCAGGATGCCGATAAGCTCCAGGACGCCGTGGTTGGTGTCGCCCTCGACCTGGGCGGCGACGACGACGACGGCTTCGAGACCTATTGATCGCGAAGAAGGAGACGATCGACATGACGACCGAAGCCACCAGTACGACGTCGCAGTATCTGACATTCCGTCTGGGCGAGGAGATCTTCGCCTTGGAGATCTTCAAAGTCCGTGAAGTCCTCGAGTACCGCTCGGTGACCGCGGTGCCGCGCACGCCGCCCTTCATGCAGGGCGTCATCAACCTGCGCGGCAGCGTCGTGCCGGTCGTGGACCTGCACACCAAGTTTGGTACCGGATCGACGGCCAAGACCAACGACACCTGCATCATCATTGCCGAGGTCGACTTCGACGGTGAGACGATGCAACTCGGGGCCTTGGCCGACTCGGTCGAAGAAGTCTTCGACATGGATTCCAGCCAGATCGAACCCCCACCCCGCATGGGAACCCACCTCGACGTGGATTTCATCAAGGGTATGGGCAAGAAGGGCGAGGACTTCGTGATCATCCTCGATGTCGACCGGGTGTTCTCGAGCGACGAGATGGTCGCCGTTCTCGAAGGCGGATTGCCCTCACAGGCAGAGGCGGCCAGCGGTGACCACGGAAATTCGATCGAAGGCTGATCCGGCTACGCAGGCATCGTTGGGGCGGCGTGATTTCGATCGGATCTCGAGCTACGTCTACGACACGCTCGGGATCCAGCTGCCCCCGGCGAAGCACACGATGGTCGAGGCGCGGCTGCGTAAGCTGCTGCGCCGTTCGACGACTTCGGACTTCACCGAATACGTCGACAGCGTCCTTGCGCCCAACGCCGATCCGAACGAGCGCCAGGCATTCCTCGACCAGCTGACGACGAACAAGACCGAACTCTTCCGCGAGGCCGATCACTTCGACCATCTCGTGGACAAGGCGCTCCCGAACCTTCTGGAGCGCCGCAACCACCCTCGCCTGAGCATCTGGAGCTCGGCCTGCAGTAGCGGAGAAGAACCCTACACTCTGGCCATGGTCCTGCTCGAGGCACAGCGCGCGCGCAAGGACTTCGACTTCCGCATTCTCGCCAGTGACATCTCGATGGACATTCTGAAGCGTGCCGCGCGGGCAGTGTATCCGGCCAGCCACGCAGAGGACGTCCCGAAGGCATGGCGCTCCCGCTATCTCATGCGATCGAAGGACCGCAACGAGATTCGCATGGCCCGCAACGTGAGGTCCCTGGTGACCTTCGGCCAACTGAACCTGATGAATCCTCCGTACAAGGTGACGGCCGATCTCGACGTGATCTTCTGTCGGAACGTCCTGATCTACTTCGATCGAGACACGCAGACGCGCGTCGTCGACGCACTCATCGACCGTCTACGGCCCGGTGGCTACATCTACCTCGGACATTCCGAGTCCGCGCAGGGAGCCGGACCGTGCGTGGATCGGGACGGCGCCGCGGTGTACCGCAAGAAGCTCGTGCCGGGAGGTCGCGAGTCATGAGTCCCCAGAAGATCAAGGTCTTGGTCGTCGACGACAGCGCGATGGTGCGTCAGACGCTCCAGGCAATCTTCGAAGAGACCGACGACATCGAAGTGGTCGCGACGGCGGCCGATCCCTATGTCGCCGCGCAGAGGATGCGCGAAGGCGCCCCGGACGTGATCACGCTGGACATCGAGATGCCACGCATGGATGGCATCACCTTCCTGCGCAAGCTCATGAACCAACATCCGATCCCAGTGGTGGTTTGTTCGAGTCTGGCCGAGTCCGACTCGACCATGACGCTCCAGGCTCTCGATGCTGGCGCCGTGGAGATCATCACCAAGCCGAAGATCGGTACGCGCCAGTTCCTCGAAGAATCGAGCGTCCAGATCACCGACGCGGTGCGCGCCGCCGCCCAGGCGAAGCTCAAGAAGCTCCACACCAAGGCGATGAGCGTGCAACCGAAACTCACCGCCGACGCCATGCTCCCGCAGGCGACACGCGCCATGGACGTCACCACCGACAAGGTCATCGTCATCGGCGCCTCGACGGGCGGCACCGAGGCCGTGCGCGTGGTGCTCGAGGGCCTTCCCCAAGACAGTCCGGGCATCGTCGTGGTGCAGCACATGCCCGAGAACTTCACGCGGAGTTTCGCCGATCGTTTGAACCAGACCTGCGCGATCTCGGTGAAGGAAGCATCCAACGGCGATTCCGTACTGCGCGGCCACGCGCTGATCGCGCCTGGCAACCTACACACCATGCTCAAGCGTTCCGGAGCGCGCTATCACGTCGACGTCCGCGAGGGTCCGCTGGTGAGCCGGCACCGCCCGAGCGTCGACGTCCTCTTCCGCTCGGCCGCCCGCTACGCGGGCAAGAACGCCATCGCGGTCATCCTGACCGGCATGGGCGACGACGGTGCACGAGGGATGAAGGAACTGCACGACATCGGCGCAGTCACGATCGGCCAGGACGAGGCGAGCTGCATCGTCTACGGCATGCCGAAGGTCGCCTACGAGATGGGTGCGGTCGAAGTCCAGAAGCCCCTCACGAACATCGCCGGCGAGATCGTCCGACAGGTCGCCCGCGTCGCGGTCTGATTCCGCCCTGGATCAGACGATCTCCGGCGAACTCAGGTCGTCGTTGCGCCCCGGCGCATCGAGGAACTTCTCGAGCCGATCGTCCTTGTCCAGGATGTGGTGGACGAAGCGCTGACGCAGAGCCGTCAGGTTGTCGACGTCGGGTTCGTGGGCCGCGGCCCGGATCGTGTCGAGCAGCGCGGTCATCTCTTCGTGCTCGGCGACGTGCTCGGCGTGCTCGGGGTAGGCGTGCAGGCGCATCAACAAGTCCTCGCTGAGGAAGTGCGCCTCGGAGACGTCGCGCAGTCGCTGCATCAGCTCGTCGACGTGATCGTCGTCGCGGCCGCTTTGCGCCGCAGCGATCAGAGCATCGAGCAGCTCGATCTGCAGACGGTGTTCGGTGGTCACGCTTTCCAGATCGCGCTCGGCGGCCATGTCGACTCCTCGGAATTCTGACGGGGGTTCGTGGCGCAGGACTCTAGCGCGTCACCGTCGTGGAGGCCAGCTTCGAGCCAGCGTGGTGTCGGCGCAGACCGAATCGGTATCGCCTTCGACGCCCAGCGCCGTCGAATCGATTTCCAACGTGAAGGTCCCCTCGCAGTCGGACGGCTCGACGAGCCGCCACGCGGCCGTCGAAGCGAACGGGGCCGCGCGGTAGACCTGCGTATCGGTGGTGGCCTCGGATGCGGTCAGACATCCCATCAGCAGAGCCACGTCGGGATAGCCGTTGGCCGAGGCACCGGTGAATCGGCCGAGCACGACATCGCTGTCGGGCGGCGCGACGAAGACCGAATCGGAGACGTTCGGGACGCGCACTCGCAGATCCAGAGCCGTGGAGTTCGCCAGGACGAAGGTGGCCGTGCGCGGGCAGTCGGCGGCGTCCTCGGAGCAGGCCCCGAGCCCCACCGCAGCCACCAGGGCCAGACCGACGATCAGGCGCTCACTCACCGACACCGTGGTATCCGCGCCGATGGTAGACGAGAACCGGGACCACTTCGTCGGTGGCGGCCGCAACCACGCGTCCGATCACGATCGTGTGGTCGCCCTCTTCGACGAAGTCGTGGGCTTCGCACTGCAAGGTGGACGCGGCACCGGCGACGATCGGCGGCCGCTCGCCCTGGTCCTTGCCGAATCCGTCCAGATTCGCGGCCGGCTCGCGGCCCGATCGCGCGAAATGGTTCGACACCTCGTCCTGCCCCGCCGCCAGGATCGAAACCGTGAAACGGCCGTCCTCGCGGATCATGCCCGGGAGACGGTTGCTGCGATTCAGGCAGACCATCACGAGCGGCGGGTCGAGCGAAACCGAGTTGAAGGCCGAGACCGTCAGCCCGTAGGAATTTCCGCTGCCATCGATGGCGGCGACCACGCTCACGCCGGAGGCCCAGCTGGCCAGGGCGTCCTTGAAGTCCTGTTGCAGATCCACGTTTCGTCCCGGGTTCGAGGAGACCGCACCGAACGGCGGTGGGTCGAATCTACTCGCTCGGACCCGGGCAGACCAGTGTCGGGAAGCCGCTCAAACGCGGAAGAAGGACATGTTCTGCTGCAGCATGTCCGCCTGACCGGCGAGTTCCTCGCTCGTGGCCGCCATCTCCTCACTCGCCGAGGCATTGCGCTGGATGACGCTGTCGAGCTGCTGGATCGCCATGTTGATCTGGTCGGCACCCGCGTTCTGCTCGCGGCTGGCCGCGGAGATCTCCTGGACCAGGTCGGCAGTCTTCTGGATGTCGGGAACGATCTTGCCGAGCATCTCGCCGGCCTGGCTGGCCACCGCCACGCTCGAGGTCGACAGTTCACCGATCTCGGCCGCCGCCTTCTGACTGCGCTCGGCGAGTTTGCGGACTTCGGCGGCCACGACGGCGAAGCCCTTTCCGTGCTCGCCTGCGCGAGCGGCTTCGATCGCCGCGTTCAGCGCGAGGAGATTGGTCTGGCTTGCGATCTCACCGACGATGTTGATGCGCTCGGCGATCTGGTTCATCGCGGCCACCGTTTCCTCGACCGCTCGGCCGCCTTCGCCGGCCGTGTCGGCCGCGCTGGTGGCGATCTTCTCCGTCTGCGCGGCGTTCTCGGTGTTCTGGCGAATGCTTCCCGCCATTTCCTCCATGCTCGAGCTGACTTCCTCGACGCTCGACGCCTGTTCCGTGGAGCCCTCGCTCAACTTTTGGGCCGTGGTCGACATTTCTTCGCTGCCCGTCGTCACCTGACCCGACGCGTTCATCACGTCGCCGACGACTTGGCGCAGCCGTCCGACCATCTGGTTGAGGGCCTCGGCGAGTTGACCGACCTCGTCTTTCTGATGGATGTCGAGGTCCGTGGTCAGATCTCCCTCGGCGAGCGTACGCGCGAATTCGACGCCCCGCAGGATCGGTCGACTGATCATCTGCGTGATGAACCATCCCAGCGCAATGGCCAGCACGGCCCCCGCGATCATGCCGATGATGCCAATCGACTGTGCGCGACCGGCCACCGCGGCTGCGTTCTCCACGCGGTGCTCGCTCTCGGATTCGACGAGCTCGGTGAGCTCGTCGACCTTGGCGAAAGTCCGTTTCCTGGCCGCGGTTCCTTCGACGGTGAGCTTCTGCGACATCGTGTCGAAGAGGCTCGCTACCCGGTCGGCTTCGGCCCCGAGCTCACTGAATCCACCGAAGACTTCCTGGGCATGCGTCATGAGCCGAGTCTGTTCGGCGCGCGCCACCTCCGAGCGCCGCTCGGCGACGGCCGTCTTGATCGTGGCGATACTGTGGTGGAATTCATCGTGATGGATGCGGATGTCGGCGACGATCTCCTCGATCGCCGAATTCGTCGTCTCGAAGTCCGCCATCCAGCGTCCGAAAGCGCAGGCCGTCGGATCCGTTCCCCCGTCGAACTCGACGTCGTGATCCACGAGATTGGCGACCTTGTCGCCCACGGCGTAGTGGTCGCCCCGAAACTGCTGGAGGTCGCGCTGCAGACGACGCGGATCGAGGACATCCGCTGCGAGCAGCTCTTCGTTCATGGTCATGACGTCGTTGTTGATCACGACCCAATCGGCAATCCGCTCGTTGATCTCGTTCCAGAGACGCTCTTCCTCGACGGACTTGGGTAGATCCGCGAAGGTCGCCGACGCTGCGCGGTAGCGCTGCCGAGCCACGTCGACGTGATCGGAGATCGCAGCGCGCTCGGCTCGATCGAGGTCCGTACTCAAAGCGAGAGTCAGTTCGCTGACGAGTGCGTTGAGATTCGACTCGATGGAGCTCAGGGACTCGACGGCGGGAAGCGAAACGTGCGCAACCTGCTGCAGCTCACCATCCACCGAACGGACACCACTCAATCCGACGAGGCCCACGGTGACGGTCAGTAGAGCGACGATCAGAAAGCTCCCGATGAGCTTCACGGCGAGCGGAAGATTCTTCATGGCGATGTTTCCCGTCTCGAGGGCCGACACATGACGGACGGCGGCCGCGCAGCACGGCACGCACAGGGATCGACGTGAACGTCTTCAAGGATCGCTCCATCACGGTCCGGTCGGGCGAGGCCGCGCGCACCTCACCGCTCCGAAACGTTCCGCATACTCGTTAACCGCCTGTAAAATATGTATTTATGAACTCCCCTCACGGTTCTTCGCTCCCTGGAGCCGTCGCCCAAGCCTTTGGTCTGACTCCTTACTTCCTAATGAATCCGATCTCCCGGTGACTTGGGCGGTAAGAACAACGACTCATTGGATGATTCCTGCCGGAGAGTCGATGGCGGTCCAATGGCAACCATGGAGCCGTTCCGAAGACCCCCTCGCTGGACCCTCGAACGCACCCTGTCCCCGATGCCTCACGGAATCGAAACGAGATCTCGACTCACTCGATTGACGCGCGCGGATTCCGGCGTAACGATTGGGGTGGCTTTCCGCCTCGTCACCCTGATCGGGCGCCGCAGGCGAGATCAACCCGGAGTCCAAGGGACTCAGAGAAAGGATTCTGATCATGTCCACGACCTCGCGTGCACGCACCGGCCTCGTCGCATTCTTCGCGTTCGCGCTCGTCTCGCTCTTCATCTGGACCGCTGCGCTCATCCCCGCGCACGCCGAGGGAGACGCCCTGCCCGAGACCTTCGACATCGACTATGAGGGTGGCAAGAAGGCCGCCGTGGCCTTCCCGCACGCAGCGCACTTCGAAGTCGCCGAGTGCACCGACTGCCATCACACCAAGGAAGGCCTGACGCTCGAGAACGTCGCCGACATGAACGTCCAGAAGTGTGGCGACTGTCACATGAATCCTGAAGAGGACGGCGTGCCCGACATCACTTCGGCGAGCACGAAGAAGAACGCCTTCCACATCAACTGCGTCAGTTGCCACAAGGACACGAAGAAGGAGAACGCGGACACCGCGGCTCCGACGAAGTGCAACGACTGCCATCCGAAGGGCTGAGCAGCGCGCGCTCCGTCGTGGATGTCCAGAAGGGCCGGGGGATTCCCCCGGCCCTTCTTTCTTCGGTCTCACGACGGGGACCGTGCACCGACCCGCCCGGAGATGCTAGGCTGGACTCAGTCCCCTGATCATCATCGCTTCTCGCCGAGGTCTTCATGCACCTGCTCAACGGTCGCCTTCGTCTGATCGCGCTCGCCTGTCTCGCTTCCTCCCTCGCCGCACCCCGCGCCGACGCGGTCGACGTCGCCACCTGGCCGCTGCGCGCGATCGAAGGTACCCGCACGACCGAGACGGCGGAGGGCTTCGACCTCCAGCCGTCCACGGCCGGTACTCCCTTCGGCTTCACGTTGCAGGCATCACGCGCGGCCGCGGACTCGGGTGGTTCGGACACGAAGGTCGGACCGGTCCCGTGGATGGCGCCCGAAAACATCTCCGGAATCTCGGTGACCGGGGGCTTCGGCTTCGCTGACGGATCGATCGAGTTCTTGCGCGTGGCCGCAAGCATCGACGACGACGGCGTCCGTTTCGACCTGGAAGTCCTCGGCGATCGACTCGGCCAGGGCGCGGTCTACCTCATCGCACTGGAGAACGGTAATCCAGGGCACATTGAAGCTGCCACCGAGGCGACGAGTCCGTTGTTCGAAGGATCGAGTCCGCCATCGGGTGGCGGCGCGACGGGAAGCGCGGTGGGGGCGGCATTCGAGAGTCGCTCCGGTGGCAGCGAGGCCCCACTTCCGACGACGGCGGATCGACCCGGCGGCGGCGCCCTCGCTTTGCGCTTCGAACCCGGCACGACGCTCACCTTCGGCGACGTGACGGTCACCGCCGATGAAGTGCGCGTGGGCATCTGGGGCACGACGGGCACTCTCTTCGACGTCGAAGAGCTCGGTGTCGTCTTCACGCCCGCCGTCGGCACGGCGCCGAGCATTCACGTGATCGACGGGGCAATGGGGTTGAACGGGCACGAGGTGCGCCTGGGATCCGGGGCACGCGGCGAGATCGTCCGCGATGCCGACGACAACGCGGTCTTGGCTCTTCGCGCCTCGGCCGCGGGAGCGGCGCGTGTGTCGACGGTTCTGCGCCCCGGCCAGCGGGGCGTCACCATGCGCTGCACCGACGCCGACGGCAACGCTCTGGCCACGCCTCCCGCGAGCTTGACGCACCAGGGTCGCCTGCTCGACACCTCCGCTGCGAAACGCAGGGGTGACATCGTCTACGGCGTACGCGCGACCACCCAGGGCGACCAGACGAGCTACGTCCCCGTGCTCGACGATCCG